>Ga0182012_10000270_pt1 | contig 59524 bp, 55 predicted proteins | sample 612S2SmetaG_FD_120486 | JGI IMG/M metagenome (GOLD analysis project Ga0182012, IMG submission 120486) | Permafrost microbial communities from Stordalen Mire, Sweden - 612S2S metaG | ecosystem: Environmental > Terrestrial > Soil > Wetlands > Permafrost | place: Sweden: Stordalen | collected... | reverse complement strand
CGGCGTCCCGATGGCCTTCGCGGGGCTTCGTCCTCGGTCGCTCGCGTGCATAGCACGCCACGCTCCCTGCGTCCTTGTCCCGCTCGACCCTCGGGCGCGCTGAGGTTGTGGACGGCGTCCTGATGGCCTTCGCGGGGCTTCGTCCTCGGTCGCTCGCGTGCATAGCACGCCACGCTCCCTGCGTCCTTGTCCCGCTCGACCCTCGGGCGCGCTGAGGTTGTGGACGGCGTCCCGATGATCGGCGTTCTCGCGTTGCAGGGTGGCTTCGAGGCGCACGAGCGGATGCTGCGGGGGCTGGGTGCGCGCACGCGCCAGGTGCGGGTGCCGGGCGACCTGGAGAGCCTGGACGGACTGGTCATCCCCGGTGGGGAGTCCACCACGATGACCCTCGGCATCGAGCGCGAGGGCCTGGCCGGGCCGCTGCGCGAGCTGGCACGGGCCGGCGCCCCGATGCTCGGCTCCTGCGCCGGGCTGATCATGCTCGACCGCGACCACCTCGGCCTGATGGACATGCGCGCGCGGCGCAACGCCTTCGGCCGCCAGCTGCACAGCTTCGAGGCGGATGTCGCCCTGGCGGGGGTGGCGGGCCCTCCGCTGCGCGGCATCTTCATCCGCGCCCCCTGGATCGCCGAGGCCGGCCCTGGCGTGGAGATCCTGGGCACGGTGGATGAGCACCCCGTGGCCGCCCGGCAGGGGTCGCTGCTGGCGGTCGCCTTCCACGCCGAGCTCGGCGAGGATGACCGTCTGCACCGCCTGTTCCTGGACTCCGTGGCGGCCGCGGCGCGGCTCAGGCCGAGCGGAAGCTGACGACGCCCTCGCGTTCCTGTTCGAGGACCAGGCCGTCGCGCAGCAGCAGATCGACGTGGCCCAGCACCTCTGAGAGCGTCAGGTAGGCCTGCGTGACCGCCACGTTGCCCCAGAGCTCCTGGGCGATCTCGTGGGCGGTGCGCGGCTGGCTTTCGATCAGCCGGTTGATCTTGGCGGCGCGCCGGGCATGCAGGCGGAAGCGCTCGTCGATCAGGGCGGCGTGGTCGGTGATGGGGCGCCCGTGCCCGGGCAGGACCAGCTCGAGCTCCATCTCCCGGGTCGCTTCCAGCGAGGCCATGTAGGTGAGCAGCGCCTTCGGGCGGGGCCCGTCGTAGTCGGGCGGGGCGCCCAGCGGCCGCGCCAGCAGCGGGTTGGAGGAGATGTGGGCGATCAGGTGGTCGGCCGCGAGCAGGATCCCCCGCTGCTCGTCGAGGAAAACGGTGTCGGAGGGGCTGTGGCCGGGGCGATGCAGCACCTGCAGCGTGCGTCCGGCCAGCGCCAGCCGGCTGCCGTCGAGGAGCGGGCGGCTGACATCGACGGCCGAGCCCCACGCCCTGAACCCGGCCGAGACGGCCCGCAGCGCGGTGACGATCTCGGCGGGGATGCCGTGACGCAGCATCAGCCGCTCGGCGAAGACGTCTTCGAGGTCGGTCTCGTGGCCGTAGCCGGCCAGGAATGGAGCCAGGCCCTCGAGTGCGGCGACCTCCGCACCCGAGCGGCGCGCAAGGATCGAGGCCAGGCCGAAGTGATCCATGTGCTGGTGGCTCACGACCAGCAGCTCGATGTCCTCGATCGCGTGCCCCAGCTTCCTGAGCTCCTGCTCGAGCTCATCCAGCGCCTTGGCCGAGTTGGGGCCGGAGTCCACCAGCGTCAGCGGCGAGTCCTCGATCAGATACGCGTTCACGCGCCCCACCATGAACGGCGTGGGGATCGCCAGCCGGTGGATGCCGGCGGCCGCCGCCAGCGCCAGCGCGTCCTGCTCCTGCTGAGCCTCGCGCTCCTGCGCCTCGCTGTCGTGCGCGGCGGGCGCCTCCCGGCTCACGGCCGGGCCGCCGCGGAGGTCTCGGCGGGCCCGGGGGAGCGGATCAGCGCGAGCACCTCGTCGCGGCGCGCCTCCATGTCCGCGTGGGAGACCAGCGACTCCAGGCACAGCCGCAGCAGCGGCTCGGTGTTGGAGGGGCGCACGTTGAAGTGCCAGTCCGGGTAGTCGACCGAGATCCCGTCCAGCGTGCTCTGCTGCGCATCCGTGTAGCGCTCGGCGATCTCGCGCATCTTGGCCTCGGGATCGGCGACCTCGGAGTTGACCTCGCCGGAGATGAAGTAGCGCGAGCGGTAGTCGGCCAGCAGCTGCGACAGCGAGCGCTCGCCGGCGCACAGCATCTCCAGCATCAGCAGCGCCGGGATCGTGCCGGAGTCCGCGCAGTAGAAGTCGCGGAAGTAGTAGTGCCCGGAGACCTCGCCGCCGAACATGGAGCCCTCCTTGCGCATCCTGCTCTTGAAGAACGCGTGGCCCACGCGGTTGACGTGCGGCACGCCGCCGGCCGCGGTGACCGTGTCGGGCACCGCACGCGAGGCGCGCACGTCATAGAGGATCGCCTCGGGGCGCGAGGGGTCCGAGCGTTTGCGCAGCAGCGACTGCGCCAGCAGCGCTGTCAGGAAGTCGCCGTCCACGAACTCGCCGGTGTCGTCGATGAAGAAGCAGCGGTCCGCATCGCCGTCCCAGGCGATGCCGAGGTCCGCGCCGCTTGCGCGCACGCGATCGATGATCAGCCTGCGGTTCTCCGGCAGCAGCGGGTTGGGCTCGTGATCGGGGAAGTTGCCATCCGGCGTCCAGTAGGTCTCGATGAGATCCAGGCCCAGGCCCTGCAGCAGCGGGCCCACCATCGGCCCGGCCATGCCGTTGCCGCCGTCCAGCACCACCTTCAGGCGCCTGCCCGCACGCACCGCGTCGGCGTCGATGAAGCGCAGCGCCGCCGCCTGGAACTCCTCGTAGATGTCCAGCTCCTGCGCCTCGCCGCGGGGCTCGCCGGCCGCCTCCGCGCCGCCCGCCTCGATCAGCTCGCGTATCTCGCCGATGCCCGAGTCGCCCGACAGCGCCAGAGCGCCGTCGCGCACGAGCTTGGCGCCGGTGTAGGCCTTGGGGTTGTGCGAGGCGGTGCACATCAGCCCGCCGTCCAGGCCGCGCGAGCCCACGAGCCAGTAGAGCATCTCGCTGCCCACCTGTCCCGCGTCGAGCACGTCCGCGCCCGCCGAGAGCAGCCCCTCGCGGTAGCGCGCCGAGAGCTCCGGCGCGCTCAGGCGCATGTCGCGCCCGAGGCCCACGCGCAGCTCGTGCACGTCCCTGCCCACCAGGCCCGAGAGCACGATCGCGAAGGCGCGGCCGATCCGCTCGGCCAGATCGCCGTCGATCTGCTCGCCGTAGATGCCGCGGATGTCGTAGGCCTTGAAGACGTCGGGGGTGCTCATGGGCCCGGCCATCCTAGATGGTCGATCCCGCCGCGACCTCACGGCGACGGTGGTCAGGAACCGCCGCGCCTCCTAGACTAAGCGCCATGTCAGGACATTCCAAGTGGTCGAGCATCAAGCACAAGAAGGCCATCGTCGACTCGCGCCGCGGAGCGCAGTTCTCAAAGCTCACGCGCGCCATCACCGTGGCCGCGCGCGACGGCGGCGGGGACCCCGACGCGAACGCCACGCTTGAGAACGCCATCCGCAAGGCCAAGGAAGCCTCGATGCCCAAGGACAACATCGAGCGCGCGATCGCCAAGGGAACGGGCGAGGGGGGAGAGGCCGACGCGATCGAGACGGTTCTCTACGAGGGCTACGGCCCCGGCGGCGTGGCGATTCTGGTGGAGGCGCTGACCGAGAACCGCAACCGCACCAGCGCCGACGTGCGCCACGCGTTCTCAAAGAACGGCGGCAACCTCGGCGAGCCGGGCTCGGTGGCCTACCTGTTCGAGAAGAAGGGCATCGTGCTGGTGGACTCCGCCGGCTACAGCGAAGACGATCTGATGGCGGCGGTGGAGGCCGGAGCGCAGGACATCAGCACCGAGGACGACCTGTTCGAGGTGATCACCGAGCCGTCGGACTTCAGCGCGGTGCGCCGCGCGCTGGAGGAGGCGGGAGTGAGCATGGAGAGCGCCGAGGTGGCCTATCGCCCCACCACGCTCGTGCCGGTGGACGAGGCGCAGGCCGGCAGGCTGATGCGGCTGATCGACACGCTCGAGGACAACGACGACGTCAGCGCGGTGCACGCCAACTTCGACGTCTCCGCCGAGGTGCTCGAGCGGGTGGCGGGCTAGAGCGCTTGGTCCCTCCGCCCGTGGCGATCCTCTGCGGCGGCAGGGGCACGCGCCTGCAGGAGCACACACAGGAGATCCCCAAGCCGCTGGTCGAGATCGGCGGCATGCCGATCCTGTGGCACGTGATCGGGCTCTACGCCGCGCAGGGCTTCCGGCGCTTCCTGCTCGCCACCGGCTACAGGGGCGAGCTGATCGAGCGCTTCGTCGCCGAGCATCGCTGGCCCGAGGGGATCGCTGTGGAGTGCCACGCCACCGGCGAGCGCACGCCCACGGGCGGGCGCGTGCGCATGCTCGCCGGCGCGCTCGCGGGCCAGGAGACCTTCTGCCTGACCTACGCCGACGGGCTGGCCGACATCGACCTCGCCGCGCTGCTGGACTTCCATCGCAGCCACCGCGCGCTGGCCACCATGACCGCCGTGCGGCCGCTGCTGCAGTTCGGGGTCGCCGACATCAAGCCCGACGGGACGGTTGCCGGCTTCCGCGAGAAGCCGCGCTCGGAGCACTGGATCAACGGCGGCTTCTTCTGCATGCGGGCGCCCGTCCTCGAGCTGCTCTCCGAGCACAGCGTGCTCGAGGGCGAGCCCATGCGCCGCCTCGCCGCCGAGGGGCAGCTGCGCGCCCACCGCCACCGCGGCTTCTGGGAGTGCATGGACACCTACAAGGACGCCGTGGCGCTCAACGACATGTGGGCGCAGGGCCGCGCAGCCTGGACGCCGTGGCCCGGCGCGGCGCGGGAGCGCCGCGCCGCCTCGACCGCGGCTGCGCACCGCGCGGCCCGCCCCCCGCGCGCGCCAGCGCGCCCCTAATCCTCGAGCGCCCTGGCGCGGTAGAGCGCCACCGGGTCGCGAACCCCGCGCAGGCGCCGCTGCCCGGCGTAGGACCAGCGGTACCCATCCTCTGTTGACTCCTGGACCGCGCGCTCTGCCAGCAGGCTGCCAGGGCGTGCCACCGCGGTGATCCGGCTGGCCAGGTTCACCGGGCGCCCGAACCAGTCGCCCGCACGGCTCAGCGCCGCGCCTCTGGCCACGCCCACGCGCAGCTGCGGGAAGTCCCCGCCCGCCGCTTCGCCCGCCGCCAGCAGCGCCAGCCCGGTGTCCAGCAGCGCCCGCGGCTCCACCGAGGCCAGCATCACAGCGTCGCCGATGCTCTTCACCAGGCGCACCGGCGGCTCGATCACGTCGCTGGTCAGCGTTTCCAGTCGCACCGCCAGATGCCCCAGCTCCTCCGGCGGCACCTCCTCGCCCAGGCGCGTGAAGCCCACCAGGTCCGCGAAGCACACCGCGATCTCGCGCGAGCCGGGCAGCTGACCGCCGCTGCGCTCCGCGGCGTTGATCGCCTCCCCCTGGGCCATCTGGCGCAGGTGCAGGTTCAGCAGGCCGCTGATCAGCGGCGTCAGCAGCGGCGCGAGCTCCGACACCGTCGAGGCGTAGCGCCGCGCCAGCTCGTGCTCTGAGAGCCCCGGCTCCAGGACCACCCGCAGCGGCATCGCGCGCATCGCCTCCGCCGCCTGCGAGAGCCCGCGGCCCAGCGCCCGCAGCATGTCCAGCAGCACCTCGTCGGATATCCCCAGCGCCCGCGTCACGTGCGTCATCCTCACGATCTCGAGGTCCGAGTCCGTGTAGACCGGTTCGCCCGGATCGGAGATCGGCAGGCCCATCGCCCGCGACATCGCCTCCAGATAGTCCCGCTCGACCCCTGCCAGCGACGCGATCTCCTCCATCGTGTAGCGCACCGCCCCGCCGATCACGCGCTCCGCCGGCAGGAACATCAGAGTTCCCGAGGCCGTCGCTCGCCGCAGCTCCGCCGGCGTCAGTCCCTCGCCCGCAAGGTATTCCAGCAGCGCCAGGCGCTCCGCGCGCGCCTCTCCCCGTAGGCCCTCCAGCAGACCCTCAGCCGCAAAGTCCATCTGCTCGCCTCCCATCGCGCGCCCAGCGTATGGCAGGAAGGCCTCCCGCGGGCCTGCCCTGCCCCGCCGGCCGGGGACAGAGGCAGGGAGGCGTCCGGGGGCGGGCGCAGAATCACAGCCCGTGGTCGTTCTCGGCATAGATCCAGGGCTCGCCAACACCGGCTACGGCGTGGTGGCAGCGGGCGCCGGCGCGCTGAGCGCGCTTGACGACGGGGTGCTCTGCACCTCCGCCCAGCTCTCCCCGGAGCTGCGACTCGCCCAGATTCACCACGGCGTGCAGGCGCTGATCGCCGAGCACGCCCCCGACGCGGTGGCGCTCGAGGAGCTGTACTTCGGCCAGAACGTCAAAACGGCCTTCGCGGTGGGGCAGGCACGCGGAGCCGTGATGCTGGCGGCCGGACAGCACGCGATCCCGTGCAGCGGCTACACGCCGCAGCAGGTCAAGAGCGCCGTCTGCGGCAGCGGCCGCGCGGACAAGCAGCAGGTGGCGCGGATGGTCGCAGCGCTGCTGCGCCTCGATCGCAGGCCCCGCGCCGACCACGCCTCCGACGCCCTGGCGGTGGCCATCTGCCACGCCAACTGCGCTCCGCTCGCGCGGGCGCTGGCCGCGGCGGGCGGGCCATGATCGCGCTGCTGCGCGGCGAGGTCGCGCTGCGCCGCAGCGACCACGTGGTGATCCTCTGCGCCAACGTGGGCTACCGCGCCGCCGTGTCCGCGCAGACGCTCGCAGCCACGCCGCCGGTCGGCGAGCAGGTGACGCTGCACACCCACCTGATCGTCCGCGACGACGCGCTGATGCTCTACGGCTTCCACTCCGAGCAGGAGCGCGACCTGTTCCTGATGCTGCTCTCCGTGCAGGCCGTGGGCCCCAAGGTGGCGCTCGCGGCGCTGTCCTCCGGCACGCCCGCGGAGCTGATCGCAGCGCTGGCCGCCGGCGAGGCGAGACGCTTCCAGGAGGTGGCGGGCATCGGCAAGCGCACCGCCGAACGCATCATCGTGGAGCTGCGCGAGAAGGTGGGCGCCCACCACGGGATGCACGCCGGTCCCGGCCCGATCATCGCCCGCCGCCGAGAGGGCTCGTGGGACCCGCCGCCGCGCGCGCTCGCAAGGGACGGGCTGATCGAGCTCGGATACACCCCGCCCGAGGCCGAGGAGCTGCTGGCTCGCGCCGAGGGGGACAGCGCCGAGGAGCTGATCGGCTGCGCGCTGCGCCTGGCAAGGAGCGGATCGTGAGCGCTGCGCCGTGCCGCCTGCCGATCGTGAGCGCAGCGCCGTGAGCGACCTCGCCACGCGCATCCAGACGCCCTACCTGGTGCCCGAGGACGAGCTCGACCGCTCGCTGCGCCCGCGGCGCCTGGAGGAGTTCGTGGGGCAGGAGACGCTGCGCGAGCAGCTGAAGGTCGCGATCGAGGCGTGCACAGCGCGCGGCGAGGCGCTGGATCACCTGCTGCTCGCGGGCCCGCCCGGCCTGGGCAAGACCTCGCTGGCGCAGATCGTGGCCGCGGAGCTCGAGGTGCCGTTCGTGCAGACCGCGGGCCCGGCGCTCGAGCGCAAGGGCGACATCGCGGCCTTCCTGACGGCGCTCGAGCCGAGGAGCGTGTTCTTCGTCGATGAGATCCACCGGCTGCCGCGGACGCTGGAGGAGACGTTCTACCCGGCGATGGAGGATCACAGGCTGCCGATCACCGTGGGAGCGGGCGCGGGGGCGCGCGTGGTCACGCTGGAGCTGCCGCCGTTCACGCTGATCGGCGCCACCACCAGGACCGGCCTGCTGACGACGCCGCTGCGCGACCGCTTCGGCATCCAGGCGCGCCTGGAGCCGTATTCGGTGGCGGACCTGGCGGTCATCGTCCGCCGCTCCGCGGGCATCCTCGAGATCGGCCTCGAGCACGACGGCGCGCTTGCGATCGCCTCGCGCAGCCGCGGCACGCCGCGTGTGGCCAACAGGCTGCTCAAGCGCGTACGGGACTTCGCGGAGGTGCGCATGCAGGGTGTTGTCACCGCGGAGGCCGCGCACGGGGCGCTGGAGATGCTGGAGGTCGACGACAGGGGCCTTGACCGGCTGGACCGCGAGATCCTGCACGCGATCTGCGTCAAGTTCGAGGGGGGGCCCGTGGGGCTCTCCACGCTGGCCGTGGCCGTCGGCGAGGAGCAGGACACGATCGAGGACGTGTATGAGCCCTATCTGCTCCAGGAGGGCCTGATCCGGCGCACCCCCAGGGGCCGCGCGGCGACCGCCGCGGCGTTCGCCCATCTCGGGTTGAAGGCCCCCAAGTCCCCGGCGGAGGCATCGCTGTTCTAGAGCCGCGCGACCCGGCCCACGGGCACCGGTGCGTCGCTCGTGCGGCCGCCTGTGCCTCGCGGCTTGCGTAGTCTGTGTTCAGACGCCATGGCACATCCGTTCATCTGCCCCAACTGCGGCCACCGCACCAGCGAGCTCGACAGGAACCTCGGTTTCACGCGCCAGCGCAAGGGCTGCACCAAGTGCGGGTTCGCCTTCCTGTTCGAACTCCTCGACGACTACTACCCGGCGCCCGACGCCGCGTTCTTCGTCTGCGACGGCGAGGGCCGCATCATCGGATGCGGCAAGAACTCCTTCGCCTTCACCGGCCTGGAGGAGGAGGACGTGATCGGCCAGCGCGTCGAGCAGGTGCTGGGATTGAGCTTCCGCGGCGAGGACGATCCGGTGGCCACGGTGCTCGAGTGGGGGGTGCGGGCGCTCGAGGTGCCCGTTGAGGTCAGCGGCGAACGCGACATCGCCGCCAGCGCCAAAGCGGACATGTTTCCCGCATATGACGATGACGGCGGGCTGTTGCTCGTGCTGACTCCCGACAAGTAGTCTCTTTCGCAGAGCCATGACCGATCGCCGCCGCAACGCATTCATCCTGCTCATAGTGGCCGGCCTGGTGGCCGCCTCGCTGGCGGTGGTGGCCACCAAACACACGCGTCTGGGGCTCGACCTGAAGGGCGGGGTGCAGCTGGTCTTCCAGGGCAAGCCCACCGCCCAGTCGAAAGTCGACACCGAATCGCTGAACCGCGCGATCGACATCATGCGCAAACGCGTCGACCAGCTGGGGGTCTCGGAGCCCGAAATCCAGCTGACGGGCTCCAACGAAATCACGGTGGCGCTGCCGGACGTCAGCAACGCCACCCAGGCCGAGGAGGAGGTCGGCAAGACCGCGCAGCTGTACTTCTACGACTGGGAGCCCAACGTCATCGGGCCCACCGGGCAGCCCGCCGGGGCCACCGAAACCGAGGTGACGGGCGGCGCAAACGCCGGCTCCTCGCTGTACGGGATCCCGGAGTACCAGGCCGTGCTGCGCGCCTCCAAACGGCCGGCGGTGCTGCGCAGGAGCGACACCACGTGGACGCCCGGATGCACCGCCAAGCAGGAAAACAACTGCATCTACGGCAGCTGGTACCTGCTGAACACCAAGAACGAAACGATGCTCTGCAAAGGCGTCTCGAGCACCAAGCCGACGTGTGCGCCTGAGGAAACGGAAGCGAACCTGTACGCCAACGGCTACAAGCCGCCCGCCGGCGCGAAGCCGAAGGCGGTGCGCGTGAACCCCGGCACGGTGCTGGTGCAGGCGCGCCCGGTGGAAGACGAAAAAACCGGGAAGATCACCAACCCGACGCCGAACAGCTGGTACGTCATGAACGACGACCCTGTGCTCAAAGGCGAAGACGTCACCAACCCGCAGCAGAGCTATGAAGAAGGCGGCGGCGGCAGCGGCCAGCCGGACGTGACCTTCGGCTTCACCTCGCACGGAAAGTCCGTGTTCGAAAAGGTCACGCGCGAAATCGCCCACCGTGGCCAGGAAGCGCAGCTGCCCGGCGTGACCAAGAGCGAGGCCCTGCAGCACTTCGCGGTGGTGCTCGACGGCCAGCTGATCACGGTGCCCTCGATCGACTACACGCGCTACCCCGAAGGGATCGACGCCTCCACCGGGTCGCAGATCTCCGGCGGATTCACGATCACCTCCGCCCAGGAACTGGCCAACGAGCTGCAGTCCGGCGCGCTGCCCATCAAGCTCGTGGAGATCTCCCACTCGCAGGTCTCCGCCACGCTCGGCAAACAGGCCCTCAACCAGGGCCTCGTCGCGGGCCTCGCGGGCCTGGGCGTGGTGTGCCTGTTCCTGCTGCTGTTCTACCGCGTGCTCGGCGCCATCGCGATCGGCGGGCTGGCCATCTACGGCATCTACTTCTTCGGCCTGATCAAGCTGATCCCCATCACGCTCACGCTGCCCGGCATCGCCGGCCTGATCCTCACGATCGGCGTGGCCGCGGACGCCAACATCGTGATCTTCGAGCGCGTCAAGGAGGAGATCCGCGGGGGCAGATCCGTGCTTTCGGGCATCGCCACGGGATACAAACGCGGTTTTGCGGCGATCGTGGATGCCAACGTGGTCACCTTCATGACCGCGTTCATCCTGTTTGCGCTGGCCACCGCAGAAGTCAAGGGGTTCGCCTTCACGCTGGGCATCGGCACGCTCGTCTCGCTGTTCACCGCCGTGCTCGCCACCCAGGCGGCGCTGGGAGCGATGGGGCGCTCCAAATTCGTCTCGCACCCGGCCGCGCTGGGCGCCGGGCGCCATGGCAAGGGCTGGACGTTCGACTTCATGGGCGCGTCCAAGTGGTTCTTCTCGCTGTCGGGCACCATCCTGCTGATCGGCGCCCTCGCGATCGGCGGCTCGGGCCTGAACTTCGGCATCGACTTCAAGGGCGGCACGCGCCTGGACCTCGCCTTCGAACACAGCGCCACCACCGCCCAGGTGACCGAAGTCATGAAGAGCGTCAAGGTGCCCAACGCACAGGTGCAGAAAGTCAGCGGCGAAGGCTTCGGCAAGAACGGCTTCCAGATCTCCACCAAGACGCTGCACCCCGAACAGATCAAGGATGTCGAAGCGGCGCTGCAGAAACGCTTCGAAATCAAACCCAACTCCGTCAGCGACAAGTCGATCGGGCCGACGTTCGGGAAAACGGTGGCCAACAGCGCGGTCATCGCGATCATCGCCTCGCTGCTGGTGATCTCCGCCTACATCGCGCTGAGGTTCGAGTGGAAGTACGCGGTGCCCGTGCTGATCGCGCTGATGCACGACCTGCTGATCACGGCGGGCGTGTACGCGCTGACCGGGAAGGAAGTCAGCGCGGCCACGGTGGCGGCGCTGCTGACGATCCTGGGATATTCGCTCTACGACACCATCATCGTGTTCGACCGCGTGCGCGAGAACGTCCCGCGAATGCCGCGCGCCGCGTTCTCGCAGGTGGTCAACCGCTCCATGTCCGAGGTGCTCACCAGGTCGCTGGCCACCAGCTTCTGCACGCTGCTGCCCGTCACCGCGCTGCTGCTGTTCGGCGGCGAAACGCTCAAGGACTTCGCGTTCGCGCTGCTCATCGGCATCGCCTCCGGCGCATACTCCTCGATCTTCATCGCCTCGCCGGTGCTCACGCACTGGAAGGAGCGCGAGCCCGCCTACCGCGCCCGCCGCGCCCGCATCGTCGGCGAACTGGGCGCCGTCCCCGCGTATGCCACCACCGCGGGCGGCGCGCCGGAGGACGTCGAGCCCGAAGCCAAGCGCAAACGCACCCGCCGCGGCAGCCTGATCGCGCCCGAGGAGCCGGGGGCGCAGATCTCGCGCGACGAGTTCCAGGAACTGGTGCGAGACCTCGATGTGGACGGCGGCGGCGCGCCTGAGCCGGCGGCGGCCGGGCCCGCCAGGAGATCCAGGCCCGCCGGGCGCTCCGCGCCGGCGGCGCCCGCTCCCGAGCCTCCAGCCACGCCCGCCGCGGCGCCCGAGCGCGACCCCACCGCCGACCTCACCCCGGAGGACCTGGTGCTCAAGGAAGACCCCAAGCCGCGTCAGAAGAAGCCGCGCAACCGCAGGCACGGGAGGTCGCGCTGATGGGAATGCTCGGCTGGGTGATCATGGGCCTTGCGATCTGGCACTACACCATCTTTCTGCCCGATCGCTTCTGGGGCGGCATCGTCGGCGCTTTCGTCGGCTCGCTGGTCGGCTCGATCGTGTGCGGACTGATCATCTACGGGATCCGCGTGTCCTCGCTCAGCATCCCCGGCGAAAAGGCCACCAACATCGGCGTGGTGCTCTACGCCGTGCCGGGCGCGCTGATCGGCATGGCGTTCGTGTATCTCGAGGGCATGCGCCGCGAGAGGTCCCACCAGGCATAGTGCCTGCGCCCGGTTCCGTCCCGGGTGCCGCGTAGTCTCGCCCGGTGCAGCGCTGCCGTTTCGAGATACCCGAGTGCCCGCCGCAGGACGTGCGGCGCCTGCAGCGCGAGCTGGGTGTCAGCGGCGCGCTGGCGCAGGTGCTGGTGCGCCGCGGCATGTCCGACCCGGGGGCCGCCCGCGCGTTCCTGGCGGCCGGTGAGAGCCATCCGCCGAGCGCGTTCGCAGGGATCCAGCTGGCGATCGAGCCGATCCTTCGCAACGTGCGCGACGGCGGGCTGATCACGGTGCACGGCGACTATGACGTGGACGGCGTGTGCTCGACGGCCGTGCTGCTGAGGACGCTGCGGCGGCTGGGCGCGTGCGCTGACTCCTACCTGCCCGACCGCTCCGCCGACGGCTACGGGCTGCGCATGCACACCGTGGCGCGCCTGGCTGCGCGTGGCACGCGCCTGCTGCTGAGCGCGGACTGCGCCATCACGGCGGTCTCCGAGGTGCAGGCGGCGCTGGATCTGGGCATGGAGGTCGTCGTCAGCGACCACCACAGCCCGCGCGCGGACGGCGCGCTGCCCGCCGCGCCGGTGGTGCATCCCGCGGTGTGCGGATACCCCTGCCCGGACCTGTGCGCCACCGCGGTCGCGCACAAGCTCGCCGAGGCGCTGATCGATTCGGCCGAGCAGCAGGGAATGCTCGCCGCCGGAGACGCAGCCGCGGCGCGCGCCGCGCTGCGCGAGGATCTCGACCTGGTGGCGCTGGCCACCGTGGCCGACGTGGTCAGCCTCACCGGCGAGAACCGCTCGCTGCTGCGCCGCGGGCTGCGCGCGCTCGCCGCCACCACCAAGCCCGGCCTGCGTGCGCTGATGAGCGTCGCGCGCTTGGACCCCGCGCGCGTGGACGAGCGCTCGATCGCCTTCGCTCTGGCGCCGCGCCTGAACGCCGCCGGGCGCCTCTACCGCGCCGACGCGGGCCTCGAGCTGATCCTCACCGAGGACCCCCTGAGGGCCGCCCAGGTCGCCCAGGAGCTCGACCGCGCCAACAGCGAGCGCAGGCAGGTCGAGCTGGGCATCCGCTACGAAGCCGAAGCGCAGATGGCAGCGCTCGGCGACCGCGCGGCCTACGTGCTCGCGGGCGAGGGCTGGCATCCGGGAGTGATCGGGATCGTCGCCTCCAGGCTGGTCGAGAAGAGCGGCCGGCCGGTGGTGCTGCTGGCGATGGACGGCGATCGCGGCCGCGGCTCGGGTCGCAGCATCGACGGCTTCGACCTGCTTGGCGCGCTCACCGCCTGTGCAACGCACCTGGCCGACTACGGCGGGCACCGCGCCGCGGCGGGCCTCGAGATCGAGCGCCGCAACCTGCCCGCCTTCGCCGAGGCGCTGGAGCGCCACGCCCGGAGCCTGCTGGGCGGCGAGCAGCAGCTGCCGGTGGAGCGCGTGGACGCGATTCTCGACGGCAGTGAGCTCGGCATGGAGCTCGCCGAGGAGCTCGCAGCGCTCGCGCCGTTCGGGCGCGGCAACCCCACCGTCTCGCTGATGCTCGCCGGTGCCAGCCTCAGCGACCCGCGTCCCATGGGCGAAGGCAGGCACGTGCGCTTCACGGTCTCCAGCGGCGGCTGTCGCGCGAAGGCTGTGGCGTTCGGAGGCGGCGCGCGGCTGCCCGTGGAGCAGGGCCAGCCCGCCGAAGCGACCTTCGCGCTGGAGGTCAACGAGTGGAACGGCATCAGCGAACCGCGCCTGGTGCTGCGCCGCGCCCAGCCGGTGGCCGCCGGCGCCGCCGCGCCGGCCATCGCCGCCGCGCCCGCTTTGCCCGCGCTCCCCGGCGCGGGCGCCCGCGACGCCTGCGAGCCGCTCCCAGCCGCAACGGCAGGGCGAACGGCGAGCGTGCCAGCCGGGCTCGTGCGCGCGGCCCGCGGCGGGCCGCCCGAGCAGCAGGAGCATGAGGGCGAGCTGGTCCTGTTCGCGCTGCCCTGAGCGGCGCTTGGATCCGGTTGCCGGGTCCCCTACCCTTTGACCATGGCCATCGCTGAGAAACCAAACGGCTCGCAGGCCACCCAGGCGCCCCCCGGCGCCGCGTCGATGGTCGCGAGCGCGCCTGCGCAGGCGCGCTCGGCGCCGCCCGCCGGGGCGCTGCAGGACGAGCGGCCCGAGGGCGCCTCCGCGCCCGGGTTGCCTGAGCTCGACCTGAGCGCGGCCGAGCGCGAGCTGATCTCGGACCTGTTCGCCATCGTCTCCGAGCACGCGTCGGACTCGGGTATGGAGATCGACCGCGCGCGCGTGCAGGAGGCCTTCGTGTTCGCGTGCGAGCACCACGCCGACCAGCGTCGCAAGTCGGGCGAGGACTTCATCACGCACCCGGTGGGCGTGGCGCGCATCTGCGCGAGCATGCGCCTCGACACGGAGGCGCTGTGTGCGGCTCTGCTGCACGACACGGTCGAGGACACCACCGCGTCGATCGAGGAAGTGCGCGAGCGCTTCGGCGATGAGATCGCCACGATCGTGGACGGCGTCACCAAGCTGACGGGGATCACGTTCCAGTCACGCGACGAGGCGCAGGCCAACAACTACCGCAAGATGATGGTGGCGATGGCCACCGACGTGCGGGTGATCCTGATCAAGCTCGCGGACCGTCTGCACAACATGCGCACGATCGACGCCATGCCCAAGCAGAAGCAGATGGAGAAGGCGCGCGAGACGCTTGACATCTACGCGCCGCTGGCGCACCGGCTGGGCATCCACGCGATCAAGTGGGAGCTCGAGGACCTTGCGTTCGCGACCCTGCACCCCCGCAAGTACCAGGAGATCAAGGGGCTCGTGGCACAGCAGCGCGACGAGCGCGAGCACTACGTCAGCGAGGCCGGCGAGTACCTCACGCGGGAGCTCGCCGCGGTCGGCATCGCCGCGCAGATCGCCGGGCGCGCGAAGCACTTCTACTCGATCTATTCCAAGATGACCAAGAAGGGCCGCGAGTTCAACGAGATCTACGACCTCACCGCGATGCGCGTGATCGTGGACTCGCTGAAGGACTGCTACGGCACCGTCGGGGTGATCCACTCGCTGTGGAAGCCGCTGCCGGGCCGCTTCAAGGACTTCATCGCGATGCCCAAGTTCAACATGTACCAGTCGCTGCACACCACCGTGATAGGCCCCGAGGGCCGGCCGCTGGAGATCCAGATACGGACGCACGAGATGCACGAGATGGCCGAGTACGGGGTGGCTGCGCACTGGGTCTACAAGGAGCCCGACGGCCCGGGGCACGGCGCGCGGCCCGGCGCGGAGGGCCCGGGCGAGGACGCGAAGCTGAAGTGGCTGCGCTCGATGCTGGACTGGCAGAAAGAGCTCTCGGACCCGCGCGAGTTCATGGAGACGCTGCGCACGGACCTCTTCGAGGAGGAGGTGTACGTGTTCACGCCAAAGGGCGAAGTCAAGTCGCTGGCCGCCGGCGCCACGCCGCTGGATTTCGCCTACGAGGTGCACACCGAGATCGGACACCGCTGTGTGGGTGCCCGCGTGAACGGCAAAATCGTGCCGCTGCACTACGAGCTGCGAAGCGGGGACATCGTGGAGATCCTCACCGCCAAGCGCGAGCGCGGGCCCTCGCGCGACTGGCTTGCGATGGTCAAGACCACGCGCGCCAGGAACAAGATCAAGGCGTGGTTCAAGGCGGAGTCGCGCCAGGACACCGAGCACACCGGCCGCGAGCTGCTGCAGGAGCACCTGCGCAAACAGGGCCTGCCCGCCCAGAAGATCACCGGCTCGGCGCTGCTGGCAGACGTGATCCGCGAGGTGGGCTACCGCAAGGCGGACGACTTCTACATCGCCCTTGGCGCCGCCAAGATCTCACCCAAGCTGGTTGTCAACAAGGTGCTGCAGCGCCTGAAGCAGGGCGAGTCCGCCGATGGGGAGGGCACCGCCGCTGACCTGCTGCACGTGGGCCGCTCGCGCCGCCGGCCCACCAAGTCCTCGGGCCAGTACGGCATCAGGGTGGAGGGCGTGGAGGACGTGATGCTGCGCCTGGCCAAGTGCTGCCGGCCGGTGCCCGGAGATGAGATCGTGGGCTACATCTCGCTGGGACGCGGCATCACCATCCACCGCGAGGACTGCCCCAACACGACGCTGCTGCGCAAGAACCCCGAACGCTTCGCGGAGGTCTACTGGGAGGGCGACCAGTCCACGGGCTTCGTGGTGGAAGTGCAGATCGACGCGTGGGACCGTCACCGCCTGCTGGAGGATCTCTCGCGCGCCTTCTCGGAGTCCGGCGCCAACATCCTGGAAGCGCGCTGCCTGTCGACGCCGCCGATGGTCAAGAACCGCTTCGTCGTGGAGCTCGCCGACACGCACTCGCTCAAGGGCGCCATCACGCGCCTTCGCAACATCGAGTCGGTGTTCGACGCCTACCGCGTCACGCCCGGCGCCAGCGCATAGGGCGCGCCCCCGGGAGCAGCCCCGCGGGCCCGGCCGGCCGGCGGCGTCTCAGCCGGGCACGTGCGCAGCGGGCCAGGTGCGCAGCCGGCCAGGGGCGATGCCGGTCCGGCCAGGGGCGTTCCCGGTCTGGCCAGGGGCGTTTCCGGTCCGGCCAGGGGCGTTTCCGGGGAGCGGCCTCCGGCGAGGGTCGTCTTCAGCTGACGACCGTCAGCGCGCCGGGCAGGATGCCGTAGCGCGCCTCGTCCACCTCGCCGAGGAAGTCGCCGTCGACCTGCAGCGGCAGCGTCCTGGCGTCGGCGCTTCGCACGGTCAGCTCGGTGAGCCCGGAGAGGCCCGTGACCTGGCGATGGCGGCTCACGCTGGCGCGCGGCGAGAGCGCCCGCCAGGCGATCGAGGGCATGCTCAGCGGCGTGGCGCGGTGCAGCACGCCACCGCTGAGGCTGCCCGAGTCGAGCGCCTCGCCGTCGAGGATGTTCACGGGACGGTCCTTGAAGTACGTGAACGGAGTGCCGTTCTGGATGATCGCGGTGATGCCCTCGAGCTCGCGCCCACCGGCGCTCATGACCATTCGCGGCGCTCGCACCAGGTAGCGGCGGTGCAGCGTGCTGACGGCCACCCAGGTGAAGAACCAGGGGCCCAGACGGGCCTTGTAGCCGGGCCGGGCGTCCACCCGCTCCACCACGCTGGCGTCGAGTCCCAGGCCGGAGGAGAACGTGAAGCAGCGGCCGTTGACCACGCCGAGGTCCACTCGCCTCGGCCGCCAGTCGTCGGCCATGCCCAGCAGGTGCTCGGTCGCGTCCACGACGTCGCCGGGGATGCCGAGCATCTTCGCGAACACGTTGGCCGACCCGCCGGGAAGACAGCACAGCGGTGTGGGGGAGGGGTGCTCGGGCGAGGCGATCAGCCCGTTGGCGGCTTCGTTGACGGTGCCGTCGCCGCCGAAGGCCACCACCACGTCGTAGCCCTCGTGCGCAGCCTCGCGGCAGAGCTCGGTGGCGTGCCCGCGCGCCTCGGTGTCCACGGCGTCGACCTCGAAGCGCCCCTGCAGCGCGTAGAGCACGAGATGGCGCAGGCGGTCCGAGACGGTGCTGGCGTAGGGGTTGACGATGATCAGCATCCGCCGCTTGGTCGCAGCGGACCCCGGGTGCTCGCCGGTCGTGTCCTCCTGCGAGCCGCGCCGCTGTGCGTGCGTGGGGGTGCTCACAGCTGCTCCCTACACCGCGGCCCTCGGCGCGTTACCTGGTGCCTGGCGCGGCTGGGACATCCGTCGAATGGACGCCTGCACAGCTTGCGGGCCCGCCGCCAACGTTGCTAGACTTGCCACCGCATAGCTGGACACATCCAGAGGGGTGGAGGGACTGGCCCTACGAAACCCCGGCAACCACCGTCAACGTCACAGGCGGAAGGTGCCAATTCCAGAGAGATGTGTGGCGGGCCTTCGTGCTCTTCGCCACACGTGACACGGCGAAGACTAGAGCGAAGGAGCCCTAATGGCTGTCAGTCATCTGGAGTGCAAGGAGTGCAGTACCCGGTACCCGCTGGAGGCGCTTTACGTATGCGAGCGTTGCTTCGGGCCGCTGCAGGTCGCCTATGACCACAGCGCCGGCACCCACGACGTGGGCGAGCTGCGCCGCAGGATCCAGGGCGGCCCGCAGAACATCTGGCGCTACGCCGACTTCCTGCCGCTGGCAGGCGGGCCGCCCGGCCCCTCCGGCAGGCTGGCTTCGCGCGTGGGCCTGCCCGCGGGCTGCACGCCGCTGATCCGGGCCGACAGGCTCGCCAAGCAGCTGGGCCTGCGCGAGGTGTGGGTCAAGAACGACGCTGCCAACCCCACGCACTCGTTCAAGGATCGTGTGGTCTCGGTTGCCGTGGCGCGGGCGAGGGAGCTGGGCTTCGAGACGATCGCCTGCGCGTCAACCGGCAACCTCGCCAACTCCGTGGCCGCCCACGGGGCGGCGCTGGGCATGGAGTCCTACGTGTTCATACCCGCCGACCTGGAGGAGCAGAAGGTGCTCGCCACGGGCATCTACGGCACCAACCTGGTGGGTGTGAAGGGCAACTACGATGATGTCAACCGCCTCTGCACGGAGCTGTGCGCCGAACGCGACTGGGCTTTCGTGAACATCAACCTGCGCCCGTACTACGCGGAGGGCTCAAAGACGATCGCGTTCGAGATCGCCGAGCAGCTCGGCTGGGAGCTGCCTGACCGCTGCGTGGTGCCGGTGGCCTCCGGCTCCCTGTTCACCAAAGTGGCGCGCGGGTTCCAGGAGTGGACGGAGCTCGGCCTCCTCGACGGCCGGCTGCCGCGCATGAACGGAGCGCAGGCGCAGGGCTGCTCGCCGGTGGCAAGCGCCTACGCCGCCGGCCATGACGTCTGCAGGCCGGTCAAGCCCGACACCATCGCCAAGTCGCTCGCCATCGGCAACCCCGCCGACGGGCCCTACGCGCTTGAGCTGGCGCGCCGCACAGGCGGCGGGGTGGATGCGGTCAGCGACCAAGAGATCCGCGAGGGCATCGCGCTGCTGGCGCAGACAACCGGCATCTTCACCGAGACCGCCGGCGGTGTCACCACCGCGGTGCTCAGCAAGCTGGCCGCCCGCGGCGACATCGACCCCGATGAGCGCGTGGTGCTGGTGATCACCGGCGAGGGCCTCAAGACCCTGGACGCCGTGCGCGGCAGCTTCCAGACGCGTGCGATCGAGCCCACCCTGGAGTCCTTCGAGGCCTCCGAGCAGCTCGACCGGGCGGTGAGCTTCTCCGGGCAGGCCTGATGTCGGTCCTGGTCAAGATCCCCACACAGCTTCGCAGCGCCGCAGAGGGCGAGGCGCAGGCGCAGGTGGACGGCGCAACGGTGCAGGAGGTGCTGGACGGCCTGTTCGAGCGCTTCGGCGAGCTGCGCGCCAGGATCGCCGACGACGACGGCTCCCTGCGCCGGTTCGTCAACGTGTACGTCGCCGGCGAGGACATCCGCTTCCTGGACGGGCTCGACACAGCGGTCGCCGACGGCTCCGAAGTGACGATATTGCCCGCCGTCGCCGGCGGCGCCTGAGCGACGCGGGGCCCTCGGTCGCTCAGCGGGCGGGGGCGTGCGCGGCGGGTGCGTGCGCGGGCGGTGTGGCGCCGCTGAAACCGACGCTCGAGACGATGCCGGCGGCGCACATGGCTGCGATGGTGAGCGCGCGCAGGCGCCTGGGGATGAGCCAGGGGACGGGGTGGGTCTGCAACCAGCTGCGAAAGCCCGTGGCGGCGGAGGCCGCCGTCATTGCACATCCGGCGCACATGCCTGCAAGATAGCGCCGCCGGGCGGGGGGCCTTACATAGACTCAGGCCAGCATGAGAGGCCTGTTCCGCCGCGCACTGCCGCTGGGAGCGGCGGCAGTCGCGACGATGCTCGCGCTGCCCGCGACCGCACAGGCGCACGGCATCGTCGGCAAGGCGGACCTGCCGATCCCGGTGTGGCTGTTCAGCTGGGCCGCGGCAATCGTGCTGGTGGTCTCGTTCGTGGCGCTGTCCACGATGTGGACGACGCCGCGTCTGCAGCAGCCGCATCTGCGCAGGCTGTTCAGGCTCCCTGCGCCGGTGGAATGGCTCGCGTGCGCGCTCGGGCTGTTGGTGTTCGCGGTGGTGATCTACAGCGGATTCGACGGCGCCCAGGTGCCGGTTGCGAACTTCTCGGTGGACTTCATCTACGTGAACTTCTGGGTGGGCGTGCCGATCGCAAGCGTGCTGTTCGGCGGCGTGTTCCGTGCGCTGAGTCCGTGGAGGACCGTCGCGCGGATGCTCTCGGCTGCGCTTCGCGCCGTGCGCGGCGGGCGCAGCTGGGCGCCGCTGGGGTATCCACGGCGGCTCGGCCTGTGGCCCGCGGCGGCTGGGATCGTCGGCTTCGCCTGGCTGGAGCTCGTCTACGTCGAACGCGACAGGCCCTCGATCCTGGCGGCGCTGTCGCTTGGCTACTTCGCGCTGATGCTCGCGGGCATGCTGCTGTTCGGCGTGGATGAGTGGAGCGAGCGCGCGGACGGGTTCGGCGTCTACTTCGGTCTGCTGGCGCGCCTCTCGCCGCTGACGCGCGATGAGCGAGGATGGGTCTGCCTGCGCCGGCCGCTCAGCGGCATCACCGGTCTGGAGGTGGGGCCTGGGACGATCGGCTTCATCTGCGTGCTGATCGGCACCACCACCTTCGACGGCTTCAGCAACGGTGGCATCTGGCGCAACAACGAGCCTGAACTGCAGAGCCTGTTCGCCGATCTCGGCTTCCATGCCACGCCCGCGCAGGAGCTCACGGGCTCGCTGGGGATGCTCCTCTGCATCCTGCTGATCGGCGGCGTCTACCGGCTTGGGATAGCCGGTGTCAAAAGCGTGAGCGACCGCTACGACACGGACACCCTGCGCACGAAGTTCGCCCACTCGCTGGTGCCGATCGGCTTCGCCTACGTGCTCGCTCACTACTTCTCGTTGTTCCTGTGGAACGGCCAGGCCATCATCTACCTGGCCTCAGACCCGCTGGGCGACGGCTCGAACATCTTCGGGACGAGCGGCTACCAGATCGACTACCACGTGATCTCCTATGCGGGCATCTGGTACGTGCAGGTGGCGGCGCTGCTCGCCGGTCACGTGGGCGGGCTGATGCTCGCGCACGACCGCGCGCTGGTGCTCTACCGCGACCAGGAGGAGGCCGTGCGCAGCCAGTACTGGATGCTCGCGGTGATGGTGGCGTTCACGAGCTTCGGGCTGTGGCTGCTCTCGGCCGTGGGCACGTGAGCGCGGGCGCCGCGCCGGGCGCCGCTCGCGGGCGGCGGCCCGGCGGGCTTCTGTAGCGTGACGAGCGTGAGCCGGGGCATGATCATCATCGCGGCGCTCGCCGGTCTGCTGTGCTGCGCCCCGGTGGTCTCGGCGCAGTCGGCGCTGCCGTCACTGCCGAGCCAGAACCCCAACAACGACCAGGGCGCCAACTACCAGTACAGCTCGATCATCACCGCCGTCACGCCCCACGTGCCGGGCCTGACGGTGCGCGTGCAGGAGTTCGCCGACCGCCTGCTCCTGAGCAACCACACGGGCGCCACCGTCACCATCTACGGCTACCAGGGCGAGCCCTATGCGCGCGTCCAGGCCGATGGCACGACCGAACAGAACGCGCTCTCCCCGGCCACCTACCTGAACAGCAGCTTCTTCGGCAAGGTCACGGTGCCTGCAGTCGCCAACCCGCAGGCGCCGCCGCGGTGGGTGCTGGTGGATAGGACCGGCATGTTCGAATGGCATGACCACCGCATCCACTGGAGCTCGCCGCTACTGCCGCCTGAGGTCAAGGACAAGGGCAAGCGCACGTTCATCTTCGCGTGGAGCGTGCCGATCTCGATCGGCACGCGGCGCGGCGCGATCATGGGCGTGCTCTACTGGAACCCGGAGAACTCGAGCGCGCCCGTGGCGATCATCGTGCTGGGGGTGCTGATCACGCTGGGCGGGCTGCTTTTCGTGCTGTTCGTGCGCCGGCGCAGATCGGCAGAGGCGCCCGCAGCGGGTGGCGCGGGGGCCGCCGGAGGGGGTCGCGGCTCCGGGCCGGAGGCCTGGTGAGGCTCGCAGCCGCGCCCGCCGCTGTGCGCGCGCCCGGGTGCTAGATTTCTGGGCACGATGGTCCTGGCCTGCCTCATGCACTGGTACATCTCGATGATGTACGTGGTCCCCGTGGTGAGCGTGGGTGGCTGGGGCTGGTGGAAGTCCAGGCGCCCGCGCTCAGACGATGGCCGTGGCGGCGGCTCGGCGGGCTCCGCATCCTCGGCGCCCGGGGTCCAGGGCGCCGCTTCCAGCTGACGCGCCTGGCCGCGGCCAGGCCGCCTTCAGGAAACATTACGCAGCATTGAGGTTGGCGTGAGCGCGCAGCGGTTAGATGGTGTGCATGACCTCACTCACCCTCACATCACCGCCGGCCGAAGCGCTGACCGAGCGCTTTGACCCGATCGAGTGCCTGGACGGGCGGATCCGCGGCAGCGCTCCCGCGGAGCGCCCGCTCGCCTCAGGGCGCTACCTGGAAGTGCGCGGTGCGGAGCGCTCGCTGATGATCCCGATCGGCGAGGAGCCGCTGCGCATCGGCCGCGGCCTCTCCGCGGACGTGCACATCGACGAGAACTCCGTCTCGCGGCGTCACGCGATCGTGGTCCCGGAGGGGACCGGGGTGCGCATCCTGGACGACCGCAGCTCCAACGGCACGCTGGTCAACGGGCGCGCGGTCGAGCAGGCGCGGCTGAGTGACGGCGACACGATCCTCATCGGGCGCGTGCCCCTGCGCTACATCGAGGTGTAGAGCCTCGGCGGCGGCCCGTCAAACGGCCGCCGCCGCCGAGGCGAGACCCCACAGGTGCCTCGCCCGGCGTATCTGAGTCGTTAGGCTGGCGTGATCTCTCTGAGCAGCGCCACATACGACGGTCAGACCTTTCGCTTCACCGACTCCGGCGAGGGCCCGCTGGTGGTGCTGCTGCACGGGTTCCCGGACACCCCGTCCGGGTGGCAGGACACGCGTGTAGCGCTCAACGATGCGGGCTACCGCACCGTCGTGCCATATCTGCGCGGCTATCACCCCGACACGATCGTGCGCGGCCGCTCCTACGGCGGGCCCGAGATCGGGCAGGACGCCGTACGGCTGCTGCAGGCGATCGGCGCGGATGAGGCGGTGCTCGTGGGCCACGACTGGGGCGCCGCGATCGCCTACAGGGCCGCGGCGCTCGCGCCCGAGCTCGTGCGGGGGGTCTGCGGCGTGGCGATCCCTCACCCCAGCCTGCTGGAGCGCTCGCCCGCGATGCTGTGGCGCGGGAGGCACTTCGTCACCCTGCGCCTGCCCAGCGGCCCGGCGCTGGCGCGGCGCGGGGACTTCGCCTACATCGACACGCTCATGCGCCGCTGGGCCCCGAGCTGGTCCGGTCCCGCCAGGGAGCAGACGCTCGCCGATGTCAAGGCCGCGTTCGCGGACCCGCTGGTACTGGACTCGGCGCTCGCCTACTACCGCGACGTGTCGCTGGGAGAAGCGGTCCCGCGCGTGGGCCGTCCGGGTCTCGTGGTGGGAGGAAGCGAGGACCTGGTCGCCGCCGAGGTGTTCGAGCGCTCCCCCGAGGCGTTCGACGCACCGTGCGAGGTGGTCATCGCCGACGGCGCGGGGCACTGGCCCCACCGCGAGGCTCCCCAGCTGTTCACCGAGCGCCTGATCGGGTTTCTCGCGGCGCTTCCCGCCGGAGCCCGCGCGGGCATCTAGATGTCGCGCCGCGCGCTCGCGCCGCTGCTCGCCGCCGCGGCGATGGTGTGCGTGGGCTGCGGCAAGAGCAATCCGGTGGCCCCATCCGTCTCCGGCGGCGGCGCCGTGGCCTCCAGCACCCCGGGAGCACCCGGCAGCGCCAGCCCCCCGTCGAGCGGCGCGCCGAGGGGTGGCGCGGGCGCTGCGAGGGCGTTCGTGGCCGCGGTCAACCTGAGGGCGGCCGACGTGCTGCCGCTGCGCGCCTCCGGTCACTCGCGCGGGCCCTCCACGCCGGCCGAACGCCAGGCCGAACGTGCGCTGAGCGACTGCTTCGTCCCGGGCGGCGGCCGGGCCGGCGAATCAAAGCCGCTGGCCGAAGGCTCCTCGCCGACCTTCGAAGCGCACGCCACCGGGGTGGCGGTGAGCGTCAGCTCCTACGTCAGCGTGGCGAGCTCCGCGCGCGGGGGCGCCGCGGGGCTGCGCGCGCTACGCAGCCCGCGCTCGCGGCAGTGCCTCTCGCGCTACCTGAATGCCCTGTTCGCCGCCGGGCACCGCCGCGGCTTCTCGATCGGCAAGCTGACCATCCAGGCGGGGACCCCTCCCGCTCCCGGCACCACGGGCGGGTTCGGCTGGCGGGTGATCGCCACGGTGGCTGCGGACGGTGCGAAGGTGCCCTTCTATGCCGACATTCTCGGCTTCCTGGATGGGCCCGCAGAGGTCACGCTCGTCAGCACAGGTTTCCCTGTGCCGTTCCCCGCGCAGGAGGAGGAGCGCCTGTTCACGGTGCTGCTCTCGCGGGCGCTGAACTCGCCGCGCTGAAGGCGCCGCCGAGCGGCTACCGTGAGCCCATGCATGTTGCTCATGCCTGGATGCTCGCGAGTGTCCAGGGCGGGGACGCGCCCTCGCCCTGGTATGAAACGGTGGTCATCGTCACGCTGATCGTGCTGATGGCGCTGGCGTCATGGCGGATCTTCGTCCACCTGAGCCGCCGCGAACGCCATCCCAGGCCCGTCGCCGATGAGTGGCAGGCGCTGGCCGTGATGGGCGAGCTGTGTCCTCACGGCTGGCAGGCCGAGCTGAAGCTCTACGGCTGGGGCGCACCGATCCCCTCCGATGCTCCCCCGTCGCGGGTGCCGCAGGTGGAGCTCGAATGGAAGCAGTTCGAGGAGGACTCGGTGCACATCGCCGTGGCACGTCGCGTGTGGGCGCCGAGCATCGGCGACGCTCTCGCCACGATGGTGCGGGACCGCCGGACGGACATGGTGCTCGAGGAGATCGAGCGCTCGGCCGCCGAGGACGCGGACGGGTGGTGGGAGGACCCCTCCGGCTGAAAGCGCGGGCGTTCGTGCGAGCGGGGGGTGGCGGCGCCCGTGACGGGCGGCTCTGGCGGCTGAGGCCTGACGGTATCCTGCCGGTGGGGACACGAGCATGAGCACAGTTCAGATCGCCGCTCCGAGCGCCACGGCCGACCCGCTCGGAGAGATCGGGCAGGTCGCCGAGCTTGAAGTGTCGGGGATGACCTGCGGAGCCTGTGCTGCCCGGGTGCAGCGGGTGCTCAGCCAGCAGCCGGGCGTCGTGGAGGCGCTGGTCAACTACGCCACTGGCAGAGCCTCGGTCGCCCTCGGCGCCGACGCGCCCGACGCGAGCCGGCTCGCGGAAGCGGTCCAGCGAATCGGCTACGGCGCCGCTGCGCTGGAGCCGGGCGCCGGCGCGCTGGAGCAGGTGCGCGCGTTCGAGGAGATCGAAGACCGTGAGCGGACCGAGCGTGCTGCGCTCGCGCTGCGCATCGCCGTCGCCGTGCCGCTCGCGATCGCGGTCGCCTGCCTCACCTACTTCGAGCCCCACGACGTCACGGCGCGCTGGATCGCCGCGGGCCTCGCGGTTCCCGTCCAGTTCTGGTGCGGCCTGCCGTTTCTGCGCTCCGCGTGGGCCGGCGCGCAGGCACAGGCGACCAACATGGACACGCTGATCGCCCTCAGCACCCTGGCGAGCTTCATCTACTCGACCATCGTGCTGATCACCACCGGCCCCTCCTACCGCCACGGAGCGCCCACGGGGATGTTCAGCATGCCGCTCGACTACTACATGGGCACCACCATCATCGCGGTGCTGCTCATCGGCCGCTGGTGCGAGGCCAGGGCTCGCAGCAGCTCCGGTCGCGCGGTGCGCGAGCTGGCGGGGCTCAGCGCAAAGAGCGCCCGCCTGCTCGACCCGGCGGATCCGGACGGGCAGGAGCGGCTCGTGCCGATCGAGCAGGTCCGTGTCGGCGATCTCTTCCGGGTCAGGCCGGGTGACAGCATTCCGGTCGACGGCGTGGTGCTCAGCGGTCACTCGGCCGTGGACGAGTCGATGCTCACAGGCGAGTCGTTGCCCGTGGAGAAGGCCCGAGGCGCAGCGGTGACGGGCGCCACGGTGAACATCGACGGCGTGCTGAACGCTCGCGCGAGCGCGGTCGGCGCCGACACGGCGCTGTCGCGGATCGTGGCGCTCGTCGAGCGCGCCCAGGCGTCGAAGCCGAGGATCCAGCGGGTCGCGGATCGCATCGCCCTGGTGTTCGTCCCGGTGGTGCTGCTGCTGGCCGCGCTGACCGCGATCGGCTGGGTGATCACGGGTGACGGTCTGCATGGGATGGCCGGCCTGATGCACATCCAGCGGGGCCTGGACGCGACGATCGCCGTGCTGATCGTCGCGTGTCCCTGTGCGCTGGGTCTCGCGACGCCGGTCGCGATCCTGGTCGGGACCGGCCGCGGCGCCGGCCTCGGGCTGCTCATCCGCGGTGCCGAGGTGCTGGAGCGCAGCCAGCGCCTCGACACGATCGTCTTCGACAAGACCGGCACCCTCACCACCGGCCGGATGTCGCTGGCCGGTGTCTGGAGCGCCGAGAGGTCCGATCCGGATCTGGTGCTGGCGCTGGCCGCCGCCGCCGAGTCGGGCTCCGAGCACCCCGTCGGGCAGGCGATCCTCGCGGCGGCGCGCGAGCGGGGGATCGATGTGCCGAGCGTCAGCGACTTCCGCTCGGTGGCGGGCCACGGCGTCAGCGCGCTCGTGGAGGGCAGGGAGGTCTGGGTCGGGCAGCCCGGCGCGGAGCAGCACCGTGCGGATCGATCGCAGCTGCCGGCCGTGCGTGACGCGCCGGCGGGCACCGCCGTGGTGGTCGAGCGCGACGGGCAGCTGCTGGGGGTCATCTCCGTCGCGGACACCGTCAAGCCGGAGGCGCGCTCGGCGGTCGCTGAGCTTCGCAGCATGGGCCTGGACGTCAGGCTGCTCACCGGCGACAGCGCCCGCGCCGGTGAGAGCGTGGCAGGCGCACTGGGCATCGATCACGCTCGATGCCGGGTGAGCCCCGAGGAGAAGGTGAGCGAGATCGCGAGGCTCCAGGGTGAAGGGCATCGCGTTGCGATGGTCGGCGACGGCGTCAATGACGCTGGCGCCCTGGCCCAGGCCGATCTGGGGATAGCGATGGGCACGGGCGTGGGCGCCGCGATCGAGGCCGCCGACATCAGTGTCATCTCCGGCAGCCTCGAGGGCGTGCCGCGGGCGCTCGGGCTCGCGCGGGCCACCCAGACGATCGTGCTGCAGAACCTGGGCTGGGCGTTCGGCTACAACCTGATCGCGCTCCCGCTGGCGATGACCGGCCTGCTGAGCCCGGCGCTGGCCGCGGTCGCGATGGGCCTCTCGAGCATCACCGTCGTGAGCAACAGCCTGCGCCTGCGTGGCTTCGGCGCACCCGGGCGCCCCGTGCGGGCCCCGGGTGTGAGGCGCAGGCTCGGGGGCGTGGCGCTCGCGGCGGCGATCCCAGCGGTGCTGCTCGGAGGGATGGTGCTCGCGGCGCCGAACCGCTTCGCCGTGGCGCCCGCTTCGGAAGCGTCCACGCGAATCCCGGTGACGCCGGGGGAGTCCCTCGCCAGCTACATGAAGAGCCTGCGCAAGGCGCGTGGAGGGTGTGCGATGCCCGGCATGGCGATGGGCGGGCAGAGCTGCCCGCAGCCGGCGCCCACGCGGGTGCGCTCCTCACGGTTCAGGTGACGCTCGGAGCGGCCGGTGCGCTCCGGAGAGCCAGGAGCCCGGCCGGCGAGGCCACCCAGCCGCCGTGATCGGGCGCCTGGAGCGACCTCGCCGGGAGCGTGCAGGCGCTCAGGCCAGACTCACACCCTGCACCGCTGGGCCCTGCTCGGGCGGTGCCTGCGCCTCCGCCACGGACTCATCCTGCTCCGTTGAAGCGGTGAGCTGCGCCACCGGGAGCAGCGCGACGGCGAGCAGCACGAACAGCGGCCCGGAGTTGAAATCGGTGGCGCCTTCAACCCAGAAGGGCCCGCCGAGATCCTGCCCGAGCACCCAGTAGGCGAGCGACAGCGCTATCCCGATGATGAGCACAGGCCGGCGAAGCGGCGTCCAGACACCGATGGCGATGGCCAGCGAGAGGATCGCCAGCACCACCGCGATCGTGCTGCCGTCTCCTTTCGCGTCGCCTGCGATGGAGTTCTGAAAGCTCGCCAGCCAGTGCGGTGAGGCTTCGGCCATGCCCTTGATCATTTCCGAGGTCGCTTCACCGGCGCGGTTGACGTTCACCAGCCAGAGGAACGCCGACAGCGTCCACAGGCCCGACCAGAACCACAGCCCGCCGCGATCACCCAGAGGGCCTCGCGCGGCGGGTGAGCGTCCGGTCAACCGGTTGGTGGGCCACACCAGCAGCCCGATGATGGCGTAGATGATGACCGCACCCGGGGCGCCCATCAGCGGCGAGGGGAGCGTGTTGGATGTCAGCCCGCCGAAGCCCTCGCCGAACCACCAGACCGTCAGCGCCCAGCCGAAGGAGGCCAGCAGCGCGGGCTTGACGGTCTTTGGACTGACCATCAGGCCCAGCCCGATCGCGATCTGGATCTCGCCCGAGAGCGTGTTCCACAGCGTCAGGTCACGGCCGTAGAAGTTGTCGAACGTTTTCATGGGGCCGCCCACGATCGACCACTGTTTGGCGGCAGCCGGGGCGAAGACTTCGCTGACGATCCCGTGCGTGAACATGAAGCTCTTGAACTGGAACAGCCCGTCGAGCAGCCAGATGACCCCCAGGGCGATCTGCACGCCGCGCGTGCTGACGCGCAGACGCCCCAGCAGCCTGGGGAGGCTGACGGTGCCTGCGGGGGTGCTCATGATGGTTCACAGGACGCGAGAGGGCCGAGGCTCGCGTCCGGGTATGGCATGTACACGATTGTCGCTCCTTGGTCGATGTCGCCGTGCCCGGGCTGGCGTGCCTGGGCAGGCAGTGGCTTGGCCCCGCGTGGCGGGGCGCTCAGGCTGAGTGCGGGCCGGCCGCGGCGCTAGCCGGGGCAGGCCGCGGGCAGCGACGGCGGGGCGCGGCCTGCCAGAGCGGATGCGATCAGCCTGCCCCCACGGGCGAGATGCGCGCGCGGGTGCGCAGCTCGCGAGCGGGCGCGCGGGGCGCCCGGCCGGCGGCGGCGCGCCGACAGCCGCGCCAGGATGCCCTGTCCCAGATAGGGCCGCGTGAGCATCATCACGGCCGCACAGAGCGCCGGTGACATCATCAGCACGCCCGTCTGAATCGAGGCGCTCCCGGCGCCATGGGTCAGGGCGAGCAGCGCGAGCAGCACGAGCACCACCGCGCAGCGCCACAGGGTGCGCCTCCGTCTGAGCATTGCGCCGACGGTGCTCATCGAGCACGAACTGTAATGCAAGGGGCGCCCCCGGGCGCCCCTGATCGGCGGTCTCCGCCAGCCCGGCGCCTGTGCTACGTTTGCCCCGCTATGGGCAGCATGAGCGGCATGAGCATGAGCCACGGCAGCACCCACACCTCCGTCGGCGGGATGTCGATGAGCGGCGGCGGGTCGGGCACGGTGAACATCCTCCCGGAGTGGCTGGCAGTGCTGTTCACGCTGGTGTTCATAGCGATCATCGTGGTGCACGTGCTGCACCTGCGCGACACCCACGGCCAGCGGCGCCTGTGGCACTCCGGCCACGTGCTGATGGCCTTTGGCATGGCGTTCATGTTCGCGCCCGCGTCGATCGACCACTTCAACATCCCCAGCGGCTTCTGGCAGCTCGCGTTCGCCAATGGCGCGCTCGCGATTCTCGCCTGGATGCTCGCGCAGGCTCTGAGCGGCCGGGCGATCAATGTGCTGTGGCTGGTGATGGCGATCGATCTCGGGGCGATGGCCTACATGTGGTCGCCCAGCGGCTTCCAGGCCCCCATCACATGGCTGCTGGTCGCCTACTTCGCTGCACAGTCGCTGCTGTGGGTGAGCAACCGCATGCGCGAGGTCGATCACAGGACCCTGCTGGGCGGCGGGTTCGCCGTAAACAGCGATGGCTCCGTGGCGATCTCAGCGGCGGAACCGCTGGTCTGCTTCCGGGACCTGCGCGTGTCCATGTGCGCCATGACGTTCGGCATGGCCTACATGTTCGCCGCGATGCAGCTGTTGATGTAGGCGCCGCTGCCGGCTCGCTCGGGCGCCGGTTCGACGAACACCCGGTGGGCGCCGCGTGTGAGTTCCGGAGCTTGACGCCGGTCACGAAGCGCCGGCGCATCGGTGGCGCTCGGGGTCAGTCCGCGGCGATCTGAAGCACCTGCTTGCCGTTGTTCTCGCCGCTGAAGAGGCGCAGCAGCGCGGAGGGGAAGTTCTCGATGCCCGTGACGATGTCCTCGCGCGAGACCAGCTTGCCGGATGAGAGCCAGCCCGCCATCTCGGCGATCCCCTCGCCGTAGCGGGAGTAGTAGTTGGAGACGACGAAGCCCGTCATCGACGCGCTGTTGACCAGCAGCGACAGATAGTTGGCCGGCCCGCGCATCGGGCCGGTGGCGTTGTACTGGGAGATGGCGCCGCAGATGATCACGCGAGCGCCCCGCGCCAGGCGCGTCAGAGCGGCATCCAGGATCTCGCCGCCGACGTTGTCGAAGTAGATGTCGATGCCGTCGGGGCAGTGATCGGCGAGCGCCGCGCCCACGTCCTCGCTCTTGTAGTCGATCGCCGCGTCGAATCCGAGCTCCTGGAGGATGTATGCGCACTTCTCGGCGCCGCCCGCTATGCCGACCACGCGACAGCCCTTGAGCTTTGCGATCTGGCCCACGATCGAGCCGACCGCGCCGGCGGCGGCGGAGACGACCACCGTCTCGCCCTCCTGCGGGCGGCCGATGTCGAGCAGGCCGAAGTACGCGGTCATCCCGGGCATGCCCAGCGTGCCGATGAACACCGGCAGCGGGGCGATCGAGGGATCGACCCTGATCAGGCCGGCGCCCGGCGCCTGGGCGTACTGCTGGATGCCGAGCATGCCGACCACGTGCTCGCCGGGCTCGATGCCGGGAAAGCTGGACGCCACGACCTCGCCCACACCGAGCGCGCGCATCACCTCGCCGATGCCGACGGGCGGGATGTATGAGGGACGATCCGTGATCCAGCCGCGCATCGCGGGGTCAAGCGACGCGTACAGCACGCGCACCAGCACCTCGCCCTCGCCCGGCTCGCCCGCCTCCGCCTCGGCGAGCTGGAAGTCGCTCGCCTTGGGCAGCCCGACGGGGCGTGCAGCGAGACGGTACTGGCGGTTGGTCATGGCCATGTGGGGGGCTCCTTCTCGCAGATCGGTGGTTGCGCGCGCAGGCGGCGCGCGGCTCGAGTCTATGGGAGGCGAGCGGGGTGGAGGCCGGGGCGGGCGCCTCCCGATCATCGCCCTAGCGCGCCCGGCTGGGATCGAACCAGCGACCTCTCGCTCCGGAGGCGAGCGCTCTATCCGCTGAGCTACGGGCGCAGAGCACCGCAGTCTATTGCGAGCCGGACGGCCGGCTGTCGCGGCGGGCGGAGGCGTAGCATGAGCGGTGATGGGGGCGCGGCAGAACGTGACTTTCGACTCGGGCGGCGAGCGGTGCGCGGCCTGGCTCTACAGGCCGGTGGGCGCCACGGGCTGCGTGATCCTGGCGCACGGATGGACGGGCGTGCGCGGCCAGCGCCTGGATGCATACGCGGAGCGCTTCGCCGAGGCGGGCCTTGCTGCACTGGTGTTCGACTACCGCCATTTCGGCGACAGCGAGGGAGAGCCGCGCAGCCTGCTTGACATCGGCCGCCAGCACGCGGACTGGCGCGCGGCGATCGCGTTCGCGCGCAGCCTGGACGGGATCGAGTGGGGCAACCTGGCGCTGTGGGGCACGTCCTTCAGCGGCGGACACGTGATCGAGGTGGCCTCGCGCGACCGCAGGATCGCGGCGGTGGTGGCGCAGGTGCCGTTCGTGGACGGCCTTGCGACGCTGTTGCGCCTGGGCCCGGCGCGTGCGCTGCCGCTGGCGCTGGAGGGCATCCGCGACCAGGCGGGCGCGCTGATGGGCCGGCCGCCGCGCATGCTCGCGTCGGTGGGCCCGCCCGGCTCGCTGGCGGCGATGACCACGCCGGACGCCGAACCGGGCTTCCAGGCGATCTGCCCGGAGGGAGGCACCTGGCCGAACGAGGCGGCGGCTCGCGTGGCCCTTCGGCTCGGGGCCTACAGGCCGATCCGCAGGGCGGCGCACGTGAGCGCGCCGATCATGTTCTCGATCGCCGATGACGACGCCATCACCCCGCCGGACCTTGCGGCGCGGGCGGCGGCGCTGGCGCCGCGCGGGCAGGCGCGCCACTACCCGGGCGGGCACTTCGACCCCTACGTGGGCGAGCTGTTCGATAGCATCGCCACGGACCAGTGCGAGTTCCTGGTGGAGCATCTGGCGGTTCCCACCGTGCGGCGCTTCAAGTTCGCAAGGCCCGAGCCGGCGCGCTGGTAGCGGCGAGCACTGCTCGCGCAAGCCTCGCTCAGGTTCTCGGTGGTCGCCGGCGGGTGCGGCGCTCGTCGGGCGCATGCGGCGCACCGCCGCGCCGCGAGGTGATGGCGAGCAGCATCAGCGAGAGCACCATGCCTGCGATGCCCACGATCATCAGGATCAGCCCTACCGTCGCCTGCGACACGACCTACGCCGTCACGCCTGCTGCGCAGCGCTGCGTGGCGCCCGCTGCGACGGTGAACCGGGTGCGTCGGAGCGGCACGCCTCCCAGGATACCCCGCGAAGCCGGCCCGTAAGCGGTGCTGGCGCTCGGCGCGGGCGCCGCCGACAGGTAGGGGCCCGCCGAAGCGGGCCCCTACCTGCAGTGAGACCCGCGAGATTGCGTGCCGGGCTCGCGGGTCCGGGCACACCCGCTGTGTTCCCTGGGTGGCCGAGCGGCGTTACCCGCAGCGGAAATGCGCGAAACCGGCCGGGTGGGCCTGCGCTCGTGCTCGCCCCTGGCCGCGCTACCGTTGCGCAAGAGTGGATCTTTCGCTGTTCTTCCTCGGGACCGCAGGCTCGGTGCCGAGCGCGCGCAGGGGCCTGCCCGCCGTGCTTGTCAGCCGCGGCGGCGAGCGGCTGCTGTTCGACTGCGGCGAAGGCACGCAGCGTCAGCTGCTTCGCTCGGTGGGCCTGGTTGACATGGACTGCGTGTTCCTCAGCCATTTCCACGCCGACCACTGGCTGGGCCTGCCCGGGATGCTGAAGTCCTTCGCGCTGCGCGACCGAACCGCTCCGCTGTCCGTGTACGGGCCGGAGGGCCTCAGGGAGCTGATGTCGGCGATGCGCGTGGTGTACGGGCGGCGGCTTCCATACGAGCTGCGACTGGTGGAGCTGGAGCCGTGGGGTGAGGTGGAGCGCGAGGGCTATCGCGTGGCGTCGATTCCGGTCAAGCACGGCGGCAGGGCGGCGTTCGGCTACGCGCTGGTCGAGGAGGATCGTCCCGGCGTCTTTGACCCGGCCGAGGCGGAGCGCCTGGGCGTGCGGCCCGGCCCGGACTTCGGGCTGCTGCAGCGCGGACAGGCGGTGCAGGGGGTGGAGCCCTCCCAGGTGATGGGCCCCGCTCGCCGTGGCCGCAAGGTGGTGATCTCCGGCGACACCGCGCCCTGCGAGGCGCTGAGCGTCTCGGCCCACGGCGCCGACCTGCTGGTGCACGAGGCGACCTTCGCGGAGGAGGAGCGCGAGCGGGCGCGCGAGACGTTTCACAGCACCGCCCGCCAGGCGGCGCGGCTTGCGCTGGAGGCGCAGGTGAGAACGCTCTGCCTCACGCATGTCTCGAGCCGCTACGCCGGCTCGGAGATCGCCGAGCAGGCGGGCGCGGTGTTCGAGGGCGCTCATGTGCTGAGGGACTTCGATACCGCCGAGGTGCCGTTTCCCGAGCGCGGCGAGCCGCGCGTGGTGAGCTGGTCGGAGCGCCGTCGCGCTGAGCGCTCCGAGCCGGAGCCCGTCGAGCAGCCCTCGGAGCCCGTCGTTCTTCCCTGATACATTCCGCCGCGATCCTTTAACCCGGTCCGGCGAGGCCAGGAAGGAACCGATGCAGGACAGTCAGAAGGTTGTTCTCCACGAGGAGGAGGTTGGGCGTGCGCTGACGCGCATCGCACATGAGATCCTCGAGCGCAACCCCGAAGAGGTGCCGGCGATCGTGGGCATCCACCGCCGGGGCGCGTTTTTGGCGGAGCGCCTGCAGCAGCTGCTCGCGGGCCTGGCCGGCGGCGAGCCGCCGCTGGGCGACCTCGATATCGGCTTCTACCGCGACGACGTCGCCAGCCGCCCGGACGCGCCGGTGCTGCACGCCTCTCACATCGACTTCGACGTCAACGGTCGCACGGTGGTGATAGTGGACGACGTGCTGTACACGGGCAGGACCGTGCGCGCGGCGATCGAGGCGCTGTTCGCGTACGGGCGCCCGCACAGGGTGCAGCTTGCGGTGCTGGCGGACCGCGGGCATCGCGAGCTGCCGATCCGCCCGGATTACGTGGGCAAGAACCTGCCCACCTCGCGCGATGAGCATGTGCACGTGCGTGTGCGCGAGCTGGACGGGATCGACCAGGTGGCGATCAGTGGGCCGGTGTCGCTCGGGGCGGGGGCGGGGGCGTGAAGCACCTGCTCTCCATCGAGGACCTAGACCGCGAGGCGATCGAGCGGATCGTCTCACAGGCGGAACGCTTCGCGGAGGTGTCCGATCGCGAGATCAAGACGGTGCCGGCGCTGCGCGGGCGCATGGTCCTGAACCTGTTCTACGAGGCGTCCACGCGCACGCGCAGCAGCTTCGAGCTGGCCGCCAAGCGCCTTTCGGCGGATGTGGTGAACTTCGCGGCGGGCGGCTCCAGCGTGGAGAAGGGCGAGTCGCTGAAGGACACCGTGCTCACGCTCAGCGCGCACAAGCCCGACGCGATCGTGCTGCGCACGCCGTGGGCGGGAGCCTCGGAGCTGGTATCGCGCTGGTGCTCGGCGGCGATCGTCAACGCGGGCGACGGCAAGCACGAGCACCCCACCCAGGCGCTGCTGGACGTCTACACGCTGCGCCGGCGCCTGGGCGATTTCGCCGGAGCGTCGATCTGGATAGTTGGCGATGTGGCGCACTCTCGCGTGGCGCGCTCCAACGTGCTGGCGTTCCAGCGCATGGGCGCGCGCGTCACGCTCGCTGGTCCGCCCACGCTGATCCCGCGCGACATCCAGTCGCTGGGCTGCGAGGTCCGCTATGACCTGGAGGAGCTGCCCTCGGCCGACATCGTCTACGCGCTGCGCATGCAGCGCGAGCGCATGACCGAGACGTGGGTGCCCTCGATGCGCGAGTACGCGGGCTGGTACCAGATCAACGGCCGGCGGCTGCGCCCTGGCCAGGTGCTGATGCACCCCGGCCCGGTCAACCGCGGCGTGGAGCTGTCCGGTGAGGTGGTGGACTCCCCGCAGGCCGTGATCACCGCCCAGGTGGAAGCGGGCGTGGTGGTGCGCATGGCGGTTCTCTACGAGCTGCTGGCGCGCTCCCGCGACGCGGCCGAGCCCGCGGCCGTGAGGCCCGCCGGCCCCGTCGGCGAGCAGGCCGGCTCCGAGCCGCAGGACCGGGGCGGCGCGGAGCGCGCTGCGGGTGCGTCGCTGCACGAGGGCCTGCCCGCGTGAGCGCGCTGGAGCCGATGGTGTGCGCGCCCCGCCCGCCCTCGAGCGTCCTGTTCGCGGACGTTCGCGTGCTCGACCCTCGCGCGGGCATCGACGAGCGCCGCGACGTCCTGGTCAGGGACGGCGAGATCGCCGAGCTGGGCGCCCCCGCTTCGCTTGAGGCTCCGCATGGGGCGGAGACGCTGAGCGGGGAGGGGCGGCTGCTGGTTCCGGCGTTCTTCGATCCGCATGTGCATCTGCGCACCCCCGGGCAGGAGCACAAGGAGGATCTGGAGTCGGGTACCCGTGCGGCCGCGGCGGGCGGTTATGCGGGCGTGATCGCGATGCCCAACACGGACCCGGTGCTGGACTCCGCGCCGCTGCTTCGCTCGCTGCGCGACGCGGCGGCGCGCGAGGCGAGGGTGGCAGTGGGGTTCCTGCCGGCGATCACCCGCGGCCTGGCGGGCGAGCAGCTCAGCGAGATGGCCGAGCTCCGCCGCGAGGGGGCACTCGGCTTCACCGACGACGGGCGACCGGTCGCCAGCGCGGGGATGCTGCGCAAGGCGCTGCAGTACCAGCGCCTGTGCGGCGGGGTGATCGTGCTGCACGAGGAGGACCCGACGCTCTCGCGCGGAGGGTCGATGAACGAGGGTCCCGTCAGCGCGGCGCTGGGCATCGCGGGGATACCGACGGTCTCGGAGTCCACGATGGTCGCCCGCGATGCGGCGCTGGCGGGCTGGGAGGAAGCGCGCGTGCACTTCCAGCACCTGAGCTGCGCGGCGTCGGTGGCGGCGCTCGCGCAGGCCAAGGCGCATGGCCACAGCGTCAGCGGCGAGGTCACTCCGCACCACCTGCTGCTCACCGAAGAGGACGTGCGGGGGATGGACACGAGCATGAAGATGAACCCGCCGCTGGCGGGCGAGGCGGATCGCCGCGCTCTGGTGGAGGGGATCCTCAGCGGCGTGATCGACTGCATCGCCACCGATCACGCTCCGCACGCGCGCGATGAGAAGGAGGTGCCCTTCGAGCAGGCGCCGATGGGTACCACGGGCCTCGAGACGGCGTTCGCCGCGCTTCACACCGGCCTCGTGCTGCCGGGCATCCTCGGCCTCGAGCGGCTGATCGCGCTGATGGGCGCGGGCGCAGCGCTGTTCGGCCTGCCCGAGCCGGGGATCGCCGTGGGCGCTCCAGCGGACCTCGCGCTGATCGACCTCGGCGCGCGCTGGGTCGCCGGCGAGCACGGCTGGGAGAGCCGCTCTGAGAACTGCTGCTTCGCCGGGCGGGCCCTGTGCGGCCGCGTCCTCGTGACCGTCTGCCGCGGCGCGGTCGTGCATCGCGACCGCGTGCTCGCGCCGGTGGGAGCCTGATGTCGCTGCTGGAGCGCGATCGCTGCGCGCTGCTGGTGATCGACGTGCAGGAGGCGTTTCGCCCCTACCCCTGCTTCGAGCGCGTCGCGCGCTCCAGCGCGCGCCTGCTGGCGGGCGCGCGGCTGCTCGAGCTGCCGGTGCTGATCAGCGAGCAGTACCCCCGCGGTCTCGGGCCGACCGCGCCCGAGCTCGACGCCGGGCCGGAGCGGCGCATCGAGAAGAGCGTGTTCTCCGCCGCGCGCGCCGAGGGGTTCGATCTGGGTGGCTGCGAGCAGGCGCTGGTGTGCGGCATCGAGACGCATGTGTGCGTCAGCCAGACCGTCCACGACCTGCTTGCGGACGGCGTGCAGGTGCATGTGCCGGCGGATGCGGTCGGCTCGCGCCACGACCTCGACCATCACGCGGGCCTGGAGCGCATGCAGCGCGCTGGTGCCGTCGTGAGCAGCGTCGAGGCGGCGCTCTTCGAGCTGCTCGAACGCGCGGGCACGCCCGAGTTCAAGGCTGTGCAGAGGCTGATCATCTGAGATGGCGGGGCGCGCGGGATATGTGCTGCTGGAGGACGGGACGCGCTTTGACGGGGAGCTCTGCGGCGCCGACGGCCACGCGGTGGGCGAGCTCGTCTTCACCACCGGCATGGCCGGCTACCAGGAGTCGATGACCGACCCCTCCTTCGCCGGGCAGCTGATCGCGTTCGCATACCCGCAGATCGGCAACTACGGAGCCAGCTCGCCCGCGATGGAGTCCGAGCGCCCGTGGGCGCGCGCGGCGATCATGCGCGAGGCGTGCAACCGCGAGGATGCGCCCTCGGCGGAGCGCGGCTGGCTGGACTGGCTCAGCGACTGCGGCGTGCAGGCGATCACCGGCGTGGACACGCGCTCGCTGGTGGTGCACATCCGCGACGCGGGCGCGATGCGCGGCGGCGTCTTCCCCGGCGAGCTCTCGCAGTCGAGCGCGCGCGAGCTGCTGGACGCCGAGCCGCCGATGAGCGGGCGTGACCTGGCGCGCGAGGTCACACCGGAGCTCGTCAGCCGCCACGGCAGCGGCGACGGCCCGCGCATCGCGGTGATCGACACCGGCATCAAGGCCTCGATGGTGCGGGAGCTCACCTCGCGGGGCGCGCGCGTCTCGCTGCACCCGTGCACCAGCAGCGCCGAGCAGCTGCTCGCGGAGGACCCCGACGCGATCTTCCTGGCCAACGGCCCCGGGGACCCGGCTGCGCTCGGCTACATCGTGCAGACCATCCGCTCGCTGGTGGGCCGCAGGCCCGTCTGGGGGATCTGCCTGGGCCATCAGCTGCTCTGCCGCGCGGTCGGCCTGCAGACCTTCAAGCTGCCGTTCGGGCACCGCGGCGCCAACCATCCGGTGCGCGACCTGCAGACCGGCCGCGTGGAGATCACCTCCCAGAACCACGGCTTCGCCGCCGTGGGGCCCGGCGGCGCGCGCACGATCGACACCGATGAGCCGGTGCGCTGGGAGACCGACTTCGGCGCGGCGGCGCTCTCGCACGTGAACCTGTACGACCGCACCGTGGAGGGCCTGGAGCTGCTCGACGTCCCCGGGGGCACCGTGCAGTACCACCCCGAGGCGGGGCCGGGGCCACACGACAGCCTGTACCTGTTCGACCGCTTCCTCTCGCGGATCGCCGATGCCTAGGCGCTCGGACCTGCAGAAGATCCTGATCCTCGGCTCCGGGCCGATCGTGATCGGGCAGGCCGCGGAGTTCGACTACTCCGGCGTGCAGGCCTGCAAGGTGCTGCGCGAGGAGGGCTATGAGGTCGTGCTGGTCAACTCCAACCCCGCCACGATCATGACCGATCCGGAGTTCGCCGACGCGACCTACATCGAGCCGCTGCTGCCGGGTCCGGTGGCGCAGGTGATCGAGCGCGAGCGCCCCGACGCGCTGCTGGCCACGCTGGGAGGCCAAACGGCGCTGAACCTCGCCAAGGCGCTGGGCGACGACGGCACGCTGGAGCGCTACGGGGTGGAGCTGATCGGAGCCAACTACGAGGCGATCGCGTGCGCGGAGGACCGGGAGCTGTTCGCCCAGGCGATGGCTCGCGCCGGCCTGCGCATGCCCGCCAGCGCGATCGCCACCACGCTCGCCGAGGCCGAGCTGGCGCTGCCCGCGCTGGGCCTGCCGTGCATCGTGCGCCCCGCCTTCACCCTGGGGGGGCGCGGCGGCGGGATCGCGCGCACCGAGCAGCAGTTCCGCTCGATCGTCGCGCACGGCCTTGAGACCTCACCGATCGGACAGGTGCTGCTCGACGAGTCGGTGATCGGCTGGGGCGAGTTCGAGCTGGAGGTGATGCGCGACCGCGCCGACAACGTGGTGATCGTCTGCTCGATCGAGAACGTGGATCCGATGGGCGTGCACACGGGGGACTCCGTCACGGTGGCTCCGCAGCAGACGCTGCCCGACCGCCTCTACCAGCAGCTGCGCGATCAGGCGATCGCCGTGATACGCGCAGTGGGCGTGGAGACCGGCGGCTCCAACGTGCAGTTCGCGGTCAACCCCACCACCGAGGAGGTGCTGGTGATCGAGATGAACCCGCGCGTCTCGCGCTCCTCGGCGCTGGCGTCGAAGGCCACGGGCTTCCCGATCGCCAAGATCGCCGCGCGGCTGGCCGTGGGCTACCGCCTGGATGAGATCGACAACGACATCACAGGTGTCACGCCCGCGTGCTTCGAGCCGACACTGGACTATGTGGTCGTCAAGTGGCCGCGCTTCGCCTTCGAGAAGTTCCCGGGCACCGACGCGACGCTCACCACGCACATGAAGAGCGTGGGGGAGGCCATGGCGATCGGGCGCACGTTCCAGCAGGCGTTCGCCAAGGCGCTGCGCTCGCGCGAGCTCGACCACGTGCCCAGCTTCGAGGGCGTCTCCGACCAGGCGCTGCTGGAGAGCGTCGAGGTGCCCGGTTCGGAGCGTTTCGAGGCGATCATCGAACTGCTGGCGCGCGGCGCGGGCGTGGAGGAGCTCCACGCCCGCACGGGCATCGACCGCTGGTTCCTGAGCGAGCTGCTCCAGCTGGCGCTCGACCCCGACGGGCCCTTCAGCGGTACGCGCTCGTTCCGCTCGGTCGACACGTGCGCCGCGGAGTTCCCCGCGCGCACCCCCTACTACTACTCCGGCTGGGAGCGCTCGGAGCGCTCGGAGCGCTCGGCCGACGAGGTGCGCAGGGGCGAGCGCGAGTCGATCGTGATCCTCGGCTCGGGCCCCAACCGCATCGGGCAGGGCATCGAGTTCGACTACTGCTGCGTGCATGCCGCGATGACCGTGCGCGAATCCGGGCGCGACGCCGTGATGGTCAACTGCAACCCCGAGACCGTCTCCACCGACTACGACACGTCAGACCGCCTGTACTTCGAGCCGCTCACGCTCGATGACGTGCTGGCGGTGGTCGGCGTGGAGGAAGGCGCGGGTGCGCTCCCGCCAGATCCGTCCACCGACCCGCTCGCGCCGCCGCGCGCGGGCGGAGGCGGGCGCCTGGCCGGCGTGATCGTGCAGTTCGGAGGCCAGACTCCGTTGAAGCTCGCCGCCGGTCTGGCGCGTGCGGGCGTGCCGCTGCTGGGCACGAGCGTCGAGGCGATCGACCTCGCAGAGGACCGCGGGCGCTTCGGTGAGCTGCTGGGGCGCCTGGGCTACAAGGCGCCACCGTTCGCCACGGCCTGCTCGGTGGCCGAGGCGCTCGAGTGCGCCGCGCGGGTGGGATTCCCGCTGCTGGTGCGCCCCTCCTATGTGCTGGGCGGTCGCGCGATGGAGATCGTCTACTCCAGCGAGGGCCTGGCCGACTACCTGCGCCGGCACTCGCCCGAGGATGAGGGCGGCGGGGAGATCTATCTGGACCGCTTCCTGGAGAACGCTGTGGAGGTGGACGTGGACGCGCTGTGCGACGGGCAGGAGGTGTGGATCGGGGGCATCATGCAGCACGTCGAGGAGGCGGGTGTGCACTCCGGCGACAGCGCCTGCGTGCTGCCGCCGCACTCGCTGGGCGAGGACATGCTCGAGCAGATCCGCTCGGCCACGCGCGAGCTGGCGCTGGCGATCGGCGTGATCGGGCTGATCAACGTGCAGTACGCGATCCACGCGGGCGAGCTGTACGTGATCGAGGCCAACCCCCGCGCCTCGCGCACCGTGCCGTTCGTGTCCAAGGCCGTCGGCGTTCCGCTGGCAAAGCTCGCCTGCCGCATCATGCTCGGCGAGCGCATCGCCGCGATGGGGCTGCCGCAGGAGCGGCAGGGGATCGGCTTCGGCGAGCACGTCTCCGTCAAGGAGGCCGTGCTGCCGTTCGACCGCTTCGAGGGATCCGATGCGATTCTCGGCCCCGAGATGCGCTCCACCGGCGAGGTGATGGGCATCGCGCGCGACTTCCCCACGGCGTTCGCGAAGGCGCAGGCCGCCGCCGGCTCTCCGCTGCCGAGGGGTGGCACCGCGTTCATCACGGTCACCGACTCCGACAAGGACGCAGCGTGGGGGGTGGCACAGCTGCTGCACGACAACGGCTTTCGCATCGTTGCCACGCGCGGGACCGCCGAGGCGATCGCGCGCATGGGCGTTCCGGTGCAGCCGATCAACAAGATCGGCGACGGCTCCCCGCACGTGCTCGACTGGATCGAGCGCGGCGACGTGGACCTGGTGATCAACACGCCCACGGGCGTGGGCGCGCGCACGGACGGATGGGAGATCAGGCGCGCGGCCATCAGCCATGGCATCCCGTGCCTGACCACCATCGCCGCCGGGGCCTCGGCGGCCCGCGCGATCGCCGGCGCTCTTCGCGACGGGGAGCCTCCGGTGCTCTGCCTGCAGGAGCTGCACGGCAACTCGAGGCCCGGACCCGACGGCGCCGGGCGCGAGGCCGACGGCGCGGCCGTGGCGTGAGCCCCTCGCCCCTGGCACCGCGCCCGCTGATGGTCACAGCGGTTCGCGAGCTTGGCGCCTACACCGTGCTGCATGCCGCGGCCCCCGCGGGGGAGCAACCGGCGCCCGGCCAGTTCGCGATGCTCTCCTGCGCCGAGCACTGGGGCGGGGGCAGCGACGAGCGCCCCTACCTGGCGCGAGCGTTCTCGATCGCGCGCGTCGCCGCGGGCGAGTGGCAGTTCCTGCTGGAGGACGTCGGGCCCGGAACCCGGCGCCTGGCGGACCTGACGCCGGGCGAGACGCTGCTGGCACTCGGCCCGCTGGGACGGCCGTTCACCCCTCCGCCGGCGGGCCGGCGTGCGATCCTGGTGGGCGGGGGTGTGGGCATCGCGCCGCTTGCGATCCTGCGCGACCGGCTGGGAGAGGATGCGACGGTGCTGCTGGGCTTCCGCGACGGTGACCGCGCACAGGGCGCGCAGCTGCTGGCGGGCGCCGTCGTGGCCACCGACGACGGCTCGGTGGGTCACCGCGGCAGGGTCACCGAGCTGCTCGAGGCCGAGCTCGCCGGAGAGCGCGGCGCGGTTGTCTACGCGTGCGGTCCCGCGGTGATGCTGGAGGCCGTGCGCGCCCTCTGCGAGCGTGCTGCGGTGCCCGCGCAGCTGGCCCTGGAGGCGGGGATGGCGTGCGGGTTCGGCGCCTGCTACGGCTGCGCGGTGCCGCGCCGCGGCGGCGGCTTCCTGCGCGTGTGTGTCGATGGCCCGGTGATCGACGCCGCGCTGATCGATCGGGCGGAGGAGCACGCGGGAGCGCCACTTTGAGCGTCGAGTTCTGTGGCCTGAGTCTGGCGCACCCGATCATCAACGGGTCGGGCACGTTCGACGCGATCGCCGCCAAGGCGGTGTTCGGGGACGCCCTCACGCGCTCCTTCCCGTTCGCCGCGTACGTGTCCAAGACGATCACGCTGCAGCCCAGGCAGGGGAACGCGGCGCCCCGCCTGTGGGAGTCGCCGTCCGGGCTGATCAACTCCATCGGGCTTCCCAACAAGGGCCTGCGCGGCTATCTGGAGGAGGACCTTCCGCAGCTGGCGCAGATCGCATCGGCAGCCCGCACCGGGCCGTCCGGCTCGCCCGAGCGAGAGGGGATCCCGATCTTCACCAACGTGATGGGCTCGACCGCCGCGGATATCGCAGAGCTGCTCGCCGCCTGCCAGGAGCGAGCGGAGATAGCGGCACTGGAGCTGAACGTGTCATGCCCCAACGTGAGCACCGGCCTGGACATCGGCGCGGACCCGGCGGTCCTCGCGTCAGTGCTCGCGCAGGTCAGGCCGCACACCTCAAAGCCGCTGATCGTCAAGCTCACACCCAACACCGCAGACGTCGCGCTGTGCGCCCGAGCAGCGCAGGATGCGGGCGCCGATGCGGTCTCGCTGATCAACACGCTGCGCGCCATGGCGCTCTCGCCGGGGCGCGCCCGTGCGAGCGCGGAGGCGTGGCTGGGTGCGCGCACGGGAGGCCTGTCAGGGCCTGCGATCAGGCCCGTGGCGCTCGCCCAGGTGGCGGCGGTGGCGGCGGCGGTGTCGATACCCGTGATCGGGATGGGCGGCGTGCAGCGCGCAGCGCACGCGCGCGACCTGCTGGACGCGGGCGCAACGCTGGTGGCGGTGGGGACGGAGAGCTTCCGCGATCCCTCCGCCGCGGGGCGCATCGCCGCGGCGCTGCGCGAGTAGCCGTCGTCCCGGCGAGCAGAGCGTTTGCCGCAACAAGCGGATTGGTCTCGGCGCGCATCATCCGCCCAGCCGGCACGCGGGGAGGCGCATCGGCCCTTCCGGTAACCTAGAAATGCCTGCAAAAGGCCAACGACACCGTCCAGCAGCCTCGACGTACCTAAAGCTCAGGTTCAGGTGTAGGTGAATTCGGGGTTTTGGCTTGATCGACTGTCCGCGGTGTGTAGACTCGCCGCCCATGGCGACCGCGACCGAATCCACGCACTCAGGCAGCGCCCACGGCACCGAGCGGCCGGCCAGCCAGGCACCCGAGCGGTCGCTGAACCAGCGCATGGACGCGCTCGCGCGAGCCAACCAGATCCGCATCCAGCGCGCGCAGCTCAAGCGCGACCTGAAGTCCGGCCGGCGCTCGATTCACACGCTGCTCTCCGACCCGCCGGAGTATGTGGAAACGGCCAAGGTCTTCGACATGCTGCTGGCGGTGCCCAAGTACGGGCGCGTGAAGGTCAACAAGATCCTCGCGCACTGCCGCATCGCGCCGAGCAAGACCATCGGCGGTCTCTCCGAGCGCCAGCGCTCCGAGCTGATCTCGCTGCTTCATCGCTAGAGCGCGACCGAAACGCACACTAGGGTCCACGCGGTGGCGATGGTGTTCGTGATCACCGGCCCCTCAGGGGTGGGCAAGGGAACGCTGATCCGTGGGCTGATGCAGCGCGAGCCGCGCCTCGAGCTGTCCGTCTCGGCCACCACCCGCGCCCCCAGGCCGGGCGAGCGAGACGGCGTGGACTACCACTTCCTGGAGCGCGAGGACTTCGACCGCAGGGTCGCCGCCGGGGACTTCGTGGAGCACGCCGACTACGCCGGGCGCAGCTACGGCACCCTGCGCAGCGAGCTCGAGAGCCGCGTCGCCGCCGGCGCGCCGGTGCTGCTGGAGATCGAGGTGCAGGGCGCGCGCCAGGTGCGCGAGGCGATGCCGGAGGCGGTGCAGGTGTTCATCGCCCCTCCGTCGCTGCCGGCACTGCGCACGCGCCTGATCGGACGCGGCACCGACGACGCGGCGGAGGTCGAGCGACGCCTGTCCGTGGCCGAGGGAGAGCTTGCGGCGCAGCCCGAGTTCGCGCACGTGGTGGTCAACGACCGTCTCGACGAGGCGCTCGAGCGCCTCTGCGCGATAGTGGCCGCCGAGCTGCAGCGCCACGCGCAGGAGCCCTCGCGCGGGTAGCGCCGCGAGGCCGCCCGCGCGGCGCTACCAGGGCGCGCGCAGGTGCGGTCGCGAGGCGCGCGCAGGTGCGGTCGCGAGGCGCGCGCCGGTGCTGCGCCCGGCGGCGGCCCGGGACCCGGCCGGGCATCCGACTAGACTGGACATCCACCCGGACAGGAAGGCAGCCCACGTGATCTCACCCCGCATCGACCGCCTGCTGGAGCAGGTCGACTCAAACTACGCCGGCGTCATCGTCGCTGCAAAGCGCGCCAGGCAGATCAACAGCTACTACCACAACCTCGGCGAGGGCACGTTCGACGAGTTCCCGCCGCCGATGATCGAGACGGGGTCCAAAAACTACCTCACGATCGCGCTCGAGGAGGTAGCTGCGGGGAAGATGAAGTACCACTACCGCGGCGGCAGCGCCTAGCAGCCCGCGCACGGCGCGGGCGCTTCGGCCGCGCGGCAAGGCTGCCCCCAGCGCTTGCCAGCGCGCCGCCCGCGCTCTACAACCTGAGTGTCATGTCCCGGATACTCCTCGGCGTCAGCGGCGGCATCGCCGCATACAAGGCGCTCGAGCTGATCCGCCTGGCCACCGCGGCAGGGCACGCGGTGCGGGTGATCCAGACCCCCGCGAGCAGGCGCTTCGTGGGGGAGGCCTCCTTCGCCGCGCTCACCGGCGCTCCGGTGCTGCACAGCGAGTTCCAGCCCGACCCCGCGCTCGGCGCGTTCCCCGGCCAGCCGCTTCCCGAGCACCGCCCGCTCAGCCACCTGGCACTGGCGGGCAACGCGGAGGTCTATCTGATCGCGCCCGCCACGGCGGACACGATCGCGCGGCTGGCGGGCGGGCTGGCGGACAACCTGGTGTGCAGCTGCGCGCTCGCCGCCGCCTGTCCGGTGCTGATCGCCCCGGCGATGAACAACCTGATGTATGAGCACGCCGCCACCCAGGCCAACATCCGGACGCTGCGCGAGCGCGGTGTGGTGGTGGTCGGCCCCGGCAGCGGGCGCCTGGCTTCCAGGGGCGAGCAGGGCATCGGGCGGATGGCCGAGCCGGCACAGCTGCTGGGCGCGTGCGAGCAGGCGCTCGCAGCGGCCCGCGACGGGCAGCATGGCGGAAAGCGCCCTGCCTCGCGCTCGGCCTGGGAGGGTGTGCGCGTGCTGGTCACAGCGGGCGGGACGCGCGAGCCGATCGACAGCGTGCGCTACGTGGGCAACAGCTCATCCGGGCGCATGGGCCTGGCGCTGGCCGCGGCCGCTCAGGCTCGCGGCGCGCTGGTGACGCTCGTGGCCGCCAACGTCGCGCTCCCCGAGCCGGCGGGCGTGCGGCGCGTGGACGTGGGCACGGCGGCGCAGCTTGCGAGCGCATGCGAGCGCGAGTTCCCCGGCTGCGACGTGCTGCTGATGGCGGCGGCCGTGGCGGACTTCACCCCGGCGGCTCCCGCGCAGGGCAAGCTCAAGAAGGCCGGGCGCCAGAGCATGAGCATCGAGCTCACACCCACCGTGGACGTGCTCGCGGGACTCTCGGCATCCCGCAGAGCCGACCAGACGCTGGTGGGCTTCGCCGCCGAGCACGGCGAGGGCTCGCTTGCGCACGCGCGCGCAAAGCTCACGGGAAAGGGATTGGACGCGATCGTCCTCAACGACATCTCACGGGCGGGCATCGGCTTTGACGCGGAGGAGAACGAGGTGACCATCATCACGCGCGCGCCCGGCGGCGAGGATGCGCAGGGCGCCGAGCGCCACGTCGCACGAGCGCCCAAGGCGGCGGTCGCAGCGGCCGTCCTCGACGCCGTCGAGGGGCTGCGCGACAGCGGATAAAATATGGGGATGGAGAGCGCGTATGACCTCTATCAGCGCGGCTGTGACCTGCTCCAGCACGGCGACCACCAGGCGGCGATAGTGCCGCTCACGCGCGCCCGCGACATGGAGCCCGACAAGGCGTCCATCCGCGAGGCGCTGGGGCGCGCGCTGTTCCACGCGCAGCGCTATGAAGGGGCGGCAGCGGAGTTCGATGCGATCGCCTCGCGCACGCCCACAAACGACTACGCGCTGTTCTGCCTCGGTCGCTCCATGCAGCTGCTGGGACGCCATCGCGAGGCATGCAAGCCGCTCGCGCTCGCGTGCTCGCTGCGCCCGGAAAGGGCCGATTACCGGCTCTATCGAGACCGTGCGCGACGCGACGCCGAACGGGCCTGACGCGAAACGGGCGTCCGGCCCGATGCTATGCTCGATGGACAGCTTTCGTGCCGGGACGCAGGTCCAGGCAGCAGTTTGAGAGTGGGCGCCCGCCCGCTTTTTTTGCGTAAGGAGTCAGTTGATGAGCGTGTTGCAGTCAGAAATCGAGGCCCGTCTCGCAAGCAGCGAGCCCGACATCGAGGTGCTCCTCGCAGAGGTCGTGGGGGGACGCTGCCTGCGCGTGTTCATCGACCATCCCGACGGCGTGAACCTGGCGATGTGCGAGCGCGTGACGCTGCTGCTCGGGGACCTGCGCGAGCGCTACTCGCTGGAGGTCTCCTCGCCCGGCAGCGAGCGGCCGCTGACCAAGCCCGCTCACTTCCGGCGCTTCGTCGGGCGGCGCGCAAGGGTGCGCACCCGCCACCCGCGGGCGCTCGGAGCGGGCGCCGCGGAGTCAGAGCTCTCAGCACGGCCGGTGCGCACGTTCACCGGGGAGCTGGTCGGGGCCTCCGAGCGGGAGATCACCCTTGCCGCCGACGGGGGCGTCATCGCGATCCCCTACTCGGAGATCCGCCGTTCGAACCTGATCGAGGATTAAGGAGCCCACCCGCCCATGTCACGGGAAATACTTGAGGCGATGCACGCGCTGGCGCGCGAGAAGGGCATCGAGCCGGAGAAGCTGATGATCGCGCTCGAGGACGCGCTGCTCTCGGCCTACAAGAAGCAGCCGGGCTCGGCCAAGTACGCGCGCGTGGAGATGGACCGCGAGACCGCTGACTTCCGCGTGATCGAGCTGATCATCCCCGAGCGCCTGGAGGCGCACCTGATCGTCGAGACGATCGACGAGGAAACCACCATCGACCCCGAGACCGGGGAGATGCGCGAACCCGAGGAACCGGAAATCGACCCGAAGAAGTTCGCCGAATACCGCGACCAGATCGACGAGCGCGACGTCACCCCCGACGACTTCGGCAGGATCGCCGCGCAGACCGCCAAGCAGGTGATCCTGCAGCGCATCCGCGAGGCCGAGCGCGACATGATGTACGAGGAGTACCGCGACCGCGTGGGCGAGCTGATCACCGGCATCGTGCAGCAGTCGGACTCGCGCTACACGCTGGTGCAGCTGCGCGAACGCGTGGAGGCGCTGCTGCCCAAGTCAGAGCAGGTGGAGGGCGAGCGCTACGACCACTCCCAGCGCATCAAGGCGGTGATCAAGGAGGTCTCGCCGTCCACGAAGGGGCCCGCGATCATCGTCTCGCGGCGCGACCCGGAGCTGATCAAGAAGCTGTTCGAGCTGGAGGTCCCCGAGATCGCCGACGGCCTGGTGGAGATCGCCAACGTGGCGCGCGAGCCGGGCTACCGCTCGAAGATCGCGGTCATCTCACACACCGACGGGGTGGACCCGGTGGGCGCATGCGTCGGACCACGCGGCTCGCGCGTGCGCATGGTCGTCTCCGAGCTGCGCGGCGAGAAGATCGACATCATCCCCTTCAACGACGAGCCCGCGCGGTTCGTCGCCAAGGCGCTCTCGCCGGCGCGGGTGCGCGAGGTGCTGGTCGACGACGAGGCCAAGCAGGCAACCGTCATCGTCCCCGACGACCAGCTGTCGCTGGCGATCGGGCGCGAGGGTCAGAACGCGCGCCTGGCGGCACGCCTGACCGGCTGGCGCGTTGACATCCGCTCGGAGACCGAGTTCGCCGCCGAGGAGGCAGAGCACGGCTACGAGGAGGAGGAGGTCCAGGGACGCTGCGCTGCGATCCTCTCAAACGGCAGGCGCTGCCCCAACGCGGCGCTTCCCGGCTCGCGCTACTGTGGGCTGGACAGCCACCAGGCGCTCGCGGGCATCGAGTCCGACAACGTGGCAGACCTCGCGGGCGAGGACCCCGCCGAGGCCACCGGCGAGGCGGACCCCGCCGAGGCGAGTGTCGCCACTGACCCCGCACAGGCCCCCGGCGACGCGGACGGACAACTCGGCGCGGAGCTTGCCGACGCCGGCGAGGCGGCCGCGGACGCGGCCGGCGAGGGGCAGGCGACATAGAGCGGCATGTGCCCCGCCGGCGCTGCGTCGGCTGCGGAAGGATCGCCCCCAAGGCCGAGCTGCTGCGCATCGCTGCCCAACCCAACAGGGATGCCGGAGCACGCCCGCTCGCGGTGCCCGACCCGGCTGCGAGGATGGATGGGCGCGGCGCATACCTGTGCCGCTCACCGGGCGGCGGCGCTGACCCCGGGTGCACGGCGCTGGGGATGCGCCGCGGCGGATTCGCGCGTGCGCTGCGCGCGCCGGTGTCGCTGGACCCCAAGCTCGTAGAATCGACACGCCCATGAGCAAGCGCCGCGTACACGAAATCGCAAAGGAGCACGGACTCTCCAGCAAGGAGCTGCTCGAGAAGCTGAAGGCTGCGGGCGTGGAGGCCAAGGCTGCTGCATCCTCGGTGGATGAGGCCGCGGCGCTGAGCGCGCTGGGAGTGGGCGGCTCACCAGCGAGCTCCAACGGCTCGCCCGCGCCGCCCGCCGCCGCCAAAGCGCAGGTGAAGGCCAGCGAGCGCACGGCGCCCTCACCGGCAGCCCCACCGCCAGTTCCGGGCCCAGCGGCAGCGCCGGCCGCGCCACAGACGCAGGCGCAGGCGCAGGCGCCGCAGGCGGCCACCGCAACCCAGCCGGCGTCCTCCGCGCCACCGGCGGCCTCACCTGCCGCCGCGGGCGCACCTGGCGCAGGCGCAGCGCAGGCGCCCGCAACCCCCGCGGGCGCGCCGGCGCCGGCGGGCACCTCGCCCGCCGCGCCCGCCACGGGCCCCGGCGGCGAGCGTGTGCGCCCGACACGCGACTCGCGCACGGGAGAGCGCACACCCGGCGACATCGGCCCTGGCGGCAGGCGTCGCGTGGTGATCGACTCGCAGGCCTCTCGTCGCCAGCAGGGCGGGCCGTCCAACCAGCCCCAGCGGCGCCCGCGCCGCGGCAGGCGCCGGCGCGGCACCTACGACGAGACGATCGCTCCGATCGACAACACGGCGATGGAGGCCACGGATCTGATCCGTGTGAACTCGGGCTCGACGGTCAAGGACGTGGCGGAGTACCTGGGCGTGGCGGTGCCCGAGGTGATCAAGAAGCTGATGTCCCTCGGCGAGATGGCCACGCTCACGCAGACTCTCTCCGACGACGCGATCCAGGTGCTGGCGGACGAGTTCGACAAGGAGATCGAGATCGTCCACGCGGCGGACGACGTCGAGGTGGAGCCGGAGTTCCAGGACGCCGATGAGGACCTCACCGAACGCGCTCCGGTGGTGACGATCATGGGACACGTCGACCACGGCAAGACCTCGCTGCTGGACGCGATCCGCGAGACCGAGGTGGTGGCGGGCGAGGCAGGGGGGATCACCCAGCACATCGGCGCCTACCAGGTCAAACACGCGGGCAAGGACATCACCTTCCTGGACACGCCGGGTCACGAGGCGTTCACGGCGATGCGCGCGAGGGGCGCCAAAGTGACCGACCTCGCCGTGATCGTGGTGGCCGCCGACGATGGCGTCAAGCCGCAGACGGAGGAGGCGATCGACCACGCGAAGGCCGCGGAAGTGCCGATCATCGTGGCGGTCAACAAGATCGACAAGGAGGGCGCGCAGCCCGAGCGGGTGCGCACGGAGATGACCCAGCACGGGCTGCAGCCCGCGGAGTGGGGCGGAGAATTCGAGTTCGTGGACGTCAGCGCAAAGACGCACGAGGGCCTTGACTCGCTGCTGGACACGATTCAGGTGGTGACCGACCTGGAGGAGCTGAAGGCCAACCGCGACACGGAGGCTTCGGGCACGGTGATCGAGTCCAAGCTCGACCCGGGGCGCGGCCCGGTCGTGACGGTGCTGATCCAGCGCGGCACGCTGCGGGTGGGCGACGCGCTGGTGGCCGGCGCGCACTTCGGCCGCGTGCGCGCGATGCACGACTTCACCGGACAGAAGCTCAAGCGCGGCCTGCCGGGGCAGCCGGTGGAGGTGCTGGGCTTCGACGGCGTCCCCGAGGCGGGCGAGCACGTGCGTGTGGTGGAGAACGAGCGCCGCGCTCGCCAGCTGGCCGGCGAGCGCGCAAACCGCCTGAAGACGGAGGCGCTGGCTCGCCGCTCCGGGCGCAAGGTCTCGCTGGAGGACGTGTTCAAGCTCGCGCAGGAGGGCACCGTCAAGGAGCTGGGCCTGGTGGTCAAGGCCGACGTGGCCGGGTCGCTTGAGGCGATCGAGGACGAGATCGCAAAGCTGCCCCAGCAGGAGGTGAAGGTGAACATCATCCACCGCGGCGTGGGCGGCATCAACGAGTCCGACGTGATGCTCGCCTCGGCCTCGGAGGGTGTGATCCTGGCCTTCAACGTGCGCCCCGTGGGCGACGCCAGGCAGATCGCCGAGCGCGAGGGCGTGGAGATCCGCTCCTACGCGGTCATCTACAGGGCCATCGAGGAGCTGCGCGCGGCGATGCAGGGAATGCTGGAGCCGGCGGAGGTGGAGACGCCGCTGGGTCAGGCGGAGGTGCGCCAGCTGTTCAAAGCGTCGCGCATCGGCACGATCGCGGGCTCGTTCGTCACCGAGGGCAAGATCACGCGCGGCGCTCACACGCGCGTCGTGCGCGAGGGCACCGTGATCTACGACACCACCATCGAGAGCCTGCGCCGCTTCAACGAGGACGCCAGGGAGGTGGCCGCGGGATTCGAGTGCGGGATTGTGCTGTCCAACTTCCAGGATCTGCGCGAGGGCGACATGCTGGAGAGCTACGAGACGCGCCAGGTCGAGCGCGAGCTTTCCGTCTAGCCGAGCGGCAGGGACCGCGGCCTTCGCGGGGAACTGGGACAGTAGGATGAGCACAGGACGTATGCGTCGGGTCGACGAGGCGATTCGCCAGGTCATCGGCGACGCTGTGGCAGCAGACCTGAAGGACCCACGAGTGGGATTCGTAACCGTGACCGACGTCAGGACCAGCCCCGATCTTCGCCACGCCCGCGTGTACGTGAGCGTGCTCGGCGACGATGGCGCCCCCTCCACGCCCGATCAGCGCCAGGCGAGCCTCGACGGCCTGGCGGCTGCGCACGGATTCCTGCAGGGGCGCATAGCGGGCGAGCTGCACCTCAAGCGCACGCCGGTGCTGGAGTTCCACTACGACGAGACGACCGACAGGGCGATGCGGGTGGAGGAGCTCATCGAGGAGAGCGGCACGCAGTGAGCGCTCCCGCCGATCAGCACACGCTCGGTCAGATCCTCGAGCACCTTCGCGGCGACGAGCGCTTCGTGCTGGCCACGCACGAGAATCCCGACGGGGACGCGCTGGGCTCGCTGGTGGGCATGCAGGGGCTGCTGACGGCACTTGGCAAGGACTCGCGCATGTTCATCGCGCCCGCCGATCTGCCGCTGCCGAGCGAGTACAGCGTGCTGGCGCTGGAGGGGCTCATCCAGGAGCCCCCCGCGGACATCGCGCGGCGCACGGTGGTGTTCCTGGACTGCGGCAACATCGACCGCAACTCCGCCAGCGTTCTGCGCGACGGCCGCCACCTGCTGAACATCGATCATCACCACGACAACACCGGCTTCGGCACCATCAACTACGTGCTGCCGGAGGCGTCCTGCACGGCGGAGATCGTGTGGGAGCTGATGCGCCACATGGACGTGCCGCCGAGCCCCGACGTGGCCGAGGCGCTGTACGTGGGCCTGATCACCGACACGGGCCGCTTCATGTACGAGAACACCGGGCCGCGCGCGCACCTGATGGCCGCCGACCTGATCGAAGCGGGCGTGGACGTCTCGGCGGTGTACAGGCGCCTCTATGAGGACATGCCCGAGGGCAAGCTGGCGCTGCTGGCACGGGCGCTGGGCCAGGTGCAGCGCTTCGACGCGGGGGAGCTGACCGTGGTGGCGCTGAGCGCACGCGACTTCGACCTCTCAGGCGCCAAGGAAAGCTACTCGGAGGGGATCATCGACCAGCTGCGTGCGCTGCAGGGCACGAAGGTGGCGGTGCTGGTGCGCGAGCTCTCAAGCGGCGCGCGCAAGGGCCAGCACAAAGTGTCGCTGCGCGCGACCGACGATGACGTGGACGTCTCGGTGATAGCCCGCGCGCAGGGCGGCGGCGGACACAGGCGCGCGGCTGGCTTCTCGACCACGCTGGAGGGCTCCGAGCTGGTTGCTTTCCTGCGCATGGCGATAGCGGAGCAGCTGCACCCCTCGGCAGACGGGCACGCGGCGGCGACGCTTGCCTGAGGGCGCGCCCGGCCCCACGCAGCCGAGCGGCGTGGACGGCGTGCTGCTGATCGACAAGCCGCGAGGGCTGAGCTCACACGACGTGGTCGCAGCCGTCAGGCGCTCGCTGGGCGGCGTGCGGACAGGTCACGCCGGAACGCTCGACCCGTTCGCCACCGGGCTGCTGCTCGTGCTGGTCGGTCGCGCCACCAAGGCGCAGAGCACGCTGATGGCGCTGCCCAAGCGCTACGTGACGGTGGCGCGTCTGGGCGCGAGATCGAGCACCGGCGACACCGAGGGCGAGATCACGCACACCGGTCGCATCCCGCCCGACCCCCCGGATCTGCCGGTGGGAGAGCTGCGACAGCGCCCGCCGATGCACTCGGCGGTGAAGGTGGGAGGGGAGCGCGCCTACAGGCGCGCAAGGAGAGGGGAGCGCTTCGTGATGCCCGAGCGCATCGTCAGCGTGCATCGCTTCGAGCAGCTCTGGCGCGCCGCGGACACGCCCGCGTCAGACCCACCGCCGGGGCCGCGCGCCGGCTTCCTGATCGAATGCGGCTCCGGAACCTACGTGCGCTCGCTGATCTCCGACCTCGGCGACGCATACTGCCTGGAGCTGCGCAGAGAGGCCATCGGGCCCTTCGAGGTCGCAGACGCGGTGGCGCCGCCGCGCCGCGGAGCGCCCTGGGAGAACCCGCCGCTGATCGCCCTCGCCGACGCGCTCGCCGCCGCCCAGAGCCTAGGCACCTCACCCGAGCGCGCGGCACAGCGTCTGCGCGCCCACCGGCAATAGGCTTGCGCGCGTGAAGATCACAGCACTGCCGGACGCGCAGCGCAGCCCACAGCGCAGGCTGGCCGTGGGCACCTTCGACGGTGTGCACCTCGGGCACCGCGAGGTGATCGCGGGCTCCGACAGCGTGCTCACGTTCGAGCCGCACCCCGTCTCGGTGGTCTCCCCCCAGCACACGCCCAGGCTGCTCACCACACTGGCGCGCAAGGCCGAGCTGATCGCCTCGCTGGGCGTCTCCGAGCTGATCGTGATCCCCTTCGACCAGGGCTTCGCCGCGCGCTCCGCCGAGAGCTTCGTGGCCGACGTGCTGCTCGACGCGCTCGGTGCCAGCGAGGTTGCGATCGGCGAGAACTTCCGCTTCGGCCATCGCGCCCAGGGCGACGCCGCCCTGCTGCGCGCGCAGCACGCGTTCAGGACCGTGGTGCATCCGCTGCTGGAGGTCGGCGGCGAGGTCGTCTCCTCCAGCCACATCCGCGGTCTCGTACAGGCAGGGGAGATCGCCGAGGCCAACCGGCTGCTGGGCACTCCCTTCCAGATCGCCGGCGAGGTCCGCCACGGCGACGCGCGCGGACGTGAGCTGGGCTTCCCCACCGCCAACCTCATCCCCGACGAGGCGCTCGCGTGCCCCGGCCACGGGGTGTACGCCTGCGTGATCGGCGAGGGCCCCAACGCCGGCATGCCCGCAGCGGTCAACATCGGCGTGCGGCCCACGTTCGGCACCGGCAGGGCTGAACTGATCGAGGCCTACATCCTCGACTTCCAGGGAGACCTGTACGGCAGCGTGCTGGCGCTCGACTTCCTCGCGCGGCTGCGCGGCGAGCGGCGCTTCGACGGGCCCCAGGCGCTGATCGAGCAGATGCACGCCGACGTCGCCGCAACGCGCCAGATCGTCGCCACCATCTAGGGCCCGCGCACGGGGTCTGCTACCGTGCCGATGCTATGCCAGCATTGACAAGCGAGCGCAAGCGCGAGATCGCCGCGCAGTTCGGAGCCAACGAGAAGGACATGGGCTCCACCAAGGTGCAGATCGCGCTGCTCACCGAGCGCATCAACCACCTCACCGACCACCTGCGCGAGCAGAGCAAGGACCACCACTCGCGCCGCGGCCTGCTGATGCTCGTCGGCAAACGGCGCCGCTTCCTGGACTACCTTCAGCGTCGCGACCTCGAGGGGTATCGGGCGCTGATAAAGGACCTAGGCCTCCGCAAGTAACCCCCGGGCGGCCGTGAGCGCTTCGCGGGACTTTGTCCTCGATCGCTCGCGTGCGTAGCACGCCACGCTCACTGCGTCCGCGTCCCGCTCGGCTCACGGCCGCCCGGCGGGCGGCGTCCGGTCGCGCGCTTCGCGGGACCTTGTTCTCGATCGCTTGCGTGCCTGCGCCCCCAACGGGGTGTGCCCGAGAGGGTGCGTGCGTAGCACGCCACGCTCACTGCGTCCGCGTCCCGCTCGGCTCACGAACGCCCGGCGGGCGGCGTCCGGTCGCGCGCTTCGCGGGACCTTGTCCTCGATCGCTCAGGTGGTGGCGTAGCGGAGGTAGACGGTCTGGGCGCCTGAGAAGGTTTTGGTCTCCACCAGCTCGAGCTCGCGGCGGAGCTGGAGATCCGGGAAGCAGCGGGTTCCGCCGCCCAGCAGGATGGGCGTTATGAACAGGCGGTACTCGTCGACCAGGCCGAGCTGCATGAGCTGACCGGCTAGGTTTGCGCCGCCGGCCCCGATCGGCGGGCCGTCCTGCGTCTTCAGCCTCTGAACCTGCTCGCGCAGATCGCCCGCCATCAGAGTCCAGCTGCCCTGCACGGAGTCGAGCGTGCGGGAGAAGACGTACTTGGGCAACGCCCGCCAGATCGCTGCGAACTCCCGCGCGTACTGCGGCATCGAGGGGCCCGCCACGGCGGGGTCCTCCCAGTAGAGCATCGTTTCGTAGAGGCCGCGGCCACAGACCTGGGCGCCGATTTCGGCGTTCTGGCGGTTGTGGAAGCGATGGAGCTCCTCGTCGGGCGCCGACCAGCCGATGTCCCCGCCCGGACCCGCGACGTATCCGTCGAGGGACAGCGTCATCGAGAAGATCAGCCTGCGCATCGCCGCAGATCCTAGGGCGATGGCTAGACTGCCAGCCGTGGTCCTTCAGCCCGGCACCCCCGCACCGGACTTCCGCCTGTTCGGGGCCGAGGGCGAGGAGTTCACGCAGCAGAGCCTGCAGGGACACGGGACGGTGCTCGTCTTCTATCCCTTCGCATTCAGCCCGGTGTGCACCGACCAGCTGCAGCTCTATGAGCCCCTCCTGGGTGATCTGCGCTCGCGCAACATCGAGCTCTATGCGGTCTCGTGCGATGCGACCTACTCGCAGGCGGCCTTCCGCGAGAAGCTGGGCGTCAGCAGCACACAGCTCTCGGACTTCGAGCCCAAGGGGGCGGCGTGCGCGGCCTTCGGCGTGCTTCATCCCGGCGGATTTCCCCAGCGCGCCCTGGTCATGCTCGATGAGGGCGGCGTTGTGCGCTGGAGCTATCAGGCCGATTCCCCGGGCGAGCTGCCCGGCCCGGACCTGCTGCTCGAGGGTATCGCCGAGGCTTTCGGCGGCCCCGCCGCCGCCTGAGCGGCGCGGGCACGTCGGCCGGTCGCGCGCCTGCCGGCGCCACAGCTCCCATCCTGCCGTCCCGCAGTTATTTGCGCGCAAAACGCGTGCCTGCGCGCGGCGGCGCCGAGCGTCGTTCCGCTAAGCTCCCTGCGTTCGGAAAATGAGAAATTGAATCGGACCGCCGACCGACGGGCGGAACAGGAAGGCAGTGAATATGAGCAGTGACGCGCCCACACGGGTCTCCGTGGAGATCGCAGGCAGCGAGATCTCGTTCGAGACCGGCAGGATGGCCAAGCAGGCCTCCGGTGCAGTGGTGGTCCGCCAGGGCGACACGATGGTCCTTGCGACCGCCGTGGCCGGATCCCTGCGCGACGTGGACTTCCTCCCGCTGACAGTGGATGTGGAGGAAAGGATGTACGCCACCGGGAAAATCCCCGGCTCGTTCTTCAAGCGCGAGGGCCGCCCCGGCGAGAAGGCCACGCTGACGGCTCGCATGATCGACCGTCCGATCCGCCCGCTGTTCCCCAAGGACTGGCGCTACGACACGCAGCTGGTGGCCATCCCGATCTCGATCGACCACGAGCACCCCTACGACATCCTCGCCATGAACGGCGCCTCCGCGGCGCTGATGATCTCCGACATCCCGCTGCCCACCCCGGTCGGCGCTGTGCGCATCGGCAAGATCGACGGCGACTTCGTTGTGAACCCGCCCGAGCCCTCGCTGCTCTCCGACGCCGAGAACGCCTCGGACCTGGACCTGATCGTTGCCGGCACCGAGGAGGCCATCCTGATGGTCGAGGCTGGCGCCAACGAGATCCCCGAGGCGGAGATCCTCGACGCGCTCGACATAGCGCACTCGGCGATCAAGAAGATCTGCGCGCTGCAGCGCGATCTCGCCGCCAAAGTGGGCAAGGAGAAGAAAGCGTTCGACCCGATCAAGGTCGACCCGGAGATCCTCGCCGCGATCCGCTCCTCGCACGGGGAGCAGCTCGACCAGGCCACCCAGGTGGAGGACAAGCTCGACCGCCAGGACGCCACCAAGGCCGCCGAGGAGGCCGTGCTCGAGGCTCACGCGCGCCCGGCGCACGAGGGTGCAAGCGACGAGCAGGTGCAGGCTGCCAGAGCGCACCGCGCGGCTGTTCAGCTCGCGTTCGACTCGCTCGAGAAGTCGATCATCCGCGAGCGCATCGCCGTGCACAAGAAGCGCCCGGACGGGCGCGCCGAGAACGAGATCCGCGACATCACCATCGAGGTGGGCGTCACTCCCCGCACCCACGGGTCGGCTCTCTTCACGCGCGGGCAGACCCAGGCCCTCAGCGTCGCCGCGCTCGGCACGCTGAAGGAGGAGATGCGCATCGACACGCTCGGTCTGGAGACCAAAAAGTACTACTGGCACCACTACAACTTCCCGCCGTTCTCGGTCGGGGAGGCGGGCCGCATGGGCGGCGTCAAGCGCCGCGACATCGGCCACGGCGCGCTTGCCGAGCGTGCGCTCGCGCCGATGGTGCCCTCGATCGAGGAGTTCCCCTACTCGATCCGCGTGGTCTCCGACATCCTGGAGTCCAACGGCTCCTCCTCGATGGCCTCCGTGTGCGGGTCCTCGCTGTCGCTGATGGACGCCGGGGTGCCGATCAAGCGTCCCGTCGCGGGTATCGCGATGGGCCTGATCAAGGAGGGCGAGGACTACATCGTGCTGACCGACATCGCCGGCGTGGAGGACCACCTCGGCGACATGGACTTCAAGGTCGCAGGCACCGAGCGCGGCATCACGGCGCTGCAGATGGACATCAAGATCTCGGGCGTCACGTTCGAGATCCTGCGCGACGCGCTCTCGCAGGCCAAAGAGGCACGCACGTTCATCCTCGGCAAGATGGCCGAGGTGATCGGCGGTCCGCGCGAGCAGCTCTCGCAGTTCGCGCCGCGCATCCAGACGATCCAGATCGACCCGTCGCAGATCGGCCTGCTGATCGGCAAGGGCGGCGAAACGATCCGCGGGCTCTCCGAGGAGTTCGAATCGCAGATCGACGTCAACGACGAGGGCCAGGTGCTGATCTACTCCGCCAACGGCGAGCTCGCCGACGCGCTGCTGGAGCGGGTGCGGATGATGATGAAGGAGGTCGAGGTGGGCGACGAGTACGACGGCAAGGTCGTCAAGACCACCACGTTCGGAGCCTTCATCGAACTGGCCAAGGGCACCGACGGGCTGCTGCACATCTCCAACGTCTCGCCCGGCGAGCGCGTGGAGAGCGTGGAGGACGTGCTCAACAAGGGCGATGAGGTCAAAGTGCGCGTGGTCGAGGTCGACCGCGAGCGCGGCCGCATCGGCCTGCGTCTCGCCCACGACCCGGACATCGCCGGCAAGACGGTCGAGGAGCTCGCCGGCGTGGGCACCGGCGGCGGTGGCGGGGGCGGGCGCGCTCGCGAGGGCGCATCCAGCAACGGCCGCTCCGACCGCGACTCCGGGCGCCCTCGCCGCGGCGGGGACCGCGGCGGGCGCCCACCGCGTCGCGACCGCGACTGACGGTCACAGGGCCCTCGGGCGTGGAGCCTGAGCATCTGACCACCACGCTGGATTCCGGCGTGCGCGTGGTCACCGAGCGCATCGACACGGTGCGCTCGGCCGCCCTGGGCTTCTGGATCGCAGCGGGCTCCTCAGGGGAGAGCGAGGACGAGGCTGGCATCTCGCACCTGCTGGAGCACATGCTCTTCCGCGGCACCGAGAGCTTCGGCTCGGAGGAGATCGACCAGATCTTCGACGCGATGGGAGCCGACATCAACGCCGGCACCGACAAGGAGGCCACCTCGCTCTACACGCGCGTCCTCGACGGGCACCTCGAGCGTGCGTTCGACGTGATGAGCGACATGATCTGGAATCCGCGCTTCGGCGAGCTCGAGGCCGAGCGCGAGGTCGT
>Ga0182012_10000268_pt1 | contig 59840 bp, 41 predicted proteins | sample 612S2SmetaG_FD_120486 | JGI IMG/M metagenome (GOLD analysis project Ga0182012, IMG submission 120486) | Permafrost microbial communities from Stordalen Mire, Sweden - 612S2S metaG | ecosystem: Environmental > Terrestrial > Soil > Wetlands > Permafrost | place: Sweden: Stordalen | collected... | reverse complement strand
TCCACAGCCTGCGGATCGGGCACGTCTCCCACCCATTGAAAGCTGGAAAACTCGCGGATGCGGCCTTCCGTCACGGCGTGGCCGAGATTCGGGTCCTGATGGTCGGTGAAATATAGAAACGGCGTCCGCGCGCCCCATTCCTCGCCCTGGAACAGCATGGGGACGAACGGGGACAGGACCGTGAGCGCCGCAACCGCTTTGAGCCGCGGCACATCGAGCAGCATGGACAAACGCTCGCCGCGCGCGCGGTTGCCGATCTGATCGTGATTCTGCGCGCACACCACGAGCTGGTCCGCGCCGACCCCTGCGGGTGGACGGCCGTGTCGCCGCTGACGAAACTTCGAGTACTGCCCCTGATACACGTAGCCGTCGGTAAGCGCCGTGGCGACGTCCTTCAGGCCCTCGAAGTCGGCGTAGTAGCCCGCGTTCTCGCCGGTGAAATAGCGGTGGATCGCATGATGGAAATCGTCGCTCCAATGCGCGTCGAGGCCGTAGCCGCCGCGCGCAATGGGATGCACCAGCTTCGGATCGTTCAGGTCGCTTTCGGCGATCAGCACGAAGCTGCGATTGAGCTCCTCACCCAGCCGCCGCACCGCAACCGCGAGTTCCTCCAGGATGTGGATCGCCTCGAAACTGAATATCGCGTGCACCGCGTCGAGCCGCAAGCCGTCGAATCCGTAGTCGGCGAGCCACATGCGTGCGTTGTCGATGACGAACCGGCGCACCTCGTCGCTTTGGGCGCCGTCATAATTGATGGCCTCGCCCCAGGGCGTCTTCACGCGGTCGGTGAAGTACGGTCCATAGCAGCCGAGGTAGTTGCCATCCGGACCGAGATGGTTGTAGACCACATCCAGCAGCACCGCCAATCCTCGCCCGTGACATTCCTCGATGAAACGGGTGAGCTCGGCGGGCGTGCCATACGCCGGCTGCGGCGCATAAAGATCCACGCCGTCGTAGCCCCAGCCGCGGCGCCCCGGAAATGTCGCGATCGGCATCAGCTCGACATGGGTCACGCCGAGGTCCGCCAGGTGTTGCAGGTGCCCGATTGCCGCGCCATACGTTCCGGCCGGCGTGAACGTGCCGACGTGAAGCTCGTAGATGAGCGCCTCGTGCATCGGTTTCGGGCTGAATGCATGGGCGCCACGCGGGCCGGCCGCGGCCTGCGCGCCGGTATCGATGAGCTGCGAGGGGCCGTGCACGCCGCCGGGCTGCCATCGCGAGCGCGGATCCGGCATCGGACCGCGGCCGTCGATCGCAAAGCGGTATCCCCCGCCGGCCCGGGCATCCTCGACCTCCACACGCCACCACCCGCCCGTGTCCCGCCGCATCTCGGTCTTGAGGACCGTGCCGTCCTCGCCCGTGACCAGTTCGACGGCTTGCGCGGCCGGCGCCCATGCCGAAAAAATCAAGCGCCCTCCCGATGCAGCAGCGCGACGGGAAAGGCGCCGAACAGCTCCCCGGGGGCGGCCCCGTCCCATACCCGCGCTTCGGTGAAACAGTTCCTCCACACGCCCCGCGGCAACGGCAGGCGCGTATCCCCCCAGTCGCCGTTGATCGTCATGTTGAAGCGCGGCACCACCGCGATCAGATTGTCCCCGCGGCGGAACGCGAGGAGATTGCCGAGATGACTTCCCTGCGCGACCAGCGGCTGATACTTGCTGTCCGCCCGGAAGTCCTGCGCGAGAGCGCGCCTCACCGCCAGCACGCGCGCCGTCATCCACAATTTGGGCAACCCCGAATCCCAGTCGCGCACGGCCTCCGTCGCCGAAAGCCCCCGGCACTTGCGCAGCAGGCGGGTGCGCAGATCGAAATCGACCGCACGGCGGTTGTCGGGATCGACGAGGCTCAGGTCCCAGAGCTCCGTGCCCTGATAGAAATCGGGCACGCCCGGCGCGATCATCTTGATCAGCGTCTGGGCGAGCGAATTAATGCGGCCGGGCATGATCAACGGCTCGATGAAGCTCGCGAGGCTCGAGAGAAACGCCTCAGACTCGAACACCCCTTCGACGAATCCGCGGATGTTCTCCTCGTAGCTGACGTTGGGCTCGTGCCACGAGGTGCGCAGCTTTGCCTCGCGCGAGGCCTTCAGCATGTATTGCCAGCAGCGCTCGTGAGTGATGGGCCACGCGCCGATCAGGGTCTGGTACAGCAGATACTCGGCGTGCCGGTCGGGCGTGCGATTCTTCCATGCGGGCGCGGTGAGTTGCGACCATTGATGAAGCGCCTCCGACCACCGGTCCGGGAGTTCGGAGAGCAGCGATATTCTCGTGCGCACGTCCTCGCTGCGCTTGTTGTCGTGGGTCGACGTGGCGAGCATGTTATTCGGCCAGCGTTCGCTCAGGTAGTGACAGAACTCGTGGAATTTCTCCGCCGAGATGCCGACGAGCGATGCCTGCGATCCGACCTCGTTGCAGGAAACCAATCGATCGAAGCAATAAAACGTGGTGTCCTCCACGCCCTTGGCCATCACGGCGGGCGACAATTGCTGCCACTGGGCGATGAACTCCGCTTCCTGCCGATCGAGCACGGGCTTGGCGAACAGTGCCGACAGGAAATCGAACACGCCGCTGTCGATATCCGGCGAGCCGATGCGTGCACTTTGCACGGCTTCGGAGAACGCCTTGTCGTCGCTCGGATGCAGCGTTTCAGCGGTTCGATAGGTGCGATATACCGCAAGCGAGGTGGTGAGCCTTGCGAGCGCCTCGCGCAGCTGCCGGGGACTCAGGTCCCGGGTTCTCCAGTCGGCGCGCGCAATGCGCTCCGCGGTCTCTCCGAGGCTGTCGAAGGCCGAGGAAAAAGTCGACTCGACGATGGCCCGTTTCTTCTCGCGCACCAATGCGCCGAAGTTCACCGGATGACCGGTGAAATCCGAGTAAGTGGCGGTCAATGCGTCGATTCGCTGATCGTCCATCCAGAGGCGGTTGACCTTGGCGAGAAAATCGTAGCCGACCGTTCCGTCGATCGGCCAGTCCTCCACCAGCCGCTCGTCGTTCTCCAGTATCTTCTCGACGTACACGCGGCCGTCCGGCAGCAGCCGGCGCAGGCGTTCGAAATACCCGCGGGGATCGCGCAGACCGTCCGGATGATCGATGCGCAATCCGTCGACTTCGCCCTTCGAGATCATTGTCTCGATACGTGCATGCGAGGCCGCGAATACCCCGGGAATCTCCGTACGGATCCCGACCAGCGAGCCCACATCGAAGAAGCGCCGGTAATTCGTCAGCTCGCCGGCTAGCTTCCAGCCATGCAGCGTGAAGAATTGCCGCTCGATGACCCTGTCGAGGACGTTGGGCTGGACCCGGGCGCGCTCGATCGAGGCCTTGAGCCGACCCTCGCGCCGGGCATCGGCCAGACGGGCGTCCGCCTGGGTGGCTGCGAGACGATACGCGGCCCGGTCGGCGGGGCCGATGTCGGTGAGCCCCCGCAATCGCTCCAGGTCCCCGAAACATCCGCCGCAACGCGCCTCTCCCGGATCGTCCGCCTGTAGCAGCGCGCCCCACGAGGCGGGCCCGAGAGGCCAGGAATTGTCGAAATGCCTGAGACGGGGCCGCCCTGTGCGCACGTCGAGCTCGAGCTCGAGCTCGCCTTTTTCGAGCGACTCGCCGTAGGCGTGCGCCAGTGAACAGATATTCACGCGAAACGGGCGGCGGGGGTCCTTGCGGATATCGAAGAACTCCGCATGCTCACTGAATGGGCCGTGCGCCAACACATCGTCCCACCAGCGGTTTTGTTCCGCGGCCGCCATGTGGTTGGGAACGATGTCGAGCAAGATCTTCAGACCGTGGGTGCGCGCGGCGCCGACGAAATCGCGCCACGCCTGCTCGCCGCCGAGATCCTCGCTGATGCGCCCCGGGTCCGTCACATCGTAGCCGTGCATGCTGCCGGGCATCGCCTGAAGACAGGGGGACAGATACACGTGGCTCACGCCGAGGTCGGACAGATAGGGGAGGATTCCCGCGGCATCCTTGAGCGTGAATCCGGCGTGCAACTGCAGGCGGTAGCTTCCGACCCAGTCAGCGCTCATGAGTCAGCACGACGAAGGAGCGCGGAGCGAGGTCCACGAGACGGTTGCGCTTCACCAATTCCTCCTCGACGGCGAGCTCGGGCCGAGCGGTGTCGAAGGCGACTTTCCATCCCGCATGATGGAGCTCGTACGAGATGCGAAACGCCACCGGCTCGTGGTGCGCGTTCAGCAACAATAGAAAATCCGAATCCTCCGCGCACTCCCCTGCGCTGTTGCGGATCTCCGGCGCAGCGCCGTTCAGGAACATGCCGAGTGTTCTCATCCACCCGCCGTTCTCCCAGTCCTTGCTGTTCATGCGCTTTCCGTCCGCGCGGAACCAGACGATGTTCTTGTCCGGATGCGTCGCCTCCGGATCGTGATCGTAGAAGGCGTAGCGGTGGAAGTTCGGGTGTTTCTTGCGGTATTGAACGGCGCGCCGCGCGAATTCTAGAAAACTTCTTTGCCGCTCGTCGAGCTCCCAGTGATACCACGACAACTCCGAATCCTGGCAGTAGCCGTTGTTGTTGCCCTGCTGCGTACGGCTCAACTCGTCGCCGCCGGATATCATCGGGGAGCCTTGCGCGAATATCAGAGCGCACCACAGGTTGCGCTTCTGCCGCTCGCGCAGCTCGACGATCGCCGCATCCTCCGTGGGTCCCTCCGCCCCGCAATTCCAGGTGTGGTTGTCATCCGCCCCATCCCGGTTGTCCTCGCCGTTCGCCTCGTTATGCTTCTGCTCGTAGCTCACCAGATCCTGGAGCGTGAAGCCGTCATGAGCGGTGACGAAGTTGACGCTCGCCGACGGCGGACGCCGCGTGGTCTCGTAAAGATCCGCGCTGCCCGCGAGGCGCGTGGCAATCTCGCCGTGCAGGCCCATATCGCCCTTCCAGAACTTGCGCACCGTATCGCGGTACTTGCCGTTCCACTCCATCCAGCCGAGCGGAAAGTTGCCGACTTGATAGCCGCCCTCGCCGAGGTCCCACGGCTCGGCGATGAGTTTGGTGGGGGCGAGCGTCGGATCCTGATAGATCACATCGAAGAATGCCCCGAGCTGGTCCACGTCCTTCAGCTCGCGGGCAAGAGCCGAGGCGAGATCGAAGCGGAACCCGTCCACATGCATCTCGGTCACCCAGTAGCGCAGGCTGTCCATGAGCAGCTGTATCGCGTGCGGATGCTGCATGTTGAGCGTATTGCCGCATCCGGTGAAGTCCATGTAATAGCGCTGCTCGTCCGGCAGCGTGCGGTAGTAAGCCAGATTGTCGATGCCGCGGAAGGACAGCGTCGGGCCGGCGTGGTTGCCCTCTGCAGTGTGGTTGTAGACCACGTCCAGGATGACTTCGATGCCCGCGTTGTGCAGATCCTTGACCATCTGCTTGAACTCGCGCACCACCTCGCACGGCCGGGCGGGACTCGCGCCGTAGCTGGGCTCGGGCGCGAAGAACCCCAGGGTGTTGTAGCCCCAATAATTGCGCAGACCCTTGTCGACCAGATGGCGGTCGTTGAGGAAGTAGTGCACCGGCATGAGCTCGATGGCCGTGACGCCGAGCGAGTGCAGGTGAGCGAGGATCGGCTCGCAGGCGACTCCCGCGTACGTGCCGCGCAGCTTCTCCGGCACGTCGGGATGCATCATTGTCATGCCCCGCACATGCGCCTCGTAGATGATGGTCTCATGGGATGGATGGCGCGGGCGCCGCTCCCCGCTCCAATCGAACGAGGGATCGATCACCGCGCCCAGGGGTGCGAACGGCGCGCTGTCGCGTTCGTCGAACACCAGATCCCCTTCCGGATCGCCCACCTGGTAGCCGAACAGCTCATCCGCCCACCTCAGTTCCCGGCCGATCGCTTTTGCGTAGGGATCGAGCAGCAGCTTGTTGGGATTGAAGCGCAGTCCGGTGTGCGGATCGTACGGGCCGTACACGCGGTAGCCATAGAGTTGATCCGGTGCGATGTCGGGCAGATACAGATGCCACGCGCCGTTGGTGCGCTCGCGGATGCGAACACGGGTTTCATTCTCGCCCGCACGGTCGAACAGGCAGAGTTCCACCGATTCCGCACCCTCGGAGAACAGGGAAAAATTCACGCCCTTGCCGTCCCAGGTGGCGCCCCTCGGAAACGGCAGCCCGGCGGATTGACTCGATCTTTCGCGTTGCGATGCTGGCGGTGGCGTCACTGGCGCACGTCTTCCTGCGTACCGCGCGCGGCGGCGATTCGGCTGTTCATGGGTGCGCATCCTCGAGGCAGTCGATTGGCTTTGGACAGGCGATGTTGGCGTCGCTCCGGGGCATTGGCTGTCGGCTTGCCGCTGAAGGGTTTGTAGGACAAGCGCACGGCTCGCGCGGTTCGGCCGGTCCGAGGCCAGGGCGAACGCTCATCCAGGCCAGAGCCAGTTGCGAATTTCGGGCATGTCCTCGCCGTGGCGGTTGATGTATTGCCGGTGCTCGATGAGCTTGTCGTTCAGCTGTTGCTTCAAATAGGCGCCCTCGCTGCCGACCTGCGGCAGCCGATCGATGGCGTCGATCACCAGGTGGAAGCGGTCGAGATCGTTGAGCACCGTCATGTCGAACGCCGTGGTGATCGTGCCCTCCTCCTTGTAGCCGCGCACATGCATGTTGTCGTGGTTGTGGCGGCGATAGGTGAGCCGATGAATGAGCCAGGGGTACGCATGGAACGCGAAGATGACCGGTTTGTCGCGGGTGAACAGCGAATCGAAATCGTAGTCGGTCATGCCGTGCGGATGCTCGGATTTGGGCTGCAGTTTCATCAGATCGACCACGTTGACGACGCGGATCTTGAGCTTCGGCAAATGCTCGCGCAGGATCGAAACCGCGGCCAGCGTCTCGAGCGTCGGCACGTCGCCGGCGCACGCCATGACGATATCGGGCTCGCCCTGCTGATCATTGCTGGCCCATTGCCAGATGCCGGCGCCCTCGGTGCAGTGCTTGCGCGCCGCCTCGATCGACAGCCACTGCGGTGCCGGATGCTTGCCCGCCACCACCACATTGACGTAGTGGCGGCTGCGCAGGCAGTGATCCATCACCGACAACAAACAGTTCGAGTCGGGAGGCAGGTAGACGCGCACCACCTCCGCCTTCTTGTTGATCACATGGTCGATGAATCCCGGATCCTGGTGCGTGAAACCATTGTGGTCCTGACGCCAGACATGGGAGCTCAGCAGGTAATTGAGCGATGCAATCTTGCGCCGCCAGGGAAGCGATGCGGTCACCTTCAACCACTTCGCGTGTTGATTGAACATCGAGTCGACGATGTGGATGAAGGCCTCGTAGCAATTGATCAGGCCGTGCCGCCCGGTGAGCAAATAGCCTTCGAGCCAGCCCTCGCATTGATGCTCGCTCAGCATCTCCATCACCTGCCCGGCGGGTGCGAGAAACTCATCGTCGGGGTCGGTTGCCGCCTGCCATTGCCGGCGGGTCGTCTCGAACACCGCCTCCAGGCCGTTCGACTTGGTCTCGTCCGGTCCGAAAATCCTGAAGTTTCGTTGCGGCGCATTCTTGGCCGCCACGTCGCGCAGATATCGGCCGAGCACGTGGGTGGCCCCGATGCCGCCGATGCCGGGCTTTGCCACATCGACTGCGTACTCCGCAAAATCCGGGAGCTTGAGGTCCCGAAGCAGCGCGCCGCCGTTCGCGGCCGGATTCGCACCCATGCGCCGCTCCCCTTTCGGGGCCAGCGCCTTGAGCTCGGGGTTCAACCTGCCGGCGTGATCGAAAAGCTCCTGCGGGCGGTAGCTCTTGAGCCAATCTTCCAGGAGTTGCAGATGCGCGGGATTGGTTGCGGGGTCGGTGATGGGAACCTGATGGGACCGGAAGGAGCCCTCGATCCGCTTGCCGTCCACCTCCTTGGGGCCGGTCCATCCCTTTGGCGAGATGAGTACGATCATCGGCCAGCGCGGACGCTCGGTGTTGCTGCCGGATCTTGCGTCGTGCTGGATGGCACGGATCTCCTCGACGGCGCGGTCCAACGTCGCCGCCATGGCGCGGTGCATCGGCATGGGCTCGTGCCCTTCGACGATATACGGGGTCCAGCCGTAGCCGCGCAGCAGCTGGTCCAATTCGGAGCGGGAGATGCGGGCGAGCAACGTGGGATTGGCGATTTTGTATCCGTTCAGGTGCAAAATCGGCAGCACCGCCCCGTCCGTCGCTGCATTCAAGAACTTATTGGAGTGCCAGGCGGTCGCCAGCGGGCCGGTCTCCGCCTCGCCGTCGCCCACCACGCACGCAACCGTGAGCGAGGGGTTGTCGAACACCGCGCCGAAGGCATGGCTCAGTGAATATCCGAGTTCGCCGCCCTCGTGGATCGAGCCGGGACACTCCGCCGAGGCGTGGCTTGGAACGCCGCCCGGAAACGAGAATTGCGTGAACAATCGCTTCAGCCCCGCTTCGTCCTCGCCGATGTTCGAATAGACTTCGCTGTAGGTCCCTTCCAAATAAGTACCGCTGAGGACCGCGGGGCCGCCGTGACCCGGCCCCGAGATGTAGATCATGTCCAGATCGTGTTTGTTGATGACGCGATTGAGATGGGTGTAGATGAAATTCTGGCCAGGCGTCGTGCCCCAATGTCCGAGCAGCATGCGTTTGATGTGCTCCGGCGCAAGCGGCTCCCGCAGCAGCGGGTTGTCGGAGAGGTAAATCTGTCCGACCGAGAGGTAATTGGCCGCGCGCCAATAGGCATCCATCCTCTCGAAAAGATCGGTATCGGCGGAGGACCCGGGGGCTTGTGGTGTCATCATGTTTCTCCTGCCGATGGAGCGTCGAGCACTTGGGCGGTGAGCTGCGCGATCACCGACTCCTCGTCGGTGCGGATCACCCGCACTGTGACCTCGGCGCCGCTATCGTCCGAAATCACGGCCGCGTTGTGCGCATTGCGGGGCGCGCTCAGTTCGATGCCGAGGAAGCCGAGACCCTCGCAGATGCGAGCACGAATGTCGGGTGAGTTCTCTCCGATGCCGCCCGCGAACACCAGCAAGTCGACGCCGCCGAGCGCGCCTGCAAACGAGGCGATGCTTTTCCTCGCGATATAGCAGAACAAATCGATCGCCTCCGCCGCGCGCACGTCGTCGGCCTCGCGCTTCAACAGATCGCGAACGTCGGCGCTCGTTTCGGAGACGCCCTTGAGTCCTGCTTCGTGATTGAGCACCTGTCTGACCCTGGCCGCATCCATCCTCTCGCTCTCGGCGAGATAAATCAAAATCCCGGGGTCCAGATCGCCGGATCGGGTGCCCATCATCAACCCGCCGGTGGGGGTGAATCCCATGGTGGTATCGACACAGCGGCCGTCGCGCACCGCGGCGAGGCTTGCACCGCTCCCCAGATGCGCCAGGATCACCCGGCCGCGCGCCGCGCGCGGATCCTCGAGTCGCGCGAGCTCCTGCATCAGGAAGGTGTACGACAGTCCGTGAAACCCATAGCGCCGGATGCCGAGCGATTCGTATCTGCGCGGAATCGGCAGCTGCGTTGCCCGCCGCGGCATGTCCCGATGAAAGGCGGTGTCGAAACAGAGCACCTGCGCAAGATCGGGAAGGCACGCGCCGATCGCCTCGGCCAGCTGGATTTCCTGCGGCAGGTGCTCGGGATCGAGCGTTCCGATCCGCTTCAAGTCGCTGAGCAGCGCGGGGGTCGCGCGTTGCGGCGCCGTGTGGTGCATGCCGTGCACCACGCGATGTCCGACGGCGTCGAGCTCGCCGATCCATGGCTGGGAATTGAGCCATGTCAGCAAATCGTCGACGGCCGAGCGAAAACTCGTCCCGTCCACCGCGAGGGGCGCTCGCGGCACCGCGGCCCCCGCCTCGACCACGGTCAGCTCCGCATCTCGGCCGCCGATGCGGTCGATTTTTCCCCCGCGTACCCGGACCGGCGGCAGGCCGGCCTCGAACAACGCGAAGCGGATACTCGAGGAGCCGGCGTTGATCGCCAATACGGACATGGCGGGAGTTTGCCACAGGCCGTGTGACATTGAACCGCTTGCCAAGGGGGAGAAGCCCCTCTTACCCTATGCCGCCGACCCCACAGGGTAAATTTTTTATTACGACAATCATCCGCCCGCCGCCCGCATGACCTCCCTCGACACTGCGGTGCGTGTGGTGATGGCGGCATTGGCGATTCCCGCCGCCTTTGCGGCACCCGCCTTTGCGGCACCCGGCGATGACGTATCGGAGAACTTCGCCGTCCACGGCCAGTTCACCTACACCGAGCAAGACACCGGCGGATTCGACGCACCGTACCGGGGCGACAACAGCCTCACGCCCCGTACCGGCGCGGAAACGGTCGACGCCACGCTGTATCTCGGTGCACGCCTGTGGTCCGGCTCGGAAATCTGGGCGAGCCCCGAAATCGATCAGGGTTTCGGCTTGGACGATACGCTGGGAGTCGCCGGCTTTCCGAGCGGCGAGGCTTACAAGATCGGCAGGAACCAACCCTACTTCAGGCTGCAACGGCTCTTCGTAAGGCAGACTCTCGATCTGGACGGCCGGCGCGAGCCGGTGGATTCCGGACAGCTTCAGTTGGGCGGCGCTCGCAGCCCCGATCGTCTGGTGCTGACCGTGGGAAAGATCGCCGTCGTGGACATCTTCGACAACAATCAATATGCCCACGATTCCAAGAATGACTTTCTCAACTGGGCCGCGCTCGATGCGGGCACGTTCGACTACGCGGCGGACGCCTGGGGATATACGGTGGGAGCGGCACTCGAGTGGTACCGCGGACCTTGGGCGGTGAGATTCGGCCTCTTCGATCTATCCGACATACCGAACAGTCCGCACCTCGAGCCCGCATTCCATGAATTCCAATACGACTTCGAGGTCGAGCGCAGCTACGCACTCGGCGACCGTCCGGGAAAGCTGCGAGTTGCCGCGTTCGACAGCCGCGGACGCATGGGATTGCTGGGTGAGGCGGTGGCGCTGGCCCAAAGCACCGGCTCGCCCGCCGACGTGGCCTTCGTGCGCAGCTACCGCAGCCGGTTGGGAGCCTACCTCGATCTGGAACAGCAACTGTGCGACGGGCTGGGGTTGTTCATGCGGTCGGGCAAGGACCAGGGCAACGTCGAGTCCTACGAATTCACGGACATCGACCGAACCCTCAGCGCCGGGCTGTCGTTGCAGGGAACGCGATGGAACCGCGCCGGCGACACGCTCGGATTCGCAGCCATTCTCAATGGCATTTCCGCCGACCGTGAACGCTACTTGAATGCCGGCGGCCTCGGCATCCTCATCGGAGACGGCAAGCTTCCAAACCCGGGCGCGGAGAAAATCCTCGAGACCTACTATGCGTTGTCGGCGTTCCGGTATGCGCATTTGACCGCGGACTACCAATTCGTGACGAATCCTGGGTATAACCGCGACCGGGGTCCGGTATCGATCTTTGCGGTGCGCGTGCACGCGCAATTTTGATCGAGGCGCCGCACGAACACCGGCGCACGCGGCGCTTGCCCCTGGGGAGCGTGCTTGAGTACCATCCGCCCGACACCCACCCAGGAGAGAGCCGTGAGTCTAGCTTCGGAATTCAAAGAATTCGCCATGAAGGGCAATGTGGTCGACTTGGCGGTCGGCGTGATCATCGGCGCCGCCTTCGGCAAGATCGTCTCGTCGTTGGTGGGCGACATTTTCATGCCAGTTCTCGGCAAGGCGATCGGCGGCATCAATTTCTCCGATCTCGCCGTCGGCCTCGGCAAGGATCCCACCGGCAAGGACGTCCTGATCAAGTACGGTGCGTTCATTCAGACGATTTTCGATTTCGCCATCATCGCGTTCGTCTTGTTCGTCACCATCAAGTTCATCAACCGATTGAAAAAACCTCATCCGGCGGATCCGGCCGCGCCTGCACCTGCGCCGAAATCCGAAGTTTTGCTCGAAGAGATCCGCGACCTGCTCGCCAAGCGCGCATAGCGCATCCGCGGCAACGGGCGGCCGCGCGTGCGGGAGTCGCCGCTGTCAGCGCTCCGCGCTAGCGACGCAGCGCCAGGAACCATGCGCCGACGATGACGGCGAGCGCGGCGGCTCCCGACATCCATTGCGGGCCGCGGCCGCGGCTCCGTGGGATGCGCAGGCGCGCGTAGGTCCAGCCGAGCGCCAGGCCCATCGCGAAGCCGAGCGCGTGCCCCAGCACGTCGACCCGTTCCGCACCGGCGCCCAGCATCGTCAGCAGGAACACCCCACCGAACAACGGTGCCCAGCGATACCTGAATTGCTCGCGCAAACTAAGTCTCAAACGCCACGAGAATCCCGACAGCAGGCCAAGGGCGGCGAATACCGCCGTCGAGGCGCCGGCCGCGCGGTGCTCCGGCGGCGATATCAGCATGTCCAGGTAGTCTGCAACGGCGCCCGCTGCGAGGATGCTGGACCAGGCGATCCCGGGGCCGAACGCACCGCCCGCCAGCGTGCCGAAAACGGCGCCGAACAACAAGTTGCCGAGCAGGTGCGCCTGGTCGAGATGCAGCGTCAGCGCGGTGACCGAGCGCCACCATTCGCCTGCGCCTCCCACCCGGGCATCCAGGGATCCCACCGCCAGCCAATCTGCACCGAACGCCTGGATGCCCGTGCAATACGCCGTGGCCACCAGCACGACGACGAACACGGCGCTGCCGATGCCGGCGCCCGGGAACGCGACGATGGCGGCGGGGCGAGCCCGCACCGTCCGGCGCTCGACGGCATAGCGCGCGAGCTCCTCACGGGCGCCGGCCGCTGAAGCGGGGTCGGTCACGAGGTTCCAGTGCGCGCCGCTCGGCGCGAGTTCATAGGGGATGCTCTTCGCCTCCAGCACCAGCGCGGCTTCGGCGCACGCGGCGCGCGAGCCTTCGAACACCACCTCGGGAACGGGGCTTTCGATGTCAGGTACTGCTTGCCTTGAGGCCAAGCATGCGATAGATCTTGAGAACCTTGGGCACGTACGCCATGGTTTCCGTGAACGGCGGAATCTGTCCCCCGTTTCGGTCCACGGCCTCCTCGCCCGCGTTGTAAGCGGCGAGCGCCAGGCGGATGTCCTGCCCGAATCGATCCATCAGGAACTTGAGGTAACGGGCGCCGGCGTGCACGTTTTCCCGCGGATCGTAAGGATTCGACACGCCGAAACGGGTTGCCGTCGCGGGCATCAGCTGCATCAAGCCGACCGCGCCCCGCTTGGATACCGCGCGGGAGTTGAATCCGGATTCCACCACGATGACCGCTCGCAAGAGATTCGCCTCGACCGAGTTGGAGGAGGCAGCCTTTTCGATGATGGCATCATACTGGGAGGCGCGCGCCAGGAGCGAGGGGTCGTATCGATCTCCGCTCTGGGTCATGTCCTGCGGCGATATCACCAGGAGGCGGTAGCGGTTGTCGTCCGGCACATCGGTGAAATGCCGCACGCCGTCCGCATCGAGGTACGTATAGATCTTCGGATGCGCCTGCGCCGCTGTGGCGCCGAGCACGGCTGCGAAGAATACGATGAGTTTCAATGACATCGGGAGTTCCGGCTTCTATCATTCAGAGGCTATCGCGAAGCGCGGCAGTCCGATGGGACCTGCATCAAGAATCGCACAGACCGAGTTGACATATTCGCGCTAAAGGTTGAGTCGGGTCAGCCGATTGATTGCGGTCAAACCAATGCCCTTTAATGAGAGCTCGTGCCCGACACCACCGACTGGAAACAGAAATACCGCGACTCCCTGCGCGAGATGGAGGCGGGCGAAAGCAGCTGGCGGCAGGTCGAGCAGGCCCTGCGGCGCCTCGTGGGCCGTCTCTGCGCGGCCGGCATGGGTGTCAATCCGGATCTCGATTCGGAGCTTCAATCGCTGGCCGCCGCCAATCGCCGTAACGCACCGGCCGATGAGCTCGAAATCCTGGCAGGCTCGCTGACCAGCACCATCGTCGCAGTCGATGCCATCGCGCCGGTCGGGGTGCCGGCCGCCTCGGCTCGCTGGGACTCGACCTGCACCGCCGTGCTCGCCGTATTGCAGCGGCTGAAGGACTCCGGGACGGACGAGCCGCCGCTCGAGCCATTGATGGCGCAGTTGTCCACCGCGGGAACCGATGCCGCGCTCGCGGGCATCGTGACTCAAATCGCGGATCTGATCAGCGTCCACTGCGAGGCCACGGCGCGCGAGCGTCTCAAGTCCGCGAGCGTGCTGTCCGAAGTGACTGCCCGTCTCGATGAGATGACGCTGTATCTGACCGAGAGCGGAGCGGCGAGCCGTGCCTCGTTCGAGGACACCGCGAGCCTCGACTCGGGGGTCATGTCGCATGTCCGCGAGCTGTCCGCCGAGGTGAATGCCGCCACGGAACTGGCGGCGCTGCAGTCATTGGTGAGCGCCCGCCTGGATAGCGTGACGCGGCAAATGTCGGATTTTCGCGAGCGTGAGGAGGCGCGCCGCAGGGAACAGGCAGACCGCACCGCGCGCATGCATGAGCGGATCGCGGAATTGGAGCGCGAAGCGGAGGAGTTGTATCGCAAGCTCGACCACGAGAAGCACGGAGCGCGTCAGGATCCGTTGACGCGCCTCGCCAACCGCAAATGCTTCGACGAACGGATGGCCCGGCAGATCGGAGGGCAGCGCCGGGACGATGCGCCGGCCGTGATGCTGATCTGGGACATCGACGATTTCAAATCGATCAACGACCGGTACGGTCATAGGGCAGGCGACCGGGTGCTCCAAACCGTCGCCAGCTGCTTCGTGTCGGGGCTGCGCGCCGAGGATTTCATCGCCCGCATCGGCGGCGAGGAATTCGTGGTCTTGACGGCGGGTGCCAGCGCCGCCGCAGCGCTCGGCATCGCGAATGAGCTGCGCAGCGCGGTGCAGGCGTTGCGCTTTCATTTTCGCGGCACGCCGGTGCGTGTCACGGTGTCCTGCGGCGTCACCGAGCTGCGCCCGGAGGATACCCCCGCATCGGCTTTCGATCGCGCGGACTCTGCCCTCTATCGCGCAAAGCGGGAAGGCAAGAATCTCTGCATTGCCGCCTGATCGGTGCCGGTGGACGGCGGCGCCGAGGCCGAGATAACGGAGATTTAACCCGCTTTGTGGAGTACGCGCACGGATTTTCCGGCGACCCGCCGGCTAGAATTCCTCCTAAACCATAGTCGTGCCTCGATCTACGCCAGACGATCGGCTTAGATTGTCGATCACGAAATGTCGCAGTGCAGCAAAAGGCGTCCTGAATTTCATGAGCACACCGGAACCCACGCTGCCGCAACCGCTTACGGAGCCCTCGCTCGGAGCTTCCGTCGGCTACGCCGAGGCCGCCTCCCAACGGCGCGGGATCGCCGGCGTACGCAGCTGGCTGCTCACCGCGTGTTTGTTCCTGGTGCCGGTCATGGCGTACTGGCCGACCACCTTTCACGACTTCGGGCTGCGGGACGACTACTCGAACCTGCGCGAAGCGCACGAAGAACCCGGCAAGATTCTGCAATTTTGCGCATCTCATGCTCGGCCGATTTACGGGCTGCTGCTGCAAGCAACCTATGGGCAAACCTCCACGGTCGAGAATCTGCGTTGGATGCGCCTGGCCGCATCGCTCATCCTCGGCGCGATCTCATGGGTGATGTTTCGCGCTCTGCGCGCGCTCGGCTGGTCATTCGACGCCAGCTTGGGCGTTGCGCTGATGCTCGCCCTGCTGCCGGCCTCGCAGGTCATCGCCTCCTGGGCCGTTGGATGGCCCTATGCAATCGCCGCGCTGCTCGCGCTCGGCGCGTTCTTTGCCGTGGAGAATGCGCTGGCGCTGGCGCCGGGCGCGGTCACGAGGCAGCTGCAAGGACGGCTGCTCGCCCATTGGCTGGTCGGCTTGGGACTGCTGGTGGTCAGCGCGCTGATCTACCAGCCGAGCGCTCTGTTCTACGTGGTCCCGCTGGCCGGCGCGCTGATCGCACATCGCCGCCGCGGTTTGGTGCAAACCGCCCGATGGGCGGGTGCACACCTGTCGTTCGTCGCGGCCGCTCTCGCTCTGGCCTACTTCGGCATGACGGTGCTGTATTCGATGGGGGTGTTCGTCAAGTCCGACCGGGTGGCCTTCGAGCACCATTGGGGCGAAAAGGCCGTCTGGCTCCTGGGTGAGGCGCTGCCAAATGCGCTCGGCATGCTGGTGCTGAACGACAACAACCATCACGACCGCTGGCTCTACCTTGGCTGTGCGGGATTGACGGGCGGGCTGTTGCTCGCCGGCGCATGGCTGGAATGGCGGCGGCACGGGCGCGAACGCGGCCTGATCTGGTTCTCTGCACTGATCGTGCTGCCGCTCGTCGCCTTCGGCATCAGCCTGGTCGCTTCCGAGCGATATGCCACCTACCGCACCCTGCTCGCAATGAGTGCGGTGCTGGTGTGCTTCCTCGCAGCTTCGTTCGGTGCGCTGACCGAACGATGGAGCGTTGCGAATCGCCGGCTCCTCGGATCGATTCTGTTGTCCGTCGCATTCCTGACCGCCCGGCACCACGCCTATGCGCTGATTGCCGTCCCGCAGGGCAACGAGTGGCAGCTCATCCTCGAGGGCGCCAAGCAAGTCCGACTCGGCGTCGACTCGCACCCGCGCATTTTCACGATCGCCTCGACCCCCGCCGACATCTCGACCTCGACCATCTATCACGACGAATTCGGGTCGCTGTCGTCCAACTCGGAATGGGTCCCCCGGGAAATGTTCAAGCGCGCCATGCATGACCTGCATCCGGACATCGCGAACCTCAATTCACGTTATGAGTTCGCGACCGGTCCTGTGCTCGCGGCGGACCAGCAATTCGATGTGATCATCGACATGCGCCGGCTGCGACAGCTCTACACGGACAATTGACGGACCATTGATCCGTGCTCAAAAACCCAGGAACTCGCTCGCCCGTTTGTAGAGGATGGCGGCCCTGACCCCCGCCGGCCAGAAAGGATGCAGGGCAATCGTCTTCATATCCGTCACCGGCAGGTCGATCGGAACGCCGGGTTGCATGATCCGCCGCGCGAGTTGCGCCCCCATGGCAGTGGCCATCGCCACCCCGCGGCCGTTGTAGCCCACCGCAGCCACCACTCCCGGCGCCGGCTCGTGAACGTGCGGATAGTGATCGCGCGTCATGGCGAGCCGCCCTCCCCAGGCGTGCGCCCAGCGCACCCCCGCGAGCACGGGCCAAAGCTTGCGCGCGTAGGCCAGTAGATGCGGGATGGCGCTGACGGAGTGGATCTCCCGCATCGGTCCGCGCCCGCCGATGAGCAGACGTTCGCCGGAATCGATACGGTAATACACGGTAATCGCGCCGCTTTCGTAGAGAACCGCGCGGCTCGGCATGATTGCGCGGCTCAGCGACTCGGGCAGCCGGTCGGAGGCCGCGATGGCCCCGAACAGCGGCACGATCGTGCGCCGCAGATCGGGCCAGAGACCATCCGTGTAGCCGTTCGTGGCGAGCACCACGTGCGCAGCGAGCACGGAGCCGCCAGCAGTCTCGAGGCGCCATGCGCCCGCCTCTCGCTTCATCCTGGACACGCGCGTTCCACCGTGCACCGCGGCCCCGGCGCGGATCGCAGCCCGCGCAAGACCGCGGACATAACTGAGTGGATTGAGATCTCCGCCGCGCCGATCGAGCATTGCGCCGGCGTAGCGGTCGGTTCCGGTCAGCGCAGCAGTGGCCGCGCGCCCCAGGTACTCGACCGGGGCGTCCCGGCGCGCGAGTTGATCGACCGAGGCGCGAATCGCGGCGGTATGTTTGGGCAGCACCGCCGCGCGCAGCGTGCCGTTGCGCCGCGCGTCGCACGCAATGCCATGCCGATGGACGAGATCGAACACCAGGGACGGCGCCGCGCCGGCGAGCGCATTCATGCGTCGACCGAGATCCGGGCCGAAATCGCGTTCGACCGTGTCCGGGTCGAGCTTCAGACCCGGATTGACCTGTCCGCCATTGCGCCCGGATGCGCCGAATCCAGGATCCTGCGCCTCCACGAGCACCACCTGGGCGCCGGCGCCGGCGGCATGCAGCGCAGTGGAAAGTCCGGTGATCCCACCGCCCACGATGGCGATATCGGCGCGCACCACCCCCTCGAGGGGCGGCGCCGGCGCAGCGGGCTCGGCGGTATCACGGTAGAGAATCGACATCTTGATTCAGATCACGGCCGCGTCCATGATCGGCGCAACGCAAACTGGATGGAACACAATGCAATATGAAGGTGTGGGCGGCCTGATCGTTTTGGTCGCGGATGTTTGGGCGATCGTGAACATTTTTCAAAGCGGCGGAAGCACCGGAGATAAGGTGCTCTGGACGGTGCTGGTACTCGTGCTGCCCATCCTCGGATTCATTCTCTGGTATTTCTTTGGACCTCGCACCGGCCGCGCGTGACGAGCGACGACTACCTCAGTTGACGCGCGCCTCGGCCGCGGCTGCAGCCGCGGCCGAGGGCCGGCTCGGGCCGACCAGGATCGCGGCTTCGTAGTAGCTGTCGCGTAAGGCGGAATCCACCGCCCTGAACAGCCGCTCGCGCGCCATGTGAGACTCCGGCCCCGGAGGGTTGGCCATCGTTTCCAAATGAAAAACCGTCGTGTCCAGAGCCTTTTGTAAATTATGCGCGCGGTCCGCGGAAGCGGTGCCCGCACTTTCAGACAGAACGCTCCGATCAAGAAGCCTGAGTTCCTGGGTGAGCGCGGCCAATTGACGCTTGCAACGTTCCACCGCCGCGACCGCTCGGGGAGTTTCGAACCCCGCCAGCGCCCGTACGTCTTCCCGCGCGCCCTTCAGAACCCGGTCGAGCCGCTCGAGCCACTCTATCCACGATAACGAACTATGCATGCGTTGCAGTCCTGTGAAAGGCGGTTCCAAGGATCATCTCAACCGCGCGTCGATAAGCGCTATTATTTTGGACGGTCAGAGTACCTTCGTTCCGAAGCTCTGGCCAGAGCGGCAACGACCGAGATGCGGTCGTCGGCAAGAATATTTCGAATAAGATGTTTTAGATCTCTGAATATACTAGACAAACCAGGAAAACAATGCGACGACCCGGTCATGAGGGGCACCAGCTCCACGGTCTCTCCTGGCTACGCGCCAGCGTCCTCGGAGCAAACGACGGCATCGTGTCGACCTCCAGCCTGATCCTTGGCGTCGCGGCGGCGCACGCCAGCCATTCCAGCATCGTCTTGAGCGGCATCGCGGGACTCGTGGCCGGAGGCATGTCGATGGCCATCGGCGAATACGTCTCCGTGCATTCGCAGGCGGACAGCGAAGCCGTGGCACTTGCGCAGGAGCGCGAGGAGCTCAAGCACGACCCCGTCGGGGAGCGGCGCGAGCTCACCGAGATCTACGTCCGCCGAGGGCTGGAGGCCGGACTTGCACGTCAGGTGGCGGAGCAGCTGATGGCGCACGATGCCCTCGCAGCTCACGCGCGCGACGAGCTCGGTTTCTCCGCCCGCTCGGTCGCGCGTCCCTTGCAAGCCGCCGGCGCGTCCGCGGGAAGCTTCGCCACCGGCGCAATCATCCCTCTGTTCGTCGCATGGATATCAAGCGAATCCTATGTGATTCCGCTCACCGTCCTGGCGTCGCTGATCAGCCTGTTCGTTTTGGGCGGGATTTCCGCGAGAGCGGGCGGCGCGCACGTGCTGACCGGCGCGTTGCGGGTGACGCTGTGGAGCGCACTGGCGATGGGCGTCACCGCGGGGGTCGGCGCGCTGATCGGAGTGGCTGCCTGAATTCGTTCCAAGCAAAGGTTCAAACATGCCCGCGAATAATCCAATCAACCACCGCATCGTCCTGGCCTCTCGCCCGCAGAAGGCCGCCACGCTCGACTGCTTCCGGCTCGAGTCCTCGCCAGTCGATGACCTGCGCGAGGGCGAACTGTTGCTGCGCACCGTCTGGCTGTCGCTCGACCCCTACATGCGCGGACGGATGAGCGACGCGCCTTCCTATGCACCGCCGGTCGCCATCGGCCACGTGATGACCGCCGAAACGGTGGCGCGCGTCGAGCGCTCGCGTCACCCCAACTTCCGGGAGGGTGACTGGGTATTGGCGCCGAGCGGCTGGCAGGAGTATGCGGTGTCGGCTGGTCAGGGAATCGCCAAGCTGGCGCCGCAAATCGGCTCGCCCTCGCACGCGCTCGGCGTCCTCGGGATGCCGGGCTTCACCGCCTTCATCGGACTGCTCGACATCGGCCAACCGAGGCCTCGGGACACCGTGGTGGTGGCCGCCGCGACGGGCGCGGTGGGCTCCATGGTCGGACAGATCGCAAAGCTCAAGGGCTGCCGGGTCGTCGGCGTAGCCGGCGGCGCCGATAAATGCGCTTGGGCCATCGAGGGCCTCAAGTTCGATGCCTGCATCGATCACCACGCGCAGGACTTCGCGATCCAGCTCGCGGCGGCATGTCCGAACGGCATCGATGTGTACTACGAGAACGTCGGCGGCAAGGTCTTCCGCGCCGTCGTGCCGCTGCTCAACGCGCATGCGCGCATCCCCGTCTGCGGGCTGATTTCCCAGTACAACGAAGCTCCGCCGGCGACCCCCGCGGAATCGGTACCGGGATTGATGCGCCAGATCCTGGTCAAGCGGCTCGCGCTGCGCGGCTTCATCATCTCCGACGGGTTCGAGCATCGTCGACCGGACTTTCTCGACTCGATGAGCGGCTGGCTGCGTGAGGGCAGGATCCAGTACCGCGAAGACATCGTCGAAGGACTCGAGAACGCGCCGGGCGCCTTTCTGGGACTTTTGGCGGGGCGCAATTTCGGCAAGCTCGTGGTCCGAGTGAGCGCCGACGCGTGATGTGCGCATCCGCCACGTCGGCTTTGTTGCGCGTCGCGCAGATGCAGGAAGCCGACCGACTCACGGAGGCCGCGGGAATCTCCGGCCGGGACCTGATGCAGAATGCCGGCGCCGCAGTCGCCCGCCAAGCGATGGTCCGCTGGCCGGCGAGGCGCGTCGCCGTGTTGTGCGGGCCAGGCAACAACGGCGGCGACGGTTTCGTCGCAGCGAGCTTGCTGCAGTCCGCCGGTTGGGCGGTGCGGATAGGCCTGCTGGGCAGCATCGGCGCCCTAGGCGGCGATGCCGCATTTCACGCCGCGCGCTGGAAAGGGCCGGTCGAGCCGCTCGATGCGCGCGTTCTCGAGGGAGCCGAACTCGTCGTGGATGCGATCTTCGGCGCGGGCTTGAGCCGGCCGCTCGAGACAGGCGTGGTGCAGGTGCTCGACGCGGCCGCCCGACGCGGAATCGACGTGCTCGCCGTCGACGTGCCGAGCGGCATGATGGGCGACACCGGCGAGTCGTTCGGCGCGGTCAAGGCCAGCCTCACGGTGACGTTCACGCGCAAGAAGCCCGGACACCTGCTGCTGCCTGGGCGGGATCTATGCGCAACCCTCATCGTCGCGGACATCGGCACACCGGCGAGCGTGCTCGAGCGCATCGATGTCGATACCTGGGAGAACGGGCCTGCTCTGTGGCGTGATCGGCTGCCTCGGCTCGAGGCCTCGGGCAACAAGTACAGCCGGGGACATGCGCTGCTGGTGGGCGGTTATCCCGCCACCGGGGCTGCGCGCATGGCGGCGCGGGCGGCTGCGCGCATGGGTGCAGGCCTCACCACCATCGCAGTTCCGGAACGCGCGCTCGACGTTTACGCGGCAGCGCTGACCAGCATCATGGTGAAGCCGCTCGCCGGCGCCTCGGAGCTGCGCCATCTGCTGGAAGATCGGCGCTTCAGCGCGTGCCTGATCGGCCCGGGGGCGGGTATCGGCGCGGACACCCGCGAGCGGGCGCTTGCGATGCTCGGCACCGGCCGCCCGGTGGTGCTCGATGCCGATGCGCTCACGGTGTTCGCGCAAGATCGCGGGGCATTATTCGCCGCCGTCCGCGGCCCCTGCGTGCTCACTCCGCACGATGGCGAGTTCGCCCGCCTGTTCGACGCATCGGGAGACAAGCTGACCCGGGCGCGGCGTGCGGCCCGTGCGAGTGGCGCGCTGATCGTGCTGAAGGGCGCCGACACGGTGATTGCCGCGCCCGACGGCAGGGCGGTCGTCAACGCAAACGCGCCTCCCACCCTCGCGACCGGTGGATCGGGCGACGTACTGGGAGGCATGATCTTGGGACTCCTGGCTCAGGGAATGGACGCCTTCGCGGCGGCCGCGGCGGCGGTATGGCTGCACGGCGAAGCGGCCCGGGACTTCGGGCCGGGTCTCCTGGCGGAGGATCTGCCCGACTTGTTGCCAGGCGTGCTGCGTCGGCTCGCGTGAGCGCCTGGTTCCCGCGCATAACCGCTCACTCGCTCGTCATCGTACTGAGCTTGCTCACGTACGTGCTCACCACGCGCGCGGAACACGAGCGGCGGCCGCCCGCGACCGCCATCGGATGGGTGCTGGGAATGATCGCGCTGCCCTATGCAGCGCTGCCCATGTACCTGCTGTTCGGACGCCGCAAACTACCGCGACGGATCTTTCCGTGCCTGTCGGCACCCTCCCCCTCCAAGCATTGGGCGGAGGCTCTCATCGAGAGCTTCGGCCTGCCGGCCGCCGCACCTTCGCGGGTGCGCATGCATCAGAACGGCGATGAGGCGCGCAGCGCCTTGTTCGAGACGATGCGCCGGGCGAATCGCCGCCTCGACATTTGCACCTACATATTGGGAAGTGACGCATTCGGCGAGGAGGTCACCCAGCATCTGCTCGCCTGCGTCGAACGCGGCGTGCGGGTTCGCTTTTTGATCGACGGCGTCGGCGCCATCTGGCTGCCGCGATCCTGGTTCAAGCGGATGCGCGCTGCCGGGGCGGAGATCGCGGTGTTCTCGCCGCTGCTCGCGCGCAGGACTCAGGGCCCGCGGAACCTGCGCAACCACCGCAAATGGGTGATTGCCGACGGGGAGCTCATCTGGAGCGGAGGACGGAACCTCGCCGCCGAGTATTTCTGCGGCACACCCGGCATCCCGCCGTGGGCCGATCTGTCGTTCGATCTCGAGGGTTCGGTGGCGGCGTCGGCCGCGAATCAATTCGAGTCGGACTGGACCGCGGCGGGCGGCAAGCCCGCGGCGCGCGCCGCCGTCACCGCGGCAGAGGATGCCGCCGGCCGCGCGCAATTTCTGCCGAGCGGACCGGACCAGACGGAAGACACCGTGCGCTCGCTGCTGATCGACGCCTGCTTCCACGCGACCGAGCGCATGCTCGCGGTCACTCCCTACTTCGTACCCGACGCCAGCCTGGAGATGGCGATTCGGCTCGCCGCCCGACGCGGGGTGAAGATCGATCTGTGCATTCCGGCCACCTCCAATCATCGGCTGGCGGACTTCGTGCGCCATCGCGCATTGCGCGCCCTGTCGAGTGCCGGCGTGTCGATCCATCTGCTGCGCAGCATGAATCACGCGAAGGCGGTGGTGTTCGACCGCAGCCTCGCACTGTGCGGCTCGCCCAATTTGGACTCGCGCAGCCTGCTGCTGAACTATGAGTCGGCGGTCGTGTTCTACGACAAGACTCAGATCGAGTGGCTGGCGACCTGGATTCACGATCTCATTCCCGATGCGAGCGCGTTCGAGAACCGCCCGCCGGGGTTGTGGCGGGATCTCGCGGAGGGGTTGCTGCTGACGGTTGCCTATCAGCTGTAGGAGGTTCCCTACAGGGGATTATTCGATCCATCGCCGGTCCACAAATAGTATTCTGTCGCGTGCAGGACGAGGTGCAGGTGTCACGTGGAGTTCAAGGATTATTACAAGGTGATGGGCGTGGCGCGCGATGCCACCGAGGCGCAGATCAAGCAGGCGTATCGAAAGCTCGCACGCAAATACCATCCCGATGTGAGCAAGGAGCCGGACGCGGAGGCCCGATTCAAGGAAGTGGGCGAAGCGTACGAAGTGCTGAAGAGCCCGGAGAAGCGCGCCGCATACGACCACCTCGGGTCGGGCCCGCGCCCCGGTGAGGATTTCCGTCCGCCGCCGGACTTCGGCTCCGGGTTCGAATTCTCAGGCGCCGGCCCGTCGGGTGGCGGCGCGGACTACAGTGAATTCTTCGAGTCGCTGTTCGGGCGCGCGGGGGCGGGCGGCGCCCGCGGCGGCCGGCGTCATTTCGATACCGGCCGCGGCGAGGATCATCATGCGAAGATCATGCTCGACCTCGACGCGGCACTCTCGGGCGGCTCGCGAAGTTTCACGCTGCGCGTGCCCGAACTCGACGCAGACGGTCGGCTGGCGATGCACGAGCGCGTGCTCAACGTGCAGATACCGAAGGGCATCCTTCCCGGGCAGACCATCCGGCTGGCTGGCCAGGGCTCGCGCGGACACGAGGCGGCCGGGCAGCCCGCAGCCGCCGGTGACCTGTATATCGAGGTCGAGTTTCAGCCGCATTCGCTCTATCGGATCGACGGCCGCGATCTGTACCTCGATCTGCCGGTGGCGCCGTGGGAGGCGGCGCTCGGCGCCAGCGTGAAGACGCCGACGCCGGGCGGTGTGGTCGATTTGAAAATTCCGGCCGGGTCGCACGCCGGAACCAAATTGCGGCTCAAGGGCCGCGGGATGCCCGCTTCGCCCGCGGGCGATTTTTACGTCGTGCTGCAAATCGCATTGCCACCGGCATCCGACGAGAAGGCCAGGACGGCTTATCGCGCCATGTCGGAAGCGATGCCTTTCAATCCCCGTGCAAGCCTCGGAGTGTAAGCCATCATGTCCTTGCCCGATAAGCCGCATTTGACCGGCGAGATTTTCGACGAAAGCTCCGCCTTGAGCCTGAACGATCTGACGCGCATGTTCGCCGTGGACGAACAGCGCGTCGTCGAGTGGGTGGAGGAAGGCGTCATCAGCGTGATCGAGGTGGATGGCGCCCACTGGCGCATCAGCGGCACACAACTGCGCCGTGCCAGGATCGCACTGCGGCTGGAACGCGATCTCGGCGTCAATCCAGCGGGCGTGGCGCTCGCGCTCCAATTGCTGGAAGAGCTCCAGCGATTCCGCCGGGAACGCGCGAGCGGCCGCTCGTGAGCACGCCGCTGCGCACGCCGCTGCGCACGCCGCTGCGCACGCCGCAATCGGATGCTTTCGTGTTCTTCGGCGCAACCGGCGATCTTGCGTTCAAGCAGGTGTTCCCGGCACTCAACTCGCTGGTGAACCGGGACGGCCTCGGCATTCCGATCATCGGCATGGCACGCGCCGGATGGAACCTCGAGAAGCTGCGCGCGCGCGCGCGGGAGAGCTTGCAGCACGCAGGCGCGTTCTCCCCCGCGGACTTCGAGAAGCTGTCCGCGCAGTTGCGCTACGTCGACGGCGACTATGCGGATCCCGGCACGTTTCAAAAATTACGCAGCGAACTCGGTCAAGCGTCGCGGCCGATCCATTATCTCGCCATTCCGCCGAGCATGTTCGCGAGCGTCGTGCAGGGTCTTGCGAATTCCGGCTGTGCGCAGAACGCCCGGGTCATCGTGGAAAAGCCCTTCGGCCGGGATCTGTCCACGGCTCGCGCGCTCGACAGAACGCTGCATGAGGTGTTTCCGGAGGAGTCGATCTTTCGCATCGACCATTATCTCGGCAAGGAAGCGGTGCAGAACCTGCTCTATTTTCGTTTCGCGAACACCTTTCTCGAGCCCATCTGGAACCGGCATTACGTCAAGGACGTGCAGGTCACCATGGCCGAGACGTTCGGAGTCCAGGGCCGGGGCGCGTTCTACGAGGAAACGGGCGCGGTGCGCGACGTCGTCCAGAATCATTTACTGCAGGTGATCTCGCTGCTCGCCATGGATCCGCCTCCGGGCGGCCAGGACGCCGCGGCGCGCCAGGCCGAGAAGCTGCGGCTGTTTCGCGCCATGCGGCCGCTCGATCCGCACCAGGTGGTGCGCGGCCAGTTTCGCGGCTACCGCGAGGAGAAGGGCGTGGCACCGGACTCGCAGGTGGAGACTTTCGTGGCGCTGAAGCTGCACATCGACACCTGGCGCTGGGCGGACGTGCCGTTTTACGTCCGCACCGGCAAGTGCCTGCCGATCACCGCCACGCAAGTCGTGGTCACATTGAAGCAACCTCCGCTGCCTCTGTTCGATGTGGGTGGTACCCTGCCCCGAAATTATTTCCGCCTGCGGCTGAGCCCCGAAGTGGTGATCAGCGCCGGTGCGCTGGTGAAGCGCAGCGGCGAGCAGATGCATGGCGAGCCGGTGGAGCTCGTCGCCCGACATCATACCGGGAGCGACAAGTCCCCCTACGAGCGCCTCATCGGCGATGCGGTGCGCGGCGATACCTCGCTGTTCACCCAGGACGACTGTGTGGAGGCGGCGTGGCGGGTCGTGGATCCCGTGCTGCACCACCCGCTTCCGGTGGTGCAGTACGATCCGGGCACCTGGGGTCCGGCGCAGGCGGACAAGGTCATCGACGACGGCGACACCTGGCACGATCCGACAGCCGAGACCTCCGCACCGTGCTGACCGAGGATGGGGTGGTATTTCTCCTGGACGTGGACAACACGCTGCTCGACAACGACGCCTTCGGCGAGCAGCTGGGCGCGCAACTCGAAACATGGTTCGGTGTGGAGCATCGGGAGCGCTACTGGCGGATCTTCGAGGAATCGCGGGCAAAATCCGGCGTCGCGGACTACCTGGGCAGCCTGCAGGCGTTTCGCGCCGGCCTGGATGACGATCCGCAGCTCCTGCACATGTCGCAATTCCTGTTGGAATTCCCTTTCCCGAAGCTGCTGTTTCCCGGCGCTCTCTCGGCCATTGCGCATCTTCGCACCCTGGGCCGGACGGTGGTATTGTCGGACGGCGATGTGGTGTTCCAGCCGCGGAAGGTCCAGCATGCCGGCATCTGGGATGCGGTGCAGGGAGCGGTGCTGATTTACCTGCACAAGGAAAAAGTGATGGATCATGTGCAGAGGCGCTATCCGGCTTCTCATTACGTGGTGGTGGACGACAAACCCAATCTGCTCGCCGCGATGAAGCTCGTCATGCAGGACAAATTGACCACGGTATTCGTCCGCCAGGGGCACTACGCCCTGGGCGCCGGGTCCAACTCGGTGACGCCGCCGCCCGATCGGGTGATCGAGCGCATCGGCGAACTCACCACCCTCCACTCATCGGACTTCAAGGTGCGACCATGACCACGACCCAAGACCTGCACAAACTCGGACAAAGTTTGTGGCTCGACAACATCACGCGCGGAATTCTCGATGACGGCACACTCAAGCGCTACATCGACGAACTGTCGGTCACCGGGCTGACCTCGAACCCGACCATCTTCGATGAAGCGATCGGCGGCTCCACCCTCTACGACAAGAGCATCCAGCAAAAGGCGCGCAGCGGTTTGTCGGGCGAAGCATTGTTCATCGAACTGGCGCTCGAGGATCTGCGCCGTGCCGCCGACCTGTTCCGGCCCGAGTTCGACCGCACGCGCGGAATCGACGGCTGGGTGTCGATGGAGGTGTCTCCTCTCATCGCCAGCGACACGGAGGCCACCATCGAGGCGGCGAAACGCATCCACCGGCTTGCAGACCGTCCTAACCTTTACGTCAAGATCCCGGGCACGCCGGAAGGCGTCCGCGCCATCGAGGAGTCCATTTTCGCCGGCGTTCCGGTCAACGTCACCCTGCTGTTCTCGCGCGAGCAATATCTCGCCATCGCGGAGGCCTACATGCGCGGCGTCGAGCGGCGCATCGCGGCGAAGCTCGATCCCAGGGTGAGCTCGGTGGCCTCGATCTTCATCAGCCGCTGGGACCGTGCAATCGCCGGCAAGGTGCCGGCGGAGCTCGCCAACCGCCTGGGAATCGCCATTGCGGGACGCATCTACCATGCACACTGCGCGCTGATCGAGAGCAGGCGTTGGCGCGATCTTGCGGCCGCCGGCGCGCACAAGCAGCGCGTGTTGTGGGCCAGCACCGGCGTGAAGGACCCGAAAGCGCCGCAGAGCCTGTACGTCGAGGCGCTGGCCGCTCCCGAGACCATCGACACCATGCCCGAGAAGACGCTGCTCGCGTTCGCAAAGGAAGGCAAGATCCGCGGGGCGATGCCGGCCGACGGCGCAGAGTCGGAAAAGACGTTGGCGCGTTTTGCCGCCGCGGGCGTCGACATCGACGCCCTCGCGAAGCAGCTGCAGCTCGAGGGCGCGCAATCCTTCGTCAAATCCTGGACGGAGCTCATGCAGAGTCTTCGCGACAAGAGCAAGGAGCTGGCCGCATCGTGAGCGAGAGAATCGACCCTCTCGCGGGTCAGCCGGCGCCGGCGGCGCGGCTCGCGAACATACCGAGGCTGATCACCGCCTACTACACCTTGAAGCCCGACCCGGGCATCGTCGCGCAGCGCGTCACCTTCGGTACTTCGGGACATCGCGGCAGCTCGCTCGAGTCGAGCTTCAACGAGATGCACGTGCTGTCGGTCACCCAGGCGATCTGCAATTACCGCAGGCAAAAAGGCATCGACGGGCCGTTGTTTCTGGGCTTCGACACCCACGCCCTTTCGGCGCCCGCCTTCGCCACCGCAATCGAGGTCCTCGCCGCGAACGGCATCGAGGTCATGACGGCGGCAGATGACGAATACACGCCGACGCCCGCGGTCTCTCACGCCATCCTGACCTACAATCACGGGCGAACGGCCGGGCTTGCCGACGGCATCGTGATCACGCCTTCCCACAACCCGCCCGACAGCGGTGGGTTCAAATACAACCCGCCCGACGGCGGTCCCGCGGACACGGAAGTCACATCGTGGATCGAAGCCAAGGCCAACGCACTGATCGAAGCGGGGCTGGCCGGCGTGGCGCGCATGGACTTTGCCCGCGCGCGGCGCGCGGCCACCACCCACTCCCACGACTATATGGGCCGCTATGTGGACGACCTCGCGCACGTGGTCGACCTGGAGGTGATCCGCGGCTCCCGCATCCGCATGGGCGTCGATCCGCTCGGCGGCGCCGGCGTGCACTACTGGGCCCGCATCGCCGAGCGCTATGGGATCGATCTGCACGTGGTGAACGACGTGGTCGACCCGACATTCGCCTTCATGTCCCTGGACTGGGACGGAAAGATCCGCATGGACCCGTCTTCCCCGTATGCGATGCGCCGGCTCATCGGCCTCAAGGACAAATACGACATCGCCTTCGCCTGCGATACGGATCACGACCGGCACGGCATCGTCGCCGCGAGCACCGGCCTTTTGCCTCCCAACCACTATCTTTCGGTGGCCATCGACTATCTGTTCCGGCACAGGCCGGGTTGGAAGGCGAGTTCCCGCGTCGGCAAGACCATCGTCTCGAGCGCCCTCATCGACCGCGTGACGGCGCGCCTCGGGCGTTCGCTCTACGAAGTGCCGGTGGGGTTCAAATGGTTCGTGGCCGGCCTGAACTCGGGCGAGCTCGGCTTCGGCGGCGAGGAAAGCGCGGGAGCTTCGTTCTTGAGGACGGACGGCGGTGCGTGGAGCACGGACAAGGACGGCATCGTGCCCTGTTTGCTCGCGGCGGAGATCACCGCACGGAACGGCCGCGATCCCGGCGAGGCGTACCGTGCCCTGGTGCGCGATTTGGGGGAGCCGTTCGCCGATCGTGTCGACGCGCCCGCGACGTTCGAGCAGAAGAAAAAGCTCGCCAAGCTCGACCGATCGCAAGTCCGTATCGAGAAGCTTGCCGGCGAGCGCATCGAGGCGGTGCTGACGCGCGCGCCGGGCAACGATGCGCCGATCGGCGGCGTCAAGGTATGCGCGAAGAACGGCTGGTTCGCGGCGAGGCCCTCCGGCACCGAGGACATCTACAAGATTTACGCCGAGAGCTTCCTGGACGAGGGACATCTGGTCAAAATTCTGAGCGACGCCCAGGCGATCGTCGACGCTTCGCTCGCGCATTAACCGGAACACCGGAACCTTGGGCGTCGAGTTGACCGAGGCCGCGAAACGGCTCCTGCCCTGGCTGGTGGCCGTGGGCTTCTTCATGGAAGCGCTCGACACCACCATCCTCAATACGGCCGTCCCGGACATCGCACACGCCCTCAAAGTCCCCCCTCTGGACATGAAGGCCGTGCTCGCGAGCTACACGCTGAGCCTTGCGGTGTTCATCCCGATCTCAGGCTGGGTGGCCAATCGCTTCGGGACGAGGCGGGTGTTCGCATCGGCCATCGGCATTTTCACGCTCGGCTCCTTCCTGTGCGGCCTCTCGACCAACATCCACGTGCTGGTGGCCTGCCGGATCCTGCAGGGCTGCGGCGGCGCCATGATGCTGCCCGTGGGCCGCCTCACCATGGTGCGCACCTTCGCGAAATCCGAACTGATCCGCGCCATGAGCTTCGTGGCCATTCCGGGGCTCATCGGCCCGATGCTCGGGCCGCTGCTCGGCGGATTGATCATCGGCTACTTTCATTGGAGCGTGATTTTCTTCGTCAACATCCCGATCGGCCTCGTGGGTCTCCTGCTGGTGCGCAAACACCTGCCGAATTACGTGGCGGAGAGAAATTATCCGCTGGACTTCGTCGGGCTGGTGCTGTTCGGAGCGGGCGTTTCGATCCTGTCCTACGTGCTCGAAGTGTTCGGCGAGCACACGCTGAGCGGACGCGAGATCGCCGGGCTTTTGGCGATCTCGGCGGCGCTGCTCGCCGCCTACGGCCTGCATTCGGTGCGAGCGCGGCATCCGCTGTTGCGTTTGAGCCTGGTGCGCATTCGCAGCTTCCGGGTGGCGGTTTCGGGCAACCTGCTGACCCGGCTGGGCATCGGCGGCCTGCCGTTCCTGCTGCCGCTCCTCTATCAGGTGGGCCTCGACTACACGCCGATCCAATCCGGACTCATGATCATGCCGCAGGCACTGGCCGCCATCAGCTTCAAGTTCACGCTCCCGGGTCTTCTCAGGAGGTTCGGCTATCGGCAGGTTTTGATCGCGAACACCATCATGCTCGGCGTGATGCTGGTTCTGTTCTCGCTGATCGATGTGGGCACTCCGGGTTGGCTGATCGCAGTCCTTGCCTTTGCGTTCGGGTTCTTCACCTCCACCCAATACACCAGCATGAATACGCTGGCATTCGCGGACGTGAGCGGTGACCAGGCGAGCGGCGCCAGCACCATCGCGAGCACCGTGCAGCAGATGGCGGTGAGCTTCGGCGTGGCGTCGGCTTCGTTGGCGGCCGCGGTGTTCATTCCGGATCACACCCGGGCAACCGCGCCGGAGATGATCCACGGCATTCATCTGGCGCTGCGCCTGCTCGGGGCCTGGACCATCGTATCGACCCTCGTGTTCATCGAGCTCAAGGCGAGCGACGGCGACGCGGTGAGCGCGCACAAGGCGGGGGTTGCGGCGGGATGATCGCACGACCGCAACAGACGCACGGCGCGCCGCCATTCGCCATCATTCGGAAGAGTCCGAACGCTCCTCGACCCGATACCCGTGGGGAAGATCCCACAGCGATGCGCTCGGACTGCCCGGATGTATCGAGGTGAGCCTGCCCTCGCGAATCAGGCTGTCATATTTGAATTCACGGATGAGCAGCGGCAGTCCGCCGAGATGGACCAGATCCGGCCACCAGTCGGAGAGTCCGAAGTCCACGCCGAGCGCCCACTTGCCGCCCTGCCGGAACGCGCTCAAGACGTGCATTCCGTCCAGTATGTCGGCGCCGCCGGGCACGGCGGCCGGCGGCGCGACGCAAACCTCGAGACGCTTCGCGTCGCTTTCGCGCTCTTCCCAGATTCGGCACTCCTGGCCGTCGACCGACTCGAACCGTACGGTCATGGCGTATGCACGCGGCGCGGATGCGAGCAGCCTCGCGCTGGCTTGTTTCAAGTCGGAGGCCTTGCGCTCGGCCGCCGGGCGATCTTCCGGCGGCGCCGCCGCCGCCGCTTCCTGGAGCTGCCTGACGGCATCGGCATAGTGCGCAATGACCTGGCTCAATGTCGCCTGTTTCAGAACGCGGATGGTGCGCGACGCATCGTCGACCACGTAAACCGTCTGGTCTTTGAACAGGTAGACCGTTTTTGCACCGACCGCGCCCACGCGCACCTTGCCGCGGTCGACGAAATACCGGGTGACCTGGGGCACGGACGAGCCCGGGGACTCCGGCCCCATGTTCGTTTGATCGACCTCTTGGACGCTGAAGTCGTAGACGACTCCCGCGTTGGCGATGACTGGACAAAAAAGCAGCGTGAAGGCATACCTCAAAGCCGACGTTCCCCCGATCGTGGTGCTGAACGAAGAGTACCAAAATTTCGATGATTCGCTTTCTTCAACCCCAATGGCTCTGGCTGCTCGTGTGGGTGCCGCTGCTGCTCATCTGGCGCGGCCGGCCGGGGCCCGTGGCGGCGATCGAGTATTCCAACGTCGGTCTCGCGCGCGAGGTCGCCCGGGTGAGCCGCAGCCGCGCCGGACACTGGCTGTGGCTGCTCGCGATCGTGGCCGGCGTGCTGATGATCGTGGGCTTGGCCCGCCCGCAGCGGCTGCACAGCCGCACCGTGGTGAGCCTCAACGGCATCGACATCGTACTGGGGCTCGACATTTCCGGGTCCATGCAGGCGCTGGACTTCGCCGTCGGGCAGAAGCGCATCAACCGCATCGAAGTGGTCAAAACGGTGGTATCGACATTCATCGAGGAGCGGCCGGACGACCGCATCGGCCTGATCGCCTTTGCCGGCGTTCCCTTCCTGATCAGTCCGCTCACCCTCGATCACGACTGGCTGCAACAGAACTTGAGCCGCTTGAGCGTCACCTCGGTCGACGACGGCACCGCCATCGGATCGGCGATCGCCGCCTGCGTCAATCGGCTGCGCCTGACCGGCGCAAAATCGAAGGTGATCATCCTGCTCACGGACGGGGTGAACAACACCGGGAAGATCAGTCCTCTGGCGGCGGCCGAAGCCGCCCGGTCGATGGGGGTGAAGATATACACCATCGGCGTCGGCGCGCGCGGCAAGGCGCCCATTCCGGTCAGAGACGACTCCGGCCACGTGCACGTGATCATGGCCGACGTGGATGTGGACGAAAGGACGCTGCAGGCGATCGCGAACGAGACCGGCGGTAAGTTCTACCGGGCGACCGACACCGATTCCCTGCAAAAGATCTACGAGGAGATCAACCGCTTCGAGAAGACCGAACGGACGGTGCAGAGGTTCGAGCACATCGAGGAGTTGTATCCTTGGGCGCTGATCCCGGCCTTGGGTGTCCTCGGTCTGGCGTCCATCATCCAGCACACGCGGCTGCGGAGATTGCCTTGAAATTCGGTCATCCGTGGTGGCTGCCGGCCGGGGCCGTCGCGTGCCTGATGCTGATCGGCATGTGGTACCGCTACGACGCCCGCCAGAAGTCGGCGCTGGACCTGTTCGTCGCGGCGCACCTCAAGGCTGAGCTGACCCGGTCCATATCGGTTGCAGGGCGGCGTACGCGGCGCGGGTTGTACCTCGCGGCCGTGGCATGCCTCTGCTTGGCGCTGTCCGGACCCCTGGTGGGATATCGTTGGGAGGAGATCTCGCGGCGCGGATACGACATCGTGTTCGCGATCGACACCTCGCGCAGCATGTCGACGCCGGACGTGAAGCCCGACCGGTTGACCCGGGCAAAACTCGCGATCGACGACTTCACCGCGCAGCTGGACGGCGATGCCGTGGGCATTGTCGCGTTCGCGGGCCGCGCCTACCTGGTCTGCCCGATCACGCTCGACTACGGCGCGTTTCGTGAATCCTTGAGCCTGATCGATACCAACACCATAGCGCGCGGCGGCACCAATATCTCCTCGGCCATTCGCGAGGCCGAGGCCGCACTCGAGCGCCGTCCCGGCAGCGACAAGGTATTGATCCTGGTCACGGACGGCGAAGACCTGGAAGGCGACTCGCTGGCCGCAGCGCGCGGCGCGGCGCGCGCGGGCGGGGTGAGAATCTACACCGTCGGCGTGGGGACTCCGGCGGGCGAACTGATCCCGGTGCCGCCGGAACAAGGCGGCGGATTCGTCAAGGACGACGCCGGGGCGTTGGTAAAATCGCGTCTGGACGAGGCGGCGTTGAAGGCGATCGCGGCGGCGAGCGGTGGAGTCTACGCGCCGCTCGGCACCCAGGGCGAAGGGTTCGAATCGATATTCAAGGCGGTGTTCGGCTCCGTGGCAAAACACGATCTCGCATTCCGGCGCCGGAAAGTGTACATCGAGCGCTATCAGTGGCCGCTGGCCGCCTCCGTCGGGCTGCTTTTCGCCAGTCTCATGATCGGGACGAGGCGACGGCGTCGGATTCGAGGGGCTGTGGGCGCTGCCGTCGTGTCCGTACCCGGTCTTTTGCTGCTCGCGATGTTGCCGTGCGGCGCGGTCCGTTCTGCGGGCGCCAACCCGAACAGCGACGAGGAGAAGGGCACCTTCGACTACCGTTCAGGCCGTTTCCCGCAGGCCGCGCAAGCCTTTCAGCAATCGATCGGTCGCACACCGTCGAGCGACGAGCAACGGCTGGCCATTCAAGAGGATGCCTACTACAACCTCGGCAACGCGCTGTACCGCACGGGACAGATGACCGAGAAGAGCGACCGTCAGGCCACCATCGAAAAATGGACCGAGGCCGTCAAGGCCTACGAGACCGCGCTGCAGCTGCGCGCCGACGACGCTGACAGCAAATTCAACCGCGATCTGGTGAAACGCAAGATCGACGCGCTCCGACAACCACCGCCGCCGCAGAACCAGGGCTCCGGTCAAGGCAGCGCACCCCCGAAGGGCAGTCCGCCGCCACCCCAAGGCAAGCCGCCCAGCGGCAACCCGCCGCCGCCCCAAGGCAAACCGCCCAGCGGCAACCCGCCGCCGCAAGGCGCCGCGCCCAATGGCAGCCCGCCGCCCGCTCCGCCGGCGGGCGAACCGCCACCGCAGCGCCAGGACTCGTCGGCCGGCGGTCCAAGCCATATGAGCCAGGAGGAAGCGCGCGAGCTGCTCGATTCTGAGAAGGGCGACGAAAGACATCCTCTCTCGGTCCCCGAAGCGCGCCCCGGTGCAGAAGAGCCGCCGGAAAAGCCGTACAAGAACTGGTGATGAAAACGCGTTACGTCGACCGCGGCAGGCTCCTCGCCACGTTCGGCGCCTGCCTCGCTGCGGTCTCTGCGATTGCCGCAGCGCCCGTGTTCAACGAGACGCTCGCGCCGTCGCAGATATCGATCGGAGAGTCGGCGGAGCTCAGGATCAGCAGCTCGGGCGCCGACAGACTGCCGCCGAAGCTGCCGGTGGTGCCCGGACTGGAATTTCGGGTCGTCGGACAACTGCAGGGAGTCGAGCTCATCCACGGTGCGACGCTTGCCACGATCACCACGGTGATACGCGTCACGCCGCAGATTGCCGGTACTTTCGTCATTCCCGAGATTTCGCCCACGGCACAGCCGCTGGTGCTGCGGGTGAATCCCGCGAACTTCGGCGGCTCGTCGATCATGCGGCACGGAGTCGGCGCCGAGCCGCCCGCGGGCGACATTCGCATGATGGAGGACGATTCGGCGTTCTTGAGGATTCTGGCCGATCGGCGTGAGGTCTACGTCGGCGAGGCGGTTCCGATCGCGATCGAGTTGGGCGTGCGCGCCGGAGCCGTCTCCTCGCTCAACGGGCTTCCGACGCTCGCCGGCAACGATTTCACCCTCAACGACATGTCGCGTCAACCCGACCGCAAGGAAGCCGTCGTCAATACCGAGCCGTTCCTGCTGCTCACCTGGCACACGGCGATCGCGCCGGTCAAGCCTGGCGAGTTCCCGCTCATCGTCGAAGTCCCGCTCACCATTCAGATGAGCACCCGGCCCAGGCGCGAGGCACTTCTCGAAGATCAGCTGGGCGATCCGTTCATGCAAAGGAGATTCGGTGCCAAGGTGCGCAAAGACATCAAGGCGGTGAGTCCACCGCTCGATCTGACCGTCGAGGCACTCCCCCTGGAAGGCCGCCCGCCCGAATTCTCGGGCGCGGTTGGTTCCTTCCAGGTCACCAGCGATATCTCCTCCGCCACGGCGGCCGCCGGCGACCCCCTCACGCTCAAGATGCACGTCACCGGCTCCGGCAATTTCGATCGCGTCGACAGCGCCATGCTGGCGCATGTCGAACACTGGAAGTCCTACCCACCCACCTCGTCGTTCAAATCGAGCGATGCACTCGGCTTCAAGGGGGAGAAAACATTCGAGCAGCCCGTGATCGCCTCGACGGCGGGCGCGCAAGTGCTCCCCGCCTTGACGTTCGCCTATTTCGATCCCGCCACGCGTCGTTACGAGACGGTTCGCACGTCGCCGCTGAGCGTGGTGATCTCCGCATCCGCTGCGGACGCGGCACCCAACGCATCGGCCGCCGCCGCGATCGCACCGACGGGATTGCGGCCAGACCACGGCACGCCCGGCGTGTTCGCGAGCTCCTTGGTGCCGCCCTACCTGCGGCCGACGTTTCTGGCGATCGAGTCGCTGCTGACGGCGGTGCTCGCCGGGGCATGGTTCCGGCAGCGTGCCGCCGGCCACCCGGACCGCGGCGCGTTGCTGCACGGACGAGGCCTTTCCAAGTCGATCCGGCTCGCCCTCACCCGTATGGATGAAGCAGCTCGAACAGGGGACGGTGCGCAATTCTTCGCGCTGGCGCGCCGCGCGCTGCAGGAAACCCTGGCGGTGCGCTGGCAGACGAGCGCCGAACTGATCACCTCGAGCGAAGTGGACGTGCGGCTCGACCGCGATGACGACGGGCTTCAGATACGCCGGTTGTTCGCACGCGCGGACGAGGTCGCTTACGCCGGCGAGTCGATCCGCAGCGAGGAACTGACCCACTGGACGCAGTTCGTGCGCCGCCAGGCTCTGCGAGAGCTGTCGTGAATCTGCGGTGCGCCCTGCTGGCCATCGGCCTCGTCGTTTGCGCGTCCGCCGGCGGTGTGCCGGCGGACGCGCAGCCCCCGCGGGGAGGCTGGTCTTCGGCGGCCCTGTACAACGCGGGTAACGCCTACGTGCGCGCGGGCAAGCCCGGTCTCGCGGTGCTCAACTATGAACGGGCGCGCTTGCTCGCACCCTACGATCCGGATGTGGAGGCCAACCTCAATTTGGTGCGCCGCTCGCTCGCCCTGCCGACCGAACCCGGGAACCGGCTGACCGGGGCCGTGGGAGGCGTCAGCCCGACGATGGCGACGTGGATCGGCGTCGCCGGGTGGGCACTCGTCGCCGCCGCACTGCTGGCCGGCCGATGGTCGGCCGTGCACCGCTGGTTGCGGCGAACGGCAGTCATCGCCGGCGCCGCATTGATGGGTTTCACCGCGGCGAGCGGGGTGGCGTTATGGCCGAGATTGCATGAAGCGATCGTGATCGCCAACGCGGCGCCGGTCCGCGTCTCACCCGCCCCTTTGGGCGATGCTCTGTTCACGCTCAAGGAGGCCGAGGCGGTCACGACTGCCGGCGAGCACGAGGGTTTCGTGCTGGTGCGCAGCGCCGCGGGCCGGACCGGCTGGGTTTGGCACACGGATCTCGTCTCCGTGGTGCCGCGCAGCTAGGCCGCGAGGAGCGCGGACCTAGGCCGCGAGTGGGCTCATTCCGACTTGATCGCGTGCCCGCCAAACTGATTGCGCATCGCGGCGAGCAGCTTGTCCGAGAACGAATCCGAGTCCTGCGAGCTGAAGCGCGTGAACAGCGACGAGGTGATCACGAATGCCGGCACACCGAGCTCGATGGCTTCCGCTGCGGTCCAGCGCCCCTCGCCCGAATCGGACACGTAAGGAGCGATGCCTTTGAGCGTCGGATTCTTCTCGAGCGCGCTGGCGGTCAGATCGAGCAGCCAGGAGCGCACCACGCTGCCATAGCGCCAGATCTCCGCGACCTGGTGCAGGTCGAGCTTGAATTCGGTCTTGTGCTGCAGAATGGACAGACCTTCGGCGTAGGCCTGCATCATGCCGTACTCGATGCCGTTGTGAATCATCTTGGTATAGTGTCCGGATCCGACCGGACCGACCCTCCCCCAGCCCTTGTCCGCCGCCGGTGCCAGGGTTTCGAATATCGGGCGAAGCCGCTCGACCACGGCCTCGTCGCCGCCGATCATCAAACTGTAGCCTTCGGCCAGGCCCCATACCCCGCCGCTGGTGCCGGAATCGACGTAATCGATCTGGCGGGCGGCGACGGCCTTGGCGCGCCGTTGCGTATCGTGATAGTTGGAATTTCCGCCGTCGATGAGGGTGTCGCCTGCGGACAGGAGCGGCGTCAACGAGTCGATGGTCGAATCGGTGATCTGTCCCGCGGGCACCATCAGCCACAGCACGCGCGGGGCTTTCAATTTACCGATCAGCGCCTCGAGCGAGACGGCGGATTGACCGCCCTTCTCCTCGATTCCCTTGCGCGCCGCTTCCGCCGGATCGAAGCCGACCACCCGATGACCGCCGCGCAGCAAGCGCTGCGCCATATTGGCGCCCATTTTACCGAGACCGATCATCGCAAGTTCCATAATGTTTGCCTCGAAGCCACGCGAACGCACCGGCGGTCAGTATATCCCGGCATGGAAGCAGATCCAGCGTTCTGATGGACGGCGCGCCATCCGCGGATGGACCGTTCAATGCGGCTTGAGCATCACCATGACGGCGGGACTCCCCACCGGCTCGAACCGGCCGGTGAACGCAAGAGCCCCGCTCGCCGGATTGATGCGAAAGGAAGTGATCGAATCGCCCTTCTGGTTGCACGAGAAGATCATCTCGCCGCTCGGGTCGATGGCGGCGCTGCGCGGATAGTCTGCGTGCACCCAGCTCTCGGACGTGAACTTCAGCTGACCATCCTCCGCGATCGCGAACACCGCGAGCGTACTGTGCAGACGATTGCTGACGTAGAGGAACCGGCCGTCCGGGGAGATCAAGATCTCCGCGGCCAGGTTGCTGCCGGCGAATTTCGGAGGCAGGGTCGAGACGCTTTGCTTGAGGCGCATGGCGCCGCGCGACGCGTCGTAGTCGTATACCGCCACCTTGGCGTCGTGTTCGTAGAGATTGTAGAAATGCTGTCCATTCGGATGGAACACGAAATGCCGCGGCGCAGACCCCGACGGCGCCTCCACGACCGGCATGTCGGAGGGCAGCAATCGCCCGGTTTGCATGTCGAGCCGCCAGATGAGGGTCAGATCCAGACCGGCGTCGTTGGCGATGACGAACTGACCGGTCGGATCGGAGGCGACCATGTGCACGTGCGGCCCCTCGTGATCGCTGACCGCAAACTGCCCGGGCGGATCGTCGATGGCATGCGGATGATGGCGCGGCCCGACGCTCGGGCGCAGGTCGGTCGCCTCGCCGAGCGCTCCATCCGCACCGACCGGGAAAACCGCGACGCTCCCGCCGCCGTAGTTGGCGACGAACACATACTTGCCGGTCGGGTGCACGCTGACATAGGCCGGGCCGGTCCCGCCGGAGCCGATCACCCCCACCCGCTTGAGCTCGAAGCTGTCCGGGTCGATCGCATAGGAGACGACGGCCCCGCTGCGCGTTCCCTGATAATTGTCGATCTCGCTGACGGCGTAAAGGTGAGTCTCGGCCGGATTCAGGGCGAGCCACGAGGGATTGCGCGTATCGTCCACCACCTGAATCTGCAGGAGTGCGCCCGAGGCGCGATCGACGCGGAACAGATAGATTCCGCCGCCGTTCGGCGTGTAGGTCCCGACGTAAGCGTGCACGATTCCCGCAGCGGGTCCGGACGCGGATCGCGCAGGGGGGCCCGCAAGGGCGGCGGGCCGACCGGCTGAGGCCGCGAACGGCACGGCGAGCGATGCGGCCGTCCGGCTCAAAAAATCGCGGCGGGTGATTCCTGGTTTCAGCAGTGCGTCCTACGATCGATGGCCATCCGCCGAAGTGTAGCGCGGCGCTTCCGGCAGGCGCACGAACATGCCGCGTTCTTAATTGTTCAAGAAGAGCGTGATGCTCGAGGCGCTGAACGTATAGCTCGCGGCCGTGTACGCGCCCTGCGCCGTGACACCGGTTACCAGCACGTTGCCGTCCAATTCCGTCTGCAATTGCGTGACGAACGAGGAATAGCTGTCGAAATTCTCGAATGTGCCGCTGACCGCGTGGCCGATCGTGAAGACGGTGTTCGTGGCGGAGGCGTTCGGCACGATGAGCGGATCGGAGGGAATGCCGATGATGGGCACGATCTGCGCGCCGATCTGGATCTCGTGGCGTGCGCCGACGGCGCTGTTGCGTGCGTCGAGCTCGATTTGCGTGGTGCTGTAGGACACGAAAGGAGCCGGTGTGCCCGCGCCGTAGTCCATCACCAGCGTGGCGTCGATGGTCGTGTAGTCGAGCAGCGCGGTGCCACTCAGGTCGCCCGTGGTCGATGAGGCCACGCCGAATGGCGTGACGCTGCCGGTCACCTGGACCGGCGAGCCCGTGGTCGCATTGTTCAGGGTCAGATTCGCGGTCGTCACCAGATAGGCCGCGGCGCTTGCATCCCCGCCGTTCGCGCCGGTGCCCGTGAAGTCGAACGAGGCGGCGGATCGTCCACCCAAGGTGGCAAGCTTGAGTGTCAGCTGATCGGTCGTCGGCTGGCCGGCGACAATGCCCGACGCCGTGGTCTGGCCGAGCCGCGCGCGCCCGGCGCTCGCATCGAGCGTCACGCTCGTCGAGCTGATCGCACTGGCGGTACCGAACGCATAGATCAGGGATCCCACGGAAATGTCCTTCATCCCGTTCGCCTCGGTGCTGGCACCGCCGAACTGCGTGACCTGGGTATTGGGGCCGATCTCGACCGTCGCCGTTCCAGCGATGAGCGAGTTGCCTCCCTCGTTGGTAAGCAGCGTGCCCTCGTCGAGGGTCAGGGTGTCGCCGCTGCGCCCGGTCACGATGCCCGACAATCGATCGAAGCCATCGCCCTGCACGCTCGACCCGGCGAGGACCTGACTGGCGGAGAAGTTGACATCGGTTGCCGTCAGGCTCCCGCTCGTAGAAGTATTCTCGGCGGTGGTCGTCAGTGTCGCGCCATTGGCGCAGGTCACAACGCCGTTGGTCCCGGTAATAGGCGTCGATCCGTCGGAACAGGTATTGACCTGCGTGGTGGAGGTGCCGGTGCCGAGCAACGAGGACGAAGAGCTGGAGGTGGAGGTCGTGAGAGTTCCGAACGCCTCGACCATCACGCCTGGCTTGAGCGCAGCCATTGCCGTCATGCCGGCGCTGCCCGTGGACGGCGTGCCATTGATCTCGAAGGTCGTCACCGATTGCGCCGAGATTCCCAGCGAGCCGGCGCCCGCGGTGCCGAAATCGAACGGCACGATGCCCTCCGTGAAACCGGTGCTCGAGCTGTTGACGCTGCCGAGCGGGCCGCGGATGCGCACCACCTTGCTGTCGATGGGCTGCGTGCTGGCGGCCATCATCGGCATGACGGTCACGGTCTTGTCCGTCACGTTGATCACGTTCGAGGCCGCGAGGTTGAAGGCGAGGCTCACGCGCGCCGAGCTCTTTCGCACCACGCCGAGCTGGTTGCTCGGGTCGAGATACAGAAGCAGCGTCACCTGGCCCAATGCCTGTCCGCTCGCATTGACGGGCGTGAGCGGGAGGCCGTCGACCGTACCGTTGTCGTAAATGATTTGCGCCGAGCTGTAATCGAGCGTGACCAGGGCCTCGCTGTAATTGCCCGCCGCGAGCGATGTGGCCCCCACCACTTCGGCGAGATTCGTGAGGCGCGCCAGGTCAACGGTGGTGCCCTTGGGCAGCACCGCACCCGCCGTTCGCGCCTTCGAAGTCTGCAACTGAATGGAGACCAGGCCGACCCGGTAGGCAAGGTAGGTGTCGGTCGACGGGGTCGCGGTGAGCGTGACCACCGCGCTTCCGTTGCAGGCCGCGAGCGCCGCGGCCATGAGGAGCCCGGCGGGCATGGATAACCGGCGCAACCAGCCGGCGCAAGTGGACACTGTCATGACTAAAACGGACCTCTCTCGAAGCGAGGCATGGTCGGGCCATTCTACCCGCATGAGCACGGTGGTTTGGGTAAAGATCTGTGAAGTAATCCCGTCTCTTGAGTGCTCGTCGCGGGTTCGTCGCGTGCTGGCGACAGCGGCGCGCGGCACGCCGGCGGCACCCTCCGTTCTGCAGGCGAACGCGAATTAGAGCCGCTTCGCGAGCGGCGTTGCTAATATGCGCGCAGGCATGGCGAATATCCCGCAAGCAGCTGTAATCGGCACCCGCAAGGCGTTGATCAATTCTGCGGGCGTCGCGCTCGGCGTTCTCGCCTTCATCAATCTTTTCAATTATCTCGACCGCTACCTGGTCTCGGCGCTGGTGGAGAGCCTGAAGCATTCCGAGCTCGCCCTCAGCGACACGCAGGCGGGGTCGTTGATGTCGGGCTTCTTGATCGTATTCGCGGTGATCGCACCGATCTTCGGTACGCTCGGCGATCGAATGTCGCGTCCGCGCCTCATCGCGTTCGGGGTCGCCTGCTGGAGCATCGCGACCGCGCTGTCGGGACTTGCCTGGAATTTTACGTCGCTGTTCGTGGCCCGTGCATCGGTGGGGGTGGGCGAAGCTGCCTACGTCACCATCGGTCCGAGCCTGTTGTCGGACTATTTTCCGCGCAGCCAGCGCGGCCGGGTGATGGCGATTTTCTTTTGCGCCATTCCGGTGGGCTCAGCCTTGGGTTACATCGTCGGCGGCCTGATGGACGTGCACTTCGGCTGGCGCATGGCTTTTTTCGTCGCCGGCGTTCCCGGTCTCCTCCTGGCGCTGCTCTGTCTGGGACTGCGCGATCCGCCGCGCGGCAGCCAGGATGAGGATGCGGACGACGGCGCGCGCTCGGCGCCGGACGCTCCCGCGCCGGACGCTTCCACGCCGGGCAGGGGTCGGCTTTTCGCGTCCTATCTGCAGCTGCTGCGCAACAAGCCCTACGTGCTCACCGTGGTGGGATATGTTGCCTACACCTTTGCGCTCGGCGGCCTCGCGTTCTGGATGCCTGCGTTTCTGGAGCGGACGCGCGGAATCCCGCGTGAGCAGGCGACGGTGAGCTTCGGCACCATCGTCGTGATCACCGGCTTCATCGGCACCTTCGCCGGCGGCTGGCTCGGCGATTATTGCGCCAGGTACTCGCAGCGGGCGTATCTGTGGATATCGGCGATCGCAACCCTGATCGCCGCGCCGTTCGCGTGGATGGCGCTGACGGCCACGTCACAAACGGCCTACCTCGCGAGCATGGTCATCGCTCAGCTCATGATGTTCCTGTCGACGGGCCCCATCAACGCCTCCATCATGAACCTCGTGCTGCCGACGCAACGCGCGTCCGCCAACGCACTCGGCGTATTCACCATTCATGTGCTGGGAGACGTTCCCTCCCCCATCATCATCGGGATGCTGTCGGACGCCTCCTCGCTTGCCCAGGCCGTGAAGATCGTTCCCGTGGCCATCCTGGTCGCCGCCGTGGTCTGGGCAGTCGGTGCGCTCGCGCAGCCGAAGGGCAAGGCGCCATGATCCGGCCATGGCGCGCCTTGAGCCGTCAGGGCCCGCGGGCGCGGCACAGATCCTCGAACCGGACGTCGAAATCCCGGCGTGCCGCCATGTCTTCGATATTTTCGGAGAGCTTGCGCTGCCAGTTCGGATACTCGTGATAGGTCCCCGGCACGTTGACCGGCTCCGCCATGCCGAACAGATCCTCGATTTGCACCGCCGCCAGCGCCGCGCTGGAGCGCGCCAGATAAATGTGCAGGGCGTGCGCCAGCTCGGGAGTGAATGGGTCCGCGGGCGAAGCGGGAGCACCCGGTTTGAGCCCTTCGCGGTCAAGCGCCTCGAGCAGCGCCTTGCGGTCTTGCGCGCGCGCCTCACGGATGACCGCCTCGAGTTCGGCGGAGGGATACAGGTTGAGGCTGCGCCGCAGATCGATGTCGCGTCCCTCCCAGAAGCTGCGCAAGGTCGGCATGTCGTGCGTGGTCATCGTCGCGAGCGCCTCGCGGACGAACTCCCCGGGGCTGCGGAATCGTCCGTTGTCCTTCTCGAACAGCGCCACTTTGTAGTGGTACAGCCCGAAGGAGGGCATCGCCCGGCGCATTTCGTCGGGAACCACGCCGAGATCTTCGCCCACGACCAGACAGGCCCGCTGCGTGCTCGCAAGCGCGAGCACGGTGAGAAGCTGGTAGAGCGGATAATGCACGTAGGCCCCTTCCGTGGGCAGACGACCTCCGGGAACCCACCATAACCGGAACAGCGACATGACGTGGTCCAGACGCAAGGCACCGTAATAGCGCATGTTGTCGCCGATCAGACGCGCGAAGCCCTCCAGCCGGTCGGACTCCATGACCGTCGGGTCGGGCGGGGGCAATCCCCAACCCTGGCCTTTCAACGCGAGCGCATCGGGAGGCGCGCCGATCTCGGCGCCGAGACGAAAGGCCGTTTGATCGACCCACGTCTCCGAGCCCGAGGGATGAGTGCCGACGGCGTAATCGCCATACAAGCCGATGGGCATGCCGAGATCGTGTGTCAGCGCCCGAGCCTCGGTCAGCTGCTCGTGCGCGAGCCACTGAAGATACAGATGGAAATCGACCCGCGCGGCGTTCTCTTCCGCGAACTGCGCCGCCGCGGCTCCTTGCGGATCCTTGAATTGCTCGGGCCAGCTGAGCCAGCCCGAGGCCGTGCCCAGCGCCGCGCAGAAGTGCTCGTCCAATGCGTCGAAACGCGCATGCATCTTGAGCGGCGCCCCGCCGGCGGCCACGAAGCTCGCGAAGGCCGCGGCGCGCCCGGTGCCGAGCGAGAGGTGCCGGTTGCGGAATTCGCGAAACAGCAGCTTAAGGACCTCGAGCTTGACGCCGGCCACGCCCCGATAATCGACCAGCGGAGCATCGCGCAACGCCTCCAAGCGGGCCGTGAATTCAGGCTCAGCCACGTGCGCCCTGGCCTCGGCGCTCTCCCGATATTCGGGCACTGCCGGCACCGCGATGTACAGCACGTTGAGGAAGTGGCGGTTGGAGGCGCTGTAGGGACTCGCGCGCGCGGGGTCGGCGGGAGCGAGCGCATGCAGCGGATTCAATCCGATGAATCCCGCTCCGCGCGGTGCCAACCACCGGATCAAGCCCTTCAGGTCGTCGAAATCTCCGATGCCCCAGTTCTGCCGCGACCGCACGGTATAGAGCTGCACGCAGATGCCCCAGAGCCTGCGCCCCTCGCGAATCGCCGGCGGCTCGTAGCACCTGGACGGCGAGATCACGAGCTCGCAGCCGCTCACCGCTCCGGCGCCGATACGCATCTGCAATTGGTGGCGTCCGGGAGGCAGGTCGAGCGGCAGCTCGAAACGGCGTCGAGTGATCAACGAGCCGCCGACTTCGCCGCGCCACAGCTCGGGACAATCGGCCGACGAATGAGTTCCGCTGCGCTCTTCTCCCGATTCGAGCCTCACCGTCCAGATCAGGCTCGAGCCGAAATCCCGGGCGGTGATGTTGAGATCGACCCCGATGCGGGTGCCATTGGAGGCGGCGATTGCGGGCAGGAGCGAGCGCCACCGCTCGTTCTCCAGCCGGCCGAGTTGCTCCGCGAGCGCGACCGCATCGTCCACCGGCGAGTCCATGGCGCGCAAGATCGCGATCTTGGTCTCGAGCGTGAAGTACTGAAGCTCCCCGCGGTAGTCGTGATAGGCATCACCCAAGCCACGGAGCCTCGCCAAACGCTCGATCAGGGTCACATCCATGGTCAACTCTCCAGTAGTGCGGCACTGTGCGGCGCGAGCGGATAGCCCTCCGCTTCCATGGCCGCTGCCGGTGCCGCCGGCCGCCTCGAGGCGATCGCCGCGCGCACCGCGGTGTCGAAGCGGCACACCCAGGCCGCGGACGCCGGCGCCGGCAATGCGAACATCTGACCGCGCTCGTCGGCGTTCAGCAACAGAAGAAAGCGCCCGGCCGACCGGCTGCGCTTGCCGAACCAGATGCCGAGTGTGCGCAACGACTGATCGTGCCAATCGCCCTCGGTCATCTCGGACCCGCGGGCGTGCAGCCACGTTACATCTTTGACTGCCCCGCGCAGGGCGGTTCCCTTCAGAAACGTCTCGCGTCTAAATTCCTCGTTGATGCGCCGTATTTCCACCAGGGATCGGACGAATTCCACCAGCTCGCGATTGGCCTCGCGAAGACCCCAGTCGATCCACGAGATCTCGTTGTCCTGGCAGTACGCATTGTTGTTGCCCCGCTGCGTGCGCGCGAATTCGTCGCCGGCCTGCAGCATCGGCACGCCCTGCGCCAGGATGAGCGTGCAGAGCAGATTCATCATCTGACGCCTGCGCAACTCATTGATGCCGGCATCCTCGGTCGGACCCTCATGGCCGCAATTCCAGCTCAAGTTGACGTGGTGGCCGTCCGCGTTGTTCTCGCCGTTGGCGAGATTGTGACGCTCGTTGTAGGACACCAGATCGTGCAGCGTGAAGCCGTCGTGGGCGGTGATGAAATTGACGCCGGCGCTCGGCTTGCGGCCATCGTGCCGAAACAGATCGCTCGAGCCGGCGAAACGCTCGGCGAGCTCCCCGACGCGCCCGCCGTCGCGGCGCCAGAAGGCACGCATCGTGTCGCGGCAGCGGTCGTTCCACTCGGCCCATCCGGAAGGAAACCTGCCCAACTGGTATCCGCCATACCCCACATCCCACGGCTCCGCGATCAGCTTGACGTAAGCGAGCGCCGGCTCCGCCCGGACGGCATCGAAGAACTCCGACCGTTCGTTGAATCCGTTGCCGTCGCGCGCGAGCACGGTGGCGAGATCGAAGCGAAAGCCGTCCACGTGCATGTCCTCGACCCAGTACTTGAGGCACTCGATGATCGCGGCACGCACCTCACGATGCTCGCAATTGACGGTATTGCCGCAACCGGTCACGTTCTCGTAGCGGCTCTTGTCCGGCAGCAGCCGGTAATACACCGAGTTATCGAGCCCCTTGAAGTTGAACACGGGTCCCGACTCGTTGCCTTCGGCCGTGTGGTTGAACACCACGTCCAGGATGACTTCGATGCCGGCGCGGTGCAGCGCCCGGGTCATCGTCTTGAATTCGGCGACGGCGTCGCGGACCGCGAATTCGTTGCACGGAGCGAACCACGCCACGGGATTGTAGCCCCAATAATTCTTCAATCCGCGCTCGCGCAGAAAACTCTCGGTCACGAACGCCTGACAGGGGAGGAGTTCGACCGCCGTCACGCCGATGTGCTGCAAATGCTCGATCACTGCCGGCGCGGTCAACCCGAGGTACTTGCCGCGCCAGCCTTCTGGAACGTCCGGGTGGAGCTGCGTATAGCCTTTCACGTGCATCTCGTAGATCACGGTGTCGCGCCACGGCGTCGCGGGCGGACGATCGCCGTTCCAGTCGAACGCCGTGTCGATGACGCGCGAGCGCGTGGGCTCCGCGGCCGAGAGCTCGCGTGCGTGCGGGTCGAGGAGCATCACCGCCGGATCGAAGCGATGGCCGTTCTCGGGCTCATTCGGCCCGTGAGCCGCAAAGGCATAGTGGGTGCCGGGGCCCGCAAGGCGCGCGGACAGAAGTCCGTGCCAGACGTCGCCGGACCGCGCGGGCAGGTCGTAGCGCGCCATCTCCCTGCCGTTCGTGGCGTCGAAGATGACGAGCTCGACGCGCGTCGCGTGGCTCGAGTAGACGGCAAAATTGACTCCGCGCCGGCTCCAGGTCGCACCCAGCGGCCGCGCGGATCCGGGCTGAATTGACTTCACCGATGCATTATGTGAATTCGGCGGCCGGAATCCGTGATCTGCGTCGCCAGTTGGGTCAAATCACGGGCCTCACGTTCCAAATTCGTTCCGCATACTCGCGGACACTGCGATCGCTGGAAAAATACCCCATGTTCAGGCAGTTGAGCGCCGCCATGCGGCTCCATTCCTCCGGCCTGCGATACAGATCGTCGACTTGGGCTTGGGCGGCCGAATAGGCGGCGAAATCGGCGAGCACGAGAAACGGCTCTGCCTCGCTCTTGAGCCGTCTCACCACCGCGCGGGCGTCAGCCATCCCGTCCTTGGAGAAATACCCCGATTCGATCAAGTCCAGGGCGGCGCCAAGGTCGCGGTTGCCTTCGAGCTCGCGCCACGGCTGGTAGCCGGCCGCACGCTTTGCCGCCGCCTCGTCTGCGGTCATGCCGAAGATGAAGATATTCTCCGCGCCGACGTGATCGCGGATCTCGATGTTGGCTCCGTCCAGCGTGCCGATCGTGAGCGCACCCGACAGCGCGAGTTTCATGTTGCCGGTTCCCGAGGCCTCCATGCCGGCGGTGGATATCTGCTGCGAAAGATCCGCAGCGGGCATGATCTTTTGGGCGAGCGTCACATCGTAATCCGGCAGGAACACCACCCGGAGCTTGCCTCGGGCGGCTGCATCGCCGTTGATGGTGCGGGCGACGTTGTTGATGAGCCTTATCACGGATTTCGCCATCGCATATCCGGGCGCCGCCTTGCCCGCGAATATCACCGTCCTGGGCACGACCTCCAGGCCGGGCTCCTCGAGAATCCGAAGATAGCGCGTCACCACGTGGACGAGGTTCAACAGCTGCCGCTTGTACTCGTGAATGCGCTTGACCTGCACGTCGAACAGCGAATCAATTCCGATCTCGATCCCGGTGCGCCGCTGCACCTCCTCGGCGAGCCTTTGCTTGTTCGCGCGCTTGACGCTGCGGAAGTGGCGGCGAAACTCCGGATCCTCCGCCGCCCCGACCAGCCGCCCAATCTCTTCGAGATCGTTCTCCCATGCGGAGCCGAGACGCTGCGTGAGGAGCGCCGACAGCCCCGGGTTCGATTGTTTCAGCCAGCGGCGCACGGCGATGCCGTTGGTCACGTTGACGAATCGCTCGGGAAATAACTCGGCGAACCCGCGGAACACGCTCTTACGCATGAGCTCGGTGTGCAGCTGCGCGACACCGTTGACGTGATGGCTGCCGATCACGGCCAGATGCGACATGCGTACCCGCCGCTCGCCCCAGCCCTCGTCGATGATCGACAGCCGCCGCTCGAGGTCCCGGTCGTTCGCACGGTGCGCGGCCAGGCCCTTGAGGAAATCCCCGTTGATCGCGTAAATGATCTGCAGATGCCGCGGCAGCAACCGCTCGATGAGGGCGACCGGCCAGGTCTCCAGCGCTTCGGGCAGCAGCGTGTGATTGGTATAGGCGAACACCCGCGTGGTGATCGACCAGCTGTCCTCCCAGTCCAGACCGTGCTCGTCGACGAGCAGCCGCAGAAGTTCCGGAATCGCCAGCGCGGGATGCGTGTCGTTCAACTGGATGGCGACCCCATCGGGCAGCGTCTCGAGCGTGCGGCCCTCGCCGATATGATTCGCGAGAATGTCCTGCAGGCTCGCGCTCACGAAGAAATACTGCTGCTTCAGACGCAGCTCCCTGCCCTGCGGGGTGGAATCGTCGGGATACAGAACCCGCGACAAATTCTTCGCGTCGATCTGTTCGCGCACCGCGCCCGAGTAGTCGCCGGCGTTGAACGCCTCGATGTGAAACGGCGTGATGGCGCGGCCCGACCAGAGGCGCAGATGATTGACCGTCGGACTCAAGTTGCCGGGGATGAGCCGGTCGAAGCCGATGGCGTAAATGTCGTCGGTCGCCACCCATCGATGCGGATCGGTGGCCTTCGCCGCGGGGTCGGCCTCGCTCCGCCCTCCGAACCGCACGACGTAGCGTACATTGCCGCGCGGCGTCTCCCACGGGTTCTGCAGCTTGAGCCAGCTGCTCGCGATCTCGCGCTGGCCGCCGTCGACCCCGATCTCCTGGGTGAAGATTCCATAATCGTAGCGAATCCCGTAGCCGACCGCGGGGAAGCGGAGCGTCGCCATCGAATCGAGGAAACAAGCGGCGAGACGTCCCAACCCGCCGTTGCCCAGGCCCGGATCGAGCTCCTGCGCCTCGATATCCTCGAGCTCATAACCCATGTCCTTGAGCGTGGCGCGCGCCTCATGCACGATATCGCCGCCCAGACTGTGCAGCGCGTTGAGCAGGGAACGTCCCGGCAGGAACTCGACCGACAGGTAGCACACGCGCTTGACGTGGGCGTCGGCGACGCGCCGCTGCGTGGACAGCCACCGCAACGTCAACTCCTCGCGCACCGCCAGGGAAAGCGCGTCATAGATATCGCGAGGGGCGGCCTGCTCCGGCGTCTTGCCCAGCGTTCGGGTGAGTCGATCGATCAGTGCCGCGTACAGGCCGCCTCGTTGTAGCGCGACGCCTCTGGCCGACATCGGCGGAGCATCATATGAATCCATGGTGCGCGGTATTATAGGGTCGTCCGTTCGGCAGGGAACCCAATGCGCGTTAAGTCGGCTTCACTGACCGCGATTATGACAGCAACCGCCTGCCTCTCGCTCGCGGGGTGCGCGACCCGCCCGTCAAGCGCGCCGCCCGCATCGATGGATACGGCGGCCGTCATGGTGCAAAGCGCGACGGCCATGCTGGGCCAGCCTTATCGGTTCGGCGGTGCCGCGCCCGGCGGCTTCGATTGCAGCGGACTGGTGATTTTTGCGGCGCGAAGCGCGGGCATCCATCTGCCCCGCACCGTGAAGGATCAGCTGCGAGCCGGCGTGCCCATCGCCCGGCGCGAGCTCGCGCCGGGCGATCTCGTGTTCATGCACCTCGATCGAAAGGAGCTGCACGTCGGCATCGCCCTCGGCGCCGGGCGCTTCATTCACGCACCCGCGAGCGGCGGACGCGTGCGCATCGATTCCCTCGCCGCGCCGCCCTACTCGACCGGCTTCATGAGCGCCCGGCGCGTGATCGGTTTCGAGCGCCGCACGGCCGATCCCTGGGTCGATTTGGCTATACTGGCGTAACGGCCCCGCGACGGGGCGCATCTCATCGAAGGATTCCACATGAAGCTGTATTTCAGTACTGGCGCCTGCTCGCTGTCCCCGCGCATCGTGCTCACGGAGGCCGGCTTGCCTTTCACGGCGGAGAAAGTCGACCTGAAGTCCAAGAAGACCGCAAGTGGCGCCGACTATCTCGGCATCAACTCCAAGGGAGCCGTGCCGGCGCTGGAATTGGACGACGGCCGGGTGCTCACCGAGGGACCCGCCATCGTTCAGTACCTGGCGGACCTCAAACCGGATTCCCGATTGGCGCCACGCGCCGGAAGCTTCGAGCGCTACCGGCTCATGGAGCTCTTGAACTACCTCACCTCGGAAGTGCACAAGGGCTTCTCGCCGCTGTTCAAGCCGGACACGCCGGCTGAAACCCGAAAGATCGCCGTCGACAATCTCGCGAAGAAACTCGATTGGTTGTCGACGCAGCTTGCCGGCAAAGAATTCCTGATGGGCGACACCTTCACGGTGGCGGACGCCTATTTGTTCACGATGTTGCGCTGGTCGGTACTGGTGCACCTCGATTTGAACCGCTGGCCGGTGCTCGCAGCCTACCTCGCGCGCGTGGGTGCGCGTCCCAAGGTGCAGGAGGCGTTGCACGCCGAAGGGCTCAAGTGAGCGCGGCTGCCTCGATGGCGGCGGGAGCGTCAGGCGCAGCCTCGCCGGGGCCGGCGGCGAACTGGAGCGAGGCAAGTCGCGCGTAGAGCGGGCTTCCCTGAAGAAGCTCGGCATGCGTCCCGACCGCGACTTTGCGGCCGTGATCGAAGACGACGATGCGGTCGGCTTTCAGCACCGTCGACAGGCGATGCGCAATGATGATGGTGGTCCGTCCCCGCATCAGTCTCTCGAGCGCGCGCTGCACGAGAAGTTCGGATTCGGCGTCGAGGGCGCTCGTGGCCTCATCCAGCAATAGGATCGGCGGATCCTTCAAAATGGCTCTCGCCAGGGCGATCCGCTGCCGCTGTCCGCCCGAAAGCCGCGTGCCGCGCTCGCCGAGGAAGGTATCGTAACCATCGGGCAGCTTTCGCAGGAAGCCGTCGGCGGCGGCGGCCACCGCAGCCGCTTCGACATCCGCGTCGCTTGCACCCGGTCGCCCGTAGCGGATGTTCTCGCGCGCCGATGCGCCAAACAGCACGGTGTCCTGCGGCACGAGGCCGATTTGCGCACGAATGTCCTCGGGGCGCAGCTCGGTGAGCGCGAGATCATCGATGAGCAGCCGGCCGGCGTCCGGGTCGTAGAATCGGAGCAATAGCTGGAACGTAGTGCTCTTTCCGGCGCCCGAAGGACCGACGAAGGCGACCGTCTCCCCGGGCGTCACGTCCAGGCTGAAATTGGCGAGCGCCGCTGTGTCGGGACGCGAGGGATAGTGGAAGCCGACGTTGTCGAATCGGATAGCGCCCCGGATCCGCGGCGGCAGGTCGATCGGCTTGGCGGGCGCCGTGATGGTGGGACGGGCCTCGAGAAGCTCCGTGAGCCGGTCCATGGCTCCGGCAGCGCGCTGCAGTTCGCCCCACATCTCGGACAGCGCCGCGGCGGAAGTCCCGACGAAACCCGCATACAGCAGGAACTGGGCGAGCTGCCCTCCGGTCATGGTCCCCGCGAGCACTTGATGAGCGCCGAGCCAGAGCACGCACGTGACTGCGGTGAACACCAGGAGGATGCCGACGCCCGTCAGGGCGGCACGCACCTTGGTGCGCCGGACAGCGGCATCGAAGCTTTCCTCGACCGCCTGGCGGTAGCGCTCGCTCTGCAGATCCTCCAGGGTGAAGGCCTGAACCGTCTGGATCGCATTCAAGGTTTCGCCGGCGAGGCCGCTGGTGTCGGCGATACGATCCTGCGACGCGCGCGACAATCCGCGCACGCGGCGCCCGATGATGATCAACGGCACGACCACGAAGGGCATCAGCACGAGGATGAGTCCGGCGAGCTTGGCGCTGGTCAACGTCAACAGCACGAGCGAGCCGATGAGGCTCAAGGTGGACCGCAGGATGATGGAGAGGTTGACGCCGGAAATCGCCTGCACCAGCGTCGTGTCCGTGGTCAGGCGCGACAGCACCGCGCCGACCCGGGTCGTTTCGAAGAACAGGGGATCCAGTCGCACCACGCGCGCATACACGGCAGAGCGAAGATCCGCGACCACGCGCTCCCCCAGCCAGGTGACCAGATAGAAACGCAGCGCCGCGAACACGGCGAATATCGCGGCCGCGGCCAAAAATCCGGCGAAAATGAGATTGGTCGTGCCCGCGTCCTTGGCGGCGAGCACGTCGATGACCCGACGCAATGCGACCGGCAACGCGAGCATGGCTCCTGAGGCGACCAGCAGCGCCGTGATTGCTGCGGCCGCGACGCCCCGATAGGGCCGCAGGAACGGCAGCAGGGTTTTGAGCGGGGCGAAGGAACTGGAGCGCGGGCGATCGGAGGGGCTGGGCATGCCCTCATGATCCCACAAGTCGATCGGCCTCGCGCAGCGGCCTCCGGGCGGCGAAAGGCCGCCGGAGCGATTTTCGGATTGACGGCGACGATACGGGGCCGCTATCTTCGAGTGCACAGGGAAAAATGCGCGCGACCGGGCGCGCCAACGAAGAAATGAGGGATGCACCATGCTGGGACGTCGGCAAGTTAATGCATTGATGGAGCGACGTCTCACTCTCCGAGCCGGCGCACTGTTCGCGGCCACTCTCGTCATCGCGATGAGCGCGGCCGGGATGGCCGCCGCCGACCCGGCCGCGGAGGTCCCTGCCGCCGCAAGCGGCGCGGCCGCGGATGACGTGGGACCGCTGCAGGAAATCGTGGTCACGGCCACCCGGCACGAGGAAGGCCTGTCCAAGGTGCCGATCAGCGTCACGGCCTTGACTCAGGATGCGATGGATGTGCGCGGCATCAAGGACATCCTGGACGTGGCTCGTTTCACGCCCGGCATCAACATCGACAACACGGGAACGAACAACATCGCGATCCGCGGGATTGCCTCGACCGGCGGCGCCGGCACCACCGGCATCTATCTCGACGACACGCCCATTCAGATGCGCGCGCTCGCCTTCAATCCCGACGAGGCGCTGCCGCAATCATTCGATCTCGACCGCGTGGAGGTGCTGCGCGGCCCGCAAGGGACGCTGTTCGGTGCCGGTTCGGAGGGCGGCACAGTTCGCTACATCACCACGCAGCCGAGCTTGACCCAGACGAGCATCTACAGCCGCGACGAAGTCTCGTACACCGAAGGCGGTGCGCCCAGCTACGAGGCGGGCGTCGCGGGCGGCATGCCGGTCATCGACGGGACGCTCGGCGTGCGCGTGAGCGCGTGGTATCGCTATGACGGCGGCTACATCGACCGTATCGATCCGGTATCGCTCGACACCGCGCAGAAAAATGCCAACTACGCGCAGACCAAGCTGTTCCGCGTCGCCGCGATCTGGGCGCCGTCCGAGAATTGGAAAATCACGCCCAGCTATTACTACCAGGATCGCTACGCCAACGACGTGCAGAATTACTGGCCGCTGTATTCCAATCCAGGGGCGAATCGCTACGTGGACGCGAATCCGACGCAGCGCACGGTGCCCGACACCTTCTATATCCCGGCGCTGAAAGTGGAGGGCGACCTGGGGGCGGTCACCTTCGTCTCCAATTCGTCCTACTATCACCGCAAGGAGGAAACCGGCTACGACGGCACGCTGTACAACCTGGGGTTCTATCAGACCCAGCCGAACGCACAAGAGGTCGCGGAAGGTGCCGAAGCCGTGTATCCGCTGCCCTGGAATGTCCCGTTTCCACTGCTCGACGCCAGCGGGCTGCACCTGCCGGCCGGCGTCACCAATTATCGCGCGCCGGCATCGGTCGACAACGATCAGGACAACCTGACGCAGGAATTCCGTCTGCAGTCCTCCGACCCGAGCGCCCGGCTCGTCTGGACCACGGGCCTGTTCTTTTCCAGCAACCGCCAGTCCTACTTGGAGCAGATCCACGATCCGCTGCTCAACCAGTTGACCGAGGCGGTCCTCGGCATTCCGTATCAACAGACCTTCTGCTACGTCAACGCCGCGGGCACGTGCGTGGGCGTGCCCTACGACTCGCGTTTTCCCAACGATTCGTACTTCCTGCAGACTTTCTCCAAGGACCAGCAGTACGCCCTGTTCGGCGAGGGCACCTTCGCCTTCACCGATCAACTCAAGGCCACGTTGGGCATGCGCTATTCGCGCACCGAGTTCTCCTTCAACACACTCACCGGCGGCCCGCAGCTGTTCCTGCCGCCGCAGACCGGCACCGGCGACAAGAAGGAGAGCTCCTTCACGCCCAAAGCGAGCATCCAATATCAGTACGACCCGCACGATCTGTACTATTTCACGTACGCGAAGGGCTTCCGTCCGGGCGGCGCGAACAATCCCGTTCCCTATGCCGCCTGCGGAATCGATTTCCGCAATTTCGGGATCCCCGGCGCTCCTCAGACCTTCGGCTCGGACACCGTCGATAGCTTCGAGGTGGGCGCGAAGAACAATCTGGATAATCGCATCAAGCTCGCCAGCAGCGTCTATTACATCCGCTGGAACAAGATCCAGCAGGTCGTCGTCCCGCCCATCTGTCAGATCTCCTTCATCGCAAACTTGGGGCAGGCGGTGGCCAAGGGCGCGGATCTGCAGGGTGACTTCGCCATCACGGAATCGCTCACCGCCGAGCTGTCCGTCGGATACACCGACGCACGGTATACCAAGAACTCCTATTTGGGCACGAGCACGACGCCGATCGTGGCGAGCGGGGACGCCATCGCCGGACAGAGCGGGCAGCCCGCCCCACCGGCGACCGTGTCGCTCGGTCTCGAGTATCGGTTCCAAGCATTCACCAAGGACTCGTTCATTCGCGTCGACGACGAATACGAAAGCCGCCCGAAGTGGATTGGCGCCAACCAGGATCCGGCGACCCTGCAATACGATTCGGCGAACTACCTCCTGTCCTCGACCAACTTTGCCTCCGCGCGTAGCGGCGTGAAGCTCGGTGATTGGCAGATCGAGGCGTTTTGCGACAACTTGTTCGACTCTCACCCCGTCACGAACTACGAGTGGTCGATCGATTCCCAGGTTCCGGGGACCAGTCGACTGGAGCGCGATTTCACCTTCCGCCCGCGTACCATCGGCCTGACGTTCCTATATCGAAGCAAATAGGCTCGTGTGTGCGGCGCAACGATCGGCGCCGCACCCGCGGTGAGCTCTGGCCGGCTTCCGGGCGGGCCCCCGGGCACATTGCCGAAGGCGCGCATTTTGCACGGGTATACAACAGCGGCTTTCGGGTTGCGCCCTGTTTCGACCGATGTTACTGTCGGCCGCGTCGGAATTATCTGACCATATAACGATCATGGGGACGTGATGCCAGCCATTCGCTCGAGGCCGCTTCCGGCGCTATTGGACCATCGATTGTTGTTTTTTTGCATCGTTTTGGCCGCGGCCGCCCTGTATGCCCGCGGAGCCGTCGCGACTGACGCCAATGCCTCGGACACGGGCGCCGCCGCCAACGCGCCGGCCGCTTCCGGCGGCCTCGAGGAAATCGTCGTCACGGCGACCCGCCACGAGGAATCCCTGAGCAAGGTGCCCTTGAGCGTCACCGCCCTCACGCAGGAGTCGATGGATCAGCTCGGCATCAAGGATTTTCAGGACGTCGCGCGCTTCACCCCCGGTGTCAACATCGATACCTCGGGCACCAATGCCATCTCGATCCGCGGCATCTCATCTTCAGGGGGCGCCGGCACCACCGGCATTTACCTCGACGACACGCCGATCCAGATGCGCTCGGTTGGCTTCAACCCGGACGACACGTTGCCGAAAACCTTCGACCTGCAGCGGGTAGAGGTTCTGCGCGGCCCTCAAGGGACCCTGTTCGGCGCGGGGTCTGAGGGCGGCGCCGTGCGCTACATCTTGACGCAGCCGAGCACGACGGACACCGACACTTACGTCCGCAGCGAAGCATCCTTTACGCAGTACGGACAGCCGAGCGGCGAGGTCGGCATCGCGCATGGCCAGCCTGTCGTCGACGGCATTTTCGGCGTCCGGGCGAGCCTCTGGTACCGCTACGACGGAGGCTGGATCAATCGGGCGGACGACACGACCGGCGCGATCATCGACCACAACGTCAATTATTCCAATTCCATGGCCGGCCGCCTCGCCGCGGTCTGGAAGCCCACCTCCAGCTTCACGGTGACCCCGAGCATCCTCTACCAGCGCCAGGACAAGAACGACGACTCGACCTACTGGCCGGCTTACTCCGACGCGTCTGCCGGACATTTCAACACGGCGACGCCCGAGCGGGTCGGCGGCCCGGACACCTACTACCTGCCGGCCTTCAAGATGGTTTGGGATTTGGGCAGCAGCCAGCTCATTTCCGACAGCTCCTACTTTCACCGCCGGCAGATCACGGCCTACCAGGGTACGGTGTACGACCTCGCCTACTGGCAGAGCATTCCCGGCGCGAACGGCTTCGCGCCGGGTCCCTGGTACCCCTTGATCGATGCCAGTGGCATACACTTGCCCGCCGCGTTGGCGGGCACGCAAACGCCGAACACCATGACCAATTCGCAGGAAAGCTATACGCAGGAATTTCGCTGGCAATCGGCCGATTCGAGCTCCAAGTGGACGTGGACCGCCGGTATCTTTTGGCAGCTGGCGAAAGAGGGCAGCATCGAGGAACTGAGGTCCACCAACATCAACCAGGTGTTCAACTATCTGTTCGGCTTCTCGCCCGCGAGCTTCTACGGCGGCAATCTCTACTCCTGCCCCACCAATGCCGCGTATCCCTCCATTCCAGCCTGCGACATCTACTACAACACGAACACCACATTCGACCGCCAGGTCGCCGGTTTCGGTGAGTTGAGCTATGCGTTCACCGACTGGATGAAGCTGACGGTGGGCGGTCGGATCGCACGCACCTCGTTCTCGCTGAATCACTACTCGGACGGCTTCGAGGAATACACTCCGACCCCGGCCGCGGCCAGTGAGAAAGAAACCCCGAAGACGCCCAAGGCGACCTTGTCCTTCCAGGTCGATCCCCAGGATCTGTTCTACCTGAGCTACGCCAAGGGCTTCCGCGTCGGCGGCGGCAATGCGCCGCTGCCGTCCTTCTGCGACACCGACTTGGCCGCCGCCGGATACCCGAACGGTGCGCCGCTCACCTACAAGTCCGACTCCACTCAAAATTACGAGATCGGCTCCAAGAACGGCTTTGGCGACTGGCTGAAGATCGCGACCAGCGTGTATTACATCAAGTGGAGCCAGATCCAGCAGAGCATCTATGTCGCCGGCGCATGCGGCCTGCAGTTCACCGACAATCTGGGCACCGCCGTGGCGTGGGGCGGCGATATCCAGGCAGAAGCGAAGTTGGGACCCGTCAATATCGACCTCGCCAGCGGCTATACGAGCGCACGCTACTCGAAGAGCGACCCCGCCGGTTGTCAGCAGACCGCCACGTCGGCTCCTTGCCTCGCCAGCAGCGGCGATGCGATCTCGGGCCAGGCGGCCATCAACTATGCCCCAGGCGTCAATGCGCCGTTCACGACCGCGCTCGGAGTCCAATACAACTTCCGGCTGGAGAAATACGACAGTTTCGTGCGCGCCGATTGGGAGTACGAGGCCCGCAACCACTGGTTGGCGGCCGTCCAGGATCCGAACAACACGGCGCAGTACAACTACGGCTTTTCGTACACGCTGCCGTCGACCAGTTTCACTTCGCTGCGCGCGGGCATGGACTTCGGCGGCTGGCAGCTCGCCGCGTTCTGCAACAACCTGTTCGATTCACATACGGTCACCAACTACGCGTTGGGGCAGACCGACGGCACCGTCACGCCGCAGCAGAACGCCTATACGTTCCGGCCGCGAACCGTGGGCCTGACCTTCACCCTGCACACCCATTGATCCGACCCTCGCCGCGCGCCTGTTCGCGCGCGGCGCGGAAGGATGGCGGCGGCCCTCAGGCTACGGCGCGCGCCGACTCCACACCGCAGGCATCCTTGACCGAGGCGCTGAGAATGCCCAGGCCCTCTTCCAGCACCGCGTCTGGAATCGTGAGCGGCGCCAGCAAGCGCACGACATTGGCGTCCGTGCCGCAAGACAGCAGAATCAAGCCGCGCTTTTCCGCGGCCGCCACGATCGCCGCGGTGACCGCGGCATCCGGCTCCTTGCTCTTCGGATCCTTCACCATCTCGAACGCCACCATGGCGCCCAGGCCGCGCACGTCGCCGATCGCTGGAATCTCCTTCGCCAGCGACTCCAGATGCGAGCGCATCCTCTGACCGACTCGCGCGGCGCGCGCGCACAAGCCCTCGGATTCGATCACGTCGAGCACGGCGTGAGCCGCGGCGATGCTCAGCGGATTGCCGCCGTAGGTCCCGCCGAGACCGCCCGCGTGAGCGCTGTCCATGATGGACGCACGCCCCGTCACTCCGGACAACGGCAGGCCTCCCCCCAATCCCTTGGCGACGGTGATGAGGTCCGGCGTCACGCCGGAATGCTCGATGGAGAACATCTTGCCGGTGCGCGCGATACCGCCCTGCACCTCGTCCGCGACCAGGACGATGCCGTGCTCGTCGCAGATCTTGCGCAGCGCGCGCAGGAACTCGTAGGGCGCCACGTTGAAACCGCCCTCGCCCTGCACCGGCTCGATGACGATGGCCGCGACGGATTTCGGATCCACGTCGCCGTGGAACAAGCGGTCCAGATCGGCAAGCGCTCGCTCAACCGAGACGCCGCGATAAGGCAGCGGGAACTCGGCGTGGTAAATCTCTGCGGGGAACGGCCCGAAGCCCTTCTTGTACGGCATGACCTTGCCCGTGAGCGCCAGCGTCATGAGCGTGCGGCCGTGAAAGCCGCCGGAAAAAGCGATCACGGCCGAGCGCTTGGTATGGTACCGCGCGATCTTCACCGCATTCTCGAGCGCCTCCGCGCCGGACGTCAGGAAAATCGATTTCTTCGGAAAATCGCCGGGGGCGAGCGCATTCAAACGCTCCGCCAATCGCACATACGACTCGTAGGACACCACGTGGAAACAAGTGTGTGCAAACGCCTCAGCCTGTTGCGCAACGGCCGCCATGACCCTGGGATGGCGATGCCCGGTATTCAGCACCGCGATTCCGGCGGCAAAGTCGATGAACCGCCGGCCATCCACGTCCCATAGTTCCGAATTCTCGGCTTTGACCGCGTAGATCCCCTTGGTTCCCACGCCGTTCGCCACCGCCGCTGCCTTGCGGTCCCTGAGCTCCGAAGATTTCGACATGTGCGTCCCCCAATATGCGCTGCTAAGCCTCGGGACGGTATCATTGGCCGTCATTTTGAGCAAAACTTGA
>Ga0182012_10000267_pt1 | contig 59911 bp, 51 predicted proteins | sample 612S2SmetaG_FD_120486 | JGI IMG/M metagenome (GOLD analysis project Ga0182012, IMG submission 120486) | Permafrost microbial communities from Stordalen Mire, Sweden - 612S2S metaG | ecosystem: Environmental > Terrestrial > Soil > Wetlands > Permafrost | place: Sweden: Stordalen | collected... | reverse complement strand
GCCCAGGCGGCACTCAGGCACACCACGATGGTGGCCACCAATGCGCCGCCGGATAAGCCGATCGCGAATACGGCCCTGCCCCAGGTCGGCCCAATCAGGGTGCCGAAGGCCTCGCCGATCTCGGCGATGTTGTCGAGCCCCGTATCGTGGTGGTGAGCGCTCAGGGAGGAGGCCGAGGCGATCAGCACTGCAGCGGATAGTATCTGGCAGAGGATTGCACCGAGCATCGTCTCAATGCGTGCGGCCCGCAGCTGACCGCTGTTCAGTCCCTTGTTGATGAGCGCCGATTGCTGATAGAAGATCGTCCACGGCATGATGCTCGTTCCGAGGTTTGCCGCCACCAGATACAGATAGTCGTGGTTGCCGAAGGGGACGCGCCAGATCTCGCGCGCGATCGCTCCGGCATCCGGGCGCGCCTTGATCGCCATGATGATGAATGCCAGGGTGAAAAGCCCGATGGCGACGGCCACCCGCTCGATCACCCGGTACGAGCCGCTGACCACCATGCCGATGATCAGCGTCACCAGGAGCGTCAGCGTTGCCCAGGTGGGAATGCCGAAGAGACTTCCCGCCCCGACCAGCCCGCTCATCTCCGTGATCAGCGCACCGAAGCAGCTGAGCAGCAGAACCGCGGTGGCGCCGAGTGCGATCCTTGGACCGTATCGCTGCCGAATCAGTTCTGCATAGCCTTTGCCGGTGCACAAGCCGAGGCGCACCGTCAGCTCCTGCGCCATGAACATCAGCGGGATGAGCAGAGCTTGCATCAACAGGAGGCGGTAACCCCACTGTGCGCCGCTCTGCGCCAGAGTGATCACACTGCCGGCCTCGATGTCGGCCAGCATGACGATGAGCCCGGGTCCAATGACGGCGAGCAGCCGCGGCAAGCGCTGGAGCGTCGTCACCTTAGGATTGCCGCGAGAGGTCGGCAGTGCGCACAACCTATTTGCCGCTGGCCGCTCCAGCGGGGCCGGTGGTGAATTGCTTGAGAAATGCGGCATCCGGGGTCAATATCAGCGTGGGTTGTGTGTCGGCCAACGATTGCCGGTACGTCTGCAGCGAGCGATACAGTTTGTAGAACTGTGCGTCCTTGCTGAAGGCAGCCGACAGAACCCGGTTGGCGTCGGCATCCGCCTCGCCGCGGGTGATGTTGGCCTGGCGCTGCGCCTCGGACAAGAGCACGGTGCGTTCGCTGTCCGCCTTGGCCTGTATCTGCTGCGCCCATTCGAAGCCCTGGGCGCGCAGTTCCTTGGCTTCGCGTTGGCGCTCGGATGTCATCCGATCGTAGATGGCCTGGCTGGTCTCGGCGGGGAGGTCGGCGCGATGCAGCCGCACTTCGGTGACCTCGATGCCGAGCGGAGCCGCCCTCTCGGCAACGTCCTTTTCGATTCTGGCGACGGTCTTCTGGCGCTCCACCGAGAGCAGGGAAGGCAACTGCACCTGTCCAAGCTCCCGGCGCAACGAGGAGCTGATCATCTGCGTCAGCTCGGCATTCGCCTGCTCCAGCGTGCGCACGGCTTGATAGAACCGCAGCGGATCGCTGATGCGGAAATGTGCGTAGGTATCCACTTCGATGCGCTTCTGGTCGCCCAATATGACCTGTTCGGTGGGCGGCAGGAGCGTCTGCGGGCGTCCGTCGTAAAATACCAGCGAATCGATGAACGGAAACTTGAACTTCAATCCCGGCTCGCTGATCACTCCCGTCGGGGCGCCCAGGCGAATGAGCAGCGCCAGTTGGCTCTCGCTGAGCACGTAGAACGAGGAGCCAATGAGATACAGGACGAGGAGCACGCCGCCGGCTGCAAGCCACCGCTTGTCGAGCTTCATGGCTGAGCCTGATTCATGGCTGAGCCTGCTTCTGGGCGGCATCTTTCGGTGCACCGGACCTCTTCGCGGTCCCCTCCTTGTCGGACAACGGCATATACGGAACCACCCCGCTCATGCCCTTCCCGGACGAGTCGATGATCACCTTGGAGGCCTTCTTGAGGACCTCATCCATGCTTTCCAAATAAAGACGCCAGGCGGTCACCTCCTTGGATTCCGCATAGCTCTTGTAAATCGATAGAAAGTGGTTGGCCTCGCCCGCAGCCAGGTTGGTCACCTGAGCCTTGTAGGCATTCGCCTCCTGCGTGATCCGGTCGGCGTCGGCGCGCGCGCGCGGCAGCACGTCATTGGAGTAGGCCTCGGCCTCATTGCGAGCGCGCTCCTGATCTGCGCGGGCACGCTGAACGTCGTTGAATGCGTCGATGACTTGGGGCGGCGGGTCGACACGCTGCAGCTGCACTTGCGTGACCAGGATGCCGGCGTGCTCTTGATCCAACAAGCGCTGCAGCAACTCGCGGGTCTCATCGGCGATTTGCGCACGCTTGTCGGACATCGCTGCCTGGATGGGCGTGCGGCTGATGATTTCCCGCAGCGCGCTCTCGGCGGCAATCTTCACCGAGAGCTCGGGCTTGCTGATTTTGAATAGAAAGTGCCGCGCATCCTTGATTCTCCAGAACACCGTGCAATCCGCTTCCACGATGTTTTCATCGCCGGTCAGCATCTGCTTGTCGCGCGAGTTGGTGGCGGAGGCAGGCAGGCTGCCGCCGCCCAACTGCAACTGGTTGACCTGGGTGACCTTGGGCAACAGAACCGTCTCGATGGGATAGGGGAGATGGTAGTGCAGCCCCGGCTCCGTGGTATCGAGCCAGCGGCCAAAGCGCAGCACCACGCCTTGCTCGTCGGGCTGCACCTTGTAGATGCCGGAACCGACCCACACCACCGCCAGCAGACCGCCAATCAGCAACGATCCCCGGCCCCCGAGGTCCAACAGGGCGATCAGGTAGTTCAGGCGCGCTCCCGCCTGCGTCAGGCGAGTGGCCGTGTCGGAGCTTGCGGGGGGCGAGGCGGCGGACTCTTCAGTCGACATAGATTGGCGGGAAGTATATCCAGGACCGGTGCGCAGCGCAGTTTATACAGCATTCAGGCATTTGACACTTTGCGGCTATGCGGTCGAGATTCGGGTTCCACCGCCTTGGCGGCATCCGGGACCCGCTGACTGCGACTGAGGCCTTCGACCTACGCGGGCGCTGGAGATTATCCGGCAATGGAGCGCCGCCCCGCGAGGTACAAGTATCGCATGCAGCAAATCATGCATGCAGCGAATCATGTCGAGCCGGCCGCTTGCCGGTCTCAGCCAGCGGGAGAACGCACGCAATGAGCAGCAACACTGACGAAGTACGCGATCGTGTAACACATGGAAAGGGCGGCATTGCAGGCGAGGCGAAAGGCAGCATCAAGGAGGTTGCCGGCACGCTCGTCGGCGACGAAACGCTGGAGGCGAAAGGCGCCATTGAAAAGCATCTCAGCAACCCTCGAACCCAGGATAGCGAGGCTGAGCGACACCCCATCTATAAGGTCGTCGGAATTTTTCCGAAATTCGGCGACGTGGCAGACGCCATTCGTTCACTGCAGAGCGGGGGCTTTGCGGAGGATCAGATCAGCGTGCTCGGGCGAGAGCAGGACCACTGGCAGGAAAAGCTCGGACAGGAGTGGGAGTCGAACAACGCGGCCAAAGGTGCTTTGGTGGGCGGTGCGCTGGGGGCGGTCCCTGGGTTGGTGCTCGTAGCCGGCGTTGCCTTGACGGGCGGCGTCGGACTCCTGGTCGCGGGACCGATGCTCGGCGCCATCTCGGCCCTTGGCATGGGTTCGCTGGCAGGCGGCTTGATGGGCGCCGGTTCGAATGCGGTCGACGTGCCGCTCAATATCGAAGAGGAGGTGGCCAATGCCATCGGTCTTGGACAGTGGGTGATCGTCGTTCAATGCCATTCGGACACCGACGCTGCGCGTGCGCAGGAATTGATGCCCGCCAGGCGCGTCGTTTGGGAAAACAAGACCAAAACGACAGCACCTGCGGATCCGGCGGTTCATCCGGCCGCCGAACAAACCGATCTGGACAAGCTCGCCGCCGTGGTCGCGGCGGCTTTCTCGCCGGTCCGGAATCTGACCCAACGACCCGTGCACGAGGTGATGGCCGATATGGACACGCTCGCTTCCGGGGAGCTCAAGGAAGCCGCCCAAGAGGCGATCAAGAAAATCGCAACCGCCACCGGCCTCACGACCGCTCAACTTGCCGGGATCTTTAAAGAGTACAGGTCTTCAAACGTGAATATCGTCGGCGTGCTGCATGAACGGAGCAAGGCCGACAGGACCGTGTAGCGCGGCGTCGCTTCCGCGCAGCGGGTGTGCCGTGCAGACTGCAGCTACTCGCGCCACAGCCTCTGCCAGCCCGAGTGTCCCAGCTCTCGCAGCGTGCGAATGTTGCGTTCGTATATTTCCGCGGTGTCGCCGACGGCGGCAATCGCGCGCTCCACACTCGCTTCGCGCAGCAGGTGCAACATCGGGTAAGGCGAGCGGTTGGTAAAATTCCCCATATCCTCGCGCTGCGTATTCGCAAACTGATAGTCGGGATGAAAGCTGGCAACTTGCAGTTCGCCTTCCAGCCCCAGCTCTTGGACCGCTGCGTCGCAGACATCGAGATAACGGTTGTACTCCTCGAAATCATTCAGTACCCACGGATGAATCAACAGCGTGGTCTCGCGGTCCATCGGATCCGACGCTTGTAATTCCATCAGTTCCGAGCACAAGGACTCGAGCAACCCGGCCGCGGTGCGCTCCTCAGTGACGCAGAAGTGGACACGATGGTCGCGGTAGGGACCGGCCGCGAACGGACAGAGGTCGAGGCCAATCACGGAGTTTTCCAGCCAGCGACGGGTCATGGCGATGATTTCGTGGGCGTCGACGAGATCTCTCCCAGGCTCCAGCAGCAGTGGTGCGACGGTAGGCGACGCGGCCTGCATCGTCAAGAATATCTTGAGAATCGATCTGCGTCGCACTCTTGGAATTCGGCCCGGACGATTCTGTTATCCTGAAGACGCCGCGCAGCATTCTCCACGCTGAAAGCCCATCGGCACCTCCAAATCCGAGCACATGACGCATCGCCGTACACATCAAACAAAGACGGTCCATTCGCTGCACGATGCCACCTTGAGCCTCATCGACGGCGCGATCGAGACGCTCAGCTCGCGCCACGATGACGCGGCGGTGCACGCGGCTCGCAAGGCCGCGAAGCGAATCCGGGCGGCGTTGCGCCTGATGCGCGGGTGTCTGGGAGCTGCCGCTTATCACCGTGAGAATCGACGAGTCCGTGACGCGGCCAAACCGCTCGCGGCCGTGCGCGACGCGTTCATGCTGCGCAGAATATTGCGTAAAATGCCGAGCCGCTCGTCAGCCCTCGAAGGCGGCCTTAAGCTCGAGTATCGACGCGAGCGTCAAGCCTTCAGCGGTCAAGGATTGCAGGTTGCTCTCGTACAGCTGAGAGCGACGCGGCAACACCTGGTTGAGCTGCGCCCGATGGCTCCGGAGGCCGCGTCTGCCGTTGAAGGAGTGGGAAATACCTACCGGGCGGGCCGGAAGGCCTTGGTGAAGGCGAAATCCCTTGACGATGGAGCGCTTCACGAGTGGTGCAAGCAAGCCAAATATCTGCTCAATGAGCTCGAGATCCTGCGCGCGGTATTCGGCGTGGACTTGAGGAAGCTGCGGCGTCGTGCGGATCGGTTGGCGGTCATTTTGGGAGACGACCATGACTTGAGCGTGCTCTCTGTAAAGCTGCGTCGTTACGATGTCACCGCCCCGCGCCTGGCAAAGCACGTCGAAAAACTGCGCCGTCGTCTGCACCGGCGTGCCGAGAAGCAGGGAAAAAAGCTTTACCGTCTCCCGGCCAAGGCAATCAAGGCGACCATCGCAGCGCATTTTTTAAAACCAAGGTGATCGGCTTCTCGCGTCGACCGATCGTCCGTAGTTGCCGCAAGCGCGATGCGGGTTTCCGAAGCTTGGCGGACGCGGGGCTCAAGTACGGGCCATTGCGGTCGATACACCCCGTGAAATCCACTGTCGCAAGGACGAGCAATGTCAGACTTATTCGAATGGAATGCGGCGACCTATGGGCTCAACGTGCCCGAGATGGACTCCGAGCATCAGGTGCTCATCGGCTACATGAACAAATTGCACGAGCTGCATCGGAAAGGTGCGCCGACCGCGGACCTCAGGACCGCACTGGATACGTTGGTTAATTACACCGTCAAGCACTTTGCCGACGAGGAAGCCTACATGGCCAAGACGGGTTTCCCGGCGGCCAAGACACACGCCGGCGTGCACAAACAGCTGCTCGGGCAGGTTGGCGCGCATGTCGAGACGTTTCGCAGCGCCGGGAAGCTTTCCGACGAGTTCTTCAACTTCCTGACGTTCTGGCTCAAGGCTCACATTCGCGGCGTGGATGCCAAGTACGCAAAACACTCTGCGGTCGCCTGATTGAGGTAGGCGGGGGGTTCGGCTTCGAGGGAGTTGAACGGCCGGCGACGATGGGGCAGCCGTCGGACCGGCGCGGTATTCGCGCGTGCGCTGCACCTGCCGGGTGGATCATAATGGGATCCAGATTTCGCACTCCCAGGTGACGCCCCATGCGAATGATCCCCCTCCACCCGTCATTCGGTGTCGAGGTGCATGACGTGAATTTGCGCGCGATCCACGAAACGTCCGGCTATCCCGAGATCCGAGCAGCCTTCGAGCAACACTCCCTGTTGCTTTTTCGCCGGCAGAACCTCGATGACGCGGCTCACCTTTCGCTCGGCGCCCTGTTCGGCCCGATCGAGGATCGCTCGATGGGACGCAACGGTCCGATGCCGCGCATGGACAACGTCACCAATCGGCTGGGCAGCGGGGCGATCGCCGCGCCCGACAGCGCACACACGCTGAATCTCACGGCCAACCAGCTCTGGCATACGGACAGCACGTTTCTGCCCCTACCAGCCCTCGCCAACATCCTCGCTGCCCGGGTTTTGAGCTCGCGGGGCGGCGAGACCGAGCTCGCGTCCACCCGCGTCGCCTGGCGGGAGCTGCCCGAGGCGCTGCGCGCACGAGCGCGCACGGCGGTGTTCCGGCATCGCTTGAGCCATTCCAGGGCTCAGGTCTCGCGTGAGCTTGCCGCCGCTGAAGAATTCACCCGATGGGGAGAGCAGGCCTGGAAGGCCGTATGGCGTAATCCCCTGAACGGGCAGGAGGCGCTTTACATTGCCTCTCACGTTTGCGGCGTTGACGGTCTGGACCCTGCGGCAGGGCGGGCGTTCGTCGACGAGCTCATGGCGTTCGTAACACGCTCCGAGCGTGTCTATACCCACCGGTGGCGGCCGGGTGACGTGCTCATTTGGGATGAGCGCGCCACGGTACACCGCGGTCGGCCCTGGCCGTACGAGGAGGAACGCACGCTCGCGAGCATCTGTGTGTCGGCGACGGATAGGGACGGGCTCGGCGACATGCGGCCTGACGAGGGCTTGAGGATCTAAGTGTCATGCGTGCCATCAATCTCGCCGAAAGGCTCTCCACGTTTTCAGAATACTGGCAGCCCCGGGTGGTCGGCCAGTTCAACGGCCACGACCTGATGGTGGTCAAGGTGAAGGGGGAGTTCGTGTGGCATCAGCACGATGACACGGACGACTTCTTCCTGGTACTGACGGGTCGAATCGACATTCAACTCCGCGATGGGGTCGTCCGGCTGGGTCCGGGAGAAATATTCGTGGTGCCCAAAGGCGTCGAACATCGCCCCGTCGCCGTGGAAGAAGCTCATGTTCTGTTGATCGAACCGCAGGGCACCCCGAACACCGGAGATTCGGCGACGGCGGCCCCTCGACGTGTCATTTGACCGCGGCGCTACAGAAACGGCAACTCGTGCAGCGTCCCGCCGGTCGAGTTTCCCTGTTTCGCGACCTCGACGCGCTCGCCCGCCGCGCAGCTCGTCGAGATCAACGCAAACCCGATGTTCCTCTTCAGGCGGTAGGACCAGACGCAGTTGGTCAGGGCGCCGACCTTTTTTCCGTTCCTCAGGATGGAATGCCAGTGAAATCCGAGCTGAGTGGGTTCCCCGCCGTCGAGGACCACGCCGAGCTGATGCCGTCGCGGTCCCGCAGCGTGCGCGCGGCGGAGCGCCTTGATCCCGACCACTTCGTCCGGCACCTGAAGGTCCACATATTTGCCCAGCCGCACTTCGAAGGGAGTGGTGGCCTCATCGGTATCGCCGCCATAGGACAGGAGTCCGCTCTCGACGCGCTCGCAGAAGTTGGGATTGCCGGGTCCGATGTCCCAGGCTTTGCCGGCCTCCTTGACGATGTTCCAAAGCTTGGTTCCCTTCGTCCCGTCCTGCAGATACAGCTCGAATCCGCCCTGTTTCGACCAGCCGGACCGCGCCACCACGAGAGGGATCCCGTCGATTTCCGTGTCTCGAAACCAGAAGTACTTCAACGTGCGAACCCATTCTCCGAACATCGAGGCGACCACGTCCTCTGCTTTCGGGCCTTGCACGGCCAACGGAGACACGTCCGGTTCGCTGACCTCGACGTTCAGGCCGCGCTCGGCCGCGATCGCACGCGCCCAGAACCAGATATTCGAGTCCGCGATCGACAGCCAGTAACGATCCTCGTCGCGCTTCAGCAAGATCGGATCGTTGATCAGCACGCCGGCGTGGTTGCAGAGCGGAACATATTTTCCCTGGCCCACCGGGCAACCCTGTAGATCCCGCGGACTCAAGATCTGTGCGAGGCGGCCGGCGTCGGGGCCCTTCAGTTGCACCTGCCGTTCGCACGCGACGTCCCATTGCGCGACGCCCTTCAGCAGTCGCCAGTACTCGTCCTCCGGATGACCGTAACTGGTTGGCATCAGCATGTGGTTGTACGTGGTGAATGCCGTGACGCCTTCCGCCAGCGTAGCCTCGTAGAAGGGTGAGGGCCGAAGGCGTGCCGAGGGAGTGATGCCGAACACTGCTGCGTTCAACGATGAGCGGGGCGCGACCGATCGATCGCCAGATGCTTGCCGAGGGCGGCCTGTATCTCGCAGGGCCGTTCCGCCATCAGCATGTGCCCCGCTCCGCTCAGCGTCACGACCGTCGCTCCGCGGATGGCGGCCCCCAACCGCCGTCCGCTCTTGAGCGGCGTCATCTGATCTCTTTCGCCGCAAATCAACAGCGTCGGCGCGGTGACACTCTCGGCCGCGACGATTCCGTGACCGTAAGCGCCGCACGCGGCGAGGTCTGCGTGCAGCACGCCTGGCTGCGCGGATGCCAGAACACGCTCGCCGGCGCCGACCATCCACACTCCCGGAACCCGGCTGCCGCCGAGTCCGGCGACGTAGCCGAACCCCCAGAGATTGACCATGTCGATGGCGGCGTGGTCGTTGTTTGCGGCTGCCGCCAGGAGCTCCGGATGGACGGGCATAGAAGCCGCCGTCCCGATGAGCACCAGGCTTTGCACCCGGTCGGGATGGGTCGCTGCCGTTTCCAGGGCGACCAATGAGCCCATCGAATGGCCGATCAGCACCGCGCGCGGCGCTTCCGCGGCTACGATCACCGCCGTCAGCCAACCCGCCAGGGCTCCGATGCAGGGTAGCGGCGGACCTTCCGAACGTCCATGTCCCGGCAAATCCACGGCGAGCACGTTGAAGCCGTGAAAAGCGAGCCAGCGGCTTTGCAAGGCCCATGCGCTATGATCGAGCCCGGCCCCATGGACCAGCACCACCGACGCCTTGCCGGGTTCGTGGGCTCTGCCGCCCGTTGCAGCGTAAACCGTGCGCCCGTCGACACTGAACTGCACGCTCTCTCCTAGGATTTCGTCGCGGCCCGCAATGCTTGACTCAAGTCGCCGATCACGTCGTCAATGGACTCGATGCCGACCGACAAGCGCACCATGTCCTCGCCGATCCCGGCGGCGTCGAGCTGCGCGGCGCTCATTTGCCGGTGGGTGGTGCTCGCAGGATGTATGACCAACGTCTTGGCGTCTCCGACATTCGCCAGATGACTGACGAGGCGCAGCGATTCGATGAATTGGACGCCGGCTGCGCGGCCGCCCTTGATTCCGAAACTGACCACGGATCCCGCGCCGCGCGGCAGCAGCCGTCGCGCCAGCTCATGATCCGGATGGCTCGGCAGACTCGGATGCAGCACCCAGGCAACGGCGGCGCTTCGTTGCAGGAATTCCAGGACGGTCGCGGTATTTTCCTGGTGCCGCTGCACTCTCAGGCTCAGGGTCTCGACGCCTTGCAAAAGATGAAACGCGTTCAATGGCGACAGGCACACCCCGAACTGCCTCAAGCCCTCCGTACGAGCGCGCATCACGAACGCAGTGGGCCCGAACTGTTCGGTAAAGACGATGCCGTCGTAGCCGGCGACGGGCTCGGTGAGCGTGGGAAACTTGCCCGACGCATCCCAGTCGAAGCGGCCGCCGTCGATGAGCGCTCCGCCAATCGCAATTCCGTGCCCGCCAATCCATTTGGTCAATGAGTGCATGACCAGATCCGCGCCCAGCTCCAACGGCCGGCAGAGGTAGGGCGTGGCGAACGTACTGTCGATCAACAGCGGTAGGCGCGCCTGGTGCGCGATTTCTGCGATCGATGGGATATCGAACACCTCGAGGCCCGGATTGCCGATGGTCTCGCCGACCATGAGACGGGTGTTGGGCCGCACGGCGCTGCGAAACCCGTCGATGTCCCTGGGGTTGACGAAGGTGGTCGTGATCCCGAAGCGGGGCAGAGTGTGCGACAGGAGATTGACGGTGCCGCCGTACAAGGAGGCCGATGCAACGATGTGATCGCCGGCCCCGAGGAGCGTGGCTATGCCAATGTGCATCGCCGCCATGCCGCTCGCCGTACAGACGGCGCCTACGCCCCCTTCGAGCGCGGCGAGCCGCTCCTCGAGAACGGACGTGGTGGGATTCGAGATGCGGCTGTAGATATATCCCGGGCGCTCCAGGTTGAACAGCGACGCCGCTTGGTCGGTATCGTCGAAAACGTAGGAGGTGGTCTGGTAAATCGGCACGGCACGGGCGCCGCTCACGGGATCGGGATGATGCCCTGCGTGCAAACTCAGCGTGTCGAACCCCGGCGGCTGTGGTGCTGTCATCCCTTCAAGACCCCTGCACAGCCGGAATGTCCGGCGACGCCGAAGTTTACACCGGGGACTGAAGATGTCGATTCGAACGTCGGCCGCGGGATGGCCCGCTCGCGCGGGCGAAACACGCGGCATGGTTCACTCGCGCGAGCGGAACAAGCTCCCCAAATAGACGATCGCCCCTCCCGCCGCGATGCCGGTCAGAAAGCCGAGCCGGGGATAATGGGTGACATAGTGGTCGACCGAGGTCGCGTATCTCCCGAGCCGCCCGCGGATGGTCGATCGATCGAGGGTGCGTTGCGCGGAGTCGAGGGTGTCCTGGATGCGCGAGCGCAGGTGCGCAATATCGGGCGTCGGGGAGGTTTCGAGAACCGCGAGAAGCTCGCGCACTTCGCCGGTCAGGTTCTGGATTGCTTTTTGGGATCTCATGGGGCGTCTCGACAGATTGAATTTTGCTGTCGAGATTTTACCGGCGCGCGCGGGTCCCGGGTCGCGCGGTACGTAGGACAATGGGGGCAGACGGTGTCAGCGGCCACGCCGATTGGCGGACGGAGGACTGCCGGAAGGCTACTCCAGGAGGGGATGTCCCGCGGGCAATCCATGCGCATACCAGGCCGCGAGCCGGTGGCGGATCGTTTTCTCGCCCACCTGGTCTTCCGGCATCGGCGAAATGACCTTGTCGTGGACGAGCAGCCGGTAGACGTATAGCGCCTTGCTGCTGGCCGAATCGGTTGACTCGAATTCCACCGCCTTGCGGCCTTCGGCATATGCCACACCCGCCAGCAAGGCGGCTTTGAACAGCTCCGCCTCGTGTTTGAACTTCTTCATGGGCGCTCTCCGCGGGCGGCTGACGATGCCTGCATTGTATCAGCGCACCGCGCTGCGCCGACGCAGGGGAGGGCGGCCGTCCCCGGGTGCCCAAGGCTTGCCGGTGCGCTCTTCGATGTATTGCCGGATCAAACGGCGCACCACCTGTGATGGCGTCGCGTCTTCCTCCGCGCAGAGCTGCTCGAACAGCGCCTTCTTGCGTGGGTCGATCAACAGGGTGAGCCGGGCGGTGCGTTCTTCGGATGTCAAAGTGGTACTCACATCAAGCGACACTTCAATGTACATCAGATTATAATAAACGGCACATTGCCGTAAATGGTTCGTTTCCCGAAAGTGGGGGCCCGGTGTCTTGTGAACGTCGATTTCACTTCGCCATTGACTCTGTGTGCGCTGCTTCTGGCGGCATGGTGCGTGGTGGGCGTCGCGGGACTGTTGCGCCCGTGGAGCATCGGCTTCGTCGGGCGTACTCTCTTCCCTCTGGGGGCTCTGATCGGCGCCGCGTTGGCGGTGGTCGCCGCGACGGCACTTGACCATCCTGCCGAGCAGCTGATCCTGCCCATCGGCTTGCCGGAGTTGCCGGTGCACCTGCGCCGAGATGGGCTCTCGAGCGTATTTCTATTGTTGCTCGGCGCGGCATCGGCGGGCATCTCGATCTTTGCAGCGGGCTACTTCCGGCGGGGCGAAGGCGAAGGCACCTCGCCCGGCTTCATATGCCTGCAATACCACGTGTTTCTCGCGAGCATGGGCTGTGTGTTGCTGGCCGATGACGCGTACGCGTTCATGCTCGCCTGGGAGACCATGGCTCTCTCATCTTATTTTCTGGTCACCACGCAACATAGAATTCCGGAGATTCGCAGGGCCGGTTTCATCTACCTGGTGATGGCCCGTCTTGGCGCGATCGCCATACTCCTTTGCTTCGGCATGCTGCAGGGCGGCAGCTGGCATTTCACGTTCGAGGCGATGCGCGCCGCGCACTTGGGCGGGGACGGCGCAACGGTCGCCTTCTGTCTTGCGCTGATTGGATTTGGCGCCAAGGCAGGGCTCGTACCTTTGCACGTGTGGCTGCCGGAAGCTCATCCGGCGGCGCCTTCTCCCGTATCCGCACTGATGAGCGGTGTCATGCTCGAAGTGGCCCTCTATGGAATGATCCGCGTGGGGTTCGATCTGTTGGGCTTCCCGCTTTGGTGGTGGGGCCTGCTGCCGCTCTCGCTCGGCCTGTTCAGCGCGCTCTACGGCGTCGTCTTCGCCGCGGTCCAGACCGATATGAAGCGTCTGTTGGCGTACTCGTCCATCGAAAACATCGGCATCATGTTCACGGGCCTCGGCCTCGCCATCGTATTCGCCGGTGTCGGCATGCGCTCGATCGCGGCGCTCACGCTGATTGCCGTCATGTATCACGCCATGAACCATGCGGTCATGAAGAGCCTGTTGTTCCTGGGAACCGGCGCGGTTTTGCACGCAACGGGTGAGCGCAATCTCGGCCACTTGGGCGGCCTCATCCACCGCATGCCGTGGGTGGCCGGGCTCACGCTCGTGGGGGTGCTCGCCATTGCGGGCTTGCCGCCCTTGAACGGATTCGTGTCGGAATGGCTGTTGCTGCAGTCGTTCCTGCTGGCCTATCAGGTTCCGCATCCATTCATCAACATGCTGCTGCCGCTCGGCGCTGCGTTGCTCGCCCTTGCGGCCGCTCTCGCCGGGTATGTGATGGTCAAATTCTACGGCGTGATCTTTCTGGGGCAGCCGCGGGAGAAGGCCCTCCAACAGGCTCATGACGCCAGCATCGCGGAGCGGCTCGGACTCGGAATGCTCGCCCTCGGCTGCCTGCTGCTCGGATTCTTTCCCTCGACCATCATCTCGATGCTGAGCATCGTCACTCAACAGTTGGGGCTGGGCGGGCTGCCGGTGAGCAATGCTCCGTGGTGGCTGCTGCTGCCCATTCCAGAACGGCAGTCCTCGTACGCGCCGCTGGTGTTCTTTGCCGTGATTCTGGCGGTGGTGGTCCTGTCGATCCTCGGTGTGCGCCTTTTTTATCATCAGCGAATCCGCAGAGGCGCCGCCTGGGACTGCGGATTCAACGGGCTCACCAGCCGCATGCAGGACACCGCGGAAGGATTCGGGCAGCCGATCCGGCACTTGTTCCAACCCCTGTTCGCCATCGTGCGGCACGTCCCGAATCCTTTCGATACGGCACCCACCTATCGATTGGAGATCTACGACCGGATCTGGCTCGCGCTGTATGAGCCGCTCGGACCTTTGGTGCGGCGCGTGGCGGACAAAGTTGCCTGGTTGCAACAGGGCCGCATCGCAACTTATTTGCTCTACAGCTTCGTCACTCTGGTCGTGCTGTTGGCGCTGATGCTATGAACGCCTTCGCCTGGACCGTGCAATTGTTGGGAATCCTGCTGGCGCTCGTCGCGGCTCCCGTGCTCCTCGGCTGGGTCAACAAGTGCCGGGCGTGGCTGCAGAACAAGTCGGCGCCGAGCATCCTGCAGCCCTACCGGGGGATACGGAAACTGTTCCACAAGGACGCGGTGATCGCGCACAACGCCTCGCAGCTGTTCCGGCTCGCGCCGTACGTGGTCTTCGGCGCCATGGTGACGGCCGCCGCCGTCATTCCTTCCGTTGCCACGCGGTTGCCGATCACCCGGGCCGCCGATGCGATTGCGCTGGTGGGACTGCTGGCGACGGCGCGCGTGTTTTTGTCCCTGGCCGCGATGGACGTGGGGACGGCGTTCGGCACGCTCGGTGCGCGGCGCGAGATGATGATCGGTTTCCTCGCGGAGCCGGCGCTGCTCGTGGTGATTTTCGTGGTTTCGCTGACCTGCGCCACCACGGCGTTGCCGATCATCGCCGAGCGCCTCTCGGCGCAGGCCTTTTCCTTGAACCCGAGTCTTGCCTTCACCGCGGTGGCCTTCACGATGGTGCTGCTCGCCGAGAATGCCCGTATCCCGATCGACAATCCCGTCACCCACCTCGAACTGACCATGATTCACGAGGCGCTGCTGCTCGAATATTCCGCGCGCCATCTCGCGCTCATGGAATGGGCCGCGGCATTGAAGCTCTTCAACTATGCCTGCATCGGGTTCGCGGTGTTCATCCCCTGGGGCCTCGCGACCAGCGATGCCCCGATGGGTCTGGTGCTGTCGGTCATGTGGCTCGGCGTGAAGCTCACGCTCGCGGGAGCCGCGCTGGCGTTGATCGAGACGCTATCGGCGAAACTGCGGGTGTTTCGGGCTCCGGAGTTCCTGGCGACCGCCTTCCTGTTCGCCGTGCTGGGATTGCTCGTGCGGCTGCTGTTGGGAGCATGACCATGAATACGTTGCCCTGGGATCTGCAGGTCCTGAACATGCTGGCCGCGTTGCTGCTGCTGCTCTCCTTCGCCATGCTGTCGCAGCGCAGGATCGTCGCGCTCGTCGATCTGCTCGCGCTGCAGGGGGCCTTGTTATGCATCGCCACGCTGTTGCTCGCCTGGCGTACCGGTAACGGAAATTTGTACGTCTCCGCAGCGCTGACGCTGGGAATCAAGGTCATATTCCTGCCGTGGCTGCTGCACCGTCTCATCCGCCGCCTCGGCGTGTATTGGGATACGGAGCCGTTGCTCAACATCACCGGGACCATGCTGGTCGGCGTGCTGGTCGTGATTTTCGCCTTCGGACTCGCACAACCCATATCCGCGCTGGCCAGCACGGCCACGCGCAATTCGATCGGCATTGCGGTGGCGGTGATCCTGATCGCCTTCCTCACCATGATCACGCGCCGCAAGGCGATGTCGCAGGTGGTCGGTTTCCTGTCCATGGAGAATGGACTCTTCTTCGGGGCCATGAGTGCCACCTACGGCATGCCGATGGTGGTCGAATTGGGCGTGGCGCTCGACGTGCTGGTCGCGATGCTGGTTCTCGGGGTGTTCTTTTTCCAGATCCGCGAGCAGTTCGACAGTCTCGACCTGAAGAATTTCGAGACCTTGAAGGAGGACCAATAGTGGAGTTCGTCGTGCTGCTGGTCACACCGCTCCTGGGTGCCCTGGTGCTCGGGGCGTTCGGGGAGCGCCGTTGGGCACCGGATGCCAACGTGGGGTTTTCACTGGCCACTTTTCTCTCCGCCTGCGCGCTCACCTCGAGAGTCGTGGCCCACGGTAATTTATCCGTGGCGCACGAACAATTTTTCATCGATGCGTTCAACGTGTTCCTGGTGACGCTGACCGCGCTTGTCGGCTTGACCACGTCCCTGTTCTCGCGCCCGTACATGCGCATCGAGGCCGACCATGGGCACGTGTCGGGCGGGCAGCTGCGGCTCTACCACAGCATGTATCAGCTGTTCATGGCCACCATGCTGATCGCTCTCACCACCAACAACATGGGACTCATGTGGGTGGCCATGGAGGCCGCGACGCTTTCGACCGTGCTGCTGGTCACGCTGTATCGAACGCCCGCGAGTCTGGAGGCCGGTTGGAAGTACTTCATTCTCTGCGGCGTGGGCATCTCCCAAGCCCTGTTCGGTACGATTCTCATGTATTTTGCCGCAGAGAAGGTTCTCGGCTCCGAAGGGGTCAGCGCGCTTCTGTGGACGCATTTGAACGCGGTCAAGGGCGAGCTCGAGCCATCGGTGCTGGGTCTGGCGTTCGTATTTCTGCTGGTGGGATACGGCACCAAGGTGGGCCTCGCGCCGCTGCATAATTGGCTGCCGGATGCCCACGCGGAGGGCCCGACGCCGATCTCAGCCGTGTTGTCGGGATTGCTCTTGAATGTGGCGATGTATGCCGTCGTGCGCTGCAAGGTGTTGGTGGAGGGCTCGCTCCATTCGAGTCTGCCCGGGCGCATGTTGATGGGGTTCGGATTGCTCTCGGTGGTGCTGGCGGCGTTTCTCCTCTGGCGGCAGCGCGACGTGAAGCGCCTGTTCGCCTATTCCTCGATCGAACATATGGGCATCATTGCCTTCGCTTTCGGCATGGGAGGCCCCGTCGCGACTTTTGCCGCGTTGCTGCACATGACCGTGCATTCGTTGACCAAATCCTCGATCTTCTTTGCCGTGGGTCATGCGACCCAGAAGGCGGGATCGCAGATCATGGACAACATTCGCGGGCTCATCACGGTGAGTCCCACCGTCGGCTGGGGATTGATGATGGGGACTCTCGCCATTCTGGGGACGCCGCCGTTTGGGGTTTTTGCCAGCGAGTTTCTGATTCTGACGACGGCCATGAAGCAGCAGCCGTGGGCGATCCCCATTCTGCTGCTCGCTCTCGGGGTGGCGTTCGCGGCGATATTCGGACGCGTGCAGTCCATGGTCTTTGGGGAAACCTCCGCCAAGCGCCTGCCGCATCCGCCGGCGCTCATTCCGGTATTCGTGCATCTGGGTCTGGTGTTGATGTTGGGATTCTTCATTCCTTCCTACCTCGCTGACTGGTATCGCGCCGCAGCGCGTCTCATCGGAGGGCAGTGATGGCTCTCGAGGGGTGGTTCGCTCGAGCCGCTGACCCTGCCGAATCGCCGGCGAGCGGGCCCATTTCGGGCGCGCCGGACGTGTGGGGGGTGATCGTCGGGGAGGAGGAATGGCGCCGGGCCGCCGAAGACCTGGCGGCAGGGGGCGCCCGCTTGTCGGCCCTGTGGGCGAGTCGCGACGCCGCTGGCTCGAACATCGTGCGGGCTGCCTATGTGGCGGACGCGGGCGCGCTCGTGGTGAGCCTGCCACTGCCAGCCGAGCGGCATTCCTATTCCGGGATCGATCGCTGGTTTTCGAGCGCCGCGCGTATGCAGCGCGCCGTGGCAGACTTGAGCGGACTGCGTGCGAGCGGTGCGGACACGCGACCGTGGCTTCGGCATGCCGCCTGGCCGGAAGGCTTTCATCCGCTCAACCGCGAGGGCGCGCCCCCATCCTCGTCCGGGACGGTCATGGAGGAGTATGCCTTCGTGCGGGTGGGAGGCGACGGCGTGCACGAAATCCCGGTGGGTCCGGTCCATGCGGGGATCATCGAGCCCGGCCATTTTCGTTTCTCGGTCGTCGGCGAGAAGGTTTTACGGCTCGAAGAACGTCTGGGGTACGTGCACAAGGGCATCGAACGGCGCTTCACGGAGATGGCGCTCGCCGAGGGCAGCCGGCTGGCCGCGCGCGTTTGCGGAGATTCCGCGGTGGCGTTTTCCTGGGCTTATTGCCAGGCGCTCGAGGGCATGGCGGAGGCACGTTTGCCCGCGCGAGCACTCTGGTTGAGGGCGCTCGCCTTGGAGTTGGAGCGGCTCGCCAATCACCTGGGCGATATCGGTGCCATCGGCAACGACGCCGGCTTCGCCTTTGGCCTGGCACAGTTCTCCCGGCTCAAGGAGCAACTACTGCGCGCGAACGAGCAGGCGCTTGGGCAGCGGTATCTCATGGATTTCGTCTTGCCGGGCGGCACGCGCAGCGATCTGACACCGGCGGGTGCAGCGCTATTGCTCGAATCCTTGCGGTCGATCCGCGCGGAAGTCGAGACATTGCGCCAAATCTACGAGGATCACGCGGGATTGCGTGATCGATTCGTCGGCGCCGGGATCGTCACGCCGGCGCTGGCGGAGAAAATGGGCCTCTGCGGGTTTGCGGGACGGGCAAGCGGCCAGGCGTTCGACCTGCGCTGCGATCTGCCTTGCGATCCGTATCGCGAGCTCGCGCCCCGGAAGAGCCTGCGCCCCGGCGGGGATGTCGCGGCCCGGGTCGAGGTGCGCTTCGATGAAGCCGCCGAATCCTTGCGCCTGATGGAGCGGATTTTGTTGCAATTGCCGCGCGGCGCGCATGCCATCGAGATCCCGATTCCCGATGAAGGTGCCTTCGGCGTGGGAATGATCGAGGGATGGCGCGGCCCGATCCTGCTTGCCATCGAGGCGGGAGCGCACGGAGGGATCCGGCGATGCCATCCCCACGATCCCTCGTGGCAGAACTGGCCGGTCATCGAGCATGCGGTCATCGACAACATCGTGCCCGATTTTCCGCTGATCAATAAATCCTTCAATCTTTCCTACAGCGGACACGATTTATAGCCATGTTGAAAACGCTGCGCCAGATCGGCCGTACCGGGATCATCACTGAGCCGGCCCCGGGTATCGACGATGCACTGCGGCTGAGCGAGGCATTACAGTCGAAGATTCTCGATGTGCTCGGCCGCGCGTTGTGTATCCGCGCGGTCGACGCGGGATCGTGCAACGGGTGCGAGCTGGAAATCCACGCGCTCGATAATCCGCTCTACAATATCGAAGGGTTGGGTATTCGATTCGTGGCAAGTCCCCGCCACGCGGATCTGTTGCTGGTGACAGGCCCGGTGTCCAAAAATATGGAAGTGGCGCTGCAACGTACCTACCAGGCCACCCCGGACCCCAAGCTCGTCGTGGCCGTGGGCGACTGCGGTTGTACCGGGGGCCTGTTCGGGGAGAGCTATGCGAGCTGCGGCCGCGTATCCAACGTGATTCCGGTCGATGTCGCGGTACCCGGTTGTCCTCCGAGCCCCCGCCAGATACTGAGCGGCATTCTCACGGCTATCTCGGCGGCTCGGCGATAGCAACGCCGCCGTCGCATTCGCCCTGGACTCCATTGCGCACCTTGCGCACCGCGCACCCGGCACCGCGCACCGCGCGCCGGGACCTCGCGCGGCGCTACGCGGGAATCGTCCGTGCGCCGGCCGGCTGCATCCGCCCGGCCCGGAACGAGCGCAACATCGTGACGGCGGCGTAGATCACCACCACCACGACCAGCCAGCGCAGCGCCACCAGCGGTAGCTGCTTGACCACGAAGGCGGCGAGCAGAACGCCGGGAATCGATCCGATCGCCAGCGCGATCGACGTGCCGAAGCCAAAACGCCCGGACCGAAAAAATCGCAGGCCGGCGGCCGGCTGGACCAGGGCACAAGAGCCCATCATGATCGGAAACGCGGCCAGAGGGTGTAAACCCAGCAACGTCACCACGATCATGCACGGAGCGTAAAGTCCGATGCCGACGCTCATCAAGGCGCCGAGCAGGAAGTTCACGCCGACCGCGACGCCGAATCGCCAGCCCATCAGCGTGTACGCGGTGCCGCCGCCCGGCAGCAGATGCAGGTTGGTCGCAGCGAATACGCAGCCGGCGATGAACAGGGCCGCCCCCATACATAATTGGACGGCGGCGCGCGGCATGCGATTGACGACGCCCGCGCCGATCCAGGCGCCGAGCGCAGCGGACAAAATGGTCGCCATGAGCAGGACGGGATCGATCACGATCACGGTCACGAAGATGATCATCTCCAGCGTGGCGGCCATGTTGAGCCCGATGTTCAGGGTTCCCGGAATGAGCTCGTCTGCGATTTTCCCTTGAAACTTGAGCGCTGCGGTGGTCGGCGCGAACGAGCCGATGCCGAGCGTGTCGAAAAAAGCGAACACGAATCCCAGTGGGAACTCGATCGCCAGCGGCCGTTTGCGGCCCAGGTACGTTTTGCGGCAGGCGACCCAGGCGATGTAGAACGCCACGTTGAGCAGAAACAGCGCACCGAATAACAGTTCTACCTGCAGCGACATGCGAACCCCTCGCGTGGTGAAACCGGGCCGAGTCTACACCGGCGCGGCGGTTTTCGATCCCCGTCAATTCGGTTCTCCCCAACGGGGCACGTTCGGCACCGCCAGACCAAAGCTGTCGAGCGCACGGCTGAGCGTGTGATCCACGAGGTCCGCAATGGTCTTCGGTTGAGTGTAGAAGGCCGGCACGGGAGGGTGGACGATCGCCCCGATCTCGGTGGCAGCGAGCATGTTGCGCAGATGCCCGGCGTGCAGCGGTGCCTCCCTCACCATCAGCACCAGGGTGCGGCGCTCCTTCAAGACCACGTCGGCGGCACGGCTCAATAAGGTCGTCGTCACACCGGTCGCGATCTCCGCCAGCGAACGCACGGAGCATGGCGCAATCAGCATCCCCATGGTGCGGAACGATCCGCTGGCGATCGATGCGCCGACATCGTTGATCGGATGCCAATGATCGGCGAGCGCGTGCAGCGCCTCGCGGCTCATATCCGTCTCGTGCGCACGCGTCATCTCTCCCGCGCGGGAAACGACGAGATGGCTCTCGATGCCGAGCTCGCGCAAAATCTGCAGCGCGCGGATGCCGAAGATAATGCCGGTGGCACCCGTGATTCCAACGATCATGCGGCGAGACGTGGTGTGCGTCATCAAGGGGCGTTCGTTACCCGGCCGCCGTCATCGTGAAGTGGCCGCCGCCACGGGAGCGGCGACGAAGGCCTTCGCGTGCGCGATCTCCGGCCGGGTGGAGCCGGCACCGTCGCTCGTCGACTGCAGCAGAGACGCGTAATAGCGGCTCGCTGCGCTCCGATCGCCCGCCGCCTCCGCGGCCTGACCGGCGTCGTAGAGTCCATTGAAGCGATTGGGGCTGAGTTTCAATGCCTGCGCGTACTCGATGAGCGCCTCTTTCGGCCGCTTCGCCTCGAGCAGCATGTCCGCGAGCATTTCGCGCGCCGGAATATCGACCTCGCCCTGGCCCACCTTGTCCTGCAGGTCCGCGCTCTCGCGCATGTCCTTGAGCGCCTGTTCCGTGCGGCCGTCGGCGAATGCCGCCCAGGCGACGATCTCGCCGCGCCGGATCGTCGTGCCGGTGCCCTCGGCATAGTAGGCGTGGGGACCCTTGCGCAGCTCCTCGATCAACGCATCGTAGCCGGCCAGATCCTTGCGAGCATCGGCCGCCCGATGCAGGTGTCCGGCGGCGATGGTGCGCGCCCAGTACACCTGCGTCTGGGTTTCCGGCGGCGCACCCTGGATGGGTTCGAGTGCGAGTGCCTTCGCCCAATCTCGCGTCTCGAGATCGACGAAGATAGGCAGCTTCGCGCGATAGTAGGGGAACATTCCCGCCATGTAGTGATCCGGTCCCATGCCGGGCATGGTCTGGTAATGCGCAATCGCGGCATTCGCATCGTCGACGACCGCAAGCGCTTTCGCTTCCTGGCCGCTTTGCAGATAGGCATAAACCAGAAAGTCGTCCGAGTGAAACTGATCCATCCAGCCGCTCTCGTGACGGGCCTCGGCCGCTCGTGAGGCCTGCACCGAGGCGGCATTCGCCGCGATGTCCTCGTCCCAGAGGCCAAGTCGCGCAAAAATATGTCCGGGCATGTGCACGGCATGAGGTCCGGACGGTGCAATCGTGCCGTAGGCCCTCGCCGCCGCGAGCCCTTCGGGCGCGAGCGGCGGATTATCGCAGGCGTGGATGATGTAGTGCACGAGTCCGGGGTGATCGGGATACTTTGCGCGGAGCGGCGTGAGCACCGCCATGGCCTTGCGCTCCTGGGTGAGGCTGGTATCGGTCGGCGCTTCCGCCGCCAACAGCGAGAGAGCGTAGAAGGCCCCCGCATCGACGTCATCCGGGTGGTCCGCATAGAGCTTTCCCATCGCGGCCGAGTACGCGTCGATGCGGGCTTGATAATCTGCGGCGCCCGGCCGGTAAAAATCCGCGAGAGCGGCGATGTATTGCCGTTCGCGCGCGGTCGTGGACGGTTGCGCCTCGGCCGCCTGGAGCTCGCGCCAGCCGGTCGCCTTCGCGGCCTCGTCCGGGCGGTCCCAGATTTGATGGAACACGCTCATCGCAATTCCCCAGCGCGCCATCGAGCAGCCGGGATCGCGCTTCAGGATCCTTTCGAACTGAGGCTTCGCTTCCTCGTACCAAAAATCATGCAGCAGCGCGACGCCGCGATTGAAGCTGGGCTGCACGGATGCCGAACAGGAGACCGGGAACGATACCGTGCCCAAACGATCCTGCGTCGAGGACTTCGACAGATCGGCACTCGACACCGGGGACGCGAGGGGGAGTGCAGAAAGAAATGCCGCTGCCGATGTTCCGAGCAATGCGCTGATACGCATGATTTTTCTCCATCGCTCTCAGGATCAGACCCGAAAAATAGCACGCACCGGCGGCGCAGGGGTAGGCGCCTCCATTTATTCGATTGCCCTGCTCTCCGCATTTCGGTACAGCCGCGGCCGCCATACCGCGAGCACGATGTTCGCCATGGCGAGCGTCGCCAGTATCCAAAGACCACCCCATTCGGTGCGCAGCACCTGCGCCAGTTCGATTGCGTCGCCGCGCCCCGCCACCGCCAATGCGGAGAGTTCGGCGGCATGCCGCGCGCTCGCGCCCACCGTAAATAAGGTGCCCTCGAAGGTACCGATGCCGAGCAGCGCCTTCACCCAGGCCCAGGCCGCGTTCTTGTAGGCATCGGTGGCGGCTATCGCCAAAAGCCCGCTGATGAGCACCAGCGCCAGGGAGGGAACCAGCAGCCACTTCGTGATCGATGCGATTCCGCGCAGCACGGCCGCATGGGCCGCCAGGCTGTCCGTGGGTGCGGTGGCGAGCAGCACGATACAAGCGGCGAACGATCCCATGGTGCCGATGGCGCCTATCTCGTGCAGAGCCTTGAGCAGTTTTCGAAGCATGCAGTTACCGAGCCAGAAATGTCTCCAACGGCTGCAGCGATTCTTCGGGCGCCTCCTCGTGCGGCACATGCCCGAGATCCGCGAACGATACGAGCGTAGCATCCGCCAGCACGTTCATGTAATCGGCGGCATTCGCATACGGAATCAGCCGGTCTTTTTCACCCCACAACAACAAGGTGGGGGCGCGGATCCGCCGCAATAGGGCAGTCGGCTCTTCGAGGACGCTCTGCCGCATCCGGTCCAACATCGCAGCCCGGTTGCCGGTGGCCAGCAATAGATCGTAGTACCGCTCGACCGCCGCATCGCTCAGCCGCTGCGGCTTGGCGTAAGCGGCCTCGAGATTGTTGCGCATCATCGATATCGGCAGAAAATATTTCATCAATTGCAGCAGTGCCGGAACGCGCGGCGCCACCCCGTAACGGAACCCCGGACTGGCGAATCCGTCCGGGGAGATCAACACCAGCTTGCGGGTGCGTTCGGGGTATGCGGCCGCAAACCGCCAGGCAATCCGGCCACCCATTGAATTGCCGATCAGGACCGCGTGCTCGATCTGAAGGCGGTCCATCAGCTCTTCGACCAAAGACACGCTGCGCTCGTCGCTGTAATCGCCCGTGCGATCGGGCTCCGACAGGCCGCAGCCCGGCAAATCGAACCTCACGACCCGATAGTGGGCGCTGAGCGATTGCGCCCACGGCTCCCAGGTTTCGAGGCTGGAGCCGAATCCATGGATCAGCATCAAGGCCGGGGCGCCTTGGGGTCCGCTATCGCGAACGCGCAAGCGGGTGCCGCCGATCTCCAGATACCGGGTCGACGGGGCTGAGTACTTCGCGTCGAGATTGCCACGCGAGCGATCGGGCGCCCACGCCCAGATCGCCGCGGCGGTGAGCGCGGCCGTGAGCAGTCCGCCGAGCCCGAGCAGCACGGTTCTTACCATCCGCTGCTGCCCGTCTCCCCTTTGAACGGACCGCACAGCTCGGGCGTGATCCAGCCTCCATAGAATCCGCCCGGCTGCGGGGTGACGGGTGCACCATCGACGCGGCAATCGAGACCCGTCGCGTAGAGCGCCACGCACTCGGCCAGCACCTCCGCGCCAGCCAGCGGCTTCGGATAGCTCCAGGCCGCCGACGGCAGGCGACGCGCTGCGTCGATCAGCGACCAGTAGCAAGCCGGACCCTTCCACTCACAGAAGGAGGAGCCCGGCGCTACCTGAAACAGGTGCCGGGCAACGTCGCGCCACGGTAAGTAGAAGCAGGGCGGATGGGCGGTCTCGAGAACGCGAATGGACTGCCTGGTTCGAGCCACTTCCACGCCTCCCCAGCGCACCACCACTTCGCGCGCGTCGGGCGCGAGCCGTGGCGGCCGAGGGTAGTCCCACACGGATTCCTGGCCGGGCCCGGGCGCCACGGCAAACGCTGGCCGGTCGGCGCCGCGCCACCGCCAATGCGCTCGGGCATGCGTCAAGTCGGGAGGGTGCGTCACGGGTCCATGCTACGGACTTGCGAGCGCGGCGCCAATCCCTCAGATTTGCCCGCATGAGCCTATTGCCGGCGAACTCCGAGATTGCGCCCGCGCCGGCGCCGCGGCGCGTTTTCTTGCTGGGGGCGACCGGCACCATCGGCCGGGCCACGTTGCGGGCCCTCACACGGCGCGGGCACGAGGTGGTTTGCTTCGTGCGCCCACCCACGGGTTCAAGCCGTCCACCCGCGGGTTCAACCCGCCCACACGCAGCGAACGAACGGACCAGCCTTCTCGCCGGGGCCACCGTGCGGTTTGGCGATGTCACCGATCCTCACTCGCTCGCGACGGATGGGTTCTGCGGCGAGCGCTTCGATGCGCTCGTCTCCTGCATGGCCTCGCGTACCGGCGCGCCCAAGGATGCCTGGGCGATCGACTACCAGGCGCATGCGAACGCACTCGCGGCGGCGCAGAAGGCGGGCGTGACCGAAGTCATATTGCTCTCGGCCATCTGTGTCCAAAAGCCGCTGCTGGCGTTTCAACAGGCGAAGCTGGCGTTCGAGCGGTCGCTGATCGATTCCGGCCTGATTTACAGCATCGTGCGGGCGACCGCGTTCTTCAAATCGCTGTCCGGACAGGTCGAGCGGGTGAAGCGCGGCAAGCCGTTTCTGGTGTTCGGTGACGGCACGCTGACCGCCTGCAAGCCGATCAGTGACGAGGATCTGGCGGAGTATCTCGCCGAATGCCTGGGCAATGGGAGCCGCCGCAACGCCATCCTGCCGATCGGGGGACCGGGGGAGGCGATCACGCCGCGTCAGCAGGGCGAGCATTTATTCGCGCTGCTGGGGCGCGCGCCTCGATTTCGACAGGTGCCCCTTGCGCTGCTCGACGGCATCGTCGGCGTGCTCGGCGGGTTGGGTCATGTGGTCCCAGCGGCCGCGGAGAAGGCGGAGCTCGCCCGCATCGGACGCTACTACGCCACCGAATCCATGCTGGTCCTCGATCCGCAGAGCGGGCGATACGATGCGGCCCGCACCCCCTCGACCGGGACCGAGACGCTATTCGACTATTACGCACGGCTCGTGGAGGGATCCGCCGCAGCGGAACGCGGCGACCACGCCGTGTTCTGATTCTACCAATTATATATTTTGGTTTACAATCGGGAAGGGAAATATAGTTCCAGGAAAAAACGCTGGGAGATCGGCCGGCCATGAATGCGCAACTCGATTACCGATTCGATCCCGCAAATCCCGATCTGATCCGCGATCCCTACCCGCTGTATCGGCATCTGCAGGCGCAGCCCGGCCTGCACTGGGCCCTCGGGAATTATTGGGTCGCGACCCGCTACGAGGATGTGCGCAATGTGCTCATGCACCGCTCGTTCGGCCAGGGGGAGTTCGTCCGCAACATCCAGATGTTCTATCCGTCCGGCTTCGACGTGCTCAGCCACTCGTCATTTCGCTGGCTGTCGGAGGTGTTCGTGATGCAGGACCCGCCGCGCCACACGCGTTTGCGAAGGCTGGTGACTCATGCGCTCACGGCCAAGCGCATCGCCGACATGCAGCCGCGGATCGAGGCGATCACGCGCTCGCTGCTCGACCGGGTGGCTGCGAGACATCGCATGGAAGTGCTCTCCGAATTCGCCTATCAGCTCCCGACCCTGGTGATGTGCGACATGCTCGGCGTGGAGGAGTCCGAGCGCACCCCGGAGCAGATGGCGGCGCTCACCCGGGCCATCTCCGATTCATTCCTGGTGTTCGAGACGCGCGCGCTCAGCGCCGCGGAGCTCCAGCTCGCCGACGATCAGATGGACTTTCTATATGATTTTTTCGGCGCCCTGTTCGAGCGCCGCCGCGCGGATCCGCGCGGCGATCTCACCAGCGCGCTCGCGGCGCCCGCCGAGGACGGCGACAGCCTGTCGCGGCGCGAGCTGATCACGGTGGTCGTGGCGATGTTCGGCGCCGGATTCGAGACCACCGCGCACATGATCGGGAACGGCCTGTTGACCTTGCAGCGCAATCCGGCCGAGTGGGCGAAATTGGCGGCGGACCCGTCGCTCGCCGCCCAGGCCGTCGAGGAGGTGCTGAGGTTCGAGTCCTCGCTGCAGGCGAGCTATCGAACGGCTCTCGGTGATGAAGTCGTCTCGGGCACGCAGGTTGGCGCCGGACAGAGGATTCTATGCGTGGTCGGCGCGGCGAACCGGGATCCCGCGTTCGTGGCAGATCCGGATCGATTCGACATCACCCGCAAGGACCTCAAGATCATGTCCTTTGGCGGCGGCATTCATCAGTGCATCGGCCAGCAGCTCGCCCGGTTGGAGGGCCGCATCGCCTTCGCGGAGCTGGCGGGGCGGTTTCCCGATCTCGAGGCCGATACGCACTCGCCGCCGTGGCGCCCGGGCTTTCTGTTCCGCGGGTTGCAGAAGCTCGATGCGCACTGGAGCGGATGATCGCCGGCGTCCAGGGCGCCGGGCTGCGCTCAAAACCAACGATGCCGCGGCGTGAAGGGCAGGGTGCTCGACAGACCGCCGTCGGCCGCGATGGCCTGGCCGTTGACGTAGGAGGATTCGTCGCTCGCCAGAAACAGCGCAAGCGCGGCAATCTCCTCGGGGCGGCCCGGCCGGGCGAGCGGATTCAATTGCCCGATCTTGTCCTCTTTGCCGCGGGCCCGGGCGTCATCGAACAAGGGCTTGGTGATGCCCGTCTCGATCAGTCCGGGACAGATCGCGTTGACCCGCACGCCGCTTCCGTAGAACTCGTTCGCGAGCGTTTGCACCAGGCTCACGACGCCGGCCTTGCTCGCCGAATAGGGGATCGGGCCCGCGTTCGCAGCAAGCCCCGCAACCGAGGCGGTGCAGACGATCGAGCCGCTGCGCCGCTCGAGCATGTGCGGCGCCACCTCGCGCGCCGCGAGATAGGGGCCGAGCAGATTGACCCGCAGCACTTCGTTCCAGATCGGCACCGTCTGAACGTCGAGCGGACCGATTTTTCCGCTGATGCCGGCGTTCGCGAACAGGATGTCGACCCCGCCGAAGTCGGTCAGGCAGCGCGCGACGAAGCGCGCCACGTCCCGCTCGGACGCCGCATCGGCGCTCATGCCGATCGCCGTACCGCCTCCGGATTCGATGATGCCGCAGGTGTCGCGAAGGCCCGGCTCGTCGATGTCCACCGCGAGCACGCGCGCGCCTTGATTCGCGAACAGGACCGCGCTCGCGCGGCCGATACCGCCGCCCGCGCCGGTGACGATGGCGCGCTTGTGCTCCAGCCTACGCATTGGCAACCCCCGCTTGGACCGGCGTTCGCCGAATTCCAAATCTCATTTGACGCCCCGGCTCACGCCATCGATAATAATACTTGTCAACAACAAGTATTACACTTCATGGGCGTCGAGCATAGAGTGGCGGGGAAGCGGCAGCGCGAACGAACCGAACTGTCGGATCGCCTGATGCGCGATGCCGCCGTTCGGCTGCTGGTGGACAGCGGCGTCGCGGGCACGACGCTCGCCGCCATCGGCAAGCGGGCGGGTTACAGCCGCGGGCTGGTGACGCAGCGGTTCGGGTCCAAGGCAGGACTGTTGCGCCATGTGTTGCAGACGATCTCGGCGCGCTGGCTCGCGGCCTTGAACGAACACACGGCGGGCAAGCACGGCGCCGAGGCGTTATGCGGGGCGGTGGATGCGCAGCTCGCGCTCATCCGGGACGCGCCGGACGAGGTACGGGCGATGTTCCTCCTTTGGTTCGTCAGCATCGACCCGCGCACCGAGTTTCGAGCGAACGTGCGGCACGTGCAGGAAGTTCAGCGCCGCGACGTCGCGGCATGGATCGAGGCAGGTCAGCGGCGCGGAACGATAGTGCCCGGCGTCGACCCGGAGCGGGTGGCGGAACAGTTTTGCGCCTCCGCGCTCGGCATCATCTATCAGTGGATGGTCGATCCGGCGGCGCCCATTCAGGCCATGCACACCGAATTGAAATCGACAGTGCTCGAGGGGTACGGCGTAAGACCCCGACGGCAGCGAGGGATACCCGATGGCAGACGCATTCATCTTTGATCACGTGCGCACGCCGCGCGGACGCGGCAAGGCCGACGGATCCCTGCACGGCATCACGCCGATTCAATTGGCTGCGCAGACTCTGGCGGCGATACGCGAGCGCAGCGAATTGGACACCCGGCTGCTGGACGACGTGGTGTTGGGTTGCGTATCGCCGGTCGCAGAACAGGGCGGCGACATCGCGCGAGCGGCTGTTCTGGTGGCGGAGTTCGATCAGCGGGTGCCCGGCAAGCAGTTGAACCGCTTCTGCGCCTCCGGCCTCGAAGCCGTGAACACCGCGGCAGCCCAGATCATGGCGGGCCAATCCGACCTCGTGATCGCCGGCGGCGTGGAGTCCATGTCGCGGGTTCCCATCGGGTCCGACGGGGGAGCGCTGTTCTCGGATCCCGCCGTTTCCTATCGGACCTATTTCACCCCCCAGGGCATCGGCGCGGACCTGATCGCGACGCTCGACGGCTATACGCGCGAGAGGCTGGACGGCTACGCACTCGAGAGCCAGCGCCGCGCGGCGGCGGCGTGGAGCGACCATCGCTTTGCCCGTTCCATCGTGGCGGTGAAGGATCAAATCGGCGAGGTCGCGCTCGACCACGACGAATACATGCGGCCGCATACGACGCGGGAGGATTTGGCGGCTTTGAAGCCCGCGTTCGCCGTCCCCGGCGAACAGGCCGGATTCGATGCAGTCGCGATCCAGCGCTATCCGCAGGTCGAGGCGATGCGCCACGTGCACACCGCCGGCAATTCGAGCGGCATCGTCGACGGTGCGGCGGCCGTGCTGGTCGGCGCGAAAAAGATGGCCGCGCGGGTGGGTCTCGCGCCGCGGGCGAGAATCCGCGGCTTTGCGTCCATCGGCAGCGAGCCGACGATCATGCTGACCGGACCCGCCGAGGCCGCACGGAAGGTCCTGAAGCGCACCCGGATGACGCTGGCCGACATCGACCTGTTCGAGATCAACGAGGCCTTCGCGAGCGTCGTGCTGCGCTTCATGCGCGAGCTCGATCTCGATCCGGAAAGGGTCAATACCAACGGCGGCGCCATTGCGATGGGCCATCCGCTCGGTGCGACCGGCGCCATGATTCTCGGCATCGCGCTCGACGAGCTCGAGCGCCGCAACCTCGGCACGGCGCTCATCACCCTGTGCGTCGGCGGCGGTATGGGCACGGCAACCATCATCGAGCGCATCTGAATGACCCACACCACGACTCAAGATCGAGACCTCCGCGTGCTCACCGCGGAGTGCGACGCAGCCGGCATTCTGACGCTGAGCTTCGACGACCCATCCCGGCCCATGAACGTGTTCTCGGACGCGGTGATCCGCGAGCTGCGCGCGGCCGTCGAATCCGCGGCGGCCGATGCGCAGGTCAAGGGCGTGCTGATCCGTTCCGCCAGGGCTTCGTTCATCGCCGGTGCCGACTTGAAGGAACTGGTTACCGCCTACGATCGGGGCGTCACCCCGGCGCAGGGATGCGCGATGAGCCAGACGCTCTCGCAGATCTTCCGCCGTCTCGAGACGCTCGGCAAGCCGGTCGCGGTCGCGATCAACGGTACCGCGCTCGGCGGCGGTCTCGAGTTGTGTCTCGCCTGTCACTATCGCGTTCTGTCGAGCGATCCCAAGGCGGGACTCGGACTGCCCGAGGTGAAAGTGGGACTTCTGCCGGGCGCCGGCGGTACGCAGCGACTGCCGCGTTTGATCGGCATCGCCAATGCGCTGCCGCTGCTGGCCGAGGGAGGCACCCTGAAACCGGAGCGGGCGTTGAACCTCGGGCTGGTGCATGCTCTGGCGCCGCCGGGGGAGATCGTGCAGCGCGCCCGCGAATGGCTGATGACGGGGCCCGAGCCCGTTCAGCCCTGGGACCGCAAAGGTTTCGCGTTGCCGGGTGGCGGAGTCGCGAGCCGCGAGGTCGTCCAGACCTTCGTGGTGGGCTCCGCGCTCGTGGCGAAGACCACCCAACACAATTATCCCGCGCCGATTGCCATCTTGTCGGCGGTATTCGAGGGCTGCAGCGTACCGCTCGATACGGGGCTCAAAATCGAATCCCGGTATTTCGGCAAACTGATCGCCGATCCGACGGCGCGCAACATGATGCGCACGCTGTTCATCGACAAGGGTGCGGCCGACAAGCTCGCGCATCGACCGGCAGAATTCCCCCGGGCCGCGGTGGCCAAGCTCGGGGTGATCGGGGCGGGCATGATGGGCGCAGGCATTGCCTACGTGGCGGCGATGGCCGGTATCGAGGTCGTGCTGCTCGACAGCACGCCGGCGCTCGCCGAGAAGGGCAGGGATTACACGGCACGGTTGATCAAGAAGGAGATCGAGCGCGGGAGAAGCTCAGAGAACCAAGCGGCTGCCGTGCTCGCGCGCATCCAGCCGACCGCCGATTACGGCGACCTCACGGGTTGCGATCTGGTGATCGAAGCGGTGTTCGAGCAGCGCGAAGTCAAAGCCGAGGTCACGCGCCGCTGTGAGGCGGTGGTTGCGCCCGGCGCCGTCCTCGCCAGCAACACATCGACCCTGCCGATCACCGGACTCGCCGCGAACTGCGCGCGACCGGAGCGATTCATCGGCATGCATTTCTTCTCGCCGGTCGAAAGGATGCCGCTGGTGGAGATCATCGTCGGCGAGCGAACCTCGCGCGCCGCGGTCGCGCATGCGATGGACCTCGTCGGGCAGCTCAAGAAGACACCCATCGTGGTCAACGACGGCCGGGGTTTTTACACCACGAGGGTGTTCGGCACTTACACCGCGGAAGGCATGAAGCTTCTGCAGGACGGCGCATCTGCCGCATTGATCGAGAATGCCGCCATTGCCGCCGGCATGCCGGTCGGGCCGCTCGCCGTCTCCGACGAGGTCACTCTCGAGCTTCAATATCGCGCGGCGATGCAGGCGCAGGCCGATCTGGGATCCCGGTTCGTGCCGCCGGTCAATTTCGACGTGCTGCAGAAGTTCGTTCTGGACCTCAAGCGGATCGGCCGGCGTGCCGGGGGCGGCTTTTATGATTACCCCGAGGCCGGCAAGAAGCATCTCTGGCCCGGTCTCGCCGAGGTCTTTCCACCGGCCGCCGAGCAGCCGCAGGTCGAGGACGTGAAGCGGCGGTTGCTGCACATCCAGGCGCTCGAGAGCGCTCGTTGCTTCGAGGAGGGCATCATCACCCGCGCGGCCGACGGCGATCTGGGTTCGATTCTCGGCGTGGGCTTCCCGGCGTGGACCGGCGGCACGCTCTCCTATATCGATACCCTCGGCATCGAGCGATTCGTTGCCGAGTGTTCAGCCATGGCGAAACGCTACGGGCCCCGCTTCAAGCCCTCGAAGTGGCTGAAGGCTCGCGCCGCATCGGGGGCCGCGTTTCATTCGGCATCCGCAACTTCCGGGGAGATTTGATGTCCACATCGGCCGAGTCGCGCATGGCGCGGCGCATATTCGAGCCCGAACATGACATGTTTCGGGATTCGTTCCGGCGCTGGCTCGAGCGCGAAGTGGCTCCCCACGCGGAGCGTTGGCGCGAGGCCGGGCAGGTCGATCGCGAGGCTTATGCCAAGGCCGGTGCGCAGGGATATCTGCTGATGTGGGCCGATGAGCGGTACGGCGGCGCGGGCGTCGAGGACTTCCGCTACGAGCAGATCATGATCGAGGAGAACGTGGCGCGCGGCGAGCAGGGGTTCTTCATGACGCTGCACTCGCGCCTGGTCGGCCGATACCTGGGAGCGCTCGGCACCGAGGAGCAAAAGGCGCGCTATCTGCCCGGCTGCATACAGGGCTCCACCATCCTGGGCATCGCCATGACGGAGCCTTCCGGGGGCAGTGATCTGGCCGGAATCAAGACCCGGGCCGAGCGCGATGGCGAAGATTGGATATTGAACGGCTCGAAGACCTACATCTCCAACGGCCAGATCGGCGACGTGTACATCGTCGCGGCGCGCACCGTGCCGGACAAGCGGCACGGGCTCGGGTTGTTCCTCGTGGAGCGTGACATGGCCGGTTTCCGGCGCGGGCGCAATCTCAAGAAGCTCGGCCTCAAGGCGCAGGACACCTCCGAATTATTCTTCGACGGCGTGCGGGTACCGGCGCGCAATGTCCTCGGCGATGCGGCCCAGGGTTTTTACTACCTCGCGCAGTTCCTGGTCGAGGAGCGCTTGATCGGAGCCTGTCAATATCTCGGTCACTCGCAGGCGGCCTTCGATCTGACGCTCGATTTCGTCAAGGAACGGCGCGTCTTCGGCAAGGCCGTCGGCGCCTATCAGAACACGCGCTTCAAGCTCGCGGAGATGCGCGCGCAGCTCGATGCCATGCAGGTGTTCGTCGATCACTGCGTGATGGAACACAACGCCGGGCGCCTGAGCGCACAGACCGCCGCCGAGGCGAAGTGGCTCGCGAGCGAGCTCGAGGGGCGCGTCATGGACGAATGCCTGCAGTTGCACGGCGGCGCAGGCTACATGGAGGAGTATCGGATCTGCCGCATGTTCGCCGATGCGCGCGTGTCGCGGATCTATGCAGGGACCTCGGAGATCATGAAGGAAATCATCGCCCGCGGCATCGGCCTCGATGATCGCAAGATGAGCTGAGGCGGCTGCCGCCGCGGGCACCCCGGTCCGCCTTTCAGCCCGCCGATCCTCGGCGCGGCGCCGCCTGCGAGGCGGCGATTGCGGCCCGGGCCGCCGCGGTGATGTTCGCTCCGGCGGTGGTTTCCAGGGTCAATCCGCCATCGATCGCCAGCGTGTGCCCCGTGATGTAGTCGGCGAGGTCGCTGGCCAGGAAAAGAGCGGCGTCGGCCACCTCATCGAGCGTCGCCAGGCGGGGGATCGGCTGGCCCGCGGTCAGCCGTTCGGCGCCGACCAGCCGGCAGAAGATGTCCGCGCCATGGGTTCCGGCAACCAGTCCCGGCGACAGCGCATTCACCCGGGCCCCGTCCAGTCCTCCCCATTCCAGCGCAAGCGACTTCACCAGCATCTCGATGCCGGCCTTGGCGGCGGCTGCATGGGCCTGGAGCGCCATGGGGACGGTCGCCTGGGGAGCGGAGATCGCGATCAGGTGGGCGCGGGCAGCGAGATGCGGATGGCAGGCGCGAAAGGTGTGGAAGGTCCCCTTGAGATCGATGTCGATGACGGCGGCAAAGGCGTTCGAGGAGAGTTCCTCCGCCGGGCTCAAAAAGTTTCCGGCGGCCCCGGCCACCACGACGCCATAGTCGCCGAATCGCGCTGCACCCGCGGCGGCCGCAGCCTCGAGGGCGGCGAGGTCGCGCACGTCGGCACTCTGCGCGAGCACTGCCTCGGGGAATTCCGCGGCGAGCTCGCGCGCCGCCTGGTCGAGGCGATGTCGATCCCGCGCCACGATGACCACTCTGGCGCCATGCTCGAGGAAGCGGCGTGCGATCGCCTTGTTGATGCCCGAGCTTCCGCCGGTGACGAAGGCATTGCGGCCTTGCAGCCGATTCGGCGCGAACGAGGAGGTCATGAAAGGCCCGGGGAGCCTGCGTCCGCGCTCAAGCAGGCGTACGCCGCAGCACCAGCCGCTCGACCTTTTGGATCATGTGCATGTGAATCTCGGTCTGCGACCAGCGCCCGCGCGGCTGGAACCAGGTCGCGATCCAGGTGATCATGCCGCCGATCGAGACCGCGGTGAGCAGGGCATCGTCCACGTCGAATTCCCCCGCCTCGGTGCCGGTTTTCAGGAGCTCCGCGAGGCGCACGCTGAACTGCTTGCGCAGGGCCACGAGCGCGTTCGCCTCCTTGCGCTCGAGATTCTTCTCCTCGCGCAGGTAAACCACGATGTATTTCTGGTTCGCGAGAATGATCGAGGTCACTTCGTCGACGATATGCCGCAGCATCTCGCGCGGCGGCAGGCCGCTGCCAAGCGCCTCGTCGAGGGCGGCCAGCGATCTCGATATCCCGATATGGCAAATGCCGTTCAGGATCTCGCTCTTGTTCTTGAAATAGGAGTAGATGAACGGCTTGGTCACGTGCAGGCGATCCGCGATCGCGTCCAGCGTGGTGGCCTCGTAGCCCTGCAGGAAGAACAGCTCGCGCGCTTCTTCGAGAATGCGAAGTCGCTTGAACTCCTGGACTTCGCTCTTGAGCTGGGGCGGTTTCACGGGGCTTCATTGTAGCGGCAGACCGAGCTCCGGCAATAGCCGCGCCCGCTCAGATGCGGTCCCGGCGGATCACGATGCCGGCCTTTTCGCGGTCCCAGGTGTCCGGCGTCAATCCCTCGCTGCGCAGTTGCGCTTTGAGAACTTTCGAGGACGGCGTCTTCGGCAGCTCGGCGAGCGTGCGCACATAGCGCGGGACCATGAAATAGGCGAGCCGATCGGTCAGGAAGCCGATCAGCGCCACCGGATCGATGCTCGCGCCCGGTACCGGGGATACCACGATGAGGACCTCGTCCTCGCCGATCTCGGCCGGCACCGCAATGGCCGCACATTCGCGCACCTGCGGGCAGGCGAGCACCTCCGCCTCCACCTCGAAGGATGATATGTTCTCGCCGCGGCGCCGAATCGCATCCTTCATGCGATCGACGAAGAAGAAGTTTCCCTCCTCGTCCTGCCTGAACGCGTCGCCGGTGTGGAACCATCCGTTGCGCCATGCCCGGGCGGTGGCGGCGGCTTCCTTGTGATAGCCATGGCTCATGGCCCAGGGGCGATCGGTTCTCACCAGCATCTCCCCGACGGCGCCCGTCGGTACCTCGCAATCGTTCTCATCGACCAGACGCACATCGACGCCCCGGCGGACCTTCCCGCAAGTTCCGCGGACGGTCGGATTGGGGACGGATACGATGGGCGATGAGATCTCGGTCATGTTGAAAATGGTGTATACATCGACCCCGAAGCGGCGGTGGAATTGTGCCGCCCCCTCGATCAACGGCACGATGAAGCAAGTTCTCACCGTGTGCTCGCGGTCCGCGGCGGAGGGCTGCGCCTTGTTGAGGAACGTGGCCATCACGCCGAGCAGAAAAATGGCCGTGACTTGATGCTGTTTCACCATGGGCCAGAAGTGATCGGTCGAAAAGCGCTCGGGCAGCACGATCGAGCCGCCCCGCGCCAGCATGGCGAACGGCAGACCCATGCCGCCGATGTGGAACATGGGATTGTTGACCAGAAAGCGGTCGGCGCCGGTGATGAACGGCCACGACTCGGGCCCGGGATTCGTATACATGTGCAGATACGAGGACAGCACGCCTTTCGACGGGCCGGTCGTACCGGAGGTGTAGATGACCGACTGGGTGTCCCAGGGTTCGATCGGCCGCAACAGCGGGGGCAGCGGCGCGCTCGAGCGGGCGAGTGCCGCGAACGGGGTCATCGGCAGAGGCGACCGCGCGGGCGGCTCGGCTCCCACGATGACGAGATGAGTCAGCCGCGCGAGCGACAAGCCGTCCAGACGGCCGACCAGACTCGAGTGGACCACCGCGATCTCGGCATCGGAATTCTCGATCACGTGCTCGAGGAGTTTCCCGCGGTAGGCGGTGTTGATCGGAACAAAGACAGCGCCGAGGTAATTGATGGCGTAATAAGTCGCCAGCATTTCCGGGCTCGTCGGCTGCCATGCAAGCACATGGTCACCCTGCTTCACGCCGAGGGAGGCGAGGCCTGCCGCCACGGTGATGGTGCGCTCACGCATCTCCCGGTAGGTGTAGCGGCGCTCATCATCGAAGATCACGTAGGTGTCGTCGCCGCGCTCGCTCGCCCAGCGGTCGAGCAGATATCGCACCACACAGACTTCGCGCGCCGGCACGCGCGGATCCGCATGACCCGGCCCGGGAGCCGGGGTGCTGTTCGCCGCAGACATGTGTTCCTCCGCCCCCGCGTAGTTTCCTACGAGTAAGCATTTGTACATCATTGGTAGTCTGAGTACAATTCAGCCTCACGCCACGATAGAGCGGGGTCGATTGACATGTACCGGACCACGATCGAACTGTCGCCGATGCAGCGCGTGTACAGCGGCCGGCCGGCTGCCGAGGCGCTGGCCGAGGAGGCCGAGCGGCAGGGAGCAAAACGTGTGTTCCTGGTGTCGAGCAACACGCTCGCCAACAAGACCGATGAGGTCAACGCCATCCGCCGGGCCCTCGGCTCGAAATTGGTGGGCGTGTACGATTCCATCCGTCCGCATGTGCCTCGCGAGGACGTGTGCTCCGCGGTGGCGGCGGCCGAGCGCGCCGCGCCCGACCTGCTCGCCTCGCTCGGCGGCGGCTCGGTCACCGATGCGACCAAGATTCTCAACGTCTGCTTGAAACATGGTCTGCGCACGCCCGAAGCCATGGATCCGTATCGGATCGTGGTCCACGAGGATCGCTCGGTGACCGTGCCCAGCTTCGCGGGGCCGGATCTGCCCGTGGTGCTCATTCCCACCACGCTTTCCGGCGGCGAATTCAACGCGCTCTCCGGGGCGACCGACAAGAAGGTGAACGTCAAGCAAGGCTACGTTCATCCCCGAATGATGGCGCGCGCCGTGGTGCTCGATCCCACGGTCACGGTGCACACGCCCGAGTGGATCTGGTTCTCGACGGGCGTGCGTTCGCTCGATCATTGTTTCGAGACGCTGGGCTCGCTGAACTCGAACGACTACTGGGATGGCATGGCCATGAATGGCCTGCGACTGCTCGCCAAGGGGCTCACCGCCTCGAAGTCCGATTACCGCGATTTGAGCGCCCGCCAGCAATGTCAGATGGGGGCCTGGTGTTCGATGGTCGCCATCGTCGCGGGGCTCCCCATGGGGATCAGTCATGCGGTCGGGCATGCCCTCGGCGGATCGTTCGACGTGCCTCACGGGTACACTTCCTGCGTCATGGCGCCGTTCGCGCTCGAATTCAACTCGGATGTGAATGGCGAGCGGCAGAAGCTGATCAGCCTCGCGCTCGAAGATCCCGCCACCCCCGCGCATGTGCTGGCGGATCGGCTCATTCGTTCGCTCGGCATGCCGCGCTCGCTTCAGGCGGTCGGACTGAAGGAACAGGACCTCGATCCGCTCGCCGGATACACGCTGCAAGACATCTGGTGCGGCACGAATCCCAAGCCGATTCGTGATCGGCCGGCGCTGGTCGAATTTCTGCGGCGCGCAATGTGACCGACTTCGAGGGCCTGGTCGCGCGGCTCCTCGCCGGCGATCGGGCATCGCTCGCGCGCGTACTCACCCTGATTCAGCGCGATCCCGAAGCCGCTGCGCGGCTCGATCCCGCGATCGCCGGCGCCACCGGTCGGGCGTATACCGTCGGCATCACCGGCGCGCCGGGCGCCGGGAAATCCACGCTGGTCGGGGCGCTCTTGCTCGATGCGCTGACGCGCAGCCAGCGCAGCGCCGTGCTCGCGCTCGACCCCGAGTCCCCCATTTCCGGCGGTGCCATTCTGGGCGATCGGGTGCGGATGGAGCGCGCGGCGGCCGACGATCGGGTGTTCATCCGGTCGGTGACCGCGGAGGCGAGCGCCGGTGGCCTGTCGACGGCCGCCCCGCTCATCGTGCGGGCGCTGGATGCCGCCGGATGGCCTTGGATCTTGATCGAGACGGTGGGTGTCGGTCAGACCGAACTCTCCATCGTCGATGCGGCAGCCACCACCGTCGTCGTGCTCACGCCGGGTTTCGGCGATGAGGTTCAGTCGATCAAAGCCGGTCTGATGGAGGTGGGCGATGTATTCGTCATCAACAAGGCGGACCGGCCGGGCCTCGCCGAGACGCGGCGCGACCTCGAACACGCACTCGCCCATTCGCCCCGGCGTGAATGGCAGCCGCCGATCCTCGATACGATCGCCACCGAACAGGCGGGCGTCGCAGAGATCTGGGAGGCGATTTATGCGCACCGCGTGCATCTGGAGAAGACCGGCGCGCTGCCGGCCCAGCGCCGCCGCTTGCTGCGTCTCGCGGTTCGGGCGTTGGCCGAACGTGCGACGCGCGATCGTTTACAGGCCTATCTCGACGGCGCCGGAGCTCAGCTCGTAGAGCGCGTCGACCGGCGGGAAATATCGCTCGCATCGGCGTGCGCCGAGGTGCTGCGGGCAGTCGGCGCGGCAGACCCGCGCTCGGAGTGAGCGCGCCTCAGCGCGCGCCGGCGCCGAGGCTCGAGCGCTCGTCCTGGCCGGTCAACCGATGCGCCGCGGCGACGATCGCCTCGAGCGTCGAGCCGGGGGGGTAGGTTTCGACGCCGAGCTCGGCCAAGCGCCGGCAAGTCGAGGGCGGCAGCACGCCCCCCGCAAAGATCGGCAGTTCGGGGCGTGCGGCGCGCAGCTCTGCGATCACGCGCTCCACCACGAGCGCGTGTCCGCCGACATTCAGACCCACCAGATCCACGTCCTCGTCCACCGCCGAGCGCACGATCTCGGGGCCGGTGATCATGCCGCCGATGATGACGTGGAAGCCGGCATCGCGCAGCGCGCGCGCCACCAGCGACAGGCCGCGCCAGTGGCCATCGAGCGCCGTCTTGACCAGCAGAATCCGCTTGCCCGTCGCCATCAGACGAGCTCCGGCGTTTGCCAGTCGCCCCAGATCTGACGATACAGCTCGCCGATCTCGCCGAGGGTCACTTCGGCGTCGAGCGCCTGCATCATGACCGGCATGATGTTCTGCTCGCTTCGGCAACACGCCTCCAGTGCCTTCAGCGCCGCGCAGGCGCCGGCTTGGTGGCGCTCGCGGCGCACGGCGCGCAGCCGCTCCAGCGCCACATCGTAGGCGTCGTTCACGCCGGGGAATCCGTCGACCACGAAGGGCGAAACGTCGTCGGTGAAGTGGGTGACGCCGACCACCACCTTGCGCCCGGCCACTTCCTCCTCCATCTCCCGGATCTGGTTGTCGCGCGCCTTGCCGTGCAGCCAGCCCGAGTCCAGGGTCGCAAGAAATCCGCCCTGGGCCTGGATCTCCTCGACGAACTGCCAGGCGCGCTGCTCGAGATCCGCGGTGAGCGATTCGACGTAAAACGAGCCGCCCAGCGGATCCGCGACCGCGCTCAAATTCGTCTCGTGTTGAAGGATCTGCTGGATGCGCACCGACATCTGGTGCGCGTGCTCGCTCGGCACCGAGAGGGCCTCATCGTATCCGGACACGCCGAGCGACTGGGCGCCTCCCAGCACCGCGGTGAGCGCCATCAGGGTGCCGCGCACGATGTTGTTGAGAGGCTGCTGGTAGGTCATCTTCGAGCCCGAGGTGACCACATGGATGCGCAGCCGCAAGGCGCGCGGATCGGTGACCCCATAACGCTCACTGAGCAGCCGATGCCACATCTTGCGCGCCGCGCGCAGCTTCGAGGCATCCTCGAATATGTCCAGCGTGGTGCGGAAATTGACGCCGCCGCAGCGCGAGGCGGCCGCCGTGATATCCATGCGGCCGCGCCGACGGATCTCATCCAGGTATTCGATGGCATTCGCGATCAGCGCGCCGAGTTCCTCGTAGGCGTTCAAGCCGCTGTCTCCGCCGTTGTAGGCGGCAATCGAGACGGGCACCCATTTCGGCAGATGACGGCCGCAGAATTCGATGATGTCGGCGTTCAGCCGCAGCCCGGCTGCCGTCGGTATCTGCTGCTTGGTCACACAGCCGAGATAGGTCAGAAAGAAATCGCTCTGGCCCGTGCCGGGGAGCGTGGCGAGGTCGAGCCCGCGGCGTTTTGCGACGCTCCAGTAGGCGGCGAGCGCGTAGGGTCCGTGTTGCACCACCGCCCCGCCGGCGTGTCCGTAAGTGGTCTCGATCGGAATTCCCTGCAGACACAGATGCGTGTCGCGGATGCTCTGCATGGGCGCGCCGGTGAGTCCGACATCCTCCCGGCGCGCCACCACTTCCGGATGATCCACGTTGTACAGATGGTCCGCGGTATTGCGATCGTGTTCCATGAGGAAGCCGGTTTCACCGGTCCTCAGCAGAAACTTGATGCGCTCGTTCTCATCCTCCGGCTTGCCGAAGCCCGACAGCTGGAAGATCCGCCATGGCTTGGTTCGATAACCCTGCGGGAATCCGCCGCGCTGGAACGGGGCTTCCCCGGGCAGCCGATCCATGATCGCGCGATGCTCGGGCGGCACGTCATCGGGGCCGTAGGCCGCCCGCAAAGGCAGCCCGGACTGGCTGCGGGGGTCGGTGGGCGGCAACGGGTGGTCGGCCATAGGTGCGGCTTTCGGCGGGTGCATCGGGCTATTTACTGATAGTATCAAAATTTTACCGACAGTGATAATTCTTGGCCCGGTCGCACCCAGAGGAGTCAGGGCAATGGATGCAGCGTTTACAGCGGGGCTCTTTTCCGTCGCCGGCAAGACCGTGCTGATCACGGGCGGCGGCGGGGGGATCGGACGGATGCTCGCGAAATCATTCCTGGCCGCCGGCGCCCGGGTCTGCATCACCGGCCGCAAGGCGGACGGGCTCGAGGAGGCCCGCCGGGCGCTCGGCAATCCGGACGAGCTCAAGCTGCTGCTCGCCGATCTCTCTTCGCCACAGGGCATGCGCGCGCTCGTCGATGCGTTCTGCAGCCAGGAATCGAAGCTGCACGTGCTCATCAACAACGCCGGGCGGACCTGGGGAGCGGCGTTCGACAAATTTCCCGACAGCGCATGGCAAAACGTGTTTGCCGTGAACGTGCACGCGCCTTTCGCGTTGGCTCAGGGCCTGTTGGGACCCCTGCAGGCGGCCGCCACCGCAGGGGACCCTGCACGAGTCATCAACATCGGGTCGGTCTACGCCGAGACCACCCGGGTGATGCAGGCCTACTCATACACCGCCAGCAAGGCCGCCATCCATCAGCTGACGCGGGTCATGGCGCGCGAGCTCGCGCCGCGCCACATCCTGGTCAATGCCATCGCGCCGGGTCTGTTCCCGTCGAACATGACGGAAATACTGCTGCGCGACGAGTCGATTCGCGAAGCGACGCTGGCGGATATCCCGCGCGGGCGCGCGGGGACCATCGAGGACATCGGCGGCACTGCGATATTTCTTTCCTCGCGGGCAGGTGCTTACATGACCGGCGCCGTCCTGCCGCTCGATGGCGGGCTGCTCATCGCACACTAGAGGTGTCTCTCAATGGTTGCCGCGTATAAAACGCTGTCGATTCGGAAGAACGGACCGGTGGATTGGCTGACCCTCGACCGGCCCGAGGCGCTCAACACGCTCACCATAGACATGGTCGAGGAGCTCGGGCGCTATTTCAGCGCGCTGGAGTCCGATTCGAGCGTCCGGGTGGTGGTGCTTCGCGGTGCCGGGGGGCAGTTTTGCGCGGGGCTGGACCTGAAAGACATGGGTCCTCGGCTCGCCTCCATGGATTCGGCCGCCATGTACGCCTTTCAGCGGCGGCTGAGCCGCATCGTGCTTGCCATGCGGCGATGTCCGCAGCCCATCATTGCGCTTCTCGAGGGCGCCGCCTGCGGGGGCGGTCTGGCGCTCGCGCTCGCCTCCGACGTTCGCTATTGCACGGGCGACGTACGCATGAACGCCGCGTTCATCCGCATCGGCCTCACCGGATGCGATATGGGGGCGAGCTACCTGATGCAGCGCCTGGTCGGGGCGTCCGTCGCCGCCGAGGTGCTGATGACGGGCCGCTTCCTCAGCGCGGAACGGGCTCAGGCGCTCGGCCTGATCTCGCTCGTGGTGGCCGCATCCGAGCTCGAAGCGGCGGCCGAATCGCTTGCCGCGGACCTGCTGCGCGCCGAGCCCCTGGCGCTCGCCCTCACCAAGCAGGCACTCAATGCGAACCTCGCCGCCCCGTCCTTGGAGGCGGCGCTCGAAATGGAGGACCGGCAGCAGACCTTGATGGCGTCCGGACCCGAGTTTGCCGCCCGCATCCGCGCCTTCCTATCCCGCGGTGAGCAGACCCGCGATTAGAACTGATACCCCAGCGTGATGCCAAAGGTCCGCGGCGGCATGACCGTGCCGACCCGCACGTTGGCGTAGAGCGGCGCCGAGATGATGTTGTTGGCAATCGCGAACTTGTCCGCGGCGTTGCGCACCCATGCCGTTGCGTTCCAGTGCTTGTCCACCGATTCCCAGCCGGCGCTGGCATTGATCAAGCCGTAACCGGGCTGGGTCGCATCTGAATTGTTGAACTCGGTGAAGTAGACCCGGCCCTGATAGGAATCTTCGGCCTTGAACAGCAGGCGGCCCGATGTGCCGGCCAGCGGCACGTCATACGCCAACCCGAGCCGAGCCGTGTAGGGCGGCGCGTTGTCGAGATAGTTTCCCGACACGTTGACGGGGGCGAAATTGGCTCCGTAATAGGAATTGACGAACGAGGTGTACTTGGCGCTGAGATAGGTGGCCGCCACGTTGAGCTGCAGATGCGGCACGAGTCTCGCGAGCAACTCCGTCTCCAAGCCGTAGTTGTGGGCCGACGCGGCGTTTACCGTCTCGACCACGCTTTGCTGGTTGACGAAGCCCACCTGCAGATCTTTGTAGTCATAGAAGAAGGCGGCGGCCGTGAATTGAATCCGGTCGTCCAAACCCTTCGCCTTGAGCCCGGTCTCGTAGGCCCAGACATACTCGGGATTGATCACCGGATTCTCGCTGCCGATGTTGATCACCCCGGATTTGAAGCCGCGATTGATGCTCGCATACAAAAGCGTGTTCGGGTCCACGTGGTATTCCAACAGCGCCTTCGGCGTGAACGCGTTCCAGTCGGCCGATTGATCCGTCGGAATATCGGCGCCCAGGGCCGTGAAGATGAAGGAGCCGGTGCCCGAGCGCTCCTCGTGGCTGAAGCGGCCGCCCAGAGTCAGCGACCACTGATCGTTGAACACTTTCACGCCCTGCAGGAAGATCCCGTACGCATTGCTGATGACGGTGCCCTCCTGAAGGTATTCGCCGGTGTCGAGAAAGTTGCAGGGTACGGCCGCATTCGCCACCCGGGGCGTGCAATCGCCGCCGGTCAACGTGACCCCGAGGCCCGTGGTCGGCACGTACACGCTGCCGAACCGGCGCTCATGGAAATAGTTCAAGCCCGCCAGCCAGTCGATGCCGAGGGCCTTGGTGCTGACGGTGAGATCCTCGCTCCACGAATCGCTGGTCTCCTCGTAGTTGTTCCGGCCGTAGATGTCGGCATTCGAGACGGCCAGGTCATCCGCGTTGAAGCGGTTGTAATTGCGGTACGCGGTGATGCTCTTCACGTCGAAATCGCCGGGCGACCAGTCGACGATGGTGGTGGCGCCGAGGCCGTGACGCTTGTTGGTGGGATCGACGCTCGACCAGATGTCGCGCAGGTTCGGATTGCCGGTGCCGCAACAATTGAAGAGCGTCGAGGCGCCGAACAGCGCCACCGCCGGAAGCCCCGCATTGGTCGTGGTGGTGGGCCCGAAGTAGTGAAAGGCGTAGTTATCGTCGTTCTCGTGCGAGTAGTCGACGATCACATCGATCACCAGCTTGTCCTCCGGCTTGATTCGGATGCTCGCGCGCACCGCCTGCGCATCGCGATTGTCGATCTGCGTTCCGGTAAAGAGGTTGGTGCCGAAGCCGTCCCGCTTCTCGATGTTGGCGGCAATGCGCGCCGACACGATATCGTTGACGGGGCCGCCGATCGCGCCTTCGAACAGCTTGTCGGCGTAATTGCCGAAGGTCACGTTCGCATAGCCCTCGACGTCATCGGTGGGTTTCTTGGTGACCATGTCCACCACACCGGCGGTGGCGCTGCGGCCGTACAGGGTTCCCTGCGGCCCGCGCAGCACCTCGACCCGGTCCAAATCGTAGAATCCGGACAATTGCTCGGCGGGAAGCGGGATCTGTGCGCCGTTCTGCAGAAAGGCGACCGCCCCGTCGGCCCCGAGATCGATGCTCGTGAGTCCGATGCCGCGGATGAATGTGCGATTGACGCCGAACTGATTGCCCACCGACAGGTTCGGAACTTCCTCGGCGAGATCGGCGATGTTCTGCACGCCGCCGGGTTTCAAAGCGTCGGATGTGAGGGCCGAAATCGACGCGGGGGTGTCGATCACGGATTCGGATCGCCGAGTGGCGGTGACCACCACCTCGTTGAGCGTCGTGTCGCTCGCCGCGTCCGCCGCCGGGGCCGAGGCCTGTGACCACACGCCAGGTGCCGCCAAACACAGCGAGATCACACCCATCCAGCGCGGCAACTCGAATCGCCGCAGCAAATTGCTCTCGAGAACCATTGGCCACTCCCCCCGATTTTGGATCATCTTGTTCTGCAGAATACTATGAGTATAATTTCATTTATCATCAGGTAAGGGAAGAGTCTAACAGGAAGAAAGTAGTTGTTGTATTAAGGCAACGCTTGGAGATGACCATGGACCGCATCAATCTTGGAGCCGCAGTCATCCACCGCGTCGAGGAATGGAGCGGCCGCTTCCTGACGCCGCAGACGCTGTTCACCGGTTTCACCGACGCGGACTATGCGGCGAGCAAGGACCTCGTCGCGGGCCCGTACCTCGATGCCGACACCGACGCCATCGTCGCCCGCTTGCAGACCTGGATCGTCGAGATCGAGGGATTGCGCGTGCTGATCGACACGGGCGCCGGCAACGACAAGCAGCGACCGGGGATTCCGGTGTTCGGCAACCTCAACACACCTTTCCTCGAGCGGCTCGCGGCCGCCGGCTTTTCGCCGGACGACATCGATCTGGTCGTGTGCACGCATCTGCACGTCGATCATGTCGGCTGGAACACGCGCCTCGAGGCAGGCGACTGGATACCCACTTTCCCCAAGGCGCGTTATGTGTTTCCTCAACCGGACGCGGAATATTGGGATCCCCGCAACCTTGCCCGCTTTCCCCACAAGATCGGCGAGGCGGTCAATGCCGGGTTCTTCGACGACAGCGTGCGGCCCATCCTCGATCGGGGACTGGCCGATCTCGTCTCGGGAGCGGCGGAAATCGCTCCCGGCGTGCGGCTCGAGCCCGCCCCGGGACACACCCCCGGGAGTCAGACCATTACCGTCACCAGCCGCGGTGAGCGCGCGGTGTTCGTCGGCGACGTGATGCACCATCCCTTGCAGATCATGAATCCGCACTGGAACAGCATCTTCTGCGAGGATGGCGCCCGCGCCCGGGAGAGCCGCCAGCGCGTGCTCGAGCGGGTGGTCGAGGAGGAGGCGCTGCTGATCCCGGCGCACTTCGCCGGCGAGCACATGGTGCGGGTGGTCCGGACGTCGTCGGGGCTGCGGCCGGCACCGCCGCTTCGCTAAAGGCGCGCGCGATGCGCTAGTCTTGCGGGCGATGCGCTAGGCTTGCAGAGGGCGCAGAGGCCCCGCCGGCTCATCGAGGCAGAACGACCATGGATTTCTCACACAGCGACAAAGTTCGGGATCTGCAGGAGCGGGTGACCCGTTTCATGAGCGAGGCCGTGTATCCGGCGGAAGCGCGATTTCAGGAAGAAGTGCAGGCCAACCGCCGGCAGGGCGATGCGTGGCGGCCCACGCTCATCGTCGAGGAGCTCAAGCGCCGGGCCCGCGCTGCCGGGCTGTGGAATCTATTTTTGCCGGATTCGGAGTATGGCGCCGGGCTCACCAATCTCGAGTATGCGCCGCTCTGCGAGATCATGGGACGCTCGCCGCTCGGGCCGGAAGCGTTCAACTGTTCGGCGCCCGATACCGGAAACATGGAAGTGCTGGTCCGCTATGGCTCGGATGAGCAGCGGCAGCGCTGGCTGGTGCCGCTCCTCGAGGGACGAATCCGCTCGGCGTTCGCGATGACCGAACCCGCGGTGGCGTCGAGCGATGCGACCAACATCGAGGCATCGATCGTGCGCGCGGGCGATGAGTACGTGATCAACGGCCGCAAGTGGTGGACCACCGGCGCCGGCGACCCGCGCTGCGAGATCCTGATCTTCATGGGCAAGACCGATCCAGCCGCGGCGCGGCACGCGCAGCAGTCCATGATCCTGGTGCCGATGAACAGCCCGGGGGTCAAGGTGCTGCGCACGCTGACCGTGTTCGGGTACGACGACGCGCCCCACGGGCATGCGGAAATGGATTTCAAGGAGGTGCGCGTTCCCGCATCCCATCTGCTCCTCGGCGAGGGGCGCGGCTTCGAGATCGCCCAGGGGCGCCTGGGGCCGGGGCGCATTCATCACTGCATGCGGCTCATCGGCATCGCCGAACGCGCGCTCGAGCTTCTCTGCCGGCGTGCCTCGCATCGGGTGGCCTTCGGGCGGCGTCTCGCGGAGCGCGGCGTGACGCTCGAGCGCATCGCCGAATCGCGGATCCTCATCGACCAGGCGCGCTGGCTGGTGTTGAATGCGGCCTACATGATGGATACGGTCGGCAATCGCGCCGCCAAGAAAGAAATCGCGATGATCAAGGTCGCCGCTCCCTCGATGGCATGCCGGGTCATCGACTGGGCGATCCAAGCTCACGGCGGGGGCGGAGTGGGCGAGGACTTCATTCTCGCGGCAGCGTATGCGGGTGCGCGCTCGCTGCGCTTCGCCGATGGCCCCGACGAGGTGCATCGGGAGCAGATCGGGAAGCTCGAGATCGCGCGCTGGCGCACGGGCTGAAATTCGCCGGCATCCATCCAGGGCATCTATATAGAATGTGCGGATGCCACTGCGCGCTCTTGTAGGCTTATTTCTCGTGCTGAGCGGCATCGGCAACACCTGGGCCGGTTCGACCCTCGACCGGGTGATGCGCACCAAGGTCCTCAAAGACGTGCTGTTGGATACCTATCCGCCCTTTAGCTTCATCGATGCCAACAACGAACTCGCCGGTTTCGATGTCGACGTGGCGCGTGCGGTGGCGGCGAAGCTCGGGGTGACGCTGAGCCTGTTGACGCCCGGGTGGGAGACCATCGTCTCCGGCCATTGGCAGGGTCGCTGGGACATTTGCATCTGCTCGATGAGTCCCACCGCCGAGCGGGCCAAGGTGCTGAATTTTCCTGTTTGGTACTATAGTTCCCCCGCTGTTCTGACGGTGCACAAGAACGAGCAACACATCCGATCGATTGCAGACATTTCCGGCAAACGGGTCGGCGTAGGAACCGGTTCGAGTTACGAAAACTATCTCGGCCGGGCGCTGAGCATTCCGGGGGCGCCGCCCATCGCGTATCCGTTTCATGACGTGATCGCGATTCCGGGGGACGAAAGCGTGAATTTTCGCAATCTCGCGCTCGGCCCCGGAGTCCGCCTGGATGCCATCGTGTCCGACCTCGCCACGGCGCAAGCCAACATCAACGCCTTGCATACCCTCAAGATCGTCGGCCCCGTGCTCTACGCGGAGCCCAATGTGGTGGCGACGGAGAAGGGGGATCCGCAGTGGGACGGCACCGTGACCCGCGCGTTCGATGAGCTGATGGCGGATGGAAGCCTGGCGAAAATATCGATCAAGTGGTTCGGTCAGGACATCACGCCCCATGGCCATTGATGCGCCGGGCGTCTCCTCCACGATGCAGGATCCGCGGCCGCTTTCCGCGGCGCAGCTGGGCCATGACCGGGAAGGCAGGCGGTTTCGGCGCAACGTCTGGCTTACCTGGCTCGTCTTGTTCACGTTGTTGGGAGTCGCGTTTCACGGCTTGCACCTGGATTTTTCCTACGTCGGTCAAAAGCTGCCCTTTTTGCTGGGTCTTCGACTCGCGCCGGACGGGTTCATCCAGGGTGCCGCGTTGACGGTACTCGTGACCATTTGCTCGATGTTCTTCGCGCTGCTGGTGGCGCTGATCACCGCGCTCGGCCGACTGTCCGGAAATCCAGTCGCATTCGCCGTCGCCACGTTTTACGCGTCGCTATTTCGCGGCACCCCGTTGCTGGTTCAGGTGCTCATTATCTATCTGGCGCTGCCGCAGGTGGGCGTTGTCCTCGGGGCCATGACCTCGGGACTGATCGCCTTGTCGCTCAATTACGGTGCGTACCTGGCCGAAACGATTCGCAGCGGCGTGATGGCGGTACCGGCGGGACAACGCGAAGCGGCAAGGGCGCTTGCGCTGCCACGGTGGGTGATCGCCTGGAAGGTGATTGCGCCACAAGCCCTGCGCCTCATCATCCCTCCGGCGGGTGCGCTGTTCGTCTCCATGCTGAAGGATTCATCCCTGGTCTCTTTGATGGGATTGTGGGAACTCAATTTCCTGGCGCAGTCCTATGCCCGTGCGACCTACCATTACATGGAAATGTTGATCGCCGCGGCCCTGATCTACTGGTCCCTGTCGATCGCCTTCGAGCTGATTCAGTTCAGGCTGGAGCGCCGTTTCGGCAGGGGTGTCGTTTCGGCGGGAAGGCACTAGCTCGCATGCCGCAAATCCCCGCAGCCACTCCGTCGAGCGCTCCGGCCGGGCGGTCGCTGCTGACCGTTGAGCGATTGAGCAAGTGGTACGGCGCGGTGCAGGTGCTGCGCGATGTGTCCCTGGAGGTCGCTGCGCACGAACGCGTGGTGATATGCGGGCCATCCGGATCCGGCAAGTCGTCGCTGCTGCGCTGCCTCAACGGCCTCGAGCCGCATCAAGCGGGCCGGATCATCGTCGACGGGACTGAGCTCACCGGGTCCGCATCGGCGCTCGGTGCCGTGCGGCGTGAGATCGGGATGGTATTTCAGTCGTTCAATCTGTTCCCGCACATGACTGCGCTCGACAACTGCACATTGGCGCCGATCTGGGTCCGCAAGATGCCGCCGGCAGACGCGCAGGAACTGGCGCGATCCTATCTCGCGCGGGTGCGTCTTGCTTCTCACGCGCACAAGTATCCGGGTCAGCTCTCGGGGGGCGAACAGCAGCGGGTGGCGATTGCCCGTGCCTTGTGCATGTCGCCCAAGATCATGCTGTTCGACGAGCCGACTTCCGCGCTCGACCCGGAGATGACCCAGGAAGTGCTGGAGATCATCCTGGGGCTGGCGGACACCGGCATGACCATGATTTGTGTCACCCATGAGATGGGTTTCGCGCGTCGTGCGGCGGACCGAATCGTGTTCATGGACCAGGGCGCCCTCGTCGCGCAAGGAACTCCCGGCCAGATGTTCGACAGTCCCCAGAGCGAGCGGTTGAAGGCGTTTTTGAGCCAAGTTCCGCAGGGGAACTGATAATGATCATGCACTTACGTCGCCAACGGCCCATGGATGCGGCACTGTAGGGTGGACCCCTATACACCGGCGCCGCATCACGCCATTTATATTGCACTAGCACCAAGCGCGTCTCAAAACAGCAAGCTCGAGCGCAATCCGCCGAACGATGCCACTAAGCTGGAGCCCCTACAAGTCGAGGGACTGCCATGGAAGATCTCATCCACGTCATATACGTAGGTGCTGCGTCGCCTGATCTGTCCGAACACGACACGGTCAATATTCTAAACGACGCGCGCAAGACGAATCGAAGCCATGACATCTCAGGGTTGATGCTCTATGTCGGCGGTTGTCTGTTGCTGCTGCTCGAAGGTGAGCCGGCGAAGGTCGACAGCGCGTCGCGCGCGATCGTCACCGACCAACGCGACATGCGGATGATTCTGCGCGAGCCCATCTCGGAACGGGAATTCCCGGAATGGATCATGGGATTCGAGACGGTCGAGCCGCTCGAAGCCGCCCGGTTGCTGGGCGAGCCCCTGTTGTTCGACCCCTCATCGCGCATTCCCCGCATAAATCCCACCTCCGCGAAAACGTTGCTCTCCATCATCGGACGCCGCCGGTGGCAATCCGATCGAAGCGGAATGTTTCGAGCCATCCGCCGCACGGCGAAGTGATCGGCAACGCAGCGCCGGCGCCGATCGCCGGTGGGGGGCGATTTTGTAAAATCGCCGGCGGCCATTGCGTGGCGAGATTGCGGATCTCGGCAAAGCGTGACTCGGTTATCGGCGATCGCATCTTGCGGTGCGGATGAGTCGATATTCGACGCGGCCAAAATCCGGCATCGTTCCGCACGCTCGATCGATCAACGGAGGACTCGGCGGAATGGCGACCCGGAAGAATGACTATCATTACCTGCGAACCAACATAGAGCGCAGTGAGCCGCGCAAATACCCCTCGCTGGAGTCGGCGCTCGCCGCGATGAAGGATCTATTGCATCTTCAGCTCGGTCGCGGCTTCATTACGACCCGCGAGTCGGACGGCAGGCACACGAGCCGGCATCCCGATGGCAGGGGGGTGCAGTTCTGGGCGGAGGATTCGAGCGGCGGCATCGTGAGCTGAGGCCGCGACGCCGATTGTTCAGGCCCCCTCCGAGGCCCGTGATATTCTGTTTGCATGGAGCACATCGGGCACGAAAACCACCTCCTTGGGGCGCTGCCCGGCTACATCCAGCAATCATGGCTCGCGCAGCTCGAGCGGGTACAAATGCCCCTCGGTGAGGTGCTGTACGAGTCGGGCGTGACCTTGAGCCACGTCTATTTCCCCACCACGGCCATCGTCTCGCTGCTGTACGTCATGGAGGACGGCGCGTCGGCGGAAATCGCGGTCGTCGGCAATGAGGGCATCGTCGGGATCTCGCTGTTCATGGGAGGCGAGTCGACGCCGAGCAGGGCGGTCGTGCAAAGCGCCGGACAGGGATTCCGGCTGAAGGCGCAGGTGCTCAAGGAGGAGTTCAACCGTGCCGGCCCCGTGCTGCATCTGCTGCTGCGCTACACGCAGGCGCTGATCACGCAGATGGCGCAGACCGCGGTGTGCAACCGGCATCATTCGCTCGATCAGCAATTGTGCCGCTGGCTGCTGTTGAGCTTGGATCGGCTGCAGGGAGACGAGCTCGTCATGACCCAGGAATTGATCGCCAACATGCTGGGCGTGCGCCGCGAGGGCGTCACCGAGGCGGCTCTCAAACTTCAAAGCGCGGGGCTGATCCGTTATGCACGCGGACGCATCACGGTCCTGGATCGGGCCGGATTGGAGCAGAGGACTTGCGAGTGTTACGCCGTCGTCAAAAAGGAATACGACCGGCTTCTTCCTTGAGGGCCGCGATGGCGGCGGCCGGCATCTCGGTCTGCGGCTGGTCGAGGGGCGCCGTTGAGATATCCGGCTCCGCGCGCCCGCCCAGCGTCACATACACCGCGTGCGTGACTCCATCATCCGCCAACAGGATATGAGTCTGCCCGATCGGCAGCCGTACGCCATCCATCTCGATGCGCGCGACGCCGCGGCACACCCGATCGGGATTGGAGACCAGAATCTCGTAGCGGGCCGACCCATGCTTGAAAATGAGGTCGAAGCTTGGCCAGTCCGCGGGGATGCACGGCGTCACGAACAATTTGCCCGCGCGCACTCGAAATCCCAGCAGCCATTCCAAACCCGCCCGGTACATCCAGCCCGCTGATCCCGTGTACCACGTCCAGCCTCCCCGCCCAACGTGGGGCGCCACCGAATAGACGTCCGCGGCCACCACATAGGGCTCGACTTTGTAGCGCTGCACATCGGCGCGGTTCTTGGTGTGATTGATGGGATTGAGGAGCGACATGAGTTCGGCTGCCCGCGCGCCGCGCCCGAGGATGGCCTCGGCGATGACGGTCCAGGTGGCGGCGTGGGTGTATTGTCCGCCGTTCTCGCGGATACCCGGGGGGTATCCCTTGATGTAGCCGGGATCCCGCGGGGTGTGATCGAAGGGCGGGGTGAACAGCAGTGCAATTCCCGGATCGTTGAGGATCAGGCGGCTTTCGACGTTCGACATGGCGAGCGTGGCGCGGCCGACCTCGGCGCCTCCGGAAATCACGCTCCAGGATTGCGCGATCGAATCGATGCGGCATTCGCTGCTCGAGGCCGAGCCGAGCGGGGCTCCGTCGTCGAAATAGCCCCGCAGGTACCAGTCGCCGTCCCAGGCCTGCTCGAGCGCGGCCCGCAACGACGCCGCGTGGTCGATCCACCGCGTGGCGCGTGCCTGCTCCGACCGCGCCGCGGCCACGGCGGCGAACTCGAGCAGCGTACCGTACAGGAACCACCCGAGCCAGACGCTTTCGCCCTGACCCTTTTCGCCGACCCGGTTCATGCCATCGTTCCAGTCCCCGGTCCCGAACAGCGGCAGGCCATGCACGCCGACCCGCAATGCATGATCGAGCGCGCGCGCGCAGTGTTCGAACAAGGTTGCGGTTTGTTCCGAGATGCCCGGCATGAAGAACGCGTCGTGCTCCTCGGGCAGCAGCGCGCGGCCTTCGAGAAACGCGACGTTCTCGTCGAGCACCGCCGTATCTCCAGTGGTCGCGAGGTACTGCAGAACACAATAGGCGAGCCACACCACGTCGTCGCTGATGCGGGTGCGTACGCCCTGGCCGGTGGCGCCTGCGGTGACCGGCGGCAGCCACCAGTGTTGCACGTCTCCCCCGGCGAATTGGCGGCCGGCGGCGCGCAGCAGATGCTCGCGCGTGAGGTCCGGTCTCGCGACCGCCAAAGCCATGCCGTCCTGGAGCTGATCGCGGAAACCGTAGGCGCCGCTGGCCTGATAGAAGGCCGATCTCGCCCAGACACGGCAGACGAGAGTCTGATAGAGCGACCATCCGTTGAGGAGGATGTCCAGGGAACGATCCGGTGTCCTCACCTGCACCCCATCGAGAATGTCCCGCCAATGTGCAACGACGCCGCGAAACGCAGCGTCCAGATCGGCGTCTCGATAGCGGGCGAGCAGCGATCGCGCGGCGGCGGCATCGTCGGCCTCGCCGAGGAACGACACGACTTGTACGCTCTCACCCGGCTCGAGCGCGATGGCGGAGCGCAGCGCGCAGCACGGATCGAGCCCCGCGCCCGCGCGCGCCGCCAGATGCAGGCGCGAGGCCATGGCGGCCGGCAGGTCGAGGGTGCCGTGGCGGCCGAGAAATTCTGTGCGGTCGGCGGTCCATTGCGACTGGTGTCCGGCGAGATCCGCGAAAGCGACGCGGGATCCGAAGGCGGCATCCCACGGATTGCGGGCGAACACGGCGCCGGTGAGCGCATCGAGCTCGGTCACGATGAACGGCGCCGCCGATCCGCGCGCGGTGCCGAGCACCCATTCGGCGTACGCGGTGATTGTCAGCCGCCGCGGTCGCTTCGAGGTGTTGCGGATCTTCAGCACTGAGATCTTGATGGGGTCGTCGATCGGCACGAACATGCATAGGTTGAGCTCGAGGTCGCGGGCCGTCACCTCGAACCGGCTGTACCCGTATCCATGCCGCGCAATGTAGGTCGCCCCGGGATCGCGGATGGGCGCGGCGGTCGGCCCCCACACCTCGCCGGTCTCCTCGTCTCTCAGATACAGCGCCTCCCCCGGGCGGTCCGATACGGGATCGTTCGACCAGGGCGTGATCTGGTGCTCGCGGCTGTTGAGCGCCCAGGTGAAGCCGCCGCCGTCGGCGGCCACCTGAAATCCGAATTGCGGATTGGCGATGACGTTGATCCAGGGTGCGGGCGTGGACTGCCCGGGCGCAAGAATCGTCACGTATTCGCGGCCCTGCGCGTCGAAACCTCCCAGTCCGTTGAAGAACTCGAGATCGCCGCCCGATGCGCCGCCCGCCGCCGGCTCCGGTTTGGGCACGCTGCGCAGCGGCAATGCGATGGGCGTGACGGGCTTGCGGGTGCGATCGAGTTGGTCGGAGATGCCGCCGCGCCGGGCCACCAGCACCACTCGCGCGACCGCCGACAGCAGATTGCGGCTCTGCTCCGATATCAGGTCGGTGCGCAGCACGAACACCGCGCCGCGCGCGCGATGGGCCGCGGCGGGCGGCCGCGACTGGGTCATGCGCGCCTGGGTTTCCAGCGCGTTTTGCAGGTCCTGGATGTACGACGCCGCACGATCATTGAGGATCACCAGATCCACCTCGAGGCCCTTCATTTTCCAGTATTCGTGCGCCTGAAGCAGCTGGCGGGCAACGGCAATATCCTCGACCGCGTCGATCCGCAGCAGCACGATGGGAATATCGCCGGAAATTCGCTGCGCCCACAATCCGGCGGGCGGACCGCTGCCCTCGCGAATCGCGGCCGACGGCGGACGCATCGAGGGGTCCGCATAGAGCAGGTGCCCGGCGAGGCGCTGAAAAAGACCCGCGTCGGCGGAGTCGATGCCGAGATGACGCAACTGCACCTGGGCCTGGGTCCAGGCAAGCGTGGCGGCGCGCTCGAACGAGTTGTTCTCGTGGTGCTTGTCGAGCAGATCGAGCACGGCTTCGCGCGAGGAGGCGATGCCGGTCCAAAAGGCGATTCGTGCGGTCGCGCCCGCCGTCACCAGGATCCGATATCGAAGCGCGAACACGGGGTCGAGGACCGTGCCGACGGTGCCGGACAGCCGATGGCCATCCATCACCGCGAGCGGGGAGCGGATTTCACGTCCGCGGCCCAGAAAGCGCGCCCGATCGGTCTCGATTTCCGGCTCGCCCAACGCGCTGCCGTCGACCACCGCATGATGGGCCGCCCAGATCTCCGGCTCCCCGGGCGTGCGCTTGCGGCGCGTCGCCAGCAGCGTGTCGCGCTTGGCGACGTACTCCGTCTGCACGAACAGCTTCGAGAAGGTTTGATGCGCGGCATCGGCCGCCGGCGGGGCCAGCACCAGTTCCAGGTAGGAGGTCACCTCGATCTCCCGGTCTCGATGACCTGAGTTGGCGATCGACAGCCGCCGGACTTCCGCATCGTCCTCGGGCGAGACCACGATCTCCAGCGTCGTCGTGATCGTGGCGTCCGTGCGAATGTACTCGGCGCGATCCTCGGTGAAGGTGACTTGATACGATTGGGGCTCGATGCCGCACGGTTGATAGCCCGCCGACCAGACGGCACCGCTCACCACGTCGCGCAGAAAGAGGTAGCTTCCGTAATCATCCCGCGTGGCATCCTCGCGCCAGCGTGTCACGCCGATGTCGCCCCATCGGCTGTAGCCCGAACCTGCGCCGGTCAGCATCACCGAATAGCGCCCGTTCGAGAGCAGATGAGTTTGCGGTAATGCGTCGTGGGCGCCGTGCAGGCGCCGGACCTCGGGGATCCGGGCCTCGGCGAGCGGGGCGGACGCTCTCACCTCTTGTGCTCTCGGCCGAACCGCCGAGACATCGCGTGGAGCGCGCTCCTGCAGCAGCAATTCCGTCGCTCGAATGCGCGGCTCGGCGTGAAATCTTGCCCGCATCTTGCCGCCGAAAATGACATTGGCGATGGCTACGATCGTCATTCCCTGATGATGCGCCATGTAGGCACGCACGATGGCCGCCACGGCTCCGTCCGGGACACGCGAGCGCGTGTAATCGAGCGCTTCGTTGAAGCCATAACGGCCGCTTGCGCCGATTCGGGCGAGTCGCTCGAAATTGCGCATCGCGCTCTCGGGGTCGACCATCGCGGCGAGCGCGGTCGCATAGGGCGCGATCACCGCGTTGGCGGCCAGCCCGCGCTTCAGCCCGAGTCCCGGGACACCGAAGTTCGAATACTGGTAGGTGAGCTCGAGGTCGCGCGCGTTGTAAGCGGACTCGGAAATACCCCACGGTATGCCCAGCTTGGTGCCGTAGCGGATCTGTACCTGCACGATCAACCGGCTCGTCTGATCCAACAGGCTTCCGGCCGGGGCGCGCATGACCAGGGACGGCATGAGGTACTCGAACATGGAGCCTGACCAGGAAATCAAGGCGGCCCCCGTGCCCACCGGCGCGACCGATCGACCGAGCCGGAACCAGTGGCGGGCGGGAATGTCGTTCTTCGCGATGGCGATGAAGCTTGCCAGGCGAGCTTCCGAGGCAAGCAGGTCGTAACAGTTGGAGTCCAGACTCCCGTCCGCCGCGCAGCCGATCGACAGCAGCCGCCGCTCGCGATCGAACAGGAAGCCGAATTCCATCTCGTCGGACAAGCGGCGTGCCGTCTGTTCGATGCCGGCCAAATCAAGTTTCAATTGGTTCGCGGCTGCGGTCGTCTGCCTCACGTCCCGGAGCCCGCTGTGCACGGCACGCTGCGCCGCCTCGCTCCAGAAAAGCAGATCCGCGCCCGCGCCATCACCCCACTCGCCGACCAGCGTACGGACGATGTCGGTGAGGGTCTCGGCCGGTGGGACGAGGCCCGCAAGTCCCGCCGCGTGCTCTTCGGGGCTTGCTTCGGCAAGGTCGAGCGCCGCGATCAGCGCTGCGAGCGCGGCGTCGATCTGATCCGGCGACGTGGCGTGCATTCTGCGGTCGTCGGGAAGATCCCGCCGTGCTTCGCGGGCCAGATCCAAGGAATCGCGGACACCGTCGAAATGCCGATCCGACGGGGCTGAATCGATCCACTCGCGGCAGGCGTTCGCGAGCGCGATCAGATGTCCCGCCAGATTGCCGCTGTCCACGGTCGACACGTACCGGGGTTCCAGGACCCGCATATCGCGCGTGTCGTACCAGTTGTAGAAGTGGCCGCGATAGCGTTCCAGACGCTCGAGGGTCGCGAGCGTTGCCCGCACGCGTCCCACGAAATCGACGGTCCCCAGCCAGCCGAAGTCGCGGGCGCTGACCGCGGATAAAAGGTACAGCCCCATATTGGTGGGCGAGGTGCGGTGGGCTACCACGGGACGGGGATCATCCTGGAAATTGTCCGGCGGCAACAGGTGTTCCTCCGCCGTCACGAAGGTCTCGAAGTAACGCCACGTGCGGCGCGCGACCAAGCGCAGGGCCCGTCGATCGCCTGTCGAGACGGCGAGACGGTCCGCCGCGTCGGGCGATTTCGAGATCCACACCGCGAGGGCCGGTGATAAAGCCCACAGGGTTAGAAGCGGTGCCGACAGCCAGCCATTCTCCGGCCGGACGCGAATGATGACGGCGGCACCGAGGACGGCGATGAGGACGGAGCCCCACATGCGGCGATAAGCGCTCGGGAAGGTGAGCCGGAACACGAGCTGCGCCTGCGCGGCGGTGACCCATTGCAGCAGATTCCGCCGGCTCACGAACAAACGGAACAGCGTCCGGCCGATCGCATCCATCATCGAGGTCGCCTGAGGTGCCAGGAACGCGACCAGGAAGGCGGTCTGAGTGACGGCAAGCCCCAGGTCTCTGCGAAGCGCGCGCAGGTGGCTGCCGAGCGTGATGCCGGGGCGGCCGGGCGCGATCGCCGTGAACACCGGCAGGATCGCCGGCAGGGCGACGGTCGCGCAAATGAAGCCGTCCCACAAAAGCGCGCAGCGTGTGGGAAGCGCCAGCCCCGCGACCAGTGCGACGAGCGCGGCCGGCGCCGAGAGCGTGCGCCGCAGGTTGTCGAGCATTTTCCAAAGGCCGATCAGGGGCATGGTACCGCTGCCGCTGCCGCGATCGTTGCCCGCGGCGTCGCCGCGGCCCAGTATCCATGGCAGCAGCTGCCAATCCCCGCGCGCCCAGCGGTGCTGGCGGGCGGCGGCCACGTCGTAGCGAGCCGGAAATTCCTCCACCACCTCGATGTCGGAGACCAACCCCGCCCGTGCGAAGGTTCCCTCGAAAAGATCATGGCTGAGAAGCGTTCCTTCGGGCACGCGGCCGGCCAATGCCGACTCGAAGGCATCGATGTCATAGATGCCTTTGCCGGCATAGGACCCGAGACCGAACAGATCCTGGTAGACGTCCGACACGGCGGCCGCATACGGATCGATGCCGCTCGCGCTGGAGAATACGCGCTGAAAGACGGAGCCTTCGCTTCCCATCGGAAGGGACGGTGCAACCCGCGGTTGCAGCACCGCGTAGCCTTGGAGAACCTGACCGGTCGCCGCATCGAAGCCGGGCCGGTTCAAGGGATGGGCCATCTTGCCGACCAATCGACGCACCGCGTCGCGCGGCAATCGGGTATCCGTGTCGAGCGTGATGACGTAGCGGACACCGGCAGGAACCCGGGGGGGCGCGCCATCGGCGCCGACGAACGTCGTATCCGCCGAGCCGCGCAGCAGCTGGTTCAACTCGTGGAGCTTGCCGCGCTTGCGCTCCCACCCCATCCAATGCGCTTGCCCGCTGCTGAAGACCCGCCGGCGATGAAGCAGCATGAAGCGCTCTCCCGCAGGCGCGGGGCCGTGCAGTCGATTCAGCCGAGCGATGCCCTCTGTTGCCACCTCGAGCAGCGCGGCGTCCCCTGCGGTGTGCTCGGTCGGCGCATCGGTCCAGTCGGTGAGCAACGCGAAATGCAGCTCCGCATCCGGCGAGGCAAGGTAATGGATCTCGAGTCGTTCGATGTGTTCGCGGACCGATGCGGGACTGGTCAGCAGGCTCGGCACCACGACCATGGTGCGCAGATGCGGCGGAATGCCTTCACGCAGCGCAAGGCCCGGGATGATGGTGGCCGCCAGTCCGCGCGTCACCGAGCGGTTCACGAGCGCGACGGCCGCGTCGATCGCGGGCACCAATCCGAGCAGGGCGAGCAGGGCGAGCCAGAGCTCCCTCACACCCCATGCCTGGAGCAGGGTGAGGGGAATCAGGATGACCATGGCGGCGATCATGAAAATGGCGCCGATGTAATCGCCGGCCTTGCCGATTCTGGAATTGCGCAGCGAGTTCCAGCGGGGTGCTCGATACCCGAGCGCCGTCTCGAAGGCGCGGCGGCCGGGACCGATCAGATGATAGCCCGGATCGCGCCGCCGATCGGCATCGCCGCCCTCAGCCGCACCGCCATCGCCGCCCGCCGCCAGGGCGGCGCGCGCGACGTCGAGCTCGGTGTGCTGCGATCCGCGCGCCAACTGTTCTATCGCGCGTCGATACAGGTCGCGGCTCGCAAAATCCATGGCTGCGAAGCCGCTTTTCGATCGCAGCACCTCGTCGACCAGACTGACGCTTTCGAAAAATTCCGGCCAGTCGACATCGGAGAGCAATCTCATGCTGGTGATGACATTGCGTACGGTCACGCTCGATGCGCCCTGCCGCTGATGCTCCGCGTGCACGAGCTCATCCGCCGTCGTGCCGAGCAAGGTCAGACGTTCGTCGAGCCATCCGCGTGCGGGGGTCGTATCCGGATCTTGATCGCGCAGCCTCAGCACCAGCTGGACCACGAAAGCGGGCGCGAAACCGTTGGGCGTATCGCGACGCACCAGCGCATCGGGCTCCAACGCATATCCGTTCACGCCCAGCAGCCGGTCCGCCACGGTGTCCGCATCCTGGCGCGCCGCTCGGCTGCTCACGATACGCGAGGCCGCGCGGCGCAGGTTCTCGACCAGCACGATGCGCAGCGTGATGGCGACCGCCCACAACTCCCCGATGGTGAGCGGCTGCACCCGCTGATACGCCCGGACGAACAGCCGCAGCGACTCCGGATCGAAGCGGCTGTCGCTGTGTGCGATCACCGCCCACGCCATTCCGAATACCCGGGGGAAGCCCGCGAACGGACCGTCCGCGAGGCGCGGCAATTGACGGTAGAATCCCGGAGGCAGGTCGGCGCGGATCTCGCGGATCTGCTCTTCGACCAGATGATAATTGTCCAGCAGCCATTCGGCGGCCGGGGTTATGGAACGGCCTTCGTCTGCCGCCGCGCCGATGGTCCGATACGCGGCGAGCAGAACGGATTCGTTTTCCTTGAGACGCG
>Ga0182012_10000266_pt1 | contig 59965 bp, 56 predicted proteins | sample 612S2SmetaG_FD_120486 | JGI IMG/M metagenome (GOLD analysis project Ga0182012, IMG submission 120486) | Permafrost microbial communities from Stordalen Mire, Sweden - 612S2S metaG | ecosystem: Environmental > Terrestrial > Soil > Wetlands > Permafrost | place: Sweden: Stordalen | collected... | reverse complement strand
CGGGCGCCGTCCTGTCCGAGATACACCTCGTTCAGGTAAGCCACCAGAATGTCTTCCTTGGAGTAATGGGCCTCCAGGCGCATGGCCATGATGGCCTCCGTCGCCTTGCGGCCGAAGGTCTGCTCGTCGGAAAGGAAGTAGTTCTTGACGAGCTGCTGCGTCAGCGTGCTGCCGCCCTGCACGACCCGCCCGGCGCGGATGTTGGCCCAAGTCGCCCGCAGCACCCCGTAAAGGTCGACGCCGTGATGCTCGTCGAAGCGGCGATCCTCGATCAGCTTGATCCCGTCGCGCAGCAGCGGCGGCACGTCGGCCGGGGCCACGATGAGGCGGTCCTCGCCGTGGATGGGAAACAAGCTGCCGATCACCGGGGGATCGAGACGAAACACGGGCAAATCGGTGCCGTCGGCGGCCCTCATGCTGGTGATCGACGCGTTGTCCGCATGGATGGACACCCGCTGCGCATCACGCTGCTCGTCGATGAAGCGCACCCGCCGCGCCTCCAGATCGAAGGCGTTGCCGGTGCGCCGATAGATGCCGGGCCCCGAGGCCGGGTCGCCGCGGCGGTAGTGCAGGCGGTGCAGTTCCTGCTCCAGATCGTTGGCCGAGATCGGCGCCCCGGCATACAGCTCGAGCGGCGCCGCAAAGACGCGTGCCGGGACGGACCAGAGCCGCCCCTGAAATTCGCGGGTGACCACGCGGTCGAGGTGGACGATCCAAATGGCCGCGATCGCCGCGATCAGGATGCCGGCCAGACCGGAAACGATGAAAAAGATGCGCCAGCGGCGAACACGGGAACGGGCCACGCCGGGCATACTACCGCAATGCGGTTGCGGGGATCACTCAGTCGAGGCTGTAGGGCAGCGGCAGCTCTTCGACCGCCGTTGCATCGGTGGAAGCGCTCTGCGCCTCGGCCGCTGCGGCGTCCAGACTGAGCACCGCGAGCGCTTCGAAACCCGCGTCCCCCCGGGCGAGCTCGGTCAGCCGCCCCGTCCGACCGTCCGCGAGTTGGATGGGCTGGCCGATCGCCCACGAGGCGGAAGGCAACCGCAGTCGCGACATGCGGCGCTTGATTCGTCCCAAGTGCTGGGTGCGGGCGATGATCTCCTGTCCCGTATAGCAGCCCTTGCTGAAACTGATGCCGCCGATGAGATCGAGATTCAGCATTTGAGCGACGAACGATTCGCAGGTTGCGGCGTACACCTGCGGCTGTCCGTCACGGATGTCGCCGAGCCGCCAGTTGCGCTCGATGCCGTCGGGGTCGTCGGCGAGACCGAGTCGTGCGACGCCATGTTGCTCGCCGATCAGCCAGTAGCGCTCGGGAGCAGCAGCCGGCGCCGCGCCGCGACGCACCCGTGCTACGCCGATGCCGTCCTTCTCGAGGTAACCCGTCGCGTCGGGAGACTCGAGGGCGGCCGCGGCGAGCGGCGCGCTGCCGTGGATTCCGGCGACTGCGATCTGTTCGCTGACATCCTCGATCTTGACCTTCGCGCGCAACACGAACCTGCGCAAGCGCTCGATGGTGGACGCGGCGACATCGCGCGGCAGGATCCCGAGGATGCCGCTCGAATGCGGCAGCAGGTGCAAGATGGCGAGCACGCGTCCCTGCGGCGTCGAATACGCGGCGAGAACGGGTGATCCGCGAGACAGCGGGGCGGTATCGTTCGACACCTGCCCCTGCAGAAATCCGACGGCGTCGGGCCCCGAGAAGCGCAGCGCCCCCATGTGCGGCAAACGGCCCGAGCCGCTCGCGGCGGCCGGCGCTGCGGCTTCCTCGATGTCGCCTGCGATGGTCACGATGCCATCAATGGGGCCGTCGGCTGCCGCTGTCAACCCCGACAGCACTCAGATCGCGGGCATTGTGGATATCCGCCCCTTTCAGATCGGTTTCTGGCAAACTTTCACTTGTGACGCCGACCAACGAAGTGCAGATCGCCGCCAAACCCCCCGCGCCATCGCAAGTGCCCAGCGTGGCATCGCAGGGCCCCGGACAGATCATGCGCTCCCCGCCCGACATGCGCTCGCGGCCCGAGGTGGGCGGGCGGCAGGGCCCCGACCCGACCCGCTATGGCGACTGGGAATTGCGGGGCCGCTGTATTGATTTTTGAGTAGAACGAGCATGCCTGCACGCCCCCGGCCCCTGTCGCCGCACCTCGGAATCTATCGATGGCAGATCGGCAACACCCTGTCGATCCTGCACCGGCTCAGCGGAGTCGTGCTTGCCTTCGCCACGCTCGCTCTCGCGTTCTGGCTGGTATCGCTCGCCGGCGGGGAGGACAGCTATCGTAGCGCCTACCGGGTGTTCGCGAGCCCCGCCGGTCTCGTGTTCCTGGGCGGCTGCAGCCTCGCGTTTTTCTATCATCTGTTCAACGGATTGCGACATCTGTTCTGGGATGTCGGTTGGGGCTTCGAGCGTCCACAGCGCCGCGCGAGCGGGTGGTTCGCGGTGATCGGCGCCGTCGCCTCGACGGCGGCTCTCTGGGCTTTTCTGTGGCACGGCGGTCGCTTGTGAGTCTGCGCAGCCCCCTCGGGCGGGTGCTCGGCCTGGGGTCCGCCCGGGACGGAACGTCGCACTGGTGGGCGGAACGGGTGAGCTCGGTCGCGCTGGTTCCGCTGACGCTCTGGTTTTTGTTCTCGCTGCTCCTGCTTCCATCGCTCGATTTCACGGTGCTCCGCGCCTGGCTGACGGTGCCGATGAGCGGATTCCTGACGCTGCTTCTGGTCGTGGTGCTGACCTATCACGCCTATCTCGGATCGGTTGTGATCGTCGAGGATTACGTGCATGAGCACGGCGCGAAGCTTACGTTGATGGTGTCCTTGAGATTTCTCTTCGTGCTCTGCGGGGGCGCGAGCCTGTTCGCGATTCTGCGCATCGCATTCGGTAGCTGATCATGAGCGAATACAAGTTCATCGACCATACCTATGACGTGGTCGTGGTCGGGGCGGGCGGCGCGGGGTTGCGCGCGACCTTTGGCCTGGCCGAGGCGGGGCTTTCCACCGCGTGCCTGACCAAGGTGTTTCCGACGCGCAGTCACACGGTGGCGGCGCAGGGCGGCATATCCGCGGCGCTCGGCAACATGGGCGACGATGACTGGCGGTGGCATATGTACGACACCGTCAAGGGGTCGGACTGGCTGGGCGACCAGGATGCGATCGAGTTCATGTGCAAGGAGGCGCCCGCGGCGGTCATCGAGTTGGAGCATTACGGCGTGCCGTTCTCGCGCACCGAGGACGGCAAGATATACCAGCGGCCCTTCGGCGGAATGACCACGCATTACGGCAAAGGCATCGCGCAGCGCACCTGTGCGGCCGCCGATCGCACCGGTCATGCAATGCTCCACACGTTGTATCAGCAATCCTTGAAGCATGACGCCACCTTCTTCATCGAGTATTTCGCGCTCGATCTGATTATGGAAAATGGCGAATGCCGCGGAGTCGTCGCCCTCGACATGGCGGAGGGAACCCTGCATCGCTTTCGAGCGCACCAGGTGATTCTCGCCACGGGGGGCTACGGCCGAGCCTGGTTTTCATGCACCTCCGCTCATACCTGCACGGGCGATGGCGGCGGCATGGTGCTGCGGGCGGGTCTTCCGTTGCAGGACATGGAGTTCGTGCAGTTTCATCCGACCGGCATCTACGGCGCCGGCTGCCTGATCACCGAAGGATCGAGGGGCGAGGGGGGATACCTCACCAACGCGGATGGTGAGCGTTTCATGGAGCGCTATGCCCCGAACGCCAAGGACCTGGCCTCGCGCGACGTCGTGAGCCGCTCGATGACGGTCGAGATCCGCGAAGGCCGCGGTGTCGGCAAGCTTCGCGATCACATTGATCTGCACCTCGAACACCTGGGGCCCGAGGTCATCAAGGAGCGGCTGCCCGGGATCGCGGAAACCGCGCGGATTTTCGCCAACGTGGATGTCAACAAGGATCCCATCCCGGTGCTGCCCACGGTGCACTACAACATGGGGGGCATACCGTGCAACGTGCAGGGCGAAGTGGTCTACCATCGCGAGGGCTCCGATGCCGTGGTTTCCGGCTTGATGGCGGTTGGCGAGGCGGCCTGCGTATCGGTACACGGCGCCAACCGCCTCGGGTCCAACTCGCTGCTGGATCTGGTCGTGTTCGGGCGCGAAGCGGCGCGACATTGCGTGCAGGCGGTCAAGCCGGGCTCCCCGCACCGTCCGCTGAAGGCCGATTGCGCGGACCCCGCCCTGTCGCGGCTCGATTCGTTGCGCAATGCCAAGGGTTCCCGGCGCACGGCCGACATCCGCCTGGATATGCAGCGCATCATGCAGAGCGACGCCGCGGTTTTTCGCACCGCACAGACCTTGAATGACGGCAAGCGCCGCCTGGGCGAGGTGTTTGCATCCTTCAAAGACGTGAATGTGACTGATCGGTCCCTCACCTGGAACACCGACCTCATCGAGACCTTGGAGCTCGACAATCTGCTCGGTCAGGCGGTCGCGACCATGCATTCGGCGGAGAACCGCAAGGAGAGCCGCGGGGCGCAGGCGCGCGAGGACTTTCCCGACCGCGATGACCAGAATTGGATGAAGCACACCCTGTGCTGGGTCGACGCCCGCGGGTCGACTTCCTTCGATTACCGTCCGGTTCACATGAATACGCTGACCGACGACGTTGAGCCGATTCCGCCCAAGGCGCGGACGTACTGACGGCTTGGGTTCAATCGAGGAGCAAGATCGATGGCTGAATTTTCGCTTCCCAAGAATTCCAAGGTCCGCAAGGACGGGCGGGTATTCAAGGCGGGCGCCGGCGCCAAGAACGTACGGGTGTTCAAGATCTACCGATACGACCCCGATTCCACCGACAACCCGCGGCTGGACACCTACGAGGTCGACATGGACGCCTGCGGCCCCATGATTCTGGACGCGCTCATCAAGATCAAGAACGAGATCGACTCCACCTTGAGCTTTCGGCGCTCGTGCCGCGAGGGAATCTGCGGATCGTGCGCCATGAACATCGACGGCAAGAACGGTTTGGCCTGCATCAGCGCCTGCGCGGACGTGGAAAGCGACATCAAGATCTATCCGCTGCCGCACATGCCCGTCATCAAGGATCTGGTGCCGGACCTGACCAATTTCTATTCGCAATACGCCGCCATGCAGCCCTGGCTTCAAACGCGCACCCCGCCGCCGCCGGACCGCGAACGGCTCCAATCCAAAGAGGATCAGGAAAAGGTCGACCGCCCGTCCGCTTGCATACTATGCGCGTGCTGCTCGACCAGTTGTCCCAGCTACTGGTGGAACAGCGATCGGTACCTGGGCCCCGCGGCGCTGCTGGCGGCGTACCGCTGGATCGTGGACAGCCGGGACGAGGCCGCGGGCGAGCGGCTCGACCAGCTCGAGGATCCGTTCCGTCTCTACCGCTGCCACACGATCATGAACTGCACCGAGGCATGCCCGAAGGATCTGAATCCGGCCAAGGCGATCAGCGAAATCAAACAACTGCTGGCGCAGCGTCGTCACTGAGCTCCGACATGCCCACCCCGTCTGTCCAGGAACTCGGCCGACTGCGCTGGCGATGCCGGCGAGGGATGAAGGAGCTCGACGTGCTGCTCACGCGCTACGTGGAGAACCATTACGCCGGCGCGTCCCCGGCGGCCCAGGGGGCGTTTCTGGAGCTGCTGGAGGCGCCCGATCCGTTGATATATGCGTATTGCCTGGGTCAGGCGCGCCCGCCGACACCCCTGCTCTCATCCGTCATCGAGCGCATCACCTTCCATGTCGCCGACTAGCGGGGCGTAGGGAACGGACCGGCGACGGCGGCTGATAGAATCGAACCTGTGCGCAAAATCACGTTTGCAGTTCTCACTTTACCTAAAGCGCAGAACTTTTCCCAAAGGAGCGGGTCTATCGCGACAGGCTGGTTCGTGCGCCCGCCGGTTTGGGTCCTTCCATGAGCGTCGAGGAAAGTGACCTCAAGCTGGTGGAGCGGGTCCAGCGCGGTGAGCGCGCGGCGTTCGATTTATTGGTCCTGCGATACCAGCACAAGGTGCTGAAGCTGATCATGCGTTATGTGCACGATGCAACCGAGGCCGAGGACATTGCGCAAGAGGCGTTCGTGAAGGCGTACCGCGCCCTGCAATCGTTTCGCGGAGATAGCGCGTTCTATACCTGGCTGTATAGAATCGCCATCAACACCGCCAAGAACGCGCTCGTCGCGACCAAACGCCGGCCCATGGATTACGACCTCGATTTGCAGGACCCCGAACAATACGATCTGCATTCGCGCCTGTCCGAGTCCGAGACGCCCGAGGCGCTGCTGCTCACCGACGAAATCCGCGATACCGTGAATCGCGCCATCGAGAATTTGCCCGAGGATCTGCGCACCGCCATCGTGCTGCGGGAACTGGAGGGTTTGAGCTATGAGGACATCGCCCAGACCATGGATTGCCCGGTCGGCACGGTGCGCTCGCGAATCTTTCGCGCGCGTGAGGCCATAGACAAGAAGCTGAGACCCATTTTTGACGGCGGCCTTGGTCGGCCCGAGGAACCATGAGCGAACAAATTCGTGAGCAAGTCTCGGCATTTTTGGACGGAGAGCTGCCGGGCCCGGAAACCGAGCTGCTGCTGAAACGACTGACGCGAGGGGCGGAGCTGCGCGAAAGCTTCGGCCGTTACGCATTGATCGGCGAGGCGCTGCGCGCAGCGGGAAGCAGTGCCGGCCGTTCCCCGGTGAGCCGCGGTTTTGCCGCGGGCGTCAACGCGGCCATCGACGGCGAGGCGCTCCCTGCGGGCTCGCTCCCGATACCGTCCCGGGCGCCGCGCTGGTGGAAGCCGGTCACCGGAGCGGCGGTGGCGGCGGGCGTCGCGGCCGTGGCCGTGGTGGCGCTCCAGCAACGCGCGGTCTCTCCCTCCGTGCGGGCGGTGGTTCCGGTGATCGCGCGAAATGTCGCCAGGCCCCAGGAGGCGCTCTCTTATACCGTTCCCGCCGCGGCACCCTCGGATGAAGCGCCCCATATGCTGCCGGCCGCCCGGCTGACCAGCTACGTGTTCGCGCATAGCCGTTATTCCTCGGTATTGGGGCAGAGCAATGTGCTGTCGGGCCTGCTGGCGGATGCCGACGAGCAGACCCCATCGGGTTCCGGACCGGCGGTCGATGAGGCCGCGGTGAACCGCGCCGCAGGCGGCGATGCCGCGACGTCGCGGTCGCCACGGGATCTGCGCATCGCTCCATGAGGAACGCGTCGCGTTACCGCGCCTGGCTGCTGCCCTATGCTGCGGCCGGCGTTTTGACCTTGAGCCTGATGCAACGCTCGCTCGGCGCGGATGATCCGCGGGCCTGGCTCGACAAAATGAACCAGGCGCTGGCGACACGCAATTACGACGGCACGTTCTTTCATTTGAGCGAAGGCCGCGTCGAGACCATGCGCATCGTGCACCGGGTCAAGGCGGGCCTGGTGACGGAGCGCCTGCAATCGCTGGACGGTTCGGGACGCGAGTTCGTGCGCAATAACGACGAGCTCACCTGCTACCTGCCCGATCAGCATACGGTGCTGGTCGAGCCCCGCCAGGTTCGCGGACCCTTCCTGGGATCCCTGCCGCGGTTCGGCACCGATGTCGACCAGTTCTACCTGATCGAGTCGCTGCCCGATTCCCACGTGCTCGGGCGGCCCGCGCGCGTCATTGCCGTGAACCCGAAGGATCAGTACCGGTTCGGTTACCGCCTCTGGCTCGATCAGAAAACGGCCATGCCGCTCAAGACCCAGCTGTGCGATGCGCACGGGCAGGTCATCGAGCAAATCCTGTTCGCGCGGCTCGACATGCCCGAGACCATCTCCGATATCGATCTCACCCCGGCGGTTCGCACCGAAGGCATGCGCTGGGTGCGCCAAGGCGCATCCGAGGACAGCGCGGCACCGGCCCTGTCGGCCTATCGAGCGAGCGAATTGCCACCGGGCTTCAGGTTGACGGTCTCGGGAACCCAGACGCTGGGCGGCGCCACCGTCCCCGCGGCCCATCTCGTCTACTCGGACGGCCTGGCGACGGTCTCGGTCTTCGTTGAAGCCGCCCCGACCTTGAATTCGGGTGCGAACGATTCGACCAGCCCCCCGCCGGAACCGCCCATGCAGGGACTGGCCCGAGTCGGATCGGGATTCGCATTCTCCACCGTCGTGCAGGGTCACCAGGTCACGGCGGTGGGCGAGGTTCCCGCGCAGACCGTCGAGTCCATCGCCCATTCGGTCAAGTCCTTCGGGAATGGTTCGCGCCCCTAGCGCTTCGAGCGTGGCGCTGCGCCAACATCATGGGCTTTCTGCTCTACTCGAGGCCCGGTTGCTCTCTGTGCGATGAAATGCTTGCGGAACTACACCAGATGCCGGCCATGCGCGACCATCCCATCGAGGTGCGCGATGTGGACGCCGAGCCCGCGACGCGCGTCCGATATGGGCACAAGATACCGGTGCTCCTCATGGGCGGCGAGCCGGTGTGCCACGGGAGGCTGGACAAAGAAGAGTTGCTTAAAGCCCTAACTTGCCATCGCCGACCGGTATAATCGGAGGTTTGCCCAGGCCTTACCCTCCTTAATGAAAAATATCCGCAATTTCTCCATCATCGCCCACGTCGATCACGGTAAATCGACGCTGGCCGATCGGTTCATCCAGGAGTGCGGCGGCCTCGAGGCCCGGGAGATGCAGGCGCAGGTGCTGGATTCCATGGATCTGGAGCGCGAGCGCGGGATCACCATCAAGGCGCAGAGCGTCACGCTCGCCTTCAAGTCCCAGAGCGGCGAGGTCTATCAGCTCAACTTCATCGACACGCCCGGTCACGTCGACTTCTCGTACGAGGTGTCCCGGTCGCTCGCGGCTTGCGAGGGGGCGCTGCTGGTGGTGGACGCCGCGCAGGGTGTGGAGGCACAGAGCGTCGCGAACTGCTACACGGCGCTGGAACAGGGATTGGAAGTGCTGCCGGTCATCAACAAGATCGACCTGCCGTCCGCCGATCCCGCGAAGGTGATCCACGAGATCGAGGAAATCATCGGCATCCCGGCCGACGACGCCGCGCTGGTCAGCGCCAAGACCGGACTTGGCGTCGCGGAGCTGCTCGAGCACCTGGTCAAGCGGATTCCGGCGCCAAAAGGCGATCCGGACGGGCCGCTGCAGGCGCTCATCATCGATTCCTGGTTCGACAACTATGTCGGCGTGGTTTCGCTGGTCCGCGTCATGAACGGTGCATTGCATTCGGGCGCCAAAATCCGCGTCATGTCCACGGGGCGCAGCCACATCATCGACAAACTGGGCCGGTTCACGCCGAAACCCGTGACCCGGGACTCGCTCAATACCGGGGAGGTCGGCTTCGTGGTGGCCGGCATCAGGGAAATCGACGGTGCTCCCGTGGGCGACACCATCACGCTCGAGGCCAACCCCGCGCGTGAGGCGCTCGCCGGCTTCAAGCAGGTGCAACCGCGGGTGTTCGCCGGGCTGTTCCCGGTGAGCTCTGATGACTATGAGCAGTTCCGGGACGCGTTGAAGAAGCTCAAGCTCAACGACTCGGCGCTGCATTTCGAGCCCGAGGTGTCCACCGCCCTCGGCTTCGGCTTTCGCTGCGGCTTTCTCGGCCTGTTGCACATGGAGATCGTGCAGGAGCGGCTGGAGCGCGAGTACGACCTGGCGTTGATCACCAGCGCTCCGACGGTGATTTACGAGCTCCTGCTGACGGACGGATCGATCGAGTACGTCGACAATCCCACCAAGATCCCGCCGCAGGATCGGATCGCCGAGATGCGCGAGCCCATCATCACGGCCAACATCCTGGTGCCGCCGGATCATGTCGGCGCCGTGCTCACGCTCTGCAGCGAGAAGCGCGGCGTGCAGAAGAAGATGCTGTTCCTGGGAAGCCAGGTGTCGCTGCAATACGAGCTGCCGATGGCCGAGGTGGTGCTGGATTTCTTCGACCGGCTGAAGTCAGCCACCCGCGGCTACGCTTCCTTCGATTACGAGTTTCATTCGTTCAAGGCCGCTCCGCTGGTCAAGCTCGACGTGTTGATCAACGGCGATGCGGTCGATGCGCTGTCGCTCATCGTGCATCGGGACCACTCCTATCAGCGCGGGCGGGAGCTGGTCGACAAGATGCAGGAGCTGATTCCGCGGCAGATGTTCGAGGTGGCGGTCCAGGCGGCGATCGGCAGCCACATCATCGCGCGGGCGACGGTCAAGGCGATGCGCAAGAACGTGCTCGCAAAGTGCTACGGCGGCGACATCAGCCGCAAGCGCAAGCTCCTGGAGAAGCAAAAAGCCGGCAAGAAGCGCATGAAGCAGGTCGGCCAGGTCGAAATCCCGCAGGAGGCTTTTCTTGCGGTCCTGCAGGTGGGAAAGAAGGGCAATTGACGATATGTGCATCGGTTCGGAATCGAAAGTCGGGGGTTCTTCGTGAATGACGGCGACAGCCTTTTTGTAGCCTTGCTCTGTGCAGCGATCGCCTGTGTCCTGGTGATCCTGATCGACGGATGGTTTTTGCGCCCGCAACGCGATCCTGGCGCGACCAGCGTCACCGAGCCGCTGTTGCCGCGCATCGCGGGCTATGCGCTGGTGGCGCTGGCGCTCGCGATGCTGTGGCGGCTGTTTCGCTATGAGGCGGTGGACTTCAGTTTCATGCTGGTGCTGGTGGGTGCCATGTCGGGCGCCATCTGGGGGCTGGACCAGGCATTCTTCTCCGGGCGACGCAAGGCGCTGGCGGCGCGGGCCGGCACGCCGGCCGAGCGCGTTCGAGAGCCCGTCGCGGTCGAGTACGCGCGCTCGTTCTTCCCGGTTATCCTGCTCGTGCTGGTGATCCGCTCCTTCCTGTTCGAGCCGTTCAGAATTCCCTCCGATTCGATGATGCCCACGCTGTTCGATGGGGATTTCATCTTCGTGAGCAAATTTTCCTACGGCCTGCGTCTGCCGGTCACCAATACGCTGGTCCTCCCGACCGGATCGCCGCAGCGCGGCGACGTGATCGTGTTCAGGCTGCCCCCGAACCCCAAGATCAACTACATCAAGCGCCTGGTCGGGCTGCCGGGCGACCGCATCAGGGTGGACGAGGTCAACCAGGTGTACGTCAATGGCGTGCTGCAGCCGCAGACACCCGGCCCGGTGTACACCGGCCCCAAGCAAAACCAATGGAACTACGCCGGAGTGCCGACCGCCTACGAGCAGCTCGGCGCCAAGCGCCACCAGATCATGTTCGCCCGGGGGAGCGTCACCAGCGGGGAATGGACGGTGCCGGCCGGCCATTATTTCTTCATGGGCGACAACCGCAACAACAGCAAGGACAGCCGCTGGCAGGGTGATCCCGAGGCGCCAGGCTTCGTTCCCGAGCAGAATCTCGTGGGTAAGGCGGTCAGAATCTGGCTTAATCTCGATACTCGTGACGGACCTCTCTGGAACCGGATCGGGAATGCGATTCAATAAGAGGCTGTATCGGGAGGCGTTTATGCGCAAGCATCAGCAAGGGATGACAATGATCGGCCTGTTGTGCGTCCTCGCCCTGGTCGGGGTGGTGGTATACGCCGGCATCCGGCTGACTCCCGTTTACCTCAACTATCTGAAGGTGGCGCGCAGCCTGGACGCCGCAGCCGCCGAGGCCAAGGGCGACAATCCCGATCAACGTAGCCTCTCGAACGCGTTGGCCAAGCAATGGGAGATCCAGGGCATCGACAGTCCGGATTACAAGGACGTCGAGATCACCAAGGACTCGGACGGCACCCAGATGCACGTGAGCTACGACCAGACGGTTCCCTACGTCGCCAACGTGTCGCTCTCGGTGCACTTCGACAAGACCGTGAAGGTGCGGTGAGCGAAAAGCGCGGCGTGCAAGCGCCCGGCGCGGAGGGCCTGGCGACGCCCGGTGGGGTGACGCCGGGCGTGGCAGCCCTTTCGGCCTGGGCACAGCGCTGCTTCGGCCATACCTTCGCCGATTTCAGTTTATGCCTCCAGGCGCTCACGCATCGCAGCGCCGGCGGGGAGCACAACGAGCGGCTCGAATTCCTCGGCGATTCAGTTCTTAATTGCAGTGTGGCGCGCATGCTATACGATGCGCATCCGGACGCCGCCGAGGGGGCCTTGTCGCGCTTGAGGGCGACGCTCGTCAGCGGCGAGATGCTGGGGCTGATCGCGGGGGAGCTCGGGTTCGGAGGGCATCTGAGGCTCGGGCCGGGTGAGCTGAAATCGGGCGGTTTTCGACGGGCGTCCATCTTGGCGGACGCCTTGGAGGCGATGGTGGGAGCAATTTTCTTGGATGCCGGTTTCGACGCCGCCTCATCGGCGGTCACGCGAATCATCGGAGCGCGTCTCGCGCAGCTGCCGGAAGCGGAATCTCTCAAGGATGCCAAGACCCGGCTCCAGGAGATCCTGCAGGCGCGCGGATTGGCGCTGCCGGTCTACAGCCTGCGCTCGACCACGGGCGATGCGCATGCCCAGTCATTCGCCGTCACCTGCGAGGTGCCTGCGTTCGGATTGACGGCCTGCGGCGAGGGCATCAGCCGGCGCCGCGCCGAACAAGTGGCTGCGCACAACGCGCTCGAGCTTCTGCCGGCCGCCGTGCGCGGTTCCTCCTCGTGAGCGCGCCCGGCTTTCGCGCAGGCATGGTGGCCATCGTGGGCCGTCCCAACGTGGGCAAGTCCACGCTGGTGAACGCGCTCGTCGGCCGCAAGGTGAGCATCGTCACCGCCAAGCCGCAGACCACCCGGCACCGCATCTTGGGCGTGGTCAACCGCCCCGAGGCGCAGCTCGTGCTGGTCGATACGCCCGGATTGCATGAAAGCACCCGGCGCGTCATGAACCAGTACATGAACCGCGTCGCCATCTCCTCGTCCCAGGACGCCGACGTGATCCTGTTCGTGATCGAGGCCATGCGCTTCACCGAGGAGGACATCTGGGTTTGGGAGCGGGTGCGGGGTTTGAAACAGCCGCTCTTTCTCGTGGTCAACAAGGTGGACCGCGTCGTGCCGAAGGATCAATTGCTGCCGTTCATCGAGGACGTGGCGCAGCGCGTGCCTGCCTCGGGAATCGTCCCGATTTCGGCCCTTCAGAGCGATAATCTCGACCGGTTGACGGAGCTCGTGGGCTCGCGTTTGCCCGTGGCGCCGCCGTTGTTTGCGCCGGACGTGCTCACCGATCGCGATGAGCCGTTCCATGCGGCGGAAATCGTCCGCGAGAAGCTCACGCTGAAGCTGCGCGAGGAGCTGCCTTACGGCATCAACGTGCAGATCGAGCGGTTCGCGGATGAGGACGGGCGCGTCCTCATCAACGCCGTCATCTGGGTGGAGCGCGCCGGCCAGAAGGCCATCGTCATCGGTCAGGGCGGGGAGCGTCTCAAGGAGATCGGCCGGCTGGCCCGGATCGAGCTCAACGATCTGTGGCAGCGCTCGGTGCATTTGGAGCTTTGGGTCAAAGTGAAGGAAAACTGGGCGGACAGTGAGATGGCGTTGCGCCAATTCGGGTACGAGACACTGTGACTACGCAGTGCCGGACGCGTTGTCCGTGAACGGGGACTACGAAGTGGTGGACGCGATGCCGGTGAAAGTGCGAGGCGCTGGAGCGCATTCTTGGTGAAGGCGCTTTCCCGTCCTTCCTCTCGCCGCGTCTGGCTCGCGCCCGTCTACGTTCTCCATCAATACGCCTACCGCGACACCAGCCGCATCGTGGAGGTGTTGACCCACGAACAGGGCCGGCTGGCGCTGTTTGCACGCGGCGCGAACGGCGGCAAATCCAGCCTCAAGGCGGTGCTGCGCCCGTTTCAGCGGCTGCTCGTTTCCTGGTCGGGCAGAGGCGAGGCGTGCCAGCTCGTGAGTGCGGAGATCGACGGCGCCGCGACCGCGTTGCCAAACGACCGCCTGATGAGCGGGTTCTACTTGAACGAACTGATCCTGAAGCTCACCGAGCGCTGTGATCCGCATCCGGAGATCTTTGCCGCCTACTCCGCCTGCGTGGAGGCGCTGTGCGGCGGCGGGGGCGAAGAGGAGCATCTGCGGCGCTTCGAGAAGCGGCTGCTGGACAATCTTGGGTACGGATTGGAGTTGTCCCGCACCCCCGACGGAGATCCGGTCGTCGTCGACGGCTATTACAGGTTTCAGGCGGAGCGCGGCCCGCAACCCTGCGTGGCGGACGCTCCGGGCGCGGTCTACGGCCGATCGCTGGCCGATCTCGAGGCGGAGGCGTTCGCGGACGCGCGCTCGCTCAAGGACGCAAAGCGTGTGCTTCGGGCGGCCCTCGACGCCTGTCTGGACGGGCGGGCGCTGAAATCCCGCGAGGTGATGCTGGCGATGCGGCGACGCGTCCAATGACCGCATCCTCGCCCAGCACATCCGGGGGCATCGCGCTCGGGGTCAACATCGACCACGTCGCGACGCTCCGTCAGGCACGGCGCATCGATTACCCGGATCCCATTCATGCGGCGTTGCTGGCGGAGCAATCGGGAGCCGACAGCATCACGCTGCATCTGCGTGAGGATCGACGCCACATTCAGGACCGCGATGTGACGCTGATGCGCCAGCTGCTCAAGACCCGCATGAACCTCGAGATGGCGGTGACCGACGAGATGATCCGGATCGCCTCCGGCGTGAAGCCTCAGGATTGCTGCCTCGTACCCGAATCGCGCCAGGAAGTCACCACGGAGGGCGGCCTCGATGTCGCCGGCCAGATGGCGCGCGTCGCCTCGGCGTGCGCGGCCCTGGCCTCATCGGGCATCCGCGTGTCGCTGTTCATCGATCCCGATTCCGCGCAGGTCGAGGCTGCGGTACGCGCCGGCGCCCCCGTGATCGAGCTGCACACCGGCACCTACGCCAATGCGTCGGGGCCCGCCCTGGGCCTGGAGCTCGAGCGGGTGCGCTCGGCTGCGAGGCTGGCCGCCTCCCTGGGGCTCACGGTGAACGCGGGCCACGGCCTCAACTACCACAACGTCGAGCCGATCGCGGCCATCGGCGAAATCGTCGAGCTCAACATCGGCCATTCGATCATCGCCCGCGCCCTGTTCGACGGCCTGCCCAAGGCTGTGGGCGACATGAAAGCGTTGATGCGCGCGGCGCGATGATCTTCGGCATCGGCATCGATGTGCTCAAGGTCGATCGCATCGAGCGCGTGTACGGCAGGTACGGGGAACGCTTCGTCTCGCACCTCTTGATGCCGCAGGAGCGCGTCCAGCTCGAGCGCACGGCGCGCCCGGTGCGTTTTCTGGCGATGCGCTTCGCTGCCAAAGAGGCCATCGTCAAGGGCATGGGCACCGGCTTCGCGCACGGTGTTTGGATCCGCGACGTGGGCATCGTCCAGAACTCCTGGGGCAAACCCGAAGTCGTGTACTCGGCGCGCGGAGCCCGGGTGCGGGATGGTCTCGGCATCGGCGAGGGGCACGTCACGCTCACCGACGAGGCGGGGCTCGTGGTGGCTGTCGCGGTGCTCATGCGGCGCGCGGCGGCCGATTAGACACGCGATGAATACTCTGATCTTCGACATCGAGACCGTTCCGGACACGGACCTCGGCCGCAGGCTCTACGGCCTTCGGGATCTGACCGACGAGCAGGTGGCCAGGATCATGTTCACCAGGCGCCGCCAGGAAGTCGGCAGCGAATTTCTGTCGCACGAGCAGCACCGCGTGGTCGCGATCTCCGTGGTGATGCGCTCACGCGATACGCTCAGGGTGTGGAGCCTCGGCGACGAGAACTCATCGGAAAAAGACCTGATCGAGCGCTTCTTCGACGGGTTGGACCGATATACGCCCGATCTCGTGTCCTGGAACGGCGCGGGCTTCGATCTGCCGGTGCTCCATTACAGAAGCCTCCTGCACGGCATCACGGCGGCGCGCTACTGGGAGACCGGGAGCTCAGATGCTAGTTTCAGGTACAGCAACTACCTGAGCCGCTATCACTGGCGCCACATGGACCTGATGGACATCCTGTCCGGCTTCCAGGGGCGCGGCCGCGCGAGCCTCGAGGACATCAGCTGTCTCCTCGGATTGCCGGGAAAGCTTGGCATGCATGGCTCGGAAGTGTGGACAGTGTTCCTCGAGGGCGGCATCGGGCGCATCCGGGATTACTGCGAGACCGACGTGCTCAACACCTATCTGATCTACCTGCGCTTCGAGCTGCTGCGCGGCAATTTGAATGCGCTCGAGCACAATGCCGAAGTCGCGCGAGTCCGGCAGCTGCTCGCGGAGTCGACCGCCACCCATCTTCGCGAGTTCTCGGCCGCGTGGCTGCCGGGCTGAGATCCGCCGAAGTGCAGGAGGCGGACGTCGTGGATCTTGCCCACGACGGGCGGGGCATCGCGCGCCTCGATGGCAAGACCGTATTCGTCGACGGAGCATTGCCCACCGAGCGCGTCCGGTTGCGGGTGTTCAAGCGCCGGCGCACCTTCGACGAGGCTTTGCTGGTGGAGATCCTGACCGCATCGCCCGATCGGGTGACTCCGGCCTGCGAGCATTTCGGCGTATGCGGAGGGTGCTCCTTGCAGCACATGTCGCCCGCCGCGCAGCTCGCCGCCAAACAGCGCCAGCTGCTCGACAATCTGGAGCGCATCGGCCGCGTCAAGCCGCGACACGTGCTCGCGCCCATCCGCGGACCGGCCTTCGGGTATCGGCGCAGGGCACGCCTGGGCGTCAAATACGTGCACAAGAAGGGCAGGGTGCTCGCGGGATTTCGCGAACGGGAAAAGCCTTACATCGCGGAGCTGCGGCGATGCGAGACCCTCATCGAGCGATTCGCAACGCTGCCCGCGGACCTGGCCGCCCTGGTCGAACGACTCAGCATCCGCGATAAAGTGCCCCAGGTGGAGGTCGCGGCCGGCGACGATGCGGCGGCCCTGGTGTTCAGGGTCCTGGAGACGCCGACCGCGCAGGATCTCGACCGGCTCGTGGAATTCGGACTGAATCGGGCTGTCGCGATCTACCTTCAGCCCGGCGGCCTGGGCACCATTGCGCCGTTGGGTGCTGCCGCACCCCTGACTTACACCGTGGACGGCGGCCGCGTGACCCTCGAGTTCGGCCCCGCCGATTTCATCCAGGTGAATCGCGAGATCAACATCTCGATGATCGAGGCGGCGATGAAATTGCTCCAGCCGTCGGCGGCTGACCGGGTGCTGGATCTGTTCTGCGGATTGGGGAATTTCACCCTGCCGATCGCCCTGCGTGCGGGGAGGGCCGTCGGGGTCGAAGGGGACCGCGCGCTGGTGGCCAAAGCGCAGGCGAATGCGGCCCGAAACGGCATCGCAAACGCCGAATTTCACCTGGATAATCTCTTCGAGCCGGCCGGCTTCGGACCCTGGGCCGCCGGTCCGTACGACCTCGTGCTGCTCGACCCGCCGCGGGCAGGCGCCCTTGCAATCATGGAACGTATGGCACAGTGGGCCCCCAAGCGAGTCGTGTATATTTCCTGTCATCCGGGGAGTTTGGCGCGGGATGCAGGAATCTTGATCGAAACCTACGGATTCGAGCTCGTCGGCGCAGGGGTGATGGATATGTTTCCGCATACAACGCACGTCGAATCAGTCGCCGTGTTCGAGCGAGGCGCATGAGCCTGGGCCCGCTCATGGTCGATGTCGCGGGCACCGAATTGAGCTCGGACGACCTCGACGTGCTGCGCGCCCCCCTGGTCGGAAGCGTCATCCTTTTCACCCGTAACTATCGGGATCCCCAACAAATTTCAGCTCTTTGCGGCGCAATACGCGAGGTTCGCAACCCGCCCCTTTTGATCGCCGTGGACCACGAAGGCGGCCGCGTGCAGCGCTTCCGCGAGGGGTTCACCCGGCTGCCGCCGGTTCGCCTGCTGGGCCGGCGCTACGATGAGGATCGGCGCGACGCGCTGCGCAAGGCCCACTCGCTCGGCTGGCTGATGGCGGCCGAATTGCGGGCGGTGGGGGTGGATTTCAGCTTCGCTCCCTGCGTGGACCTCGATTATGGCTTGAGCGAGATCATCGGCGACCGGGCCTTTCACCGCGATCCGCAGGCGGTGGCGGCGCTCGCGACGGCTTACATGGCGGGAATGCGCGAAGCGGGCATGGCTGCGGTCGCCAAGCACTTTCCCGGGCATGGCGCGGTGCGTGCGGATTCGCACCTGGCGCTTCCCGTGGATCGGCGGCCGCTGGCCGACATGGAAGGCGATCTCTCGCCCTATCGCGCGCTCATCGAGAATCAGCTGCCCGGCATCATGGCGGCGCATGTCGAATATTCCGCGGTGGACTTGAAGCCTGCCAGCCTGTCCTCGCGCTGGATCACCGGCATTTTGCGGGGCACCCTCGGCTTCCATGGCTGTGTGTTCGCCGACGACCTCAGCATGGCGGGCGCGGCGGCCTCCGGCGACGTGGTCGAGCGCGCGCGGCTTGCACTGGCGGCGGGATGCGATGTGCTGCCAATCTGCAACGATCGGGAAGCCGTGCACATCGTGCTTGGGAATCTGAACACCGAGGCGAGCCCGGCTGCCCAGGCGAGGCTGGTGCGTATGCGCGGACGCAGCGAGGGGCCAGCCGAGCTGCGCCGCTCGATCCAGTGGCGTGACGCGACCGCGGTGGTCGCAGAGCTTTCCAGGGCGCCAACGCTGACCTTGAGCGAAGGGCGATCATGATGCGCTTCGATGCGGACCTGTATCGCCGCCTGCTTGAGTCATCGCCCGAAGGCGTCGCGATGGTCGATGCATTGGCCGAGGACCAGCCGGTCGTTTACGTCAATCCGGCTTTCGAAGCGTTGACCGGATACCCCGCCGCCGATCTGCTCGGGAAGAACCTCCGGCTGCTGCAGGGGGACGACCGTGAGCAGGATGGCCGGCACCGGCTTCGGGAGGCTTTGAAACAGGGCGAGTCCTGCCGCGTGCTGTTGCGCAACTATCGCAAGGACGGCTCGCTCTTTTGGAACGAGCTCACGGTGCTGCCATTGCGGGATGCGGACGGGCGGGTCACGCATTTCGCGGGACATCATCGCGATGCCGGCGACCGGCTGCGTATCGATCCAAAGCTGACCCGCGATTCGCTCTCCGGCGCGCATCAGCCCACCGGTGTGGCGGTGCGCGATGACCGCCTGACGGGACTGTTCACGCTGCCCTACCTGCAGGAGCTCCTGAAGCGGGATTGGGCCATTGCGCAGCGCGAGAAGCGCAGCATCGCGGTGTTCGCCATCGACATCGATTCGCTCGATCTTTACAACGCGACCTTCGGGCGCGCTGCCGGAGACTCGGCCATCCGTCGCGTCTCGCACTGCATCTCGGGGTGCCTGCGGCGCTCGAGCGACGTCACGGCACGCATCGACGGCGGAAGTCTCATGGCGTTTGCTCCCGGCTTGACGTTGGACCAGGCCCTCGCGCTCGGTCACGTCATGGCCGAGCGGGTGCGCGAGCTCCGCATCCACCATCCGCGCTCCGGTGTCCTGCGCTACGTCAGCGTGAGTGTGGGGGTCTGCGCCGCGGTGCCGGAGGCGGATGACAACCCGGCGGCGCTCGTCGAGAAATCTCAACTTCAGCTGAAGCTCGCCAAGAAAGCCGGCCGCAACCGCGCCGCCTGAGTGTGAACCACGTCGCATTCGCCGGCATCGCCCTGTGACGCGTTTCAACACCCTGTAATTTCATCGGGCGGGCGCAACCCGAATCGGTACTCGGTGTCGGCGCCGATTCGGGGAATTTGATACCTAGAAAGCATGAACATCCGCACGAAGGTGATCTCGCTGCTTGCGATGCTGTTCGTGATCTTGATCGTCATCGAGATCGCGGTTCAGCGCGAGGTCCTGATGCCGAGCTTCGCCGAGCTCGAGCGCGACGATGCGAAGGTCTCCATGAGGCGCATCGATTACGCTCTGGCCGTGTCCCTCGACAGCCTGGAGCTCACCGCGGCCGATTGGGGGAATTGGGACGACGTATACCGATACGTTCAGGTGCCGAGCGAGGCGTTCGTGCGCAACAACATCACGCCGGTCGCATTGAAGCAGCTCCAGGTGGACGCGGTCATGATCGCGGATCTCGACGGCAATGTGGTGCTTTCGAGCGCCGGCATCGGTTCGGTTTCGGGTTTGGATTTTGCCGCTCTCAAACGCCTGCCCGCGGATTTTCCCTGGCGCGAGAATCTCGCGGCCGGCAAGCCCGCGCAGGGACTGATCCGGACCAACCGGGGTTTGATGATGATCGCCGCGGCCCCTGTCCTCGACGGCAGCGGCGGCGGCAAGCACCTCGGCATGGTCATCATGGGCCAGCTCGTGACTCCTCGAAACGTGCGGGCGCTGGGTGCGCGCGCACAGGCCGCCCTGTCGCTCGAGCCGGTGACCCGGCCGTTCCTGGGCGACAAGGTGAGCGAAACCGACGCGACGACGCGCATCGAGCAGCAGTTGTCCGACCTCTACGGCCGGCCGCTCGCGGTGCTGGCGGTCGATGTGCCGCGAAGGATCACTGCACGAGGGCGCACCGCCGTTACCTATGCGTCGGCTTACCTCATCGGCGCCGCGGTGGTCGTGCTCATATTGCTCGTGATGATCCTGAACCGCGTGGTGCTCGAGCCGCTTGCCCGCGTGACGCGACATGCGGTCCGGATCAGCAAGGGGAATGACCTCACCGCGCGCCTGGATCTAGACACCAAGGACGAGATCGGCCTCCTGGCGCGCGAGTTCGACAGGATGGTCGCGCGGGTACAGGAGACCCGCAGCGAATTGGTGGACAAATCCTTTCAGGCGGGCTTCGCCGAGCTCGCGAAAGGGGTGCTTCACAATCTGGGCAACGCCATGACGCCGTTGTCGGTGCGTCTGGCGAGACTCGAGAGCCGGCTGCGGAACATTCCGGCGGCGGACCTGGATCTGGCCTGCGCCGAGCTGCAGGGTGGGGCGCCGCTCTCGCAGCGCCAATCTGACCTGGTCGAATTTTTGCGGCTCGGATGCCGGGAAGTGTCGTCGGGCATCGCCGAGTCGAAGGCGGACACGGAGGTGATCCAGCGTCAGGCGCAAACCGTGCAGAGCGCGCTGAAAGAGCTGATGCGTTCCACGCGCAACGAGGCGGTGATCGAGTCGGTGCGGCTGCCGGACCTGGTGACCCAGACCCTGGAAATCGTGCCCGACGCCTGCCGCCAGCGGCTGACGGTGGATCCGGAGGAATCGCTCGGCAAGGTGGGCGCAGTACGAGTCGCACGCACCGTGCTCCGGCTGGTGCTGCAGAACCTGATCATCAATGCTGCGGATGCGGTGCGCGACGCCGGCAGGGAGCGGGGAGTGCTGAAGGTCGGGGCGGAAATCGTCCGGCAGGACAATTGCGATCAGCTGCATCTGCATTGCAAGGACGACGGTATCGGCATCGCCGAAAGCGACTTGAAGCGTGTCTTCGACGAGGGCTTTTCGACCAAGTCGCGCGACAGCAATTACGGGCTCGGCTTGCACTGGTGCGCCAATGCAATGGCGGGGCTGGGGGGCAGAATTTGGGCGGCGAGCGAGGGACCGGGGCTTGGCGCATCGCTTCATCTGATGCTGCCTCTGGCGCTTCGCGAAACTTGAGGATGGATCCGTGACTGAGAAAAAAAGAGCCATACGAGTGCTGATTGCCGATGACGAGGCGGAGGTGCGCAACGCCTATCGGGACATCTTGACCGAAACCGACATGAACGGCGAGACCGCGGTGTTTCGCAACCTGCGGGAGCGCCTGTTCACGAAGCCGGCCGCGGACCAGGTGGTGAGGAAGCTGTCCTCGCCGAACACGACGTTCGCGCCGGTGTTCTGCGAAGGCGCCGAAGCGGCCGTCGCCGCGGTACGCGACGCGGTCGCGGCGGATGATCCGTTTGCCGTGGCCTTCCTCGACATGCGCATGCCTCCGGGGCCGGACGGCGTTTGGGCCGCGGCGCGCATCCGCGAGCTGGACCCGGCGATCGAAATCGTGCTGTGCACGGCATATTCGGACGTGGATCCCGCGGAGATGGGCTCGATCGTTCCGCCGGAGGAGAAACTCTCCTATCTGCAGAAGCCGTTCCACCCGCACGAAATCCGTCAGATGACGATTTCGTTGGCGAGCAAGTGGCGCTCCGAGCATCGGATCGTGAAGCTGGCTTATTTCGACGCGCTCACCGGGCTGCCGAACCGGGAGCAGTCGCGCAACCGCCTCGCGAGCGCACTCGCGGCGGCAAAGCAGCACGGACGCAATGTCGCAGTCCTGTATCTGGATCTGGACAATTTCAAGAGGGTCAACGACACCTTGGGCCACGCGGTGGGCGACGAGCTTCTCTGCCTCGTCGCTTCGCGAATGCGGGAATCACTGCGTGCGGATGACGGCGCCGCGGCCGACGATCATCCGAGCCCGCGCACGAATCACATCGCGCGGCTGGGCGGCGACGAGTTCATCGTGATCCTTCCCGGCATCCGCGCCGCGGCGGACGCCGGGATCGTCGCCTCCCGGCTGATCGCCGAGCTTCAGCAGCCGATGCATCTGGCGATGCATACGCTGGTGATCACGCCGAGCATCGGAATCGCCCTGTTCCCGACCGACGGCGCGGATGTCGACACGCTGCTCCGCAATGCCGATCTCGCCATGTATTTCGCCAAGCGCAAGGGTCCGGGGATGCACGCCTTCTTCAACTCCGCGATGAACGATGCGGCGCTCCATCGGTTTACGCTCGAGGCGAAGCTGCGCGGTGCCCTGGAGCGCGGCGAATTCACGCTGAATTATCAGCCGCAGTTCGACGTGAGCACGGGCACGATTTCCGGCATGGAGGCGCTGCTGCGCTGGAAGAGCGACGACCTGGGCCAGGTGGCACCGGCCGAATTCATCCCGATCGCCGAGGAGACGGGACTGATCCTGTCGATCGGCGAGTGGGTGCTCCGTACGGCGTGCCGACAGGCGAAACTCTGGCACGACGAGGGATTGCCGGTGGTGCGCATGGCGGTGAACGTGTCCGGGCAGCAGTTCTCACTCAAGGAATTTCCATCGCTGGTGGAGTCGATCATTCTGGAGACCGGAATACCTGCGTCGATGCTCGAGCTCGAGATCACCGAATCGGTGGTGATGAAGGACGAGGCCTGGGCGGAGCAGGCGCTCGCGCAATTGAAGGCGCTGGGGATCCTGTTGGCGATCGACGACTTCGGCACCGGATACTCGAGCTTCGGCCGCCTGCGGAATTTTGCGGTGGACCGGCTGAAGATCGACCAGTCGTTCATGACCAGCCTGGTGGAGTGCAGCGACGATCGGGCCATTGCGGCCGCCATCATCGCGATGTCGAGGACGTTGCGCATCAACGTCACGGCAGAGGGTGTGGAGAACTTTCCGCAGCTCTTGTTTCTGCAGGAACATTCCTGCCAGGAGGCCCAGGGGTTTCTGTTCAGCCGTCCACTGCCGGCGGTGGACGCGGAGAACCTGCTGCGCCGCGCTGCCGACACCACGGCCGGCACGAGGACCCAACGCCTTCGGTCTTTGATTGGCTGAGGCTGGCCGGCCCCGGCTCCGGCGCCGGGGCCGGTCGGCGCCCACCTACAGCACATAGGGACCGCCGGAGCTGGAGCTCGAGCGGCAAAGTCGCTAGGGTCGAGCCGTTCCTCGCCGGCGGAGCGCCTCATGCCCAATAGAAAGACTTTCGATGAGCGGGAAAAATACGACCACAGCGGCCGCCCGCTGGACCATCGCCAGGCAAACGACCTCCAGGCGGACGTCAAGGAGACTTCGGAAGCCCGCCGTGATACGTCGACCGCTCGATCTGCGGCTCGCCGGTCCCGACCTGTCGCCGGACGTGAGAAAATCAGGCACGATTAGACGGGCCGCGTCTACCGCCTGCGGGCGTTGACTGCGGCACGGCCGGATTATTGGCCGGGTACGTGAGGTCACGAACTACCTGGCACCCCAACAACCCAAGGAGCATCCATGGCATCTGCAGCATCCACTTCCTCCCCGTTGAGCCTCCCCGCACTACCCTGGGCCGAGAACGCTCTCGAACCCGTTATTTCCGCGAAGACGATCAGTTTCCATTACGGCAAGCACCACAAGACCTATGTGGATAATGCCAACAAGCTGATCGTCGGCACCGAGCTCGCCGATCTGCCGCTCGATCAGATCGTGCGTGCGACGGCAGGCAAGGGGGATCGGGTGGGGATCTTCAATAATGCAGCGCAGGCGTGGAATCACGACTTCTATTGGAAAAGCCTCAAGCCCAAGGGCGGCGGCGAGCCGCCGGCCGCCCTCAAGGCGAAAATCGATGCTGCGTTCGGCAGCGTGGATGCGTTCAGGAAAGAGCTTTCCAACGCGGCGGTTCAGCAATTCGGCAGCGGCTGGGCCTGGGTGGTGCTCGATGGCGACAAGCTCAAGATTGTGAAAACCGGCAACGCAGACACGCCGATCGCGCACGGCCAGAAGCCGCTGCTCACAATCGACGTGTGGGAGCACGCCTATTACCTCGACTACCAGAACAAGCGCGTCGACTACGCCAATGCGTTGATCGACAAGCTCGCCAACTGGGAATTCGCGGCGGAGAACCTGGCCAAGGGCTAGCGAACGTCGGGGTGCGGCGCGCACGGCCGCCGCACCCCTTTATCGCAGTCGGCACGCTCTTGCGCGCCCGCGATCTGTGGGAATCGTCCTCGCGCAACTCGATGCCGTATCCTACAGACCTCCCCGCCACGCCCTCTTATCGTGTGGCCACCATGAAAAACCTAATCAATGCCTTTGTAGCGGCGGCGGCTCTGACCGTCTGTTTGTCAACTGCAGTGCAAGCGGAGCCGTCGGCCGAAAAATACGCCGACACCGTCTCGCTCTTCAAACACGCGGGCAAGAGCGCGCATTTCTTCACGCATAGCTATGCCTATGCGGTGTTTCCGAATGTCGGCGAGGGCGCCTTCATCGTGGGGGGCGCGGGCGGCAAGGGCGGTGTGTTCGTCGGCGGCCAGCAAGTCGGTGAGGCCACACTGGCGCAGGTGAGCGTCGGCTTTCAGGCCGGCGGCAAGGCGTTCAGCGAGATCATTTTCTTCCGCGACAAGCGCGCCCTGGATGAATTCGAGTCGGGCAACTTCGAGTTCGGCGCCGACGCCAGCGTGACGGCGATCACCGCGAGCGCCGACGCGAGCGCGAGCACCACCGGCGAGCAGGCCGGCGCCAGCGGCGGCGAGAAGGACGCGACCACGGTCGGCCATTACTACAAGGGAATGGCGGTATTCACCATCGCAAAGGGCGGGCTGATGTATCAGGCGGCCGTGGCGGGTCAGAAGTTCTCCTTCAAACCGCTGTCGGCAAGCTGATCGCGGCGAACTCAAATTTAAATCAGAGGGGACTGCAATGAAAAAATTGGTACTGATCGGAGTGATGGCGGCCGCGGCGGCGTACCTGCCTTTGGCATTCGGCGACGATATGGGCGACCATCATTACGTCAAGGATTCGGTGATCACGACCAAGGTGAAAACCAAGCTGGCTGCCAAGCACATGTCCACGCTCACTCACGTAAAGGTGGATACCGATGCGAATGGCGTGGTTTGGCTGAGTGGGACGGCGCCCACCAAGGATGCGCGCGACCTGGCCGGCATGATCGCGAAGGACACGGACGGCGTGAATTCGGTCAACAACGAGATCGAAGTCGCTCCGAATTGATCGGGGTCTGAACGGCCGTTCGCAAGGGACGGCAGGCACGGATGAAGTAGGGGCTCGCGCGGCACGGCACGAGCCCCTTTTTTAATATCCCGGGCCGGGCTCCTTTTGGAACACGAGCAGCCGGTTGTTGGCAGGCAGATCGTGGTCCGCGACCAGCGACAAGCCGTAGGAAGCAGCGAGTTCGCCGAGAGCCTCGATGTCGCGGATGCCGGAAAGCGGATCACGTTCCCGCAGCATGGCGTCGAATTCGCGGTTGCTGTCGGACGTATATTTTCCGTCGTAACGAAATGGACCGTAGATGCACAGTACTCCACCGGCCACCAGGACTTCCGCCACCCCCCGGTACAACGCGCCCACCGCGGCCCACGACATGATATGCAGGGTGTTTGCGGTGAACACCGCATCGACGGAGCGGGCGGGCCAAACGGCCTGACGGACGTCCAGGACCGTCGGAGGGCGCAAATTGGCGCGTCCTTCCACGCGCACGCGGGCGGCCAAGTCCGGCAGATAGATCAGCTGCTCGGTGGGATGCCAGTCGAGGTGCGACAGGTGGCGTGCGAAATGCACCGCATGCTGGCCGGTGCCGCTGCCGATCTCGAGCACCTGGGTCCGCCCGGCAAGGCACACGCGCAGCACCGCGAGAATCGGCTCCTTGTTGCGTTCGCAGGCATCAGATACCGGCAGCATTGACCACTCCCGTCAGCGTCACTCGACCTCCTCCCGGTATTCTACTGATTGCATCGGACTTCCGCTAAAGTAGCGACCCGCATTTGCGGGTCGCATCCAGGAGCAATGACAGTGACCATTTCCATCCACGATCTCTGCATCCCCGTGCTGACGCGCGCGCTCACCAACTTATCCGCGCTGCTCGACAAGGCGGCCGCGCACGCCGCGGCGCGGAAATTCGACCCGGCAGTCCTGGTGCAGGCGCGCCTGTTTCCGGACATGTTTCCCCTGGGCCGGCAGGTTCAAATCGCGTGTGATACCGCCAAGGGTGCGGCGGGGCGCCTCGCCGGCGTCGATATTCCGAAGCACGAGGACACCGAGACGACCCTCGAGGAGCTCAAGCAACGCATCGCCAAGACCCTGGACTTCGTAAGAGGCGTGAAGGCCGACCAGATGAAGGGGGCCGAGAGCAAGGCCATCGAACTGAAGTTCGGAACCCGGGCCGTCAGCTTCACCGGGCTGTCCTACCTCACCGAGTTCGTGCTGCCGAATCTGTTCTTTCACGAGACCATCACGTACGCGCTGCTGCGTTCGAACGGCGTCGAAATCGGCAAAATGGATTTCCTGGGGTCGACCTAGGAGCTGCGAGCGGCGGGCCCGGCAGGCCCGGCAGGGGTGGCTCAAGCCAGGAGCTCGACCATCATCTCGATGCCCGTGAACAAATTCTCCTCGGTACGGGCGTCGTGGGTGAAGCGAAGCTTCAGCGGACCGTCGAGGCGATAATCTTTCGGCCGGGTCTGAATCAGCTTCAGCACCCGCCGGGTATCGATCTTGTTGTCCTGGTCGAAAATGAAGTAGCCGCCGGTGGCTCCGGCGTCGATCTTGCGGATGCCGAGCTGGGCGGCGCGCAGCTTGATCTGCGCCATCCGGAACAAGGACTGGGCGTAGGGCGGCAGCGGCCCGAAGCGGTCGATCAGCTCGACCTTGAGCTCGTCGAGCTCCTCGCGCGATTCGGCTCCGGCGACCCGTTTGTACAGCACCAAACGCAGGTGGACATCCGGCACATAATCCTCGGGAATGAGCGCGGGCAGATGCAGCTCAACCTCGGGCCCCGCATGCAGGGGCTTTTCGAGGTCGGCCGGCTTGCCCGCCTTCAGGCCGGCGACTGCCCGCTCCAACAGCTCCATGTAGAGGTTGTAGCCGATCTCCTCGATCTGGCCGCTTTGCTCGTCCCCGAGCAGTTCCCCGGCTCCGCGAATCTCCAGATCGTGGGTCGCGAGCGTGAAGCCCGCGCCGAGCTCCTCCAATGACTCCAGGGCTTCCAGCCGCTTGACGGCGTCGGCCGTCATCGCCTTGCGGGGCGGGGTGATCAGGTAGGCGTAGGCGCGGTGGTGAGAGCGCCCGACGCGTCCCCGCAGCTGATGGATCTGCGCCAGGCCGAATCGATCGGCGCGATCGATGATGATGGTATTGGCGGTCGGAACGTCGATGCCGCTCTCGATGATGGTCGTGCAGACCAGGACGTTGAAGCGCCGATGATAGAAATCCAGCATGAGCTGTTCGAGATCGCGCTCGCGCATCTGCCCGTGGCCCACGGCCACGCTCGCCTCGGGCACGAGCTCGCGGATCGCCTGGGCGGTCTTTTCGATGGTCTCGACCGTGTTGTGCACGTAGTAGATCTGGCCGCCGCGCCGTATCTCTCGGGTCAATGCCTCGCGCACGATGGTTTCGTTCCACTCCAGCACGAAGGTCTTCACGGCCAACCGCTCGGCGGGAGGCGTCGTGATCAATGAAAGATCGCGCAACCCGCCCATGGCCATGTTGAGCGTGCGCGGAATCGGGGTTGCCGTGAGCGTGAGCACATCCACCTCCGCGCGCAGCGCCTTGAGCTTCTCCTTGTCGCGCACGCCGAAGCGATGTTCCTCATCGATCACCACCAATCCCAGATTCTTGAAATGCACCTTGCCCTGCAGCAGGCGATGAGTGGCGACCACCACGTCCACGGATCCCGCCGCAATGCCGTCGATGACCGCCGTCGCCTCCTTGTTGGTCCGAAAGCGCGACAGGCTCTCCACCCGGACCGGCCAGTCGGCGAATCGATCGACGAAGGTGGTGTAATGCTGCTGCGCGAGCAGCGTCGTGGGGACGAGCACCGCCACCTGCCTGCCCGCCTGGACGGCGACGAACGCGGCGCGCAGCGCCACCTCGGTCTTGCCGAAGCCTACATCGCCGCAGATCACGCGGTCCATGGGTTTGCCGGACTTCAGATCCGCGAGCACCTGGTCGATTGCCGTGGCCTGATCGGCCGTCTCTTCGAATCGAAAGGCTGCTTGAAAGGCGCGATAGTCCGCCTCCGCGGCCTGCATGGAAGCGCCCTCGCGAGCCGCCCGCCTCGAGTACAGGTCCAAGAGCTCCACGGCGACGTCCCGGATGCGTTGAGCGGCCTTGCGGCGCGCCTTCTGCCATTGGTCGCCGCCGAGCTTGTGCAAGGGCGCCGTGTCGGCCGGCGCGCCGGTATAACGCGACACCAGATGCAGCGATTGGACCGGCACGTAAAGCTTGTCGCCGTCGGCGTATTCCAGGACCAGGAACTCGCCGGTGTAGCCGGCGACGTCCATGGTTTGAAGGCCCACGTAGCGGCCGACGCCGTAGGTCTCGTGAACCACCGGGGCGCCGACCCGCAGATCCGACAGTTCCTTGAGTATCTTGGCCGGATCCCGCTCGGATCTGCGCCGTCGGCGTTCCTGCCGCGCGCGGTCTCCGAAAAGCTGAGATTCGGTCAGGATCTCGAGCGGGGGGGAGAGGATCCGGAGGCCCGACGCGGCTGCGGATACCGTGATCCCGAGGCTCGCATCGCCCGCCATGAACGCCGCAAAGCTGTCGAAAACATGAGGTCTGATGCCGCGGCCGCGCAACAGCTCGAGCAACAGCTCGCGTCGACCCGCCGATTCGGCCGCGAGCAACGCGCGGCCGCCGATCGAGGCCAGGTGGGCCTCTAGCTCGGCCGCCGGCTGCTCCGCGCGCGCATCGATGCGTACGACGGCCGGCGATGAGCTCGAGAAATTCCGGACCGGATTCCCGGAGGCTCCTTCGGCCTCGGGCGGCCACTCGAAGGATCGAAGATCGATGCGGGGCCACGCGGCAACTTCCGCGCGCACCTCGGCGGCGCTCAGGTAAATCTCCGCGGGATCGAGAACTGGACGGAAGCGATCGTGCGAGAGCTGATCGTGGCGTTCCACGATTCCGCCCCAGAGTCTGTCCGCGTGCGAGGTCGCCTCCTGCATGTCGATCAGCACGCTCGACGGCGGCAGATACTCGAACAGATGCGAGGTTCGCTCGAAAAACAGCGGCAGGTAGAATTCCAGCCCCCCCGGCGCGCGTCCCGCGCTCACGTCGCGGTAGACGGCGTGCTCGGTCAGATCGCCCGGGAAGCGCAGGCGGTAACGGCGGCGGAATTCGCGCACCGCGTCCGGGCTGAGCGGCGTTTCGCGCGCGGGCAGCAGGTGAATGCGCTCCAGTTTTTCCCCCGATCGCTGCGTGTCGGGATCGAAAAACCGGATGCTGTCGACATCCCGGTCGAGCAGATCGATCCGGTAAGGGCTTTCCGAGCCCATTGGAAACACATCGAGCAGCGATCCGCGGACGGCGAACTCGCCGTGTGCCGCGACCTGCGTCACCGTGGCATAGCCCGCGAGCGCCAGCCGCTCGCGCAGGGCTTCCAGATTCAGTGTCTCCCCGACGTGAACCTGCAAGGAATGCGCCTCGATGTAGCTGCGCGGTGCAAGACGCTGCATCAGGGTGTCGATCGCGACCACCCAGACGCCGCGCCGCGCGCGCGGCAGCTCCGCCAGAGTCCGGAGCCGTGCCGAGGTGATGTCCGGGTGCGCCGAGAAGCTGTCGTAAGGCAGCGTCTCGAGGTCGGGGAACACGTGCACCGGCATCGCTCCGCTCGAGAAGAATCCGATCTCCTCGCTCAGCGTTTCGGCGGCGCGGGGGGTCTCGGCGATGACGATCAGAGGCCCCGGGGCTTTGGACGCCGCTTCGGCGATGGCGAGCGCGGGGGCCGCGCCATAAAGCTGGCCCCATTTGACGGGGGTGGATGCGGCGGCCGGCAGGAGAGGGTCGAATAGCGGTGGCATGCTTTGAAGAATTCGAAACGAAAAAACGCCCGCCGCGAGCGAGTCGCGGTGAGCCTTCGAGTCGATGATTCTACGCGATCTACGGGGCTGGCGGGGGCTCGACGGGCTCTGTCGCCGCCGGCGGCGCGGGCGGCGGAGTGCCCGTGTCGGAAGCCGGCGCGGGGGGTGGCGGCGCAGCCGCGGGTGCCATCGCCGTCGGGCTCTCCGAGGCTGCCGGCGCCTCGGCTGGCGCGGCCTGAGGGGCGCTCTCTGCGGGCGGTGCCCCAGATCCGGAGACCACGCTGTGAATGACGTGGTCGTGCTCGAAATACACGATGAAACTGGGATATTCCCAGCGCGAGATGGGCGGATTGCCGACAGCGGGGACCTTGCTGACCGGTGCGCCGAACTTGCTGGTCACCTGGCTCATGGTCATGCCGCGGGCCGGAGCGATGCCATTGGAATCCCGGACGGCGATGCCAGAGTCCACGGCAATGATGTCCGCCTGCGCCAGGCCGGCGAGGCTCGCGCCGGCGGCGAGTACTGCACTGATCAGGAGGGTTCGATGGCTCATGGCAGACCTCGTTCGTTGCGCTCGTTCAGTGCCATGGGTGAATGATAGCACCGACCCGACGGCCAATTGTTTGAACCACTTAACACTCTGATTATGTTGCATTTCCGGGGCGGCGGCCCCGCGCACCCCCGCGCCTGTGGTTTAATCGCCGCGAATGTTCCAGCCCGTTCCAGTTTTCGTGGGCCTGCGGTACTCCCTGGCGCGCGAGCATAGCTTTTTCGTCTCGTTCATCACCTGGGTGTCGCTCGGGGGTCTGGCGTTGGGGGTGCTCGCGCTGATCACCGTGCTGTCGGTGATGAATGGATTCGAAAGCGAGCTTAGGACACGCCTGCTCAGCCTATCGGCGCATGCCACGCTGACCGCCGCTGCGGGAGCACCCATTCTCGACTGGCGCGGCCGGCTGAAGGAGCTCGATGGAGCGGCAGGGCTGACGGGCGCCGCACCGTTTCTCGATACGGACGCGATGCTGAGCCACCCGCCGGCGATGGGGGGCGCGATCGTCCGCGGCATCGACCCGACACTGGAGCCCAAGGTGTCGAGCATCAACGGCGCCATGCGCGAGGGAAAGCTGGCGGATCTTCAGCCGGGCCTCAATCGGATCGTGCTCGGGCGGATGTTGGCCTACCAGCTGCAGGTCGGCGTCGGCGATACCGTCACGGTCATGATCCCCGACTCCGCGTCCGGCGATTCGATCGTGCCGCGCTTGGAGAATTTCGAAGTCGCAGGAATCTTCGAAGTGGGCTTGGAGGAACAGGACAGCGTGCTCGCGCTGATCAACCTCGAGGATGCACAGGCGCTGCGCGGCCTCGGCGGCCCGACCGGGATCCGGCTCAAATTCGCCGACGTGCTTCAGGCGCCGCAACTGGCCCGCCTGGCTGCGGCGCGGCTGCCGCCGGGATTCGTCGTCCGGGACTGGACCCAGGAGAACGAGGCTTACTTCCGGGCGATCCGCATCGAGAAGACCATGATGGGGCTCATTCTCATGCTGATCGTGGCCGTCGCCGCATTCAATATCGTCGCCACCCTCGTCATGGTGGTGAGCGACAAGCGCACCGACATCGCGATCCTGCGCACGCTCGGCATGACTCCCCGCGGCATCCTGGGTGTTTTCATGACCCAGGGCCTGTTGATCGGCTGGCTCGGCACGCTCATCGGCGTCGCGCTCGGCGTCGCGCTCGCGCTGCACGTGGGCGCGGTGGCGCATTTCATCGAGCACGTGTTCGGCGTTCATATCATGGACGACCCCGATGTCTACTACACGACCGGGCTGCCGAGCGAGATGCATCCGGGCGACGTGGTCCGGATCGCCGCCGCCGCCATGCTGTTGTCGCTCATCGCGACGATCTACCCGGCCTGGAAGGCCTCCAAAACCCAACCCGCGGAGGCTTTGAGGTACGAATGATGCGCGGCTGGTACGAGGGCTTTCTGGGGCTGAGATACCTTCGGGCTTCACCGAAGCGCGGCTTCGTCTCGTTGATCGCCGGCATCGCGATATCGGGCCTGGCGCTCGGCGTCGCCGTGCTCATCGTGGTGTTGTCCGTCATGAACGGTTTCGAGGGCGAGCTTCGCACCCGGATATTGAGTCTCACCGCGCACGCGACCATCACCGGTCTCGACGGCAGCATCCCCAACTGGCGTCCCGATCTTCAGCGACTCGAGCATTTCCCGGGAGTTGCCGCGGCATCACCCTACATCGAGGAGCAGGCCTTGATGGTTCACGAGGGCAAATCGTCCGGCGTGATGATGCGCGGGGTGGTTCCCGACGAGGAACGGCGCGTCACGGACCTGGATGATCATCTGGAGTCGGGCCGGCTCGCCGATCTCGTTCCGGGAAGCTACCGGGTGATCCTGGGCAAGGCGTTGGCGGAGACTCTCGGCGCGCGGGTCGGAGACCGCGTCGTCCTCATGGTGCCGCAGGGTGATGTCACTCCCATCGGCGTGCTGCCTCGGATGCGCGCATTCCGGGTCGACGGCATTCTGTCGGTGGGCATGTACGAGTACGATCGGCGCGTCGCGATCGTGGCGATGCAGGATGCCGCGACCCTGCTGCGCATGGGCGGGGATATCACCGGGCTGCGCTTGAGCCTCACCGATCCCTACGCCGCGCCCCGCATCGTGCGCGACGCCGCGATCGCGCTGCCGAAGGGGGCCGAGGCCTACCTGGTCAACGACTGGACCGAGGAGCACGTCAATTTCTTCCGTTCGATCGAGATCACCAAGCACATGCTGTTCGTGATTCTCTCGCTCATGGTCGCCGTCGCCGCGTTCAACATCGTCTCGACCATGGTGATGGTCGTGAAGGACAAGCGGCGGGATATCGCCATTTTGCGGACCTTCGGATCCTCGCCGCGCAGCATCCTGTCGGTGTTCATCGTCCAAGGGAGCCTCATCGGCGGTCTCGGCATCGCGGGCGGACTTCTGGTCGGGGTGCTGATCGCGGTGAATCTGCAGCGGCTGGTGCATGCTTTGGAGCATCTTCTCGGCTTCAAATTCCTCGATGCGCGGGTGTATTTCATGAGCGATCTACCGGCCTATGTGCAATTGGGCGACCTCGTGCAGATTTGCGGGGTGGCGTTCGTCCTGGCGTGCATCTCGACCATCTATCCCGCCTGGCGAGCCGCGCGCTTGCTGCCGGCGGAGTCCCTGCGCAACGATTGAGGGTTTCACCCATTTATGCAGAACTCGAACAACATAGTGCTCCAGGGTACGGACCTCGCGAAGGACTTCATCCAGGGTGCGGTGAAGCTCGAGGTGCTGCGCGGCGCGTCGATCACGGTGCGCTCGGGCGAGCGCATCGCCATCGTCGGCGCCTCCGGCTCCGGCAAGACCACGCTTCTTCAGCTGCTCGGCGGCCTCGATCTGCCGACCCGGGGCACCGTCGAGATCGCCGGCGCCGCGATGAACCGATTGAGCGACACGGAACGCGGCCGATTGCGCAACCGCGCGGTCGGCTTCGTCTATCAGTTCCATCATCTGCTGCCGGAATTCACGGCGCTCGAGAACGTGGCCATGCCGTTGCTGGTGCGGCGCATGGACGGGCGGACGGCGAAGCAGCGTGCGGCCGCGATCCTGACGCGGGTGGGCCTCGCCGAGCGCCTGACCCACCGGCCCTCGCAGCTCTCCGGTGGCGAGCGCCAGCGCGCGGCGGTGGCGCGCGCCCTGGTCACCCAGCCGCAGCTCGTGCTCGCCGACGAGCCGACCGGCAACCTCGACGGCGTCAACGCCGCGCACGTGTTCGAGCTCATGCTGGAGCTCAACCGCGAGCTGGGAACGAGCCTGGTCATCGTCACCCACGACGAACGCCTGGCGGGGCGCCTGGACCGGGTGCTGACCCTGGTCGACGGAGCCCTGATCGAGAGGTCCTGAGCCCCGGACCAAGAGCGGCCGTCGCCGGCCGATGACGGTATCTCAAGCCCGGACGGTCAAGTATCATGCCGCCAGTTCAAAGAGCTTAACGAGGTCAGAATGTGGGAGATTATCCGCGCCGGCGGCGGCTTCATGTGGCCGATCATCCTGTGCTCGATTGCTTCCGTGGCCATCATCCTGGAGCGCCTCTGGACATTGCAATCGAGCCGGGTCGTTCCGCGCGACCTCGCCCAAAAGGTCTGGAACTGGATAGAGGCGGATCAGCTGTCCGACAAGCTCGTGGCCGCCCTGGAGCAGAATTCCCCGCTGGGTAAATTGCTGGCCATCGGGCTTGCGAACCGCTTCAGGCCTCGCGAACTCATGGTCGAGCGCCTGGAGGACGGCGGCAGACACGTCGTACACGACCTCGAGCGGTTCCTGAACACGCTAGGGACCATTGCGTCCATCGCGCCGCTCCTGGGGCTCCTGGGCACCGTGGCGGGCATCATTCACGCGTTCAACGCCATCACCGCCAATGGTCTCGGCGATCCCCGGACCCTGTCCGGCGGGATCGGCGAGGCGCTGATCACCACGGCCGCCGGTCTGACCGTGGCGATACCCTCGCTGATTGCGTACCGATACCTTCGAGGCAAGGTGGAGCGCCTGGTCATTCAGATGGAAAAAGAGGCGATGAAGCTGGTGGATGCGCTCGATGAGCGCAGCCGGCTGTTGGCCGAGACGTGAGCTCATGAACCTCAACATACGGGCGCGCCGTCGGGAAGACCCCGAGATCAATTTGATCAACTTCATCGACGTGCTGCTCGTGCTGCTGATCTTCTTCATGGTCTCGACGACGTTCAACCAGGAGGGGCGCGTCAGGGTCCAGCTCCCGCAGGCGAGCGCGATTCCCGTGCCGAACGGCACCCACGAGCCGCTGGTGATCACCGTGACGGCGGAGGGCGGCTACCGGGTGAACGAGCGCACGCTCATCAACTCGAGTCCCGACACGCTGCGGGCGGCAATTCTCAAGGAGGCCGGCGCGGATCGCGGCCCGATCACCATCCGCGCCGATGCGCGTTCCACCCACCAGGCGGTCGTCACCGCGATGGATGTCGCGGGCCGGCTCGGCTTCGCCCAGCTCAACATCGCCACCGTGCACCAGGACAACTCGCCTTGAGCGCGACCGCCGCGGAGCTCGACTCGCACTCGAAACCCGACGGCAATTATTGGGCCATTTACGGCAGGCTGCTGGGTTACGCCAAACCCTACGCCGGGGCGTTCATGGTCGGCATACTCGGCATGATCCTGTTCGCGGCGACGCAATTCGGGCTGGTTTACCTGGTGCAGACCTTTTTGAAGGGCGCGTTCGTCACCAAAGACTCGCGGATCGAGTGGATGGTGCCGCTCGGCGTCGTCGTGCTGTTCGCGTTGCGGGGTCTCGGCGACTACGTCGGCAACTACTATCCGAGCTGGGTGGGGCGGCAGGTCATCAAGGGCCTGCGGCATGACGTATTCGCGCACTATCTTCGCCTCCCCACTGCCTATCTCGACAGCGAGCAATCCGGCGTGCTTCTGTCCAAGCTCACGTACAACATCGAGCAGGTGGCCGGCGCGGCAACCGGCGCGGCGATCTCGTTGATCAGCGATACACTGACGATAGCCGGTTTGATCGCCTATCTGTTCTACCTGAACTGGCGGCTCGCGCTATTTTGCATGGTCGCCGCCCCGGCGATCGGCTGGCTCATGCAGATTGCCAATCGGAGCTTCCGCCGCTACAGCAAGCGCATCCAGAATTCGATGGGTGACATTACGCGCGTTGCGAAGGAAGCCCTCGACGCTCATCGGCTGATCAAGATCTTCAACGCCGAGGATCACCAGACCGACCGGTTCGAGCAGGCGAACGAACTGAACCGGGCCTCGAACATGAAGCTGGCCCGCGCCAAATCGCTGAGCAACCCCGTGGTTGGGAGCATTGCGTCTGTGGCGCTCGCGGGCGTTCTCTACGTCGCGATTCGGCTGGTGTTCGCAAACGACATGCGGGTGGACCAATTCTGGGCGTTCCTCACGGCGCTCATGCTCATTCCGTCATCGCTGCGCAGTCTGGTCAATATCGGGGGACCGCTGCAGCAGGGGGTTGCCGCCGGTCAGAGCGTATTCGAGATTTTGGACGAACCGACCGAGGGAAGCGGAGGAACACGCCGCATCGAGCGGGCCCGCGGCGCGATCGAGTTCCGCGACGTCTCGTTCGAATATGCGAGCGGGAAGGGCGGAGTGCTGCACGGGGTCAGTTTCCGAGTCGAACCCGGAGAGACTGTGGCCATCGTAGGCCGCTCCGGAAGCGGCAAGACCACACTGGTCGGCCTGGTTCCCCGCTTCTACGACGTGCAGTCGGGCGCGGTGCTCCTGGACGGGGTCGATGTGCGCGAATACCGGCTGACCGACCTGCGCGCGCAGGTAAGCCTGGTCAGCCAGGATGTCGTGCTGTTCAACGACACCATCCGCAACAACATCGCCTTCAATGCGGTGAATACCAGCGACGCCGAGCTCGAGGCCGCCGCGCGCGCCGCCAACGTGATGGAGTTCGTCTCGCAACAGCCGTTGGGATTCGATGCACCGCTCTCGGATCGGGGACAGAATCTGTCGGGTGGCCAGCGGCAGAGGATCTCCATCGCGCGCGCGCTCCTCAAGAACTCTCCGGTGCTGATTCTCGATGAAGCAACCGCGGCGCTCGACAACGAATCGGAGCGCCGGGTGCAGGCTGAGCTCACCACCCTGATGCGGGGCCGCACGACGCTGGTCATCGCGCATCGCTTGTCCACCGTGGAAGGCGCCGATCGCATCATCGTCCTCGACAAGGGACGCATCGTGGAGATGGGCAGCCACCGCGAGCTGCTCGACCGCGGCGGGCTGTATGCGACTCTGCATGGAATGCAGTTCGCCGAGTAGCGCCCCTGCGCCTCGACGCACCGATGTCCGCCGAATCCTGGCTCAATCGAATCTGGTACGACCGCCCGGCGCCGCCGTGGTGGCTGATCCCGTTGTCGCTCGCCTACGGAGCCGTATCCGGTTCGCATCAATTCCTGTACGCCAAGAGGCTTCGACGAGCCACCCGGCTGGGACGGCCGGTGATCGTCGTCGGCAACCTGACCGTCGGCGGGACCGGCAAGACGCCGCTGGTCTGCTGGCTGGCGGCGCGCCTCGCCGAGCGGGGCTACAGGCCCGGAATCGTGACGCGGGGCTACGGCGGCTCCTTTCGCGGGGTGCGCCTGGTGAGCTCCCCCGACGATCCGACGGTCGTGGGGGATGAGCCCATCCTGCTGGCGCGCCGCACCGGCCTGCCCGTGGCCGTCGGCCGGGACCGACCCGCGGCGGCGCAGCTGCTCGTGGACCTCGGGTGCGACGTGGTGGTGAGCGACGACGGGTTGCAGCATTACGCGCTCGCACGCGATTGCGAGATCGTGGTGATCGACGGCGACAGGCGCTTCGGCAACGGTTGGTTGTTGCCGGCGGGGCCGCTGCGCGAAAAGCGCGCCCGGCTGGATACCGCCGACGTCGTCGTGGTGAACGGCGGGCGCGCGCTCCTCGACGGCGCCTTCAGCATGAAGCTCGAGGCCAGGAGCGCGATGGGCCTCACCGACGAGCGTACGAGACCTCTCCCGGCGTTCGCCGGCCTCGAGGTTCACGCGGTGGCGGGTATCGGTCATCCCGAGCGGTTCTTCAACATGTTGCGCGCGCACGGAATCGCGGTCATCGGTCATGCGCTGCCCGACCACGCACGGCTCACGCCCGCGGACGTCGATTTTCCCGACGCGAAGCCGGTGCTCATGACGGAGAAAGATGCCGTAAAATGCAGACACGCGGCCGACGATCGGCATTGGTACGTGCCGGTGAGCGCATGTTTCGAGGGCGGCGAATCGACTACACTGCTCGATATCGTGATCGCGCGGATTGCCGAACTGGAACCGCCGCGGGAGACCGTCGATGGATAAACGTCTTCTTGAATTGCTGGTCTGCCCGATCTGCAAGGGTCCGTTGCGGACCGCGGGAGCGGGTGGATCGCTCGAGCTCGTCTGCCGATCGGATCGGCTGGCTTATGCCGTGCGCGACGGCATCCCGATGATGCTGCCGGAAGAGGCCCGGGTTCTGGGAGCGGATGATCCGCTCGTGGTCCGTTGAGCGCGGCCGGGGCCCCGAGCCGCCGGGCGCCGTGCCGGCCCGCGTGAGCCCGGATTTTCACGTCGTCATTCCGGCCCGGTTCGCGGCGAGCCGTTTGCCGGGCAAGCCGCTGGCGGATATCGGCGGCCGCCCGCTCATTCAATGGGTCTGGGATTGCGCCCGCGCGAGCGGCGCCGCGTCCGTGATCGTGGCGACCGACGATCCGCGGGTCCAGGCGGTCGCCGCGGGATTCGGGGCCGACGTGGCGCTGACTTCGGCGCAGCATGCCTCGGGAACCGACCGCATCGCCGAGGTGGCGCGTGCGCGCGGCTTGGGCGCCGACGAGATCGTCGTCAACCTGCAGGGGGATGAGCCGCTGATGCCGGCTCACGTGCTGTCCGATGCGGCCGCCGCGCTCGGCGAGCGTCCCCACGTCGATATCGCGACGGTTGCGGCGCCGATCTCGAGCCTCGAGGAATTTCTCGACCCGAGCTGCGTGAAGGCGCTGCGAGCCCATGACGGCAGCGCGCTCTATTTCAGCCGCGCTCCGGTGCCCTGGCCGCGCGATCGGCTTGTGGATGGGCGCCCGGCCACCTATGAGGGAGCACTGCGGCACATCGGTTTGTACGCCTACCGGGTGAAGAGCCTGTTGCGGTTCGCGGGTTGGCCGGCGACCCCGCTCGAGATCACCGAGCGGCTCGAACAACTGCGCGCCCTGGAATACGGCATGCGCATTCACGTGCTGGTGCTTTCCGAGGCGCCGCCGGCGGGGGTGGATACGCGGGAGGATTTGGAGCGGGTGCGCGCGGGGCTTCGGGAGCGGTGAGGATATTGTTCGTCTGTCTGGGCAACATCTGTCGAAGTCCGACCGCCGAAGGCGCGCTTCGCCATCTGTTGGCCCAGGAACACCCCGGCCTCAACGTCGAAGTCGATTCAGCCGGGACCGGCGATTACCACCTCGGGGAACCGCCGGATCTCCGCAGCCAGAGCGCCGCGAAACGCCGGGGCATCGATCTGTCGGGTCTGTCCGCGCGGCAGGTCAATCGGCGTGATTTCGATGACTTCGACCTGATCCTGGCCATGGATCGGAAGAACCTGCGCGATCTTCAGGCGATGCAGCCCGCGCGCTGTCGGGCGGAGCTCAACTTGTTCCTGGAGTACGCGGGCGAACCGGGCTCATCGGAGGTTCCCGACCCCTACACCGGCGATGCTCGCGATTTCGAGCACGTCCTCGATGTCGTGACGGCGGCGTCCCGACGGCTGATCGAGAAGCTGCGCCGTTAGAGCAGCTGGCGCAGCAACCAGTACAGGCTGCCGGCCAGGGCGATGGAGACGGGCAGGGTGAGGACCCAGGCCATCAATAGATTTCGCACCGTGGCCCACTGCAGACCGGAGCGATTCGCGACCATGGTGCCCGCGACACCCGATGACAGCACGTGGGTGGTGCTCACCGGCAAGCCGTACATGTCGGCGGCGCCGATTGTGAGCATCGCGACGAGCTCCGCGGATGCCCCCTGCGCATAGGTCAGATGAGTCTTGCCGATGCGCTCGCCGACGGTGACGACGATGCGCTTCCAGCCGATCATGGTGCCGAGACCCAGGGCGATCGCCACCGCAACCTTGACCCAGGTTGGAATGAACTTGGTCGATTGATCGAGCGCCGCCTTGTACTGACCGATCGCCTTCTTGTCGACATCGGTCACGCCGATGGCGGGCGACTTGCCGAGCAGCCGCAGCCCCTCGCTCACCAGGTACATCTCGTTGCGGATGTTGACCATCTGGTCCGCGGGCACCTTGTCGAGCGAATGAAAACCGTTGACCTGACGCTGGATGGTCGCCGCGAGCGACACCAACGCCGGCAGGGACTCGCGGGTGACCGAGCGGGTGCGCACGATGTCCACCGCGGCCGCGTGCGGATCGGCGGGCGCCGGCCCGACGGCATAATTTCCCAGGGCGGTCTGCGCCTGTGTGGAGACCGCGACAAACTTGTCGACATCCTGCTCGTGCATGGTCCGGTTCAGCGCGTAGGCCGTGGGCACCGTGCCGATCAATATCAGCATGATGAGACCCATGCCTTTCTGCCCGTCATTCGAGCCGTGCGCGAAGCTCACGCCGGTGCAGGTCAATACCAGCAATCCCCGGATCCACGCAGGCGGCGGCTGGTTGCCCTTGGGTTCCCGGTAGAGCGCGGGAATGGGGATGAGCTTCATGGCTGCGAGCAGGAGGACGGCGGCCAGGCTGAATCCAAGCAGCGGCGAGAACAGCAGCGACTCGCCGATCTTGGCGGCTTGGCCCCAGTCGACGCCGCTCGTGCCGCTGTTGCCCGAGGCCATGACCTGGTTCATGAGACCGACACCCATGATGGAGCCGATCAACGTATGGGAGCTGGAGGAGGGCAGCCCGAAGTACCAGGTACCGAGATTCCAGAGGATCGCGGCGATGAGCAGTGCGAATACCATGGCGAATCCCGCGCCGCTCCCGACCTGCAGAATGAGCTCGACGGGCAACAGCGACACGATGCCGAACGCAACCGCGCCGGTCGACAAGAGCACCCCGAGAAAGTTGAAGGTGCCGGACCAGACCACGGCGAGGTTGGGCGGCATCGAGTGGGTATAGATGACGGTCGCCACGGCGTTCGCGGTATCGTGGAACCCGTTGACGAACTCGAATCCCAGCGCGATGAAGAGCGCAATCCCGAGCAGCACGAACGGGTACGCCCGCGTATCGCGCACCACGGACAAATCATCCGCGAGGTGATAACCGGCATATATGATGCCGGCGACGATGACGACGCCGGCGAGGATGTTGAACCAGGGATTCGGCCGGTGGCCGCCGAGCGGCGAGGATTTTGAACCCGGAATGACGGCGTCTGCGTGGGTAGCCATGAATGCTCTCGGCGCGGGGGTAAACTCTGCGGCCTTTATAGGTCTGTAATATTGCAACCAGATGACATGCTGAGCTCTTGATGCCGTTTACGTTATCCCACCCGGCCACCGTGCTTCCGTTCGGCCGACTGCTCGCCCGCTGGCGCCTGCTCTCGGCCGTGCTCGTCGGCAGCATGGTTCCCGACTTCGGTCGCTTCCTGCCGTGGCAGCCGGCGCGATTCGAGACCCACAGCGCCGATGCGCTGCTCACCTTCTGCCTGCCCGTCGGCCTCGCCACCTATTGGCTGTTCCAATGGCTGATCAAGGTGCCGTTGATCGAGCTCCTGCCCGCCGGCGCCTATGCGCGCTGGCGCGAGTCGTCAGCGCCCGCCGACGTGTCGAGCATCAAGCAGTGGGTCCTCGCTGCCTGCGGGGTGCTGTTCGGGGCGGTGACCCATCTGGTCTGGGATGCTTTCACCCACGAGGGCGCGCGCGGGGTGCGCATGTTCCCGGTGCTGGAGGAGCCCGTGGTCGAATTGGGCGGCCACCGGCTCGTCGGGGCACACCTTCTGCAAGACGCAAATTCCATCGCGGGCTTGATCGTGGTGATCGCGATCCTGGCGTACGGCTTGCGTCCCGGCAAGCCCGGGGACGAACTCGCCTCACGCCGCTTGGAGCGTACGGAGCGGTGGATCTGGATCTTCGGCTATCTGGTCGTGACGGCCGCTCTCAGCGGGCTGTTCTTCGTCAGCCGCCATGCCGCCTTCGGCACGTTGAGCGGCGCGGCCATTGCATTACTTCGTGGGGCGGCCGGCGCTCTGATCTCGATCAGCGCGGCCCTCGGTCTGCGATTGCGGCTGCGCCCCCGCCGGCCCGGTTGAGACCGGCCGGAGCGCGTCCCCAAGCTTTATCGATCGTCCGGCCCGCTGCGCGGCACATCACTCGGTGCGGACGACCACACCACGTACTTCTCCTGCGAGGAGGAGCCGGGTGCTGTGGGCGCTTGCGCAGCAGGTATCACGCCGGCAGGCTCGCGAGTGGATTCGCGAGCGGGCTCGCCGCGCGAGGCTGCCGCGGGCGCCGGCGCACTCGGTACAGGTGCCGACGGCGCCGAAAACGCCTCCGATGCGGCAGGTTGCGGGGAGGGTGGGGGCTGCGGCCGACTGTCCGCGTCGCTGCGGCCCGGATCGGGTCGACCGCTGTCGGCGCGCGTCCCGTTGTCCCCGCGCCCGCCATTGATCGTCCCTGATTCGCCGTTGGGAGAAGGCGTCGCGCCTTGGCCATTGGCGCCTCCCTCAGCGCCTTCGCGCCGCCCGCCGCGGCCGCGCCGGCGTCGTCCCCGGCCGCCGCGCTCGGAGCGCTCAGGGCGCTCGCCGCCGGCTTCAGCGCTTCGATTCTGCGAGGGTTCCGCGCGCGGGGTTTGATCCGTGCGGGCTGCCGCCACCTCGCCTCGCGGCGTATCGTTTCGCGGCCCCTCAGCGCGCGACGCGTCGCCTCGCGGCGCCTCGTTGCGAGGGCCGTCGCCGCGGGAAGCCTCCGCTCCACGCGCGCTCTCGGTGCGGCGCGCTCCGTCGGCGCGGCCGTCCCCGCGCGCGCGATCGGCGTCACCTCGAGGTCGGTCGCCTTCCACGCGTGCCCGGCCTTCGCGCCGCACGTCCCGATCGCGCCCACCCTCCCGGGGGCCGTCCCGGCGCCCATCACGATCGCGGCTTCGATCGCGGTCGCGCCCGCGATCCCGATCCCCGCCCCGGTAGCGCTCATGGCGCGGATCCCGATGCGACGAACTTTCGCGCTGCGGCTGCGCATCCGCGGTCGCCGAGGCGCCGGCCTCGATTTGCGGGGCCGGGCTGCCGAACAACCAGCGCCACAGGCGCACGAATACTCCGAGCTGTGGGGTGGCGGCCGCAGCGGCCACGGCGGCCACCGGCGCCGCCGCCGGCGGTTCGGGCTCGAGTGTCGCCGGCATGGGCGAAGCCTCAACCGGCAGAATGCTCGGCACCAGAGGCGCCTCGCCCTGGGGCTTCTTGTCGCGGCTGCCGATATTGGAATCGTCGAGCACCGGCTGCTCGGCGATCTGGTAGCTGACGGTGGTGTTTTCCGGCAGCTCCTTTTCGTCGTCGCGGATGCGGCGCAGGCTGTAAGCCGGCGTTTGCAGGTGCGGATTCGGCACGATGACGAGCGACACTTTGTCCCTCGCCTCGATCTGATTCATCCATTCGCGTTTCTCGTTCATCAGATACGTCGCCACATCCACGGGCACTTGCGCGATGACGCGCCCGGTGCGCTCCTTGCGGGCTTCCTCGCCGATCAGACGCAAGAGCGCGAGCGACATCGATTCGACACCGCGGATCGTGCCCATGCCGCTGCAGCGCGGACAGTTGATATGCGTGGTCTCGCTCAGCGCGGGGCGCAGACGCTGACGCGAAAGCTCCAGCAGGCCGAAGCGCGAGAGCCGTCCCAGCTGGATTCGGGCGCGGTCCATCTTGACCGCATCGCGCAGCATGTCTTCGACCGCGCGTTGATTGGCGGTCGACTCCATGTCGATGAAATCGATCACGATCAGTCCGCCGATGTCGCGCAGACGGAGTTGCCGTGCGATCTCCTCGGCCGCTTCCAAATTGGTGTTGCGGGCGGTCGCTTCGATGTCTCCGCCGCGCGTCGAGCGCGCGGAGTTGATGTCGATGGAGACCAGCGCCTCGGTGTGGTCGATGACGAGACTTCCGCCCGAAGGCAGGGTGACCTTGTGCGAGTACGCCGATTCGATCTGGCTTTCGATCTGGTAGCGCGTGAACAGCGGCACCGGATCCTGATAGAGCTTGAGTTTGCGCTGCGCGTCCGGCGGCATGAAGCGCTGCATGTACTCTTGCGCCTTCTGAAACGCCTCCGGTTGATCGATGAGGCACTCACCCACATCGTCCGAGAAATAATCGCGCAAGCCGCGTGTGACCGCGTCGCTTTCCTGGAATATGAGGAACGGCGCGGGGCGGCCTTGGTGCGCCTGGCCGATGGCGTCCCACGCGGCCTTGAGATTGTTGAGATCCCACTGCAACTCTTCGGTCGAGCGGCCGACGCCGGCCGTGCGGACGATGGCTCCCATGCCTTCGGGAATGACCAGCCCGTTCATGGCTTCGCGCATCTGATCGCGATCTTCGCCTTCGATGCGCCGCGACACGCCGCCCGCGCGTGGATTGTTCGGCATCAGCACCAGGAAGCGCCCCGCCAGGCTGATGAAGGTGGTCAGCGCCGCGCCCTTGTTGCCGCGCTCCTCCTTCTCCACCTGAACGATGAGCTCCTGGCCCTCTTGCAGGAGATCCTTGATGTTGAGCCTTCCGCCCGGCGCAGGCTGGGAGCGGAAATATTCCTTGGACACCTCCTTGAGCGGGAGGAAGCCGTGACGCTGGGCCCCGTATTCGACGAACGCCGCTTCGAGACTCGGCTCTACGCGGGTGATCCGGCCTTTATAGATATTGGATTTTTTCTGTTCCCGGGATGGGATCTCAATCGATAAGTCGTAGAGTTTCTGACCGTCGACAAGTGCGACTCGCAGTTCTTCTTCTTGAACTGCGTTGACGAGCATTCTTTTCATGTGCCCCAACTAAGATGGTAGAGGCCGAGGAGGGTGCGAGAATTAAAGCCGGGGCCGCGACACGGCCCATCGCCGTAGTGACAACAGCAGCAATGAATAGGGAAACGCCGAACGCGAGCCATGCGAACGGCATCAATTCAACCCAATTCTGCCAAAACGTATACAGCAAGCCCGGGGCCTTGTTCTCGGTTAATGCCTGTCGGATAACCCGAAAGATCCCGAGGGGCATCCCCAAAGGGTATCCGGCATTGGCTCATCGGCCGAGCGATGGTCTGGATGTCCAGAACCAACTAATATGCGGCGCCCCCAAATGATCGGGGCCGCCGCCGAAACCGGTGTCGGCTCGTCCTACCCACATAGATATTCGAGCTGTCGCTCCCCTTCAACAAGAGTAGGCGCTCGACACGGTTTTGAAACATTATCATAGCGGGCAACTAGGGTCAATGTAATCAATGTCTTAGAGGATGAACGAGCGTAACATGCGGGATATGAAAGAAGTAATTGCAGCACCGAGGGAGCCCACGGCGGCAAAAAGCCCGCTCGAGCTGCGCACCATCACCGAGCAAGAGGCGGGTCAGCGGATCGACAATTTCCTCATGCGGCACTTCAAGTCCGTGCCGCGCAGCCGGGTCTACCGGCTGCTGCGCAAGGGAGAGGTGCGAGTCAACAAAAAGCGTGTCGACGCCGAATATCGCATGGCAGCCGGCGATGAAGTGCGGCTGCCGCCCGTGCGACTCGATTCATCGGATGAGCCCGGCCGGCCCTCGACCAGCCTTCAGGAGCTCATCGAGAAGTCGGTGATATTTCAGGACAAGCACCTCCTGGTGATCAACAAGCCGCCCGGCGTCGCGGTGCACGGCGGCAGCGGCGCGAGTTTCGGCGTCATCGAGGCGCTTCGCGCCTCGCGACCGCGCGAGACGCTGGAGCTCGTTCATCGGCTGGATCGCGATACCAGCGGCTGCCTGTGCGTGGCGCGAGACCGTGCGACGCTCGTCGCGCTGCACGCACTGATCCGCCAGTCCGGGATGCACAAGACCTATCTCGGTCTCGTGGCGGGCAGCTGGCAGCTCGGCACCAAACGGATCGACGCTCCGCTTGAGACCGATGGCCGCAGCCACGGCGAGCGCCACGTGCGGGTGGCTCCGGCGGGCAAGAACTCGGTGAGCGTGTTCAAGCCGGTGCAGTTCTTCGGCAGCGCGGCGACGCTGATGGAAGTGGACATTCCAACCGGGCGAACGCATCAGATCCGGGTGCACGCGGCGTTTGCGGGACATCCCCTGCTGGGGGACGACAAGTACGGGGATCGCGATCGCAACGCGGAATTCAAGCGCCACGGCCTCAAGCGCATCTTCCTGCATGCGCAGTCCGTGGCGTTCGACTGGCCCGGATCCGAAGTGCCGTTTCACGTGAGTGCGCCGTTGCCCGAGGACCTGGCCTCGGTGCTGGACGCCATCGCGGTCATCCCCCGCAAGTCGTCTCGGCGAGCGGCCCGGCGCCGGTCTTGAGCCTGCATCGAGGCGGGCGCGGGAGCTCAGGGAATGTCGAAGCCCAGATCCCTCAACACGGCGCATAGCCGGATCAGCGGCAACCCGATGAGCGCACTCGGGTCGTCGTTATCGATCGACACGCAGAGCGCTATGCCGAGTCCCTCGCTCTTGAAGCCTCCGGCGCAATCCAGGGGCGATTCTCGGGCGACGTAACGCTCGATCGTGGTCTCGTCGAGGGTGCGAAAGGTCACTCGCGTGGTGTCCACGAACTCCAACTCGGCCTGCGCGGAGCGGCGCACCACGGCGACGCCGGTGAGGTAAGAAACCGTCTTCCCCGAGCAGCTCCTGAGTTGCTCCATGCAGCGTGCCGGCGTGCCGGGTTTGCCGAGAATGCGTTCCTGCTGAAATGCGTCCAGGAGCACGGCGGCCTGGTCGGACCCGATCACCCAGGCATCCGGATTCAGCGCGGCGACCGCGCGAGCCTTGTCGCGCGCCAGCCGGGTCACCAGCATCCGGGCCGATTCTCCGGCGCGGGCTTGCTCGTCGACGCCGGGCGACACCCAGCGAAACGAGGAGTAGACGCGGGCGAGCAGCGCGCGCCGATAGCTCGATGTGGACGCCAAAATCAGCTCAGGCGGAGACTTCAAAAACAACGACTTGCACCACGCGCTTGTTTTGACAGGGGTGGGGACCCGCCCTATTATACGCGGCCCATGGCAGCCGGCCCGCCAGACCTCGTCGATTATGCGCAGCTGGCCGGCGATGCCGCGGTGCTGGAGCGCGTCTACGAGCTGGCCGACCTGGATCGGCTCGGGGACGTGCTCACGGAGACCCGCGGCCTGGTGCACGCCAGGTTTGCGTTCTCGAACGCGGGTACGGGCAGGCCGGGTGCGAGTGTGGAGGTTCGTGCGGAGCCGCAGGTGCGATGTCAGCGCTGCATGCAGGGTTTCGCCCTGAAGGTGAACGGCAGCAGCCACGTCGAGTTTGCGGAGGATGAGGCGGCCGATGCCTCGGACGCGCAGCGCGAGGTGTATCGCGCCGCAGGGGGCAAGGTCTCGTTGCGGGACCTGGCCGAGGAAGAGTTGTTGTTGGCGTTGCCGATCGTTCCGGCCTGCGGTGAGCCGGAAGGTTGCCGCAACGCGCCGAGCCTTTCCGGGGATCCGGAGCGCGCCGAGAAGTCGGACGCGATGCGCCGTCCTTTCGGCGGGCTCAAAGAGTTGTTGAAGAAAACGTGACAGGACATAGCACTCATGGCAGTTCAAAAAAGCAGAAAGACCCCGTCGAAGCGCGGCATGCACCGATCGCACTCGGCGCTCGCGGCTCCCGCCGTGTCGATCGACTCGAAAAGCGGTGAAACCCATTCCCGGCATCGGATCTCGCGCGATGGTTTCTATCGCGGCAAGAAGGTCTTGAAGACCAAGGCGGACATCGAAGCTGAAGGGGCCGAAGAATAGATCGCGAGCCGAACGCCGGCGGCTCGAGCGCCGTTTGAGGCTTTCTTAAAAGACGCGCAATCCGTGTCCGCGCCCCTTCACATTGCCATCGACGCCATGAGCGGCGACTGCGGGCCTTCGGTTTGCGTGCCGGCCGCCTTCGCGGCTGCCGCAGAATTTCCGGGCGTCCGGTTCACGTTGGTCGGCAGGCGGTCCGAGCTCGAGCATCGGGTCGCGTCCGCCAAGCGGACGAACATCGAATGCCTGTTCGCCGAGCAGGTGGTGGAGATGAACGATCATCCACGCGAGGCCCTGCGGCGCAAGAAAGACTCCTCCATGCGCCGCGCCCTCGACCTCGTCAAGGCGGGGCAGGCCAATGCCTGCGTCAGTGCCGGCAACACCGGTGCGCTCATGGCGATGGCGCATTTCGTGCTCAAGATGCTGCCGGGCGTGGAGCGTCCCGCGATCGTGTCGCTAATTCCTTCGCGGGGCGGCCACACGTTCATGCTCGACTCCGGCGCGAACGTTTCCTGTACGCCCGAACAACTCTGCCAGTTCGCGGTCATGGGCTCGGTGCTGGCCCAGGATCTCGAGGGCGCGCATGAGCGGCCGAGGGTGGGTTTGCTCAACATCGGCGAGGAGGAGATCAAGGGCAACGAAACCGTGCAGAGCGCCCACAACTTGATCGGGGCGAGCGGCGTGAACTACGTGGGTTTCGTCGAGGGGCACGATATTTTCTCGGACAAGGTGGACGTTGTGGTCACCGACGGCTTCACCGGCAATGTCGCGCTGAAGACCATGGAAGGCGCTGCGCGGTTGATCACCGATACGCTGCGCGAGGAGTTCACCCGAAGCACGGCGCGCAAGCTCGGGGCCCTCGCCGCCGGACCGAGCCTTCGCGCATTACGCACCCGTCTCGATCCGAGGCGATACAATGGCGCGACGATGGTGGGATTGAACGGGATCGTGATCAAGAGCCATGGCGGCGCCGATTTATTCGGATTTCAGCGCGCGATCGAGGTCGCCGTGATGGAGGCTCGAAACGGGGTGCCGGCGAAGATCGCGCAGGAACTGGGCGCAGCGCCCTGAAAATATAAAGGGTCGCCATGTATTCACGGATTGCGGGCACCGGCAGCTACCTGCCCGAAAAGATCTTGACCAACGCCGACCTCGAGCGTCTGGTCGACACGAGCGACGAGTGGATACGCAGCCGCACCGGCATAGAGCGGCGGCACGTTGTGGTCGAGGGTCAAACCACCACCGATCTCGCGGAACAGGCGGCGCGGCGCGCGATGGAGGCTGCCGGGGTGACCGCGGCGGACATCGATCTGATCTGCGTGGGAACGACTACTCCCGATCTGGTGTTTCCGAATGTCGGCACCCTTCTTCAGGAGCGCCTTGGCATTCAGAACGGTTGCCCGGCATTCAGCCTGGAAGCGGCCTGCACCAGCTTCATGTACGCGCTCGGCGTCGCAGACAAGTTCGTGCGTCTGGGCGAATCAAAATGCGCGTTGGTCGTGGGGGCCGAGACGTTGACGAGAATCGTCGATTGGACCGACCGTGGGACCTGCGTGCTGTTTGCGGACGGCGCCGGTGCGGTGATCTTGAAGCCTGCGGATGAGCCGGGGATCATCAGCACCCGTCTGCATTCGGATGGCCGCTACAAGGACCTCCTGATGTATCCCGACGGCGTCTCCAAGGGATTTCACCTCGTGCGGGAGGGCAGGGCGGCCGTGCAGATGAAGGGAAACGAGGTCTACAAGGTCGCGGTCAACACGCTCGGCCACCTGGTCACTGAGACCTTGAACGCGAACAACCTCTCGAAGAGCGACCTCGACTGGCTGATTCCGCACCAGGCCAACATCCGCATCATCGAGGCCATCGCGAGGCGGCTCGATCTGCCGATGGAACGCGTCATCGTGACCATCGCCGACCAGGGCAACACCTCGGCGGCGTCCGTGCCGCTCGCGCTCGATACCGGGGTTCGCGACGGACGCGTGAAGCGCGGGCAGCTGCTGCTGTTGGAGGCGTTCGGGGGCGGATTTACCTGGGGCTCTGCGCTGATCCGCTATTGATCAGGCCGGATCCAGCCGGCGCCCCGCAAAAAAAACGCCGCGGTATGAGCGCGGCGTTCGTTCTCCAAAGATGTACCGGTCGAATTACTTCGATACGGACTTCTTGAACATACGATCGATCTTCTCGTTGATCTGCTCGATCGCCTGCGAATTTTGCTGAGCGGTCGACAGTGCCTGGTTCGCCGTGCTCTGCGCGCCGGAAGCGGCGGAGGAGGCGCTCTGAGCGGCGCTCTGGGCGGCCTGAGCATCGCTCTCGGCCTTCGCGGTGTCGCTCTGCAGCTTCGCCACCTGCGACTTGAGATCGTCGATCTGGGCCTGGATCGGCTTCAGGTCCGTGCATCCTGCGAACGCAATGAGGCAGGCCGCGGCGACTGAGGCCTTGAGTGTCGTGGAAAATGTCATAGATAGTCCCCTAGGGTTGTTAATTCATTCGTTTCGGAACATCCGAACGTGTTCTCGCACACAAGTCCAGTCGCTAAGCCGGGCTCGAATGCGTCGCAACACAGTCACACATAAAGCCAAATTCGCGCGTCGATTGCAACTGAAAGGCTCTTAATGTCTCTGCTCGGCGACGATTTTACCCAATTTTGCGGCTGAAATTAACTCATCGTAAGAAATCTTCCGCAACCCCGACCGGCAGGGGTGTAAGTTTTACAGGCGGTCGCGAATGAGACGCTCTTCCCGCGCTCAACCGTGCAGCAGTTCCATGACCGCTCGATGACCCTGATCGATCGCAGAATCGGTATACGCGGCGCCTCCGGCGTCCGAGTTGGCGATGGTGATTCTGCCGAACGGTGCGCGGCCGACCACGTGCGGCAGCCTGTCCTGCGGAAGCTCGGGCTCGAACAGCACGTTGTACTCCGGCGCATAGCCATGAGGCCATCGATTCACGGTGATCGCGCTGATGTCGCGCGCCGGATCGAAACCCCCGTCCTTGAGAGTACGGCCGAGCTGGTCGCGGATGTTGTGCTCGAAGGTCTCGAAGGGCGTTGCGAGGAGCTCGGCCCGGCCGGCGCGATTCTGATCGTGTTCGGGCAGCCCGGGCTTGCAGGGCGTGCGCACCATGTGCACTAGAATCGGCTCGCTCGGCGACTTCGTGCTTTGGTAGGAGCCGATGGTGACGTGGGGGTTCAGATGGAAGTAGGTGTGGTAGCTCCCCGGCGCGTAGACGCCGTAAAGCTTGAGCGCGGCGAAGGCCTGCCAGTTGGTCAGCGCCACGCTCGTGTAGACGAGCGGAGTCTTCACCAGGCTGTGCAAGGCCTCCTTCTGCACGGGCGGCAGCTCCGGGCATAGATAGGGGATCATCATGTTGTAGCACGCGAGCACCACGCCCCGCGCCCGCGCCGCATGGGCGACGCCGGACCGCATGTAAGTCACTTCCACGTCGCTCGCGCCCACGGGGGTTCCCAGATGGCGTGCGCGAACGACGGTGCTGCTCAGGCGCAGCCGGATCGGCGCGCCGGCTCGATCGAGCTGCGAATAGTCGACGCGCGCCGTGACGATATCCTCCGGCCCCTCCGCCGCATGGCCGCGCCCGCCGAAGGCCTGCGGTATGAGATCGCGCACCAGCGAACGGGCGATGGTGGCGTTGCCGTCGGGAAAATGCAGCTTGTAGGAGCCGCCGGTGTCCTCGTAGCCCGCAGGCGTGGGGCCCATGCGCGGAGTCGATCCCTTGGCGAGCTTCATGCCCTGGAACCCCGGCATGCCGTAGCCCCAGCAATCGAGTGCCGACACCGCGTCCGTGCCGACACCCCATTCACCCATGGTGGCTGCATGGTAGTAGGTGTTGACGGCCGGATCGACTTTCACCACGTCGCGCAGGAAGGCCTCATAGCTCATGCGCGACAGGCGCAGCTTTTTCTCCGCTGATGAGATTCCGGCCATGTAGTCGATTTGCGCGGTCTCGATCTGCACGATTTCCTGGCGCGCCCGATCGGACAAGGGGGCCTGCAACACCGACTGCGCGAGCGCCGATCGATCGGCGTGGTAACCGCCCATGCCCAACACCAGTTTGTCGGTACCGAAGGTCTCGCGATCGAAAAAGGTGCCTTCCTGAAGCCCCATTTTTTTGTAGAAATCGGGATGCTGAGTGGTTTTGATCAGCTTGTCGACTTGGATGCCGAGCGTGCGCAACAGCCCATCCGCGACCTTGCTGTAAGGGCGCGGGCTGTCGATTTCCAGCGTACCGCCGTTCAGCAGATTGAGATGGCCGTCGAGATTGAATTCGTTGCGCTTCGCATGGCCGCCGAAGTCGTCGTGATTGTCGAGAATGAGGATGCGGCTCGCGCGGCCGGCGTGCTCGCGATAGAAATGCGCGGCGGCAAGACCTGAGATGCCCGCGCCCACCACGATGAGATCGTATTGTTCGCCGGTATCGACGGGCGAGGGCGGGGCCTTTCCGTCGCGCAAGGCGTGGGCGGATTCGAAAGATCCGGGATGACTGCCGCGCATGCCGGTGAGCAGCGGCGGATAGTAGCCGGGCGCATCCTGGGCGGCGGTCGAGACTGTACCGGCCGAACCCGCCGGCGAGGTAGCTTGGTCGCCGGGGCTGTCGCCAAGGCTGTCGGCGAACAGGGGCGCTCCCGTGAGTGCCGCCGTTCCGACCGCGACTCCGTTCAAGAAGTCGCGCCGCGTGATCGGCCGATCCATCCCGAGCGCCCGCTCCGATTGGGGGTCTTTTTTCATGATTTCCTGGGGGTTGGGCTTGTTGAAGGATCCGGCAAGTTACCGCGCCTTCAGGCCACTTGCCAGCATTCTCGAACTGTATATAATGACAGTCAACTGGCTGCATATACAGGTGACGTCATGACGGATCTCACGCCCCGACAAACTCAGATCTTGAGGCTCATCCAGGCATCGATCGCCGAGAACGGCATGCCTCCCACGCGAGCGGAGATTGCACGCACCTTGGGCTTCAAATCCCCGAATGCGGCCGAGGAGCATTTGCGTGCCTTGCAACGCAAAGGCGTCATCGATTTGATCCCCGGTGCTTCGCGCGGCATTCAGCTCAAAGATATTTTGAGGGAACAATTGGGACTGCCGCTGATCGGCCGAGTCGCCGCAGGCCGTCCGATCCTGGCCGAAGAACACATCGAGCGGCACTATCAAATCGATCCTCAATTGTTCCAGCCGGCGCCGCACTACCTGTTGAAGGTTCAGGGCATGAGCATGAAAAATGCCGGAATCCTGGATGGCGATCTGGTTGCCGTGCATCGCACGCCCGAGGTGCGCAATCGGCAGATCGTCGTCGCGCGTCTCGAGAACGAAGTAACCGTCAAGCGCTATAAGCAAGAAGGCACCATCGTGTGGCTTTTGCCCGAGAACGCCGATTTCGAACCCATCCGCGTCGATCTGAAAAAGGAGCCCATGATGATCGAAGGGGTGGTGGTCGGAGTGCTTCGTCGCGGTAAAGACGTGGATGCCGCGTGATACACCCTCGCTGGCGGATATTCTGGCTGATGCGCGGGTCTGGAAGTTAAGTTCCCGGGACGCCTCGGCCGGCCTCTCGTCGTCTCGTCCGGTTTGGTCCACCGGACGAAGCACGCTCGATGCGCGCTTACCGGGAGGAGGCTGGCCGACGGCGTCGCTCATCGAGGTTTTGCTGGATGCGCCGGGCCTCGGCGAAGTTCAGCTTTTTCTGCCGGCATTGGCGCAATCCCAACAGGTCCCGGGTGAGACTCCCTGGTTGGTTTGGATCGCCCCTCCGCATGAGCCTTTCGCACCTGCCTTGGCTCAACACGGAATCGATCTCGACCGGCTATTGGTGGTGAGGCCGGTCAGCGGGACGGAGGCCTTGTGGGCGGCTGAACAAGCGTTGGGCTCCGGGGTGTGCGCGGCCGTCCTGCTTTGGCTGAAGGGTACCGACGACCGCTGGTTGAGGCGTTTGAAATTGGCGGCTGAGGCGGGGCGGTCCCTGGGCGTGCTGTTTCGGCCTGAGCGCCATCGGTTCGAGTCTTCACCGGCGGCGTTGCGCCTGTTGCTCACTCGAGGAGATCGCTACCCGCGTCTCGATATCATCAAGGTCCAAGGGGGCCGGCCGGGCCCCGTCGATCTCGATTCTTCCCCGCCCGTCGCGCTGAGCGCCAGCATCTCGAGCTGACATGCGGTCGCGCGCCCCCGCCATGGCGGATCTGTTCGCCGCCACCGAGGCGCCGGCCGCGCGGCGCCCCTCCGCCGCACCGTCGGCGGCCGTCTCGCCGCCGCCTCCGCCCCAGCAGGAGCCCGCTCGCTCGCGCCCGAGGCATCTGTGGTACGCCGTGGTGTTTCCGGCACTCGGCGGCCCGCAGGGCATGAACGCGAGCCTGCAACGCCTGTGCCTGCACGCACAGCGATTCACGCCGTGGGTGAGCATCGAGCCGCCCAACGCGCTGCTCTTGGAGATCAGAGGCAGCGTGAAGCTCTTCGGCTCGCTCGCGGCACTGCATGCGGACATCGATGCGGCATGGAGCGCACTGCAGCTCCGTGCGCAAAGCTCGACGGCGCCTTCGACTTTGGCGGCGCTCTGGTTGGCCCGTGCAGGCCAAAAGGCGCTCATCGAGGATCCCGGCCTGCTTGCGGGACGGCTGGCGAAGCTGCCGGTGGCCTGCACCTCTTGGGATGGCTTGCGGCTCTCCACGCTGCGCACCATGGGCGTCGGCCGGATCGGCGAGTTGATGCGATTGCCGCGTGCGGGCATCGCGCGGCGCTTCGGCCCGGCGGCGGTGCTCGATCTCGATATCGCACTGGCGCGCCAGAGCGCGCCGCGCCGCGCTTTCGCGGCGCGCGAGCGCTTTCGAGAACGCTGCGATTTCGAGACCGAGGTCGAGACCGTCGTCTATTTGCAAAAGGCGCTCGACCCGCTCATCGGACGCTGCGCCCAATTTTTGCGGGAGCGGCAGGCGGGCGTGCAGGCTCTGGAGCTCAAGCTCAGGCATCGTGCCGAGCCTGTCACCCGGGTTCACCTGGGATTGGCGAGCGTCACCGGCGACCTCAAACGCTTGACGGATGTCTCGATGCAAAAGCTGGCGCGACTCGAGCTCGCCGCGCCGATCCTCTCCATGGAGCTTCGGTCCGGCCGGCTGCAGCCGCTCTCGGCCGATTCTCTCGACGTGTTCGCCTGCCTGGGCGGTGTCGGCGGCCGCGACACGGCGCCGCAACTGGTGGAGCGTCTGCGCGCCCGGCTGGGTGAGCAGGCGGTCTATGGGATTTGTCCCGTGCCCGAGCATCGTCCCGAAGCGGCCTGGCAGCGGGTGAATGCATTGCAGAGTGCGCCGCGCCGGCCCACTCGTCGGCGGGCCGATGTTCCCGAGATGCCGCGGCCCGTGTGGCTGTTGAACGAACCGGCGCGACTCTCCGATGCCGACATCGTCGAGCTCAATCGAAGCCGCTCGATGCTCGAGGAAGGTCCCGAGCGCATCGAGAGCGGCTGGTGGGACGGCAAGGATGTGGCGCGCGATTACTACGTCGTTCGACAGGCGGGCGGCGCCCGGCTGTGGATTTTTCAGGAGCGACGCTCCAAGTGCTGGTATGTGCACGGTGTGTTTGCTTGAGGCTCGCGGATGTACGCCGAGCTGCATGCCTTGAGCAATTTCTCGTTCCTGCGGGGCGCCTCGCAGCCCGAGGAACTGGTCGCGCAAGCCAAGGCGCTCGGCTATCGCGCGCTCGCCCTCACCGATGAGTGCTCGCTGGCCGGGGTGGTGCGCGCGCACACCGAGGCGAAGCGATGCGAGCTGCCTCTCATCATCGGCGCAGAGTTACGTTGCGGAGCCGCCTCGGGGGATGACGCGCTCAAGCTCGTCGCGCTCGCCACCGATCGGGCATCCTATGGCGCGCTCTGCCGTCTGATCAGCCGCGCGCGCCGCGCCGGCGAGAAGGGCAGCTACCGGCTCGAGCGCCCGGATCTCGAGAACGCCCTCGACGGATGCCTGATTCTCTGGCTGCCCCCGGGAGGGCGCGTTCCATTGCCCCACCAGCAAAGCGATGGCCGCTGGCTGCGCGAGCGCTTTGCCGGGCGCCTGTGGATCGGCGTCGAGCTCCTCACCGGCGGCTTCGATGCGCGCCGCCTGCAACTCCTGGAGGCGCTCGCGAGGACACTCGGATTGCCGCAGGTCGCCGCCGGCGACGTGCACATGCACCGGCGGGGCCGCCGCGCGCTGCAGGATGTGCTGACGGCGATCCGCCTCAAGATGCCGCTCAGCGCGGCGGGCACCCAGCTGCATCCGAACGGCGAGCGTCACCTGCGACCGCTGCCGCGCCTGAAGGAGTTGTATCCGGCCGCGCTCCTCGAGGAAACCTTGAGCGTGGCCGAGCGCTGTGCGTTCAAGCTCGACGAGCTGCGCTATGAGTATCCCGAGGAGATCGTGCCCCCGGGCGAGACGCCGACCAGCCATCTGCGCCGGCTGACGGAACGGGGCTGCGCCAGACGCTGGCCGGCAGGAGCGCCCGCCGCCGTTCGCGAGGGGATCGAGCACGAGCTCGCGCTCATCGCCGAGCTCAAGTTCGAGCCGTTCTTTCTCACCGTGCACGACGTGGTCCAGTATGCGCGCTCGCAGAATATTCTCTGCCAGGGCCGCGGCTCGGCCGCCAATTCGACGGTGTGCTACTGCCTCGAAATCACCGAGGTGGATCCCTCGCGCATGTCGATGCTGTTCGAGCGCTTCATCTCCAAGGAACGCAACGAGCCTCCCGATATCGACGTGGACTTCGAGCACGAGCGGCGCGAGGAAGTGATCCAGTACATCTACCGCAAGTACGGCCGCGAGCGCGCCGCCCTGGCGGCGACCGTCATCTGCTACCGCCCGCGAAGCGCGCTTCGCGATGTCGGCAAGGCGCTCGGCTACGAGGCGGGCGAAGTCGACCGGTTGGCAGGCGGCATGCAATGGTGGGATGGTCAGCGCATCGACCCCGAGCGCATCCGTGCCACGGGCTTCGATCCGGAAGATCCCAGGGTTCGTCGTCTCATGACGATGAGTGCCGAGATCCTGGGTTTTCCAAGGCATCTGTCGCAGCATGTCGGTGGCTTCGTCATCGCCCGCGGCCGGCTGGACGAGCTCGTGCCCATCGAGAATGCCGCGATGCCGGAGCGCACCGTCATCGAATGGGACAAGGACGATCTGGACGCCCTGGGGCTGCTCAAGGTGGATGTGCTGGGACTCGGCATGCTGAGCGCCATCCGTCGGGCGTTCGGATTGATCAACGACTTCGGCCGCGCGTCGAGCGAAGCGGGACCGCTCACGCTCGCCACGGTGCCGGGCGAGGATGCGGCGGTATACGACATGATTTGCCGCGCCGACACCGCGGGCGTATTCCAAATCGAATCGCGCGCGCAAATGGCCATGCTGCCCCGGCTTCGGCCGCGCAATTTCTACGATCTCGTGATCGAAGTGGCGATCGTGCGTCCCGGACCGATCCAGGGCGAGATGGTGCATCCGTATCTGCGCCGCCGCAGCGGCGAGGAGGCGGTGAGCTATCCGAGCCCGGAAGTCGAGGAGGTGCTGAGGCGCACCTTGGGCGTCCCCATCTTTCAAGAGCAGGTCATGCGACTGTCGATCGTCGCCGCCGGCTTCTCTGCCGGACAGGCCGACGCCCTGCGGCGCGCCATGGCGGCATGGAAGCGCAAGGGCGGCCTCGAGCCCTTCCAGCGTCAATTGATCGACGGCATGCGCGAGCGGGGCTACGAGGAGAGCTTCGCGAATCAGATCTTCAATCAGATTTTGGGGTTCGGGGAATACGGATTTCCTGAATGCGTCGTCGGCGAAACGCGAATCGTGGATGCAGACACCGGCAGATGGGTGGCCATCGAGGACCTTGCCCAAGGTCGGGCGCACATTGATAGGACGCTGGCGTGCGACGCGGAGCTTTTGCTTCGCCCACGCAAGGTGCTGCGCGTCATCAGCAGCGGGGTGAAGCCCGTATGGAGGTTGCGCACGGCGCTAGGGCACGAAATTTGCGCAACGGCGGAACATCCTTTCATGACCCTGCCTGGGTGGCGGCCGCTTGGAGATCTCAAGGTCGGCGATCATGTGGCGACGGCGCATTCTTTGCCGATCTCGGGCCGTCGAAGATGGCCGCAACACAAAGTTTTGGTCCTCGCCGACCTGATTGCGGAAGGCAACCTATGTCATCCCAATACATTTTATTTCTATACGACGGAAGCATGGCATTGCCAGGAATTTGTCAGGGCGGTTGAGCTATTTCCCAATACAAAAGCGGTCGTTGAACGCCACAGATCATGCTTTTCAGTGCGTGTTCGCAGGCTTGATCGCAAAAAACAGATTGGTGCTGTCATTTGGTTGCGAAAGTTGGGAGTCTGGGATTGTGGGGCCCGAGCAAAAAAGTTACCGCCTGAGGTATTAGAGCTTTGCGGCAACAATATCGGATTATTCTTAGCACGCCTTTGGGAGGGGGACGGCGGTTTTTCTTCTGGGGGCCATGCGTCATACGACACCGCCTCTCACCATTTGGCCTTACAGGTTCAGTATTTGCTTCTGCGTCTGGGGATAATTGCTCGACTATATCGTCGTATAAGGAACTACAGAGGGAAACAATTGGAACATCAAGTGGTTACGGTTACGGGCCACGACGCGCTGCGCCAATTCTGGAAGCTAATAGGTTCCCGATTTCTTGATCAAAGGAAGAGGGCACAATCAAAATTTCTGGCGCGGTCCCGTCATGGGCGCATGTCGCGCGACATCTTGCCCGCGGAGATCCGCTCGGTGATCCGTCGGAATCGCGACGAGCTCGGAGTAACCTGGAAGGAACTGGGTGAGAGAACTGGTCTCAGTATGCGTGAGATCCGGGCGCGAGGGGGCGCGAAGATAGGGTTTCGACGCTATGTCATTGAACGTTTGGGAGAAGCTCTGGGGTCGCCCGAGCTTTTGCGTTTGTCTCGCTCGGGCATCTACTGGGACAGAATCGTGCAGATCGAACCGGTCGGAGACCGGGCCACCTACGATCTGAAGATCGAGGGGGATCACAATTTTTTGGCCAATCATTTCGTTGTCCACAATTCCCACGCCGCCAGCTTCGCCCTCCTGGTCTACACCTCCGCCTGGCTCAAGGCGCACGAGCCCGCGGCGTTTTGCGCGGCGCTCATCAACAGCCAGCCCATGGGCTTCTATGCGCCGGCTCAACTGGTGCGCGACGCGCGGTCGCACGGCGTCGAGGTGCGCCCGGCGGATGCGACGGTGAGCGAATGGGACTGTACGCTCGAGCGGTGCGACGATGGCCGGCCGGCGCTGCGCCTGGGGCTGCGGCTGGTGAAGCATCTGTCGCAGGAGGGCGCCCGGCGACTGCTCGCGGCGCGCATGGCGCATCCGTTCGAAAACCTCGAGGATCTTGCCGGGCGCGCGGCGCTCGATCGCCGCGATCTCGAGGCGCTCGCGGCGGGCGATGCGCTGGCGCGTCTCAGCGGGCATCGCTACCGCGCCGTGTGGCAGGTGAGCGGGGTGGAACGGCCGTTGCCCCTGCTGCCGGCGGATACCCAGGGCCCGGAGGGCATCCCGTTGCTGCGCGCGCCGCGCGAGGGCCATGACATCGTCGCCGACTACGCGAGCCTCGGGCTCACGCTCCGGCGCCACCCCCTGGCGCTCGTGCGCGACAGGCTCGAGAAGCGCGGGGTGATCGATACCCAGTCGCTTTGGGCCCTCCCCACCGGCCGTTGGGTCACCACGGCCGGGCTCGTCATCACGCGACAGCGCCCCGGCAGCGCCAGCGGCGTGACTTTCGTGACGCTGGAGGATGAGGCGGGCTTCGTGAATGTGATCGTCTGGAAACGGATAGCCGATGAGCAGCGTGCGCCGCTGCTCGAATCGCGGCTGCTCGAGGTGCGCGGTCAGCTGCAGCGCGAAGGCGACGTGCTGCACGTGATCGCGCGGCGCCTCGTCAATCTCTCGGCGCTGCTCGGCGGGCTCATGGTGGAATCGCGGAACTTTCACTAGAGCGCGCGTCAGCGGGCCGGCCTTCCTATTGACCTCAAGCGCAGTTGAGGTTGTAGCATGCCGAAAAAATCGAGGGCCGAACGATGCTCAGCGCGATAGCTCTGTTTTCCAGTTCCCGCCGCCGCGGCAATACCGGCAGGCTGATCGATCGCATCGCGTTGGAGTTGAACATCGAGGTCGTCGATCTCGCCGGCCAGCGCATCTCATCGTATGACTACGAGCATCTCAACAGGGACGATGACTTCGAGCCT
>Ga0182012_10000265_pt1 | contig 59988 bp, 51 predicted proteins | sample 612S2SmetaG_FD_120486 | JGI IMG/M metagenome (GOLD analysis project Ga0182012, IMG submission 120486) | Permafrost microbial communities from Stordalen Mire, Sweden - 612S2S metaG | ecosystem: Environmental > Terrestrial > Soil > Wetlands > Permafrost | place: Sweden: Stordalen | collected... | reverse complement strand
CGCCGGGCGGTTAGCTCAGTTGGTAGAGCATCTCGTTTACACCGAGAGGGTCGGCGGTTCGAGCCCGTCACCGCCCACCAGAGGCCCCTCCCCGCGCGGCCCCCCATGCCTTAAATCCCCTTTCCCGCGCGCGCCCGACGCATTAGGATCGCGGCGTAGCTGGAGCAAGATTCTTATGAGACATGCAACCGCGATTCTCCGCCTGCTGGCGTTGGCGTTCTTGCTTGTTCTCGGCGCCGCCTCGGTCCGGGCGGAGGCGATGTCATTCCAGATGGTGACGCTCGGGGTCGGCCATTGCCGCGCGAATTGCCCACAGGTCATCGCGGCCTCCGGCGAGATCGACGAGGGCAGCGCGGATAATTTCCTGCGCTTCGTTTATGACCATGTCCACTCCGGCGCGATGCACGGCGTCGTGCTGCTCGATTCGCCCGGCGGCCATGTCGTGGCGGCGATGGAGCTGGGACAGACCATCCGCAAGCTCGGAATGGCGGTGATCGTCGCCCGCCCCGGCGCGGAAAGCTCGCTGACCGGCGACCTGTTTTCCGGCAAATGCTATTCGGCCTGCGTCTATGCGCTGATGGGCGGACGCAAGCGGGTCATCCCGCCGCAAAGCAAGGTCGGTGTGCACCGCATGTTCAATTACGCCACCAATTTCAGTCTCGCGGACGGCGGCTTCGTGCGCGAGCGCTACCTCGACGACGGCGACATGCGGAACAAGCTGGCGCGCTACACGACGGCGATGGGCGTCAGCAGCGGCCTCATCACCCTCGCCGAGCACACCTCGCCCGACATCATTCATGTGTTGACGCCCGCCGAGATCGCGCGCTGGCGGCTCGGTTCTAGCAAACTTTGATCGGCCGATTTCATCGCGGGCGAGGGGTCGACCGGCGGCCCACTTGGGACGGGCGGCGATTTTTGGATTTGCATTCCGCGGCGATATCCCCATAAAAAGCCGGCGGTCCCGCGAAAAGAAACTCAAGGCGAGAGTTCCATGAAGCATATCATCGACGGTCTCGAACAGCGGCGCAATTCGGCGCGCCTCGGCGGCGGCCACAAGCGCATCGAAGCGCAGCACGGCCGCGGCAAGCTCACGGCGCGCGAGCGCATCGAGTTGCTGCTCGACCAAGGCTCCTTCGAGGAGTTCGATATGTTCGTGCAACATCGCTGCACGGATTTCGGCATGGACCAGGGCGAAAAAATCCCCGGCGACGGCGTCGTCACCGGCTGGGGCACGGTCAACGGCCGCCCGGTGTTCGTCTTCGCCAAGGATTTCACGGTGTTCGGCGGATCGCTGTCCGAGACCCATGCGCAAAAAATCACCAAGCTGCAGGATATGGCGCTGAAGAACCGGGCGCCGATCATCGGCATTTTCGACGCAGGCGGCGCGCGCATCCAGGAGGGCGTCGCGGCGCTCGGCGGCTATGGCGAGGTGTTCCAGCGCAATGTGCTGGCCTCCGGCGTCATTCCGCAGATTTCGGTGATCATGGGCCCCTGCGCCGGCGGCGACGTCTATTCGCCGGCGATGACCGACTTCATCTTCATGGTGCGCGACACCAGCTATATGTTCGTCACCGGCCCAGACGTGGTGAAGACCGTCACCAACGAGACCGTCACCGCCGAGGAGCTTGGCGGCGCCTCGGTCCACACCACCAAAAGCTCGATCGCCGACCGCGCCTACGACAATGACGTCGAGGCGCTGCTGCAAATGCGCCGGCTGATCGACTTCCTGCCCTCCTCCAACACGGACGAGGCGCCGGATTGGCCAAGCTTTGACGATCCCGACCGGCTCGATCTGTCGCTCGACACGCTGATCCCCGATAATCCCAACAAGCCCTATGACATCAAGGAGCTGATCTCCAAGATCGTCGACGAGAGCGACTTCTTCGAAATCCAGGACGCGCACGCCAAGAACATCGTCACCGGCTTTGGCCACGTCGAGGGCCGCACGGTCGGCTTCGTCGCCAACCAGCCGATGGTGCTCGCCGGCGTGCTCGACATCGACGCCTCGAAGAAGGCCGCGCGCTTCGTGCGCTTTTGCGACTGCTTCAACATCCCGATCGTCACTCTGGTCGACGTGCCGGGCTTCCTCCCCGGAACCGCGCAGGAATATGGCGGCCTCATCAAGCATGGCGCCAAGCTGCTGTTCGCCTATGCCGAGGCGACCGTTCCGAAGGTGACGCTGATCACCCGCAAGGCCTTTGGCGGGGCGTATGACGTCATGGCGTCGAAGCATCTGCGTGGCGACGTGAACTACGCCTGGCCCTCGGCGCAAATCGCCGTCATGGGCGCCAAGGGCGCGGTGGAGATCATCTTTCGCGCCGACATTGGCGATCCCGAAAAGATCGCCCAGCGCACCAAGGAATATGAGGACCGCTTCCTGTCACCCTTCGTGGCCGCCGAGCGCGGCTACATCGACGAGGTGATCACGCCGCACGCGACGCGCAAGCGAATCGCCCGCGCGCTGGCGCTGCTTCGCCACAAGAAGCTGGAAAATCCCTGGAAGAAACACGACAATATTCCGCTCTAGGCCATGGGGCGAGGCTGAAGGCTCGCGGTCCGAGGCGCATTATGAGACCGCGAGGCTTCAGCCTCGCGTTTCCGGCTTAGCGCTTGGCGTGATAGTCGCGATACCAGTCGACGAGCGCCGACACCCCGTCGGCCACGCTCGTCGACGGACGATAGCCGGTTAGCCGCATGAGCAGGTCGCTGTCGGCCAGGGTCCGGGGCGCGTCGCCCTTTTGCATGTCCACATAGTTGCGGACCGCCTTCTTGCCGAGTTTTTGTTCGACGGTCTCGATGAAGTCGAGCAGATTCACGGGTTCGCCGCGCCCGATATTGACGATGCGGTATGGCGCCACCGGCGATGTCGCGGGATCGCCAGCCCCCAGCGCGGGCGGAACATCGATCAGCCGCCGGATCGCCTCGACGAGATCGTCGATATAGGTGAAGTCGCGCTCCATTTTGCCGTGGTTGTAGATGTCGATGGTCCGGCCGTTTTCGATCGCCTCGACGAATTTGAGCGGCGCCATGTCAGGCCGGCCCCACGGCCCATAGACCGTGAAAAAGCGAAACATCGTGGTCGGAATCGCCCACAGATGCGCATAGGAATGCGCCATCGCCTCATTGGCCTTCTTGGTCGCGGCGTAAAGCGTGAGCGGTCGGTCGGTCTTGTCCTCCTCGCGGAACGGCGTGCGCTCATTGGCGCCATAGACCGAACTCGTGGACGCCATTAGCAAATGGCGCACCGGATGCTTGCGCGCGCATTCCAGCACGTTGAACCCGCCGACCAGATTGCTGTCGACATAGGCGCGCGGATTCTCGAGGCTGTAGCGCACGCCGGCCTGAGCCGCGAGATGCACGATCACGTCGGGAGCCGCGGCCTCGACGGCGCCCTCGAGCGCCTCCATGTCCTCGAGCATGGCGATATGCTGGCGAAAGCCGCTCATGCCCTTCAGGATCGCGAGGCGCGCGTGCTTCAGCTCCAGGCCGTAATAAGTGGTCATGCCGTCGTAGCCATCGACTTGATGGCCAGCTTCGAGCAAACGCCTCGCCAAGTGAAAGCCGATGAAACCGGCCGTCCCCGTCACAAAAATGCGCATTTGTCCCACGAGGTTCCGGTGAGCGCCAATCGCGGCGCGCCAGTCTTCGCCGAAGCGCCGGGGGACTGTCAAGACGCGCGGCGCGCTCGGCTTACGCGACCGTCTCGACCGCCGCCTCAAGCCCAAGCAGCCGCGCCAGCGTCTTGACGCGGTTCATGAGGCGATCGCTGACGAGATCGGCCCGAGGCGCCGGCAGGGTCAGCGTCAGACGCCCGTGACGCGCGCGCAGCGGCGTCTGCGGCAAGACGCCGGGCATGGAGGCCGACAGCAGATAGGCGACGCGCATCGCCGAGCCGAGCACCCGCGCGCGGATCAGCAGCCGCGTCGTCAACAACCCGCGCAGCGCCGCGAAATCATGTTCGCCTTCGGCGCCCTGGTGGCGGAACACCACGGCCAGCGCGAGAAAGGCCCGGCCGGGATGATCGACGCCGACAAAGGCCCCATGGGTGACGATGTTCGTCGCCTGCCGCGCGCGATAATCGGGATGGGCGCGCCAGGAAACGTCGGACAGCAGACAGGCCGCGTGGCGCAGACGCTTCTCCTCGAAGGTTTCGTCAAGCTCGCTGGACGCCATGAAGGCGTCGGTCCAGGCGATCAATTCGTCGCCGTAGGCGGGCGCCCGCGCCAGCAGCGCGCCCTGTTCGCGCGCGGCGCAAAGAAGCGGATCGGCGGCGCGCGCGGCGGCGGACAATCGCTCGTAGAGCAAACCCTCGCGCACGCCGGCCGCCGAGATCACGATCTCTCGCGGTTTGGCTCGGCGAATGATCTCGTCGAGCACGATGGCACCATAGGCGAGCAGCGGACGCCGCGCCGTCGAGACGGCCGCGATGTCGGTGATCGCCTCGCTGTCGATGCGCAGCGCCAGCTCCGCGAAGGCCGCCGCCTCGCTGGTCTGGATGCGGTAATTGTGCATCACGTCGAGCGGATAGTTGCACTGGCGCATATGCAGCCGGGCGAGCGCGCGCCAGGTGCCGCCAACGGCGTAGAACGCGCGCCCGCGCAATTCGGCGAGCGGCCTCGTCTCGGCGAGCGCCTTGCGCGCGATGCGGCTGGCGTCGCGCGTCGAACGTTTCGAGGCGTCCATCAGGGCTAGGCCGCCGAGCGGCAGGGTCACGCCGTCGCCGCAAACGCCGCCGACGACGTCGATGAGTTCGAGCGAGCCGCCGCCGAGATCGCCGACCACGCCATCGGGCGCGTGAATGGCCGAAATGACTCCGAGCGCGGACAGCTCCGCCTCGCGCCGGCCGGAGAGCAGGACGATTTCGCGGCCGATCGCCGCGCGCGCGGCGCCCAGAAAGGCCGGCCCGTTCGCCGCGTCGCGCGCGGCGGCCGTAGCGATCACGGTGATGTCGTCGATCTCCATCGTCTCGCACAGCGCGCGAAAGCGGCGCAGAGCCTTCAACGCCTTGTCGACGCCATCCTCGGCGAGTCGACCGCTGGTGACGACGCCCTTGCCGAGCGCGCACATCGCCTTCTCGTTGAAGATCGGCGTCAGCGCGCGCGACAACCCTTGGTAGGCGACGAGGCGCACTGAATTGGAGCCGATGTCGACGATGGCGACGGGCTTGCCGTGGTCGCCGAACGCTACGCGGGACAGATCGCTAATGGTCGTGGCCTCAGTCATGTTCCCGGCGCTTGAGCAGGGAGCGCGGGCGCCACTCCTTGAGAGACTTGCCGCGCCCGGAAAGGCTCGGGTTCGTCATGAAGTATTTGTGGGCGTTGAATCGCTCCTCGCCCGGCGGAGGCGTTATGCGCGAGGACGAGCCGTCCGGCAAGACACGATAGCTCTGCTCGTTGTCGATGAGATTGGCCATCATGATCTGATCGAGCACCTGCTGATGCACGGTCTGATTGGTGATCGGCATCAATGTCTCGACGCGCCGATCGAGATTGCGCGGCATCAGATCGGCCGAGGAAATATACAGCGACGCGCGCGGATGCGGCAGCGCGTAGCCGCCGCCAAACGCATAAACGCGCGCATGTTCGAGAAAACGCCCGACGATGGATTTCACGCGGATGTTTTCGGAGAGGCCGGGAACGCCGGGCCGCAGGCAGCATATGCCGCGCACGACGAGTTCGATCGAAACGCCGGCCTGCGACGCCAGATAAAGCGCGTCGATGATTTCGGGATCGACCAGCGCGTTGCATTTGCCCCAGATCGTCGCCGGCTTGCCCGCCTTGGCGAAGGCGATCTCCTGGTCGATGTGTTCGAGCAACTTCTTCTTGAGCGAGATCGGCGACACCGACATGCGCTCGAGCCCCGCCGGTTCCGCGTAGCCGGTAATGTAGTTGAAGATGCGCGACACGTCGCGGCCGATCGCCGCGTCCGCCGTGAACAGCGAAATATCGGTGTAGATGCGGGCCGTGACCGGATGATAATTGCCGGTGCCGATATGGCAGTAGGTGGCGAGTCCGGTCCCCTCGCGCCGCACCACCATCGACAATTTGCCGTGCGTCTTCAGTTCGAGGAAGCCGAACACCACCTGCGCGCCGGCGCGTTCGAGATCGCGCGCCCAGCGAATATTGGCCTCCTCGTCGAAGCGGGCCTTAAGCTCGACCAGCGCAGTCACCGACTTGCCCGCCTCGGCCGCCTCGACCAGGGCGCGCACGATCGGGCTGTTGGCCGAGGTGCGATAGAGCGTCTGCTTGATCGCCACGACATTGGGGTCGCGCGCCGCCTGCTGCAAATACTGCACGACGACGTCGAAGGATTCATAGGGGTGATGAACCACCAGATCCTTCTGCTTGATGGCGAGGAAGCAATCGCCGCCATTGTCGCGCACGCGCTCTGGAAAGCGCGGATTATAGGGCTTGAACTTCAGATCGGGCCGATCGAGCGACACGATCTCGGAAAGATCGTTGAGCGCCAGCATTCCGTCGAGTTCGAACACCTCCTCGTCGTCGACGTCGGTTTCCGCCGCGACCAGCGCGCGCAACGTCACCGGCATGTCGGCGGCCACCTCCAACCGGATCACCGAGCCGCGCCGGCGCCGTTTCAGCGCCGTCTCGAACAGCCGCACCAGATCCTCGGCCTCTTCCTCGACTTCCATGTCGCTGTCGCGAATGACCCGGAATAAGCCCTGCCCCCGCAAAATATAGCCGGGGAACAATCGTTGCGCGTGCAGCGCGATCAGCGTTTCGAGCCGCATGAAGCGCTCACGCCCCGAGGGAGCCGCGCCCGGCGCGCCCGCGGCGCCCGGCAGACGCACGAAGCGTTCGATCTTCTGCGGCAGACGCACCAGCGCCTGCAGAATCTTGCGGTCGCCTGGGTGGATCAGCTCAAGCGCCAGCGTGATGCCGAGATTGGGAATGAAGGGAAAGGGATGCGCCGGATCGACGGCCAGCGGAGTCAACACGGGGAAAATGCGCGTGAGAAAATGATCCTCCAGCCACTCGCGATCCGCCTTGGAGAGATCGCCGGGCTCGACGATGACGACGCCGACTTCCTCGATGTCCCGCCGCAACTCGCGCCATCGGCGCATCTGCTGATCGGTCAGCTCGATGACGCGCTCCTTGATGCGGATGAGCTGCTCCCCCGGGCTGAGCCCGTCCTGCGAAAGGGTGTTGAACTCCGAGCGCGCCTGCCCGCGCAGACCGGCGACGCGCACCATGAAGAATTCGTCGAGATTATTCGCCGAGATCGACAGAAAGCGCAGTTGCTCCAGCAGCGGATGATTGCGGTTCGAGGCCTCCTCGAGCACGCGCCGATTGAACTCGAGCCAGGACAATTCGCGGTTCACGAAGCGCTTGGGCGAGGTCATCAGCTCTTCGGGACGCAACAGGATATCGCCGGGCGCTTCGATCACGACGGCCGCTTCGTTTGGATTGTGTTTTTCCCGCGTCACGCAAATTCTCCGTCAAATTTCACGCATAGTGCCACAGGAGCGCCGCCGGGGCAGCGGATATTTCACTCTTGTCGCGACCGCTCCAACAATTCCGCCGCCAGCCCCCGCGTCACCCGCCGCCCGCGCGCGAGCGCCTCGCGGTCGAGGTCGCGCACGAAGGCGCGCGCCGCTTCCAGCGAGCGCTCTAGCCGCAGGGCGATATAGTCGATCAAGCCCGATTCGACGGTCAATTGCCGATCGCGAAACAGCTTTTCGAGAACGGCGCGCATCAGCCCATCGTCCGGCGAACCGATCTCAACCACCGGCGCACGACGTAAACGTGACAGGAGATCTGGCAGGCGCACCGTGTCGCCGCGCGGCGGCCGGCGCGCGGTCAGCAAAACGGAGGCGTCGCTCTCACGCGCGAAGTTCAGCAGATGGAACAACGCCGTCTCGTCCTCCACGCGGTCCAGGCCGTCGATCAATAGCGCCGTCGGCGCCTGGATCGAAAGCTGTTCCAGCGACGGCAGTTCGCGCGGCGCCGGCGCCATGGCCCCGGTTCGGGCGGCCCAAATCGCCGCGAGATGGCTCTTGCCGCTTCCCGGCGGCCCGAGCAGCAGCAACATGCGGTCCGGCCAATTCGGCCATTGGTCGATCATCGCCAGCGCCGCCTCGTTCGAGGGAGCCGGCAGGAAGTCGCCGCGCCCGAAACTTGGCTCGACCGGCAGCTCCAAGGGGAGTTGCTCCGGCGGCCGCCTCTCCGGCCCGTCGTCGTCCGCGCCGTCGCCGTCCATGAAGGCTCAGCCTCTCTCCACGGGCGGGTCGGCCGGCCGCAGATAATAGTCGCTGGCGCGATAGCGCCGCGCCAAAAAGCGCAACATGACGCCCATCGCGGCCGCCACCGGCACCGCGACGATCATGCCGACGAAGCCGAACAAGGCGCCGAAGGCGAACAGCGCGAACATCAGCCACACCGGATGCAATCCCACCGAGGCGCCGACCAGACGCGGCGACAGCACATTGCCATCCAGAAACAGCCCAATGCTGACCACGGCGATGGCTTCGAGCGGCAGACGCCATTCCGGCCACCCCTGCACCAGCGCGACGCTGATCGACAGCACGAAGGCGGTGATCGAACCGACGAACGGAATGAGACTGAGGAAACCGGCGATCACGCCGATCAGAAAACCGAAGTTCAAGCCGATGAACGAAAGACCAAGCGCGTACCATGATCCGAGAAACAGGCAGACCGCCGATTGCCCGCGCAAGAAGCCGGCCATCGCCTGGTCGATTTCATGCGCGAGCTGGCGCACCTCTTCCCGGTAGCGAGGCGGCGAAAGCCCGTCGAGAATCTCGACCATCTCCTCCCAGTCCAGCAGCATGTAGAAGGCGACGACGGGCGTCACCACGACCACGGAGACGATATTGATCAGGGCGACGCCGCGAGACAGCAGCGACCGCGCGAACCCGCCGATATCGGCCGCGTATTCGCCGATGAAATCATTGACGTATTTTTGCAGATCCAGCGTCGGCATCGAGGCTTCGAGCCCGTGCTGCCTCAAAAAGGCGTTGTAATCGGAAGTGAGCTTTTCGCTCCATTCGGAGAAGAGCTCCTGCAAGGCCGCGAGATAACCAGGCAGGCTGGCGACGAAGCCCTCGAACTGGCGCGCCAGCAAGGGGAACAACAGCAGTCCCGCCAAGCCGACGACCAGAATGAACACGCCGAGCAACAGAACGGCCGCCCCCAGCCGCGACAAGCCCGCCGCCTTCAGGCGATCCGCGACCGGGTTGAGCAGATAGCCGAGCACGGTGCCGGCGACGAAGGGCGTCAATATCGAACTCAAGGAATAGAGCAGCGCGAGAAGGGCGAACAGCGCGAGTCCCCAGAGCAGCAGCTGACGCTCCAGGCTCATGCGCGGCTTCGCGCTTAATATGGGCGGCCCATGCAATCTCGACATCCCGCACCCTTTTCCGTCAAATCGCGCGACAGAGATAGACGCCGCGCAAAGCCCGCGTCAACGTCCGCTAGGAATCGCGTGAGACTTCTTGGCGGCGGCTTAAGGGTTTGCGTGAGGAGCGAGCCTGAAGGCTCGCCCCCGCGCGACGCTAGCCCAGCAGCGCCCCCGCCGCGTCCCAAAGCTCGTCGAAATGGGAGATCACCCTGTCCGGCGAAAGCCGCGCGACCGGCGGGTCGCTATAGCCGAAATCCACCGCGACGATGGGCGCGCCGGCGTTGCGCGCCGTGTCGATGTCGGTCTTCGAATCCCCCACCATCAGCGCCCGCTTGGGATCGCCCTTGGCCAGCGCTATGGTCGCCTGCAAGACGCGGCCGTCGGGCTTCGACACGGCGAAGGTCTCGCGACCGCAGATCGCTGAAAATTGCCCCGCCTCGCCAAGCCGCTCGAGCAGCAGCCGCGCCAGGGGCTCCGGCTTGTTGGTGCAGACCGCGAGCGCGAAGCCGGCTCGCCGGAACCGCTCCAGCGCCTCCCGCGCGCCGGGAAAGAGCCGCGTCTCGTCCGCGATATGCGCCTCGTAATGCGCGAGAAACTCAGAGACTAGCGCGTCGGCGCGCTCCTTGTCCGGGGGCGCGCCGGCGGCCGCGAAGCCGCGCTCGATCAGCGCCCGCGCTCCGGCTCCGACGAAGACGCGCGCCTCCCCCGGCGTCTGTGACGGCAAGCCCTCCCGGGCGAGCAGCACGTTGAGCGTTCCGATCAGATCGGGCGCCGTGTCGGCCAGCGTGCCGTCAAGGTCGAAAACGAGAATCGGCGGAAGTTTGCTCATGCCCTCGCCTAACCTCGCTCCATGGCGTAGGCAAGCGGCCACGCGGGTGCGAGGCCTGCGCTATAATGTCCCGCGAATCGGCGCCCGAGGTCTTTCTGGTCCGAAAGGCGTGACCGGCGCCCCTTTCGCCGAAAGCGCCTTAGCCGCCTCAAACCGCGAAAGAACGGCGCCATGAGCGAACGCGAAACGGAAAAATCCAAGATAAACGCCTATTTGCTCGATGTGTTGAGCAGCGAACTCGAAGAAGCCAATCGCTACGCCGTCACCGACCCCTTCATCCGATTCGCCTATGATCGCCTGCGCGAACTTAATTGGACGACGACCCGAGCGTTCAAAAAATTAGTCGCGCTCGTAAAAGGAGAACGCCACCACGCCGACGCTCCGGCCGGAGAAGCCTTGACGGGCGCCATCCCCGCGCCGCCGGCGCGCGCGCGCGTGTTGATCGATATGACTTATACGGTCGAGGGCGGATTCAAGACCGGCATTCAGCGGGTCGTGCGCGAAATCGCCCGCAATTGCGTCGAAACCGGCGCCGGCCTGCCGGTGACGATCCACGCCGGCAGGATTTTTTCGCATTTTCGCCACCCGGCGCTGCCGGTGGAGATCGAGCCCGGCCCCGGCGATATTCTGCTGCTTCTCGACGCCTGCTGGAACAATGGCGACGACTATCCGGCGCTCATGCGACGCTTCAAGGCGCACGGCGGAAAGACGGTGGTCGCGGTCTACGACATATTGCCGCTGGACTATCCCTCGCTGTTTCGGCCCGTCGCCGCCGCCGTCTTTCGCGCCTGGCGCGAGGAGATCGTCGGGCGCGCCGGCGCCGTCGTCGCCATCTCCCGCGCCACGGCCGAAAGCCTCCATGAGGATATGCGGGACGCCAACCCGCGCCCGCCGATCGGCTGGTGGCCGCTCGGCGCCGATTTCGCCGCGGCGAAGGGAGAGCCAAGCGCGACGGCGGTGTGGATAGCGACCGGTCCGGCCTATTTCATGAGCGTCGGCACGCTGGAGCCGCGCAAGGCCTATCCGGTCGCCATCGAGGCTTTCGAGCGACTGTGGGCGGCGGGCCGCGACATACGCTATGTGATCGTCGGCCGCCCCGGCTGGAATACCCGCGCGCTGCAACAGCGCCTGCGGCGACACGCCGAATTCGGCGGCCGCCTGCTGTGGCTTGACGACGCCGACGACACGGATTTGCAATTGCTCTACGCCAATGCGCGCGGCGCCGTGAACTGCGCCGTCGCGGAAGGCTTTGGCCTGCCGCTGGTGGAAGCCGCCATGCGCGGCGTCCCGGTGATCGCCAGCGACATAGCGGTGTTTCGCGAGGTCGGCGGCGACGGCCCGCGCTATTTCGACCTGCTCGACAGCAAAAGCCTCGCCGCCGCGATAGAGGATGTTTTGGCGCGGCCAAGAATCGCGCCGGAGATCAAGACAATCACCTGGCGGGAATCGGCGCTGGAACTGGTCCGGCTGATCCGCGAGGAGGCGTATCAGTTGCGCGGAGGGTGATGCGGCTTCCGGCTGTTGGAGCGATGATCGTCTTGTGGCGATGATCGCGGGACGAAAAAACCCGGCCGCGAGGGCCGGGTTCTCGTCGATCAGGTCCGGGGCCGATCCGAATTGGCCGCGAACACTCAGTATTTGGCGAGGACCGGAGCCGGCGCGCCCAGGTTGAAGTGATAACTCACGCCGGCGCGGACAGTGTTCCAGCGCGTGTGATTATTGACATTGTTGATGCCAATCCCCGCGTTGTAGCCGTTGGTGTTGCCCCCGCTGATATCCGAATAAAGATATTCGAGCTTGGCGGACCAGTTCGGCAAGAACATATATTCGACGCCGCCGCCAGCCGTCCAGCCGGTTTGGATCGCCGAGCTTTCCGTCCAGCCACTGCGATATTGGCCGTAAGCGAAACCGCCCGTGCCGTAAATCAGCAGGGTCGGCATGAGGGTCACGCCCACACGGCCGCGCACCGTCCCGAACCATTCCAGACCGCCGTTTCCGGCGGCGGGCGAATAGGGGCCGCCGTTCCCGTTGCCACTGGACAGGCTAGTGCCCTGGAAGTCGGTCTCGAGGCCAACGAGGAACATAGGCGTCAACGAATAATTGTAGCCAACCTGGCCACCGCCGATCACGCCGCCGCCGAGGTTATTGGTCACGCCGCCGTTAAGGCCAAAGGTGTTCCAATAATTGGAATTGCCGGAACCGGCGCCCCAGCCGCCGCCGAGGTTCGCGCCCGCGTAAACACCAGTCCACGTAAGGGGCGGAGGCGGCGGCACGTAAACCGGCGTATCCTTGCGATAGGGAAGATCGGCGGCCAGAGCCGATCCAGCGGAAAGCGCCAATGCGATTAAGCTGGCGGCGGACAACAATTTCTTCATAGCCGGTCTCCTCTTGAGTCTCGTTGTGTGAAGCGGCAAAGCATCACAAGCGATTGACCAATGACTAATCAAAAAACCTGAATTTTTCAATGAATTGCATCTGCAACAGGCAAGTCCAAGTCGCTTTTCGAGCAACCGTGACAAATATGCAACAACGGATTTGATGAAGGGCAAGCAGCAGCATCAGGTTGTCCGATGCGCGGGAAAGAGTATTCGGACGATCGCGCTTCGCCTCCGCGCAACCTCCTCTTCGCCCGCCTATACTTCCCTCTCGAATCAGGATGCGCCCATGTTCGATCTTCTCATCGTTGGCGGCGGCATAAACGGCTGCGCCATCGCGCGCGACGCCGCCGGGCGCGGGCTATCCGTGCTGCTCGTCGAGCAGGGCGATCTCGCCTGCGCGACTTCCTCCGCCTCGACCAAACTCATTCACGGCGGGCTGCGCTATCTCGAACTTTACGAGTTTCGTCTTGTGCACGAGGCGCTGGTCGAGCGCGAGGTGTTGCTCGCGAGCGCGCCGCATCTCGTGCGTCCGCTCAAATTCGTGCTGCCGCACGAGCCCGGCCTGCGCCCCGCCTGGGTGATCCGGCTTGGACTGTTTCTTTACGACCATCTCGCCCGGCGCAAGCGTCTGGAGGGTTCGCGCATGGTCTCGCTGCGGGGCGGCGCGCTCGGCGGACCATTGCGCGAAAGCTATTCGATTGGTTTCACCTACGCCGATTGCGCCGTCGACGACGCGCGGCTGGTCGTCGCCAACGCCATCGCCGCGCGCGAACTCGGCGCGAGCATCCATGTCGGCGCGAGGCTTGTCGCGGCGCGGCGCGGCGAGCGCCGCTGGATCGCGCGCATCGAGACCGCCGGCGGGCCTGAGGAAATCGAGGCGCGGGCGATCGTCAACGCCGCCGGCCCCTATGTGTCGCGGGTCGCGCATGACGCGCTGCGGATCACCTCGCGCAAGCACGCGCGGCTGGTGAAGGGCTCGCACATCGTCACGCGCAAGTTATATGACGGCGAGCACGCTTATATCCTGCAAAACCCCGACAAACGCATCGTTTTCGCGATCCCCTACGAGCAGAATTTCACGCTTATCGGCACCACCGACATAGCCCACCAGGGCGCCCCCGCCCCGGTCGCGATCAGCGACGCGGAGACGGATTATCTCATCGGCTCGATCAACCGCTGTTTTTCTCGCGCCGCGACGCGGGACGATATTGTCTGGAGCTATGCCGGATTGCGCCCGTTGTTCGACGACGGCGCGATCGAGGCTTCCGTCGTGACGCGCGACTATGCCTTCGATCTCGATTTCGACGGCGCGCCGGCGCTGTCGGTTTTCGGCGGCAAGATCACCACCGCGCGGCGCCTCGCCGAACATGCGCTGAGCGCATTTTCGCGCATTTTTCCGCATATCGGGGCGGCCTGGACGCAAGACAGCGCATTGCCCGGCGGCGACATCGACGGCGGCGACTTCGACGCCCTGCTGGCGCGGCTCTCGCGCGAAAAACCGTTTCTGGCGCGCGCCGTCGCGCTTCGTCTTGCCCGTGCGTACGGGTCGCGCGTCTGGCGCCTGCTAGGCTCCGCGAACAGCATGGCCGAACTTGGGCTGGACCATGGCGGCGGGCTGACGCAAACGGAACTCGTCTATCTCGCGCGCGAGGAATGGGCGCGAACGGCGGAAGATATTTTATGGCGCCGGAGCAAGCTCGGGTTGCATCTGACGCAAGCGCAACAAGAGGCTGTCGCGGCGGCGATGGCGACCCTCTGACTCAATCCGGCCAGAAGCCCGCGTCCATCATCTGCTCGAACGACCAGGGGCAAAGGGCGGGGAAAGCGGGCTTTGGCAAGCCGGTTTCGTCCGCGGCCACCAGAGCGGCGTCCTGGTAAGCGTCGGTCATCGCTTCGGGCAATTTCGCCTTGAGACTTGGATTGTCGGTCATATGCCTTGCGAGCCGATTGCGCTGCACGCTGATGCTCGTTTGCCAGCTTGAACAACGCTTTCCCGGCTGGAACCGCCACTTCAGAAGATGCAGCATAAGCACGGTCAGGCGGCTCACAAGCTCGCGCTTTTCAGTCCGGCCCATGCTCTCGATCTCCTCGGCGATATGCTCGATATCGGCGTCGCCGAGCTTGCCCTCGCGCAGCAGCGCGGCCTGCTCGTTCGCCCAGGCATAGAAATCGCGGTCGTAATTGGTGTTTGGCATGGCCCGCCTCTATTGCTCGCCTCTGCTCGCCCTCGCCAAAAGAGCAGAACTTTCGCGCTTGGTCCAACGAAAAAGCCGGCGAGTTTCCCCACCGGCTTGTTCATTATTCGCGAGAGGCTAGCGCGTTACTGCTGCTGCGCGCCGAGGCTCGCGACGTCGATCTTGACGCCCGGCCCCTGGGTCGAGCTCAGCGCGACGCGCTGGATATAGGTGCCCTTGGAGCCGGCCGGCTTGGCCTTCGACACCGCGTCGACGAAAGCCTTGATGTTCTCGACCAGCTTGCCCTCGTCGAACGAGGCCTTGCCGACCGTGCCCTGCACGATGCCGGCCTTTTCGACGCGAAACTCGACCGCGCCGCCCTTCGACGCCTTGACGGCGGCGGTCACGTCCATCGTCACCGTGCCGACCTTGGGGTTCGGCATCAGGCCGCGCGGGCCCAGCACCTTACCGAGACGGCCAACGAGCGGCATCATGTCCGGAGTCGCGATGCAGCGGTCGAAGTCGATCGTCCCGCCCTGCACGATCGTCACCAGCTCCTCGGCGCCGACGACATCCGCGCCGGCGGCCTTGGCTTCATCCGCCTTGGCGCCGCGGGCGAACACGGCCACGCGCAGCACGCGGCCGGTGCCGTTCGGCAGGTTGACCACGCCGCGCACCATCTGGTCCGCGTGCTTGGGATCGACGCCGAGATTCATCGCGATTTCGACCGATTCGTCGAACTTGGCCTTGGCCCGCTCGCGCACCAGCTTGATGGCGTCATTGAGCGGATAGAGCTTGGTGCGCTCGATGCCCTCGCGCGCCTTGGCGATCCGTTTTCCGATGTGCGCCATGACTTACTCCACCACTTCGAGGCCAATGGAACGGGCGGAGCCCTCGATCATCGCCGAAGCGGCGTCGATCGAATGCGTGTTCAGATCGACGAGCTTCTTTTCCGCGATTTCGCGAATCTGAGCGCGCGTGACCTTGCCGACGAAACCGCGTCCGGTGGTCTTGGAGCCGGACTTCACGCCGGCCGCCTTCTTGAGGAAGAACGACACGGGCGGCTGCTTCAACTCGAAGGTGAAGGAGCGGTCCTGATAGGCCGTGATGATGACGGGGATCGGCGTCCCCTTCTCGGTCTGCGCCGTCTTGGCGTTGAACGCCTTGCAGAACTCCATGATGTTCAAGCCGCGCTGACCGAGCGCGGGACCGATCGGCGGCGAGGGATTCGCCGAGCCGGCGGGCACCTGGAGCTTGATATAGCCCGTGATTTTCTTCGCCATTGTTCTTCTCCAACGTTTGGCCGTTCCGGCGCGGCGCGAGGCCCGCCTTCAAGGCCGGTTGCAGTCGCGTGGTCCGACATGATGTCCCTAATGGCGATTAAGGGCATGTCCGCCACGCGTCCCTCGAAGCGGCGAACCGCCTCGAATTCCTTGCTTACTCCCTCTCCCCGTTCACGGGGAGAGGGCTGGGGTGAGGGGCCGGGGATGCCGCCAGAAGTTTCGACTTCACCAGCGAGAATCCATTGGCGTAATCAGCATTCGGCGTAACGCCCCAAGCTCCTCACCCCGACCCTCTCCCCGCAGGCGGGGAGAGGGAGAAGAACAACTAAACCTTCTCCACCTGGGAGAACTCCAGCTCGACCGGCGTGGCGCGGCCGAAGATCGACACCGCCACCTTGACGCGCGAGCGATCCTCGTCGACCTCCTCGACGGTGCCGTTGAAGGAGGCGAAGGGACCGTCGGCGACGCGCACGGTCTCGCCGACCTCGAAGGAAATCGTGGCCTTGGGCCGCTCGACCCCTTCCGCCACCTGCCCCTTGATGCGATTGGCCTCGTCCTCGCTGATCGGCATCGGCTTGTTGTCGGCGCCAAGGAAGCCCGTCACCTTCGGCGTGTTCTTGATCAGCGAGAACACCTGATCGGTGAGATCGCATTTGACCAGCACATAGCCGGGAAAGAACTTGCGTTCGGTGTTGACCTTGCGACCGCGCCGCACCTCGACGACATGCTCGGTTGGAACCAAAATCTCCTCGAAACGGTCGGCGCAATTGCGTTGCGCCGCCTGCTCGCGAATCGACTCCGCGACCTTCTTCTCGAAGTTCGAATAGGCGTGAACGATGTACCAGCGCATGCTCATGGTGGCGCGCTCAGCTCCAAACTATTACGGCTATTGCCCAATCCGCAGCATGAGCCCAACGCCCATCCGCAGCACCCAATCCACGACGACGAAAAACAGGCTCGAGGCCAGCACCATCAAAATCACGAGACCACTGGTGATCATGGTTTCGCGCCGCGTGGGCCACACGACCTTCTTCGCCTCGGAGCGGACTTCCTGTAGGAACTGGAACGGATTGGCCATGCGACTACCTGACGGCGTGAATGAAACGGAAGGGAGCGCCGGCTTTCGAGCCCTCCGCAAAACAGTCGCGGCGCGGAGCCACTCGGCCACGCGCCACGAATGAAGGCTTATAACGGCAATCCCAAGCGCCGCCAAGCGGAAAATTTTAGGGATTCCCGCGCGCGGCGGGCGGGCCTCATGGGACGCCATCCGCTTGTTCGCGCGGCTCGGGCTCGCGCGGGTCCGCCGCATTTGATCAAATCGCACGGTCCGCGATAAGCTCCGATGTCGCTCCGGGAAGTCAACGCCGGATACATAAAGACGAAGGGGGATAATATGTCGCTTCGCTTTGGCGCGCTTTTGCTCGCGTTTCCGCTCATGATCTCAAACGCGCTGGCGGCCGCCACGCCGTCGGATGGCGCCAGCCATCAAGCGCCGGTCGTCGCCGCCCCGGCGGGAGACCAGGCCGCCACGCCCGGCGGCTGCGCCGGCTGCGCGGGTCACGACTGCGCCAACTGCCCGCTGCTCCATGCAGCGGCGGCGACGGCATCGGGCGCGCCGGCCGCGAAGAGCGAAACGCCCTGCAAGTAGCGCCGAACGCACCGACCCATCGCGCCCCGTTTTCATCCCCGCGCGGCGGGTGTATGGCAAGCTGGGTTGTCGTCTCCCGCCTCGGGAGCGCGCCGGGAGCGTAAAGTCGGCCAATGGGCGCGTGCATCGACGAAGGCGCGAGCGGCGGGGAGCCGAACCCCACCAAGACACTGGCCTTTTTGTCCTCCGGCGCGCCCGAGGCCGAGGAGGCGCGCGAACGGCTGGTCGCCAAATATGGCGCCGTCGCCCCGGAGGAGGCGGATTGCATCGTCGCGCTCGGCGGCGACGGCCTGATGCTGCGCACGCTGCATCGATTTCTGGGCGACGGCAAGCCGATCTACGGCATGAACCGCGGCTCGGTGGGCTTCCTGATGAACACCTATCGCGAGAGCGGCCTGCGCAAGCGAATCGCCGCCGCCAAGCGCTCGATCATTCATCCGCTGCTGATGCACGCCGTCGACCGCGGCGGCGGCGAATTCAGCGCGCACGCCATCAACGACGTGTCGCTGCTGCGCCAGACCGCGCAAATCGCCAAGCTGCGCATCCTCGTCAACGGCGCCGAGGCGATGGCGGAACTGATCGCCGACGGCGTGCTTGTCGCGACGCCGGCCGGCTCGACCGCCTATAATCTCTCCGCGCATGGCCCAATTCTGCCGCTCAACGCGCCGCTGATGGCGCTGACGCCGATTTCCGCCTTCCGCCCACGCCGCTGGCACGGCGCGCTGCTGCCGGATCGCGCCAAGCTGCGCTTCGAGGTGCTGGAGGCGCAAAAGCGCCCGGTCTCCGTGGTCGCCGATCACGACGAATTCCGCGACGTCGTCAGCATCGACGTCGAGATGGACCACGAGACGCGGCTGGTGCTGCTGCACGACCCCGGCCATTCGCTGGAGGAACGCATTTTGCGCGAGCAGTTCGGCTATTGAGGATGGCAATCCGCCTCCTCCTTGGGCTTTGCCGAGCCCCCCGCCGATGATATAGCCCACCCAGCGGCAAGGGGTGAGAGCAATGGCGAAAATCAAGGTTTCCAATCCGGTCGTCGAGCTCGACGGCGACGAGATGACCCACATCATCTGGACCTATATCAAGGAAAAGCTGATCCACCCCTATCTCGACATCGATCTCAAATATTACGATCTGTCGATCGAGAATCGCGACGCTTCCGCCGATCAGGTGACAATCGACGCCGCCAACGCGATCAAGCAATTCGGCGTCGGCGTCAAATGCGCGACGATCACCCCCGACGAAGCGCGCGTAAAAGAGTTCGGCCTCAAGGAGATGTGGAAATCGCCCAACGGCACGATCCGCAACATTCTCGGCGGCGTGATCTTTCGCGAGCCGATCATCGCGCGCAACGTGCCGCGTCTCGTGCCCGGCTGGACCGCGCCAATCGTGATCGGCCGCCACGCCTATGGCGACGTGTATCGCGCCACGGATTTCAAGGTTCCCGGCAAGGGAAGGCTGACGATCAAATTCGAGGGCGAGGACGGCGCGGTGATCGAGAAGGAAGTGTTTTGCTTCCCCGGCGCCGGCGTCGCGCTGGCGATGTATAATCTCGACGATTCCATCCGCGACCTCGCCCATGCGACGTTCAATTACGCGCTTAACCGCAAATTTCCGGTCTATCTCTCGACCAAGAACACGATTTTGAAAGCCTATGACGGGCGCTTCAAGGACTTGTTCCAGGAGATTTTCGACGCGGAGTTCAAGCAGAAGTTCGCGGCGCTGGGCCTAACCTACGAGCATCGCCTGATCGACGACATGGTGGCCTCGGCGATGAAATGGTCCGGCGGCTATGTCTGGGCCTGCAAGAATTACGACGGCGACGTGCAATCGGACACGGTCGCGCAAGGCTTCGGTTCGCTCGGGCTGATGACCTCGGTGCTGATGACGCCCGACGGCCGGACCGTCGAGGCCGAGGCGGCGCATGGCACGGTGACGCGCCATTACCGCGAACATCAAAAGGGCCACGCGACCTCGACCAACTCCATCGCCTCGATCTTCGCCTGGACGCGCGGCCTCGCGCACCGGGCCAAGCTCGACGACAACGCGGAGCTGGCGCGCTTCGCCGAGACGCTGGAGCGGGTTTGCGTCGCGACGGTCGAAGCCGGCTTCATGACCAAGGATCTCGCGCTGTTGATCGGCCATCGGCAGAAATGGCTGTCGACGACGGGCTTCCTGGACAAGATCGACGAGAATTTGAAGAAGGCGATGGCGTGAAGGGGCGACAGATGGCCTGGAAACGTCGCCGATGATCGACTTCGCGTCCATTTCTCTTTTGGCGATTTTGTGCGCCAGCATCGCCGTGCTGCTGGCGGCCGCGGAAATCGGCCATTTTTTTGGATCGCGCGCGGTCGGAGAAGCGAACGTCTCCACCCTGGAGGCCGCGATTCTCGGCCTGATGGCGCTGATGATCGGTTTCACTTTTTCCATGGCTTTGTCGCGTTTCGACACGCGGCGCGACGCGGTGCTGAACGAGGCGAACTCCATCGGAACAGCCGCCTTGCGGGCGCGCCTGCTGCCGGCTCCATACGACGCGGAGAGCGTCCGGCTATTGCGGGATTACGCGCGGATCAGGGTGGACTTTACGGGAGGCGTGATAGCGCCCGGCGAGATGGAGGCCGCCATCGCCCGGTCCAACGATATTCAGGAGGGGCTGTGGCTGCGGGCGAAGGCCGTCGCCGTCAAGGACAGCGCCATGGTTCCGGCGGGGATCTACATCCAGTCGCTGAACGAAATGTTCGACAATCAGGAGAAGCGTCTGACGGCGTGGCGCAATCGGGTGCCCAACATCGTCTTTTTCGCGCTCTATGCGATCGCCGCCGTCTCGCTCGGCTTCACCGGCTACGCGAGCGGGCTGGAGGCGAGGCGATGGCGGCTTCCCGTCTACATCATGAGCGTTCTGGCGGCTGGCGTGATTTTGCTAATTCAGGACATCGACCGTCCTGGCGCCGGGTTTATTTCCGTCAGCCAGCAGCCGATGATCGATACGGCGGCCAGTCTCGCGGGATATGTCGCCAAATTCGACGGACGCGCGCCTTAGCGCGCGGACGGGAAAGGCGCCTGTCGAGCTGTTGCTTTGATTTTGCGCAATGCGTTCGCCCGCCCGCGCGATATATTGGCTCCCGCGCGGAGAACGGGGCGCGTTGCGCGCCTGGCTGGGCCGCGTTGGGGAGCGGAACGATGCGTAAGCTGGCATTTGTCCTTGCCGCGACGGCGGCTATCCTGTTTTCCGGGCCTTTGATGACACAAGCCGACGCCCAATCGTCTCGCGGCGCGGCGACGATTTCGGACTCGATCAAGAACTTCACGCCGATTGAAAAAGCCGCGTGCGGTCCATATTGGGGCCGTTGGTGCGGCCCGTGGCATCACCGGGTGTGCGGCCCGTTTAGATGCTGGTGCGCCCGCTGCTGAGGTCGGCGTCCGGCGGCGCGCGACGCCTCGCGCGCCCATTTTCTTCAAGACCGCCAGCGCGGCGCTTCCCTGAAAACTGGAGATGGCCGCGCGGCAAGTTTTATAGACGGGGCGCTCGCGCGCCATTCGTTGATTTCCTCACCCCGCCCTTAGCAGCTTCACCGCCTCGTCGCGATCGAACAAATAAAGCAGCACGCGCAACGCCTGGCCGCGCTCGCTGGTGAGGTCGGGGTCGCGGCGCAAGATCAGTTCGGCGTCGTCGCGCGCGGTGGCGAGCAGGCGCGCATGGGCGACGATATCGGCGAGGCGGAATCCCGGCAGCCCGGCCTGCCGCACTCCAAGGATTTCCCCCTCGCCGCGCAAGCGAAGATCCTCCTCGGCGATGCGAAAGCCGTCCTCGGTCTGGCGCAGCGTCGTCAGCCGCGCGCCGGCGGCCTCGCCGAGCGGCCCCTTGTAGAGCAGCAGGCATGACGATTCGCCACAGCCGCGCCCAACGCGTCCGCGCAATTGGTGCAACTGCGCGAGGCCGAAGCGTTCGGCGTGTTCGATCACCATGATCGTCGCCTCCGGCACGTCGACGCCGACCTCGATCACCGTGGTGGCCACGAGAATGCGCGTCTCGCCCTTTTGAAACGCCTCCATCGCGGCGTCCTTCTCGGCGCCCTTCATGCGGCCATGCACGAGGCCGACGCGCTCGCCGAATATGCGCTTCAAATCCTCGAAGCGCTCCTCGGCGGCGGCGAGATCGAGGTCTTCGTTCTCCTCGACCAGCGGACACACCCAATAGGCGCGCGCGCCGCTCTCCAGCGCGCGCTTAAGGCCGTCGACGACCTCGCCGATTCGCGATTGCGGCAGCGCGCGCGTCTTGATCGGCGTGCGTCCCGGCGGCTTTTCGTCGAGCACGGAGCTGTCCATGTCGCCAAACAGCGCCAGCGCCAACGAGCGCGGTATCGGCGTCGCGGTCATGACAAGCACGTCCGCCGCCTCGCCCTTGGCGCCGAGCGCCAATCGCTGCGTCACGCCGAAACGATGCTGTTCGTCGACCACCGCGAGGCCGAGATCGTCGAACATGACACCGCCGGTAATCAGCGCATGCGTGCCGATGATGATGCGCGTCTCGCCGGAGGAGATTTGCGCGCGCAGCCCCGGGCGCTCCGAGAGCTTCGCGCGTCCGGTGAGAAGGACCGTGGAAAGACCCGCGGCGTCGAATATCGGCTCGAGCCGCTCGAAATGCTGGCGCGCCAGAATTTCGGTCGGCGCCATCAACGCCGCCTGGCGCCCGGCCTCCGCGACATGCGCCATGGCGAGCGCCGCGACGATGGTCTTGCCGGAGCCGACATCGCCCTGCACCAGCCGCAACATGCGCTGATCGGAAGAGAGATCGGCGCGGATTTCGTCGAGCGTGCGTTTTTGCGCGCCGGTCAGCTCAAACGGCAGGTTCGCCTCGATCGCCGCCGCCAGCCGGCCGGCGCTCCTGTGCTCGCGCCCCGGCGCGCGCCGCAATTTCCCGCGCATCAGCCGCAGCGCCAATTGTTGCGCGAGCAACTCGTCGAGCGCGAGGCGCTGGCGGGCGAGACTCGTCGGCGCGATGTCGCCGGGCTCTCGCGGATGGTGCAGCAGACGCAGGCTCTCGCCGAAGCCGCCGAGCTTGTTCGCGGCGAGAACGGTAGGATTTTGCCACTCGGGCAGATTTGGCAGGCGCTCCAGCGCGCCCTCGATCGCCTTTTGCATGAAGCGCTGTTGCAGTCCCTCGGTCAGCCCATGCACGGGTTCGACCAAGGGCAGCTTGGCGAGGCCGGCCTCGTCGAGCACGCGATCGGGATGAACGATCTGGCGATGTCCGTCGTAAAGCTCCAGCCGCCCGGAGACCCAGCGGGTCGCGCCAATGGGCAGGCTGCGCTCGATCCACTCGGTGTTGGCGAGGAAAAACACCAGCACGGCGTCGCCGGTTTCGTCCTCGACCAGCACCTTGAACGGCCCCTTGGCGTTTCGCTCGGGCCGGCGGTGTTCGGCGACGCGCACCTTGATCAGCACCAGCGTGTCGAGCGGCGCGTCTTTGAGCGTCGGCCGCGTCCGGCGGTCGACGACATTGATCGGCGCGTGAAACAAAAGATCGACCGCCCGCGCCTCGCCGCCGGGCTTGGCCAGCAGCCGATTGAGCAGGATCGCGGTCTTGGGTCCAACGCCGGGCAAGGCCTCGGCGCGCCCGAACAGGGGATCGAGAATGGAAGGACGCATGCGGGACGCAATCTAGCCGAATGACGCCCGATGGCGATAGGTGGGAGCGGGAAATGCGCGGGCTCACCCCCTTGGCGTCGCCCTGGTCGTCGGCGCGGCGCTCGCGGGGTCGTCGGGCCAGAGGTGGCGCGGATAGCGGCCCTTCATCTCCTTCTTGACCTCGCTCCAGGAGCCCGCCCAAAAGCCCGGCAGGTCGCGCGTCGTCTGGATCGGGCGATGCGCCGGCGACAGCAGCTCCAGCGTCACCGCCGCGCGCCCACGCGCCAGCGTCGGGTGTTTCGCGAGGCCGTAAAGCTCCTGCACGCGCACCGACAGCAGCGGCCCGTTCGGCGCGGCGTAATCGAGCGCGATGCGCGAGCCGGCGGGCGTCTCGAAAAAGGCCGGGGCCTCGGCGTCGAGACGACGCGACAACTCATAGGGCAAGAGGCTCGCCAACGCCGCGTCGAGATCGGACGGCGCCACGGCCGCGAGATTCGCGCGGCCGATGATGAAGGGCGCGAGCCAATCCTCGGCGCTTCGCGCCAGCGCGGCGTCGCCAAGATCGGGCCATTCCTCCCCTTCGGCCGCGCGCAAAAAACCCACGCGGTCGCGCAATTGCGTCTGCGCCTTGGTCCAGGGCAGTCGCTCCACGCCAAGCGCCGCGATTCCGCGCGCCAAAATTCGCGCGTTCTCGAGAGTGGGCTCGACCGAAAGATTCTGCTCCGCGAGGCGGAGCGCGCCAAGGCGGCGGAAACGACGCCGACGCAGCGCGGCGCTGGCCGGATCGAACAGGGTTTCGTCGCGCGTCTCGATCCGGTCGGCGGCGAGTAGCTCCACCTCTTCGAGCGTGAGCGCGCAGGCCGCCAGAATCCGCGCCTGCGCGGCGCGCCCGGCGATCTCCGCGACGGCGAGAAAGGTTTCGCGCGCAAGGGCGTGCTCCGGCGGCAGCGACGCCGCGCGGCCGTTGGCCATCGTGAAATCGCCGCCGCCGCGCGCCTTGGCGATGCGGTCGGGGAAGGCCAGCGCGACAAGCGCGCCGTCGGAGAGATTGGACCGAGCGTCACCCGCCCCTCGAGCGGGAGGGTGGGCCGCCTCCGCTTGCCGCGCCCAGCTTGCGGCGAGCCGCCGCGCGTCGCCGGCGCGCTTGTCCCGGTCGGCGCGCAGCCGCTCCAGCCGATGCGAAAGATCGGCGTCAGCGCCGCCCAATCCTCGCTCGGAAAGCAGCATCGCCAGCAGCGCCGCGCGAGAAGCCTCGCGATGAGAGGCCGCCTCGATCACCATCGAGGCGAGGCGCGGGGGCAACGGCAGCGCGCGCATCGCCTCGCCCTTTGGCGTCAGCCTGCCGTCGGCGTCGAGCGCACCGAGATCGCGGTCGAGCGATGCGGCCTCGGCCCAGGCGGCGCGCGGCGGCGGATCGAGAAAGGCGAGCGTGGAGGCGTCGCGAACGCCCCAATGCGCGAGATCGAGCGCGAGGCCCGAGAGATCGGCGGCGAGAATTTCGGGGGCAGCGAAAGGCGGCAGCGCGCCGGTCGCCGCTTCCTCCCAAAGGCGATAGCAAACGCCGGGCTCGACGCGCCCCGCCCTGCCCCGGCGCTGATCGACATTGGCGCGAGACGCGCGGATGGTCTCCAGCCGCGTCAGCCCGAGATTTGGCTCGAACACCGGGACGCGCGAAAACCCGCAGTCGATCACGATGCGCACGCCGTCGATCGTCAGAGAGGTCTCGGCGATCGAGGTGGCGAGCACGATCTTGCGCCGGCCCGGCGGCGTCTTGGCGATGGCGCGGTCCTGCTCGGCGCGATCCAGCGCGCCGTAAAGCGGCGCGAGATCGACATTGGCGGGAAGGCCGCGCTCGGACAGCAACGCGGCGACGCGGGTGATTTCGCCCTGCCCCGGCAGGAAGACGAGGATGGAGCCCTCCTCCTCGGCCAGCGCCCGCCGCGCGGCGCGCGCGGCCTCCTCCTCCACGCGAAGATTGGGATCGCGGCCGAGATAGCGCGTCTCGACCGGAAAGGCCCGGCCCGCGCTCTCGATGACAGGAGCCGAAAGCCCGTCGTTTTGGGGCGCCCTATTGCCCATCAGCGCCGCGACCCGCGCGCCGTCCAGCGTCGCCGACATGACGAGCAGGCGCAAATCCTCGCGCAGCGCGCCCTGCGCGTCGAGCGCCAGCGCGAGGCCAAGATCGGCGTCGAGCGAACGCTCGTGAAACTCGTCGAACAACACGCAAGCGACGCCCGTAAGCTCGGGATCGTCGAGAATCATGCGCGCGAAGACGCCCTCGGTGACGACTTCGATCCGGGTCCTGGCCGTGATTTTGGATTCGAGCCGCATCCGCAGCCCGATGGTCTCGCCGACGGCTTCACCCAGCGTGGCCGCCATGCGGGCGGCGGCGGCGCGCGCGGCGAGGCGGCGCGGCTCCAGCAGGATGATTTTCTTGTCGCCGCGCCAGGGAGCGTCCAGCAGCGCGAGCGGAACGCGCGTCGTCTTGCCGGCGCCGGGCGGCGCGACCAGCACGAGATTGTTGCGCGCGCGAAGCGAGGCGTCGACATCGCCCAGGATCTCGTCGATCGGCAGCCGGTCGCCAAGGACGCGCTTCACGAAAGGCTCCGAAACGATTTACTGGACATCGCGCCCGAGAGGAGCCGCCAGCTTGGCCGCGGCCCGCGCATGGCCGATCAGCGGCAACAGCGCCGCCAGTTCCGGGCCCGTTTCGACGCCGGTCAGCGCGAGGCGCAGCGGATGGAACAGCGCGCGGCCCTTGCGGCCGGTCGCCGCCTTTATCGCGCCTGTCCAGACGCTCCAGGTCGTCGCGTCCCAGGGCTCGGGCGGCAACAGTTCCAGTGCGGCCCGCAAAAGCTCCTCGTCCTCGCGCAACGACGATTCCGGCGGCGCGACTTCGCCCTCGACCACGCGCCACCAGTCCAGCGCGTCGTCGAACCGCGTGAGATTGCCGCGCACGGCGAGCCAGAAAGGCTCCGCCTTGAAGCCCACGATGTCATGCGCCGCCAGCCTGTCGCGCACATCCTCGAATGTGAGCGCCGCCAGCGTGCGGTGGCTCAAGGTCGCGAGATCGGCGGGGTCGAAGCGCGCCGGATTGCGCGAGACGTGGGAAAGATCGAAATGCGCCGAGAGTTCTTGCAGCGAACGCACGGCCCGCACGGCTTCCGAGGAGCCGGTCAGCGTCGCCAGCGCCGCGACCGCCAGCGCCTCGTAGCCCTCCTCGCGCAGCGAGGCGATCGACAACGAGCCGGTCCGCTTCGAGAGCCCTTCGCCGGAGCCGGAGATCAAGAGATTGTGATGCGCGAAGACGGGCGGCTCCCGCTCGGGCGCCAGCGCCGCGAACAGCTGCAATTGCACCGCGGTATTGGTGACGTGATCCTCGCCGCGAATAATATGGGTGATCGCGAGATCGATGTCGTCGACGACCGAGGGCAGCGTATAAAGGAAACTGCCGTCCTCGCGGATCAGCACCGGGTCGGACAGCGAAGCGCAGTCGATATGCGCGTCGCCGCGGATAAGATCGCGCCAGGCCACCAACTTGTGTTCGAGCATAAAGCGCCAGTGCGGGCGCCGGCCCTCGGCCTCCCAGCGCGCGCGCGCCTCTGGCGAAGCATGCAGCGCGGCGCGGTCGTAAATGGGCGGCGCCCCGCGCGCCTGCTGCATCTTGCGGCGGCGCTCCAACTCCTCGGCCGTCTCATAGCAAGGGTAGAGCCGGCCCATCGCGCGCAGGCGATCCGCCGCCGCCTCGTAAAGCGCGCCGCGGTCGGACTGGCGAAGCGTGAGATCCGGGACGACCCCGAGCCAGGCGAGATCAATCTCGATTTCCCGCGCGAAAGCCTCGGTGGAGCGGGCGAAATCAGTGTCATCGAAACGAAGCACGAATCTTCCATTGTGCTGCGACGCGAAGAGACGATTGAATAGCGCCACCCGCGCGTTGCCGATATGAATGCGGCCAGTGGGCGAAGGCGCGAAACGGACGATTGGAGTTGTCATGAGCAAGCTTCAACCCAAGGTTTGGGAAAATCCCCGGCGGGACGCAAGTCTCGCGCTGGCTCCCTTTTGCCAAGACGGCGCACAAATGTCAGGCGGAATATTGAGCCTGCCGCGCCCCGGTCTTCGTTTTGGCGCCGGCGCGCGCAAGAACCGCGATTTGGCCGGGCGCGCGGACAATGCGACGCGGAATTTCGACGCCGCGCGGCATCAGGCTTGATGAGAGGGCGAATATGACCGTTGTCGCTTATATATGCGCCGTCTGGTGCCTCGCGCTGCTTGTCCTCAATTTTTCCGCGATGTTCGTGACGGCGCGCAAGTGCCGCGCCCGGCCGCGCGATCTGCCGGTTCCCATGACGCCCCCGCCCATCTCGCTGGTGCGGCCGCTGCGCGGACTGGAAACCTTTAGCGAGGAGACGCTGCGCGCCTCGTTCGAACTGGATTATCCCGATTACGAGCTGTTGTTCTGCGTCCAGGCGCCGCACGATCCGATCATCCCGCTGGTCGAGCGACTGATCGCCGAATATCCCGCTATTCCCGCGCGCTTGTTGATCGGCGACGATTATGTCAGCGCCAATCCCAAGCTCAATAATTGCGTCAAGGGCTGGGACGCGGCCAAGCATCGTCATGTCGTCCTGGCCGATTCGAACGCCTTGCCGCCGCGCGACTATCTTCAGACCATGCTGGCCGCGTTCCGCGACGACACGGCGCTGGTGATCTCAATGCCGATCGGTTCGCGCCCCGAGGGCTTTTGGGCCGATGTGGAATGCGCCGTGCTCAACACGTTTCAGGCCCGCTGGCAATATGGCGCGGAGGCCATAGGCATTGGCTTCGCGCAGGGCAAGAACATGATGTGGCGGCGCGAGGTTCTGGATCGCGCCGGCGGCATTCGCGCGCTCGCCGCCGAGATCGCCGAGGACGCCGCCTCGACCAAGATCATTCGCGCGCAGGGCCTCAAGGTCCGGCTCGTGGACATGCCGTTCGAACAACCGTTGGGGCGCCGCACGGCGCGCGAGGTCTATTCGCGTCACGTGCGCTGGGCGCGGCTGCGGCGCGTGACTTTTCCGGGCTATTTCGTCCCGGAATTCATGAACGGCAGTTTCGTTCCGGTGTTTCTGGGCGCCTATGCGGCCTTGCAATTCGAGGGCGGCGCGGCGCTGACCGCGGGAGCTATCCTCGCTTCGCTCTATGGCGGAGAAATGCTGCTGGCGCGCATCTGCGGCTGGGCGTTCAACTGGCGCTTGCCGTTCGCGTTGCTGGCGCGCGACGTGATGTTGCCGGTAATGTTCCTGGACGCCTGCCTGTTCGACGACTTCGTCTGGCACGGTAATGAAATGACCGTGCGCGACGAAGAGGAAACGACGACCGCGGGTTGAGCGAGCGCTCCCCGCCGTTCGACGCCGAGCCGTCGATTCATCATCCGCCTGAAAATCCGCGCCGCCGCCCTTACGAAAGGGGCGGCGGCGCCTTAACTTGTCGAGGCGCGCGCGGGCAAGGCGGGTGGCGCGGAGCTCCGTTTCGGCGGCAAGGAGATTGCGGCATGTTGCGTAAATTGACTGTTATCGTGGCGCTGGGCGCCGCGTTAGCCGTTTCGACCGCGGCGGACGCGCGCGGCGGCGGCGGTGGTCGTGGCGGCGGTGGCGGCGGCTGGGGCCATGGCGGCGGCGGCTGGGGTCGCGGTGGCGGCTGGGGCAATGGGGGCGGCTATTGGGGCGGCGGCTACTGGGGCGGGGATTATTGGCCCTATTATGATTACGACCCTTCCTATTACTACCCCTATTACTACGGCCAGCCGGCCTATCAAGGTCAGCCGGTTTACCGCGGACAGGCGATCTATTACGCTCACAGGCGTCGCTATTCCTCGGCGTGCCATAATGTGACACGCTCGATCATGCACCACCACCAGCGTTATTGGCGGACCGTGCGGGTCTGCCACCGCTGAACCGTCGACGGCGGACGGGGCTTCCCCCTACTCCGCCGCCGCCTGTTCCTTGGCGCCGCGCGCCAGACGCTCGCTCTTGAGCAGTTCCGCGACGAGGAACGCCACTTCGATCGCCTGCTCCGCGTTGAGGCGCGGATCGCAATAGGTGTGGTAGCGGTCGCGCAGGTCGTTCTCCGAGATCGCCCGCGCGCCGCCGGTGCATTCGGTCACGTCCTTGCCGGTCATTTCGAGATGAATGCCGCCGGCATAGGTTCCCTCCGCCTGATGCACGGAGAAAAAGCCCCTGATTTCCGCCATGATGCGGTCGAAAGGCCGCGTCTTGTAGCCGCTCGCGCTGATGGTGTTGCCGTGCATCGGATCGCACGACCAGACCACGCTCTTGCCTTCGCGCGTCACGGCGCGGATCAGCGCCGGGAGTTTGTCCTCGGCTTTATCGGCCCCGAAGCGGCAGATCAGCGTCAGCCGGCCCGGCGCGTTGTCGGGGTTTAGGATGTCGATCAGTTGCAGCAGGCCGTCGGGCGTCAGGCTCGGGCCGCATTTGAGGCCGAGCGGATTCTTGACGCCGCGCAGATAGTCGATATGCGCGCCGTCGGGCTGGCGCGTGCGGTCGCCCGCCCACAGCATATGGCCGGAGGTCGCGTAATAATCGCCGGTCGTCGAATCGACGCGGGTCAGCGCCTGTTCGTAGCCGAGCAGCAGCGCCTCGTGCGAGGTGTAGAAGTCGGTCTGGCGCAGTTCGGGATGATGTTCGGGATCGAGCCCGATCGCCCGCATGAAGCCGAGCGTCTCGGTGATATGGTCGGCGAGCTTCTGATAGCGTTCCGACTGCGGGCTGTTCTTGACGAAGCCCAGCATCCAGCGATGCGCGTTTTCGAGATTGGCGAAGCCGCCGTTGGCGAAGGCGCGCAGCAGGTTCAGCGTCGCCGCCGACTGGCGATAGGCCTGCAACTGCCGCTCCGGATTGGGAACGCGCGAGGCCTCGCTGAACTCGATGTCGTTGATGATGTCGCCGCGATAGCTCGGCAACTCCTGATCGCCCTTTTTCTCGGTCGGCGAGGAGCGCGGCTTGGCGAACTGGCCGGCGATGCGCCCGACCTTGACCACCGGCGAGGCGGCGGCGAAGCTCAGCACGACCGCCATCTGCAGGAAGACGCGGAAGAAATCGCGGATGTTGTCGGCGCAGTGCTCCTCGAAGGCCTCGGCGCAATCGCCGCCCTGGAGCAGAAAAGCCTTCCCGGCCGCGACATCGGCCAGGGCGCGGGTCAGATTGCGCGCTTCTCCGGCGAAGACCAGCGGCGGAAATCCGGCGAGTTGGCGTTCGACCTCCGCCAGCGCGGCGGAGTCGCGATAGACCGGCGTCTGCTCGATCGGCTTGTGTCTCCAGCCGCTAGGCGTCCAACGTTCCACTGTTGCGTCACTCCACTCTTCAGCGCCGAAATATTGACGCCGAAGGCGGCGCCCGTCCGGCGCTTATATAGGAAGCGCCCCGCCAACGCGACAATTTTGCGCGGACGCCCAAGCTCCGGGATTCGCCCCAAGGCTGGCCCCGCTCGCGCCGAGCCGCTATAAGCTTGGAATCCGTTCCCCTGATCGAGGTCTTGATGCCGATCATTCTGTCGCAAATGCTTGAGGCCTACCGCTGGATCGGCGCGCTGCTGGTCCTCTCCGCCCATTCGACGAATCTTTTCGTCAGCCTCCACGACATCATGACCGCGCCCCACGCCGCGCCGGTCTATGTCTGGTGGTTCGCGGCCAGCTTCGAGCTTGGCCATCAGGCGGTGCTCGGCTTTTTCGTGATGTCCGGCTATCTCGTCGGCGGCTCCGTGCTCGCCAGCATCCGCAAGCGAAAGGATTTTCTGCGCGAATATGCGATCCACCGCTTCGCGCGCATCTATATCGTCACCGTCCCCGCGCTGATCTTGACCTTTATCGTCGACAGCTTCGGCCGCGATTTCCTGCCCAATACCGATTTTTACGATCTGCCGCTGTTCGCGGGCCATTACAGCGCCCGGGTATTCATCGGCAATGTCCTTAATTTCCAGGAGATTCACCTTCCGACCTATGGCACCAACAGCCCGCTGTGGTCGCTCGCCTGCGAATTTTGGTATTACATCACCTTCCCCCTGCTCTTGGCCCCGCTGGCGCGCAACTATCCCAACTGGTTCCGTTACGGCGGTTTCGCCGTCGGACTCGCGGTTTTTCTAACGCTGGCGAGCGCGCCGTGGTTTCGCTTCGGCTTCGTGCTCTGGGTCATCGGCGCGCTGGCGAGCCTGCCGGTCCGGCCGCTGATCGCCTCGCGCTGGGGCGCGCTGGCGATTTACTTCGCGGCGCTGGTTCCCATCCGCCTTTTGGTGCGCGGTCCGCTGCTCGCCGCGCATCCCTGGCTGCAGGACGCCGCCGACCTGTTGAGCGCGCTGCTGCTCGCCAATCTGATGCTGACCGTGCGTCATTCGCCGGCCGAGGGATGGAACGCGCTGCGGCCGCAATTTCACAAAACCCTGGCGGATTTTTCCTTCTCGCTCTACGTCGTCCACATGCCGATCCTGATCCTGCTGCGCTCGATCGAGGATTCCATCATGGGTCCGGAATGGGCGAAGCAACTGGCGACCCCGGCCCATTGGGCGACGCTGCCGGTTGTCATGGGCGTCTGCATCGTGGTCGCCTACGGCTTCTCCCGGCTCACCGAAGCCAATACAGGCGCCGCGCGGCGCTTTTTGAGCGCCGCCCTGCCCCGCTTCACGCCAGCGATTTCACAGGCGGGCAGCGGTTAGTCTAGCCGCGCGATATCCGCGCCGGCGCGCGCATGGTGACGAGTTCCTCGGCCATGGTCGGATGCAGCGCCATGGTCGCGTCAAAATCGGCCTTTGTCGCCCGCATTCGCACGGCGATGGCGACGAGTTGAACCATTTCGCTGGCGTCGGGCCCCAAAATATGCGCGCCGACCACGCGGTCGCTGGCGCCGTCGACGAGCAGCTTCATATAAACCTGCGCGCCGCGCCCCGACAGCGTCGCCAGCATCGGACGGAAGGCCGTCTCGAACACGGCGACCTCCGCGAAACGTTGCGTCGCCTCTTCCTCCGTAAGGCCGACCGTGCCAATTTCCGGCGTCGAAAACACCGCGCTCGGCACGCTGTCATAATCGACCTCCACGTCGCGCCCGCCAAACAGCCGGTCGGCGAAGGCCTGGCCCTCGCGGATCGCGACGGGAGTGAGGTTGATGCGGTCGGTCACGTCGCCGACCGCATAGATTGACGGGGCGCTGCTTCGCGCCCGCGCGTCGACGATGACAGCCCCATCCCCGCTCAGCCGCGCGCCGGCCTGCTCCAGCCCAAGGCCCGCCGTCGCCGGACGCCGCCCGGTCGCCGCCAGCACGACATCGACCTCTACTTCCGCGCCACTGGCGAGGCGCGCCAGCACGCCGCCGGAAGTTTCCTCCAGCGCGACCGGCGGCGCGGCGGCGTGGAGCGTCACGCCGTCCTGAGTCATCGCCGCGGCCAGCCGCTTGCGCAAATCGAGATCGAAGCCGCGCAGCGGCAGTTCGGGGCGAAAAGCCACATGCGTTTCGCTCCCGAGCCTGCCAAAAACGCCGGCGAATTCGACCGCGATATAGCCCGCGCCGATCACCAGCAGGCGCTTGGGAAAAGTTGGAAGGTCGAAAATCTCGTTGGAGCTGATCGCCAGTTCGATGCCGGGAATCCTCGGCGCCATTACCGGCGCGCCGCCCGTGGCGATCAGAATCGTTTTCGTTCGCGCCATCTCGCCATTGGCGAATCGCACGGTTGCGCCATCCTCCACCACGGCGCGCTGGCGAATCAGTTCGACGCCGGCTTTTTCGAGATTTTGCGCGTAAAGGCCCTCTAACCGGGTGATTTCCTTTTCCTTGGCGGCGACGAGGCGCGACCAGTCAAAACGCGGCGGTTCAACGCTCCAGCCAAAGCCCGCGGCGTCATCGAAGGCGTCGCGAAATCGGCTCGCGAGCACATAGAGTTTTTTCGGCACGCAGCCTCTGATGACGCAGGTCCCGCCGACGCGAAATTCTTCCGCGATGGCGACGCGGGCGCCATGGTTCGCGGCGACGCGCGCCGCGCGAACACCGCCCGAACCCGCGCCAATGACGATAAGATCGAAGTCCCGTTGCGACATTGGAAAGAACCTGGCGAAGGCGCGCTAATCACGCGTTTGAGGTAGCCGTTTAGACGCCGGACGTCAAAGGCGAAGAGCGCCCGCGATAAGCAAGCTCGACGCGGGCTGCGTGCGTTGCCGCACAGCGTTTTCGGCCGAGCCGCCGCAATTTGTGTGCGTTGGGCGGTGAACGCCTTGCGACAAAAGGAAGATAACCATGAACATTAGAAAGATAGCGTTTTTCATCGCAAGCGCCGCCATCCTGGTTTCGGGAATGGCGACGGAAGCCTCGGCGCGAACCGCCGATGAAAGCGGCAAAGCCCGGATTAGCTCTATCGTTTCGATCGAGGCCTCATTGAAATCCGGAACGCAGTCGCATGGTGGGCGACTGGCTTTCAACCCGCAGCCCGATCCTCCGGGCGCTCACGACGAATTCGGCGACGAATAAGGTCGCGGCAGCCCGCTCGCGAGTGCGGCCTCTTCTCGCGTCGAGGATCGTGGCGCCGCGCGCGCTCAGCCCGCGTGCAGCCCCTTGCCGATCTTCGAGAGCCAGGAGTCGGTATGTTCGAGCGGCGTGAGCCCCCCGGTCTTCAGCAAGGCCACGGCTTCCTGGTACCACTGCGAATCCGGGTAATTATGGCCGAGAATGGCGGCGGCGGTCTGCGCCTCGTCGGTCACGCCCATGGAGAGATAGGCCTCGGTGAGGCGATACAGCGCCTCCTCGGTGTGGCGGGTGGTCTGGTATTTACCGAGCACGTCGTGAAAACGGTTGATCGCGGCGGGGAAATTCTTGCGCGTCAGATAAAAGCGGCCGACCGACATTTCCTTCGCGGCGAGTTGGTCGCGCGCGACCTGCATCTTCAGCCGTGCGTCGGGCGCATATTCGGAATCGGGGAATTTCTCGACCAGCGCGGAAAAGAACGCCAGAGCCTTTTGCGAATTGGTCTGGTCCTGCATCACATTGGTGATCTGGTTATAGTAAGACATGCCGCCGAGGTAATACATATAGGGCGTCTCGGGCGACTTCGGATAAAGGCCGACGTAGCGCGTCGCGGAGGCCACCGCGTCGTCGTAGGCCGGCTTCTCGTACTGCGCGAAAGTGGTCATCAACAGAGCTTTGCGCGCCCATTGCGAGAACGGATATTGCTTTTCAAGCTCGCCGAATTTCTTCGCGGCGTTTTCGAAATCATTGCGCTTCAGAAAGACGAGGCCTTGATTATAGAGGTCTTCGGCCGGGATGGTCGGCGTGATCTCGGTCTTGTATTTTTCGCCGCCGCCACTGAACAGATTGGTGATCGGATCGAGGAGGTCGGCGCGCGCGCCTTGCGGCGCCGCCAGCAGCAACAGCGCGAATGGCGCCGCCAAAATCCGTATGGAGCGAAACAAAACGATCATCACAGCAGCCTCTCGCGGCGTTCGAGCGCTGGCGGCGCCCGGAAAATTTCAACGTAGCTTTAACCTAAAGCGTCTCGCGGCGCCACACGCCGGCGGCGCGGCGCTCCCGCGAGGTTGTCATCAACGAGTTTCTTCGGGCAAGATTAAGGCGATAAGCCAAGCCCCAGTCTCCGAACCCGCGGCGCGGAGCCTTCGGCCTCCTTGCTTGGCGCATAGGCGGAAGGCGTCGTCATCAGCCGCTCGATCAGCGCGAGATTAAGGCCGTGGCCGCCGCGATAGGAGCGGAAGGCGCCATGAATCGGAGCCCCGGCGAGCGCCAGATCGCCGATCACGTCGAGCATTTTGTGGCGCGCCATTTCATCCGGAAAGCGCAACCCGCGCGGATTGAGCACGCGGTCGCCGTCGAAAATGACGCAATTTTCTAAGGAGGCGCCAAGCGCCAGCCCCTGACGCCAAAGCTGCTCGGCGTCCCGCAGAAAGCCGAAGCTGCGCGCCGGCGCGATTTCGCGCGCGAAAATGGACGGGGCGAGCGGCAAGGCGATCCTTTGGTGCCCGATGGCGCCCGGAAACGCGATCTCCACGTCGAGATCGAGACATCGGCGGTTTGTCGGCGCGAACTCGGCCCAACTGGCGCCATCGCTCACTCGAACCGTCTCGACGATTTTTATCACCCGGCGCGCGGCGCGAAGGCGCGCGATCCCCGCGTCGCGAATCGCCGCGACAAAGGGCAGCGCCGAACCGTCCACTGCCGGGACTTCGCTCTCGTCGATTTCGACAAGCGCGTTGTCGACGCCGAGACCCGCGAAAGCCGCCATGAGATGTTCAACGGTCGAGACCCGCGCCGCGCCGGAGCCAATCTCGGTGCGCAGGCGCGTGCAGCGGACATTCGTCCAATGCGCGGCGATAGGTTCATCGCCGTCCCGGGTCACGAACACGACCCCGGTTCCGGCCTCGGCCGGAGAGAGCGTCAACCGCGCCGGAGTGTCGCCGTGCACGCCCCGCCCCGAAACGACGACGGATTTGCGCAAGCTTGTCTGGCGCGACGATGTGTCGGAACACGGCTTCATGGCGATTTGGCGATCCCCTTTGGCGCCCACGACGATCGCGGCGTGCGCGAATTGCGTCGAAGCGACCATATGCCGGGCTCGGCCTTTGCTCCAGTAACGCTTTACGACAGTTTGTTACAGCATCGCCTTGTTACAGCATCGCAACCGGGCGCGGGCGCGCCGAGAGGGCGACCTTCGCCTTCAGGCGAAACGCGCGCCGTCCCGCCTCCTTGCCGCGGAGAGGAACAATATCGCCGCCCAAGCGTTTATAACCGGGAGACTTTCAATCCCGAAATAACGAAGTGGAGGGTGGAGGATGACAGTCGCTCGAATCCTGGCCAAAAAAGGTCGCGATGTGGCCACCACATCAGAGGATCGGACATTACATGAAGTCTCGGTCGATTTGACGCGGCGCGGCATAGGGGCGCTGGTGGTCGTCGACTCAAGCGGCTCCATTGTCGGGATCATTTCCGAGCGCGATGTCATGGCCGCGATCGCTGATCGCGGGGCGGAGGCTCTGTCCGCTCCCGTCGCGCGCCATATGACGAAAAATCCAAAGATGGCGGCGGAAGACGACACGATCCATTCCACGATGGAAACAATGACGATCGAGCGGTTCAGACACTTGCCGGTGATCGACCGGGGACGCCTCGTCGGGCTCGTATCCATTGGCGACGTGGTCAAATATCGGATCGAAGAGATCGAATACGAACATAAGGCGCTGCGAGATTACATCGCCACGGCATAGCCGCCACGCGCTCGCCGCCGCTAAAACAAAAAGGCCCGCGCGAGGCGGGCCTTTGAGTTTGTCGCGGCGGCGCGAAGTTAATGATTGCCTTGACGCCGCAGGAAGGCCGGGATTTCCAAATGATCCTCCTCGACGCCGCGGACCTGCACGGCGCGACGGCCGTGCTGATCGAGGCTGGGCTGCGGCGCCGCGGGCGCGCCGCCAGCGGAGGGACGCTTGGCGTATTCGGCGTGCGCGGGCGAGGGTTGCGGCGACTGCGGCGCGTATTGGCGCTGCGGCTGAGGCTGCGGTTGCGGCTGCGGCGCGAGCGACTGTATCGCGTCTTCCTGGCGGCTCGACCCGAATGAGGCGAGACGCTCGAAGATCGACTTGCGGCGCTGATCGGCCTGGCTGATCTCGCCGCGCGCCTGACGCAATTGCTCCTGGCCAGGCCGCGGGAAATCCTCGATCTGCGGCATGCGGGCCGCGCGCGCCGGCTGTTCGGGAGCCGGCGGCACATACGGACCGGCGAACCGCTCGTCTTCCGAGGCGGAAGCCCTTCCGGGCGCCCTGTCCTCGTCGGTGAAGCGGCGCGGCGGCTCGGCGTAGGCGGGACGGCTCGGCGCCGGCTCGATATAGACGCCATGCGTCGCCCGCTCGCGCGCGGGATCCTGATATTGCGGCTCCTGATATTGCAACTCCGCATAATAACCAGGCGCCGCCGCTTCGTCGGACTGGTAAGCCGGCGCGGCCGAAGCCGCCGGAGCCTCGCGAGCGAAATAGCTGGAAGCGGCGGCCGGGACTGGCGCGGGAGTCGATTCGACGACCAGCGCAGGCTTTGGGCGGCTCTGCTGGGTGGCGATCTGAGCGCGCAGGCGTTCGATCGCCTCCTCGCTGATGCGGGCCTCGGCCAGTCCCGAGTCCTGCACGGTGATCGCCTCGGGGTCGATGCCCGTCGCCACCACGGAAACGCGAATCACGCCCTCCAGCGACGAATCGAAGGTCGCGCCGAGAATGATGTTGGCCTCTTCGTCGACCTCCTGACGGATGCGGCTGGCCGCCTCGTCGACCTCATAGAGGGTGAGGTCGTTGCCGCCAGTGATCGAGATCAGCAAGCCGCGCGCGCCCTTCATCGACACTTCGTCGAGCAGCGGATTGGCGATGGCGGCCTCGGCCGAGAGAATCGCCCGGCGCTCGCCCGTGGCCTCGCCCGTGCCCATCATCGCCTTGCCCATGCCGCGCATGATCGAGCGCACATCGGCGAAGTCGAGGTTGATCAGCCCTTCCTTGACCATCAGATCGGTGACCGAGGCGACGCCCGAATAGAGCACCTGATCGGCCATCGCGAAGGCGTCCGCGAAGGTCGTCTTCTCGGTGGCGATACGGAACAGATTCTGGTTCGGAATGACGATCAGCGTGTCGACGCATTTCTGCAATTCGCCGATGCCGCTCTCGGCGATCCGCTGGCGGCGCTGGCCTTCGAAGTGGAACGGCTTCGTCACGACGCCGACCGTAAGAATGCCCATTTCGCGCGCGATCATCGCGATCACCGGCGCCGCGCCCGTGCCCGTGCCGCCGCCCATGCCGGCGGTGACGAAGCACATATGCGCGTTGGTCAGATGCTCGCGGATTTCATCGCGCGCCTCCTCGGCGGCGGCGCGGCCGACTTCCGGTTGAGCGCCGGCGCCGAGGCCCTCCGTGACCTGGAGACCCATCTGAATGATGCGGTCCGCGCGCGCGGAGGCGAGAGCCTGCGCATCGGTGTTGGCCACGAGAAAATCGACGCCGGACAATCCCGAAGCGATCATGTTGTTCACGGCGTTGCAGCCGCCGCCGCCCACGCCGCAAACGATGATGCGGGGCTTCAATTCCCTTAGTTCGGGTGCCTTGAGATTGATGGTCATAATTGGGCCTTTCGATGCACGAGGTGCGCTACTGCGTCCATTTACTCTCGCCAGGGACCGTCTTTCGCCGCGAAGGCGGCCCCTGGCCATTCGGTTTTCCGTCTAAAAACTCTCCGTCAGCCACCGTCCCACGCGCGACATGTAGCCATTCGAGCCGTTCGCCAGCCGTTGCTCGCGACGCGGCTCGAAATACTCGCGACCCGCCACCTGCGGGTATACAAAAAGACCCGCGACGGCGGCGAAGGCCGGGCTGAAAGCCGCCTCCGGCGGCAGGCCGTCGACGCCGTTGGGACGTCCGACCCGCACCTGCCCGCCAAGAACGCGGCGCGCGGCTTCGGGCGCGCCGGTGAGCTGGCAGGCGCCGCCGGTCAGCACCACGCGAAGCCCTCGCCCGGCGCCAAACCCCGCCTGGGCCAGCCGATCGCGCAAAAACTCCAGCGTCTCCTCGACGCGCGGCCGAATGATGCGCACGACATGCGATTTGGGAACTTGCGCTGGATGATGGTCGCCTTCGCCGACATGGCCATAGGCGACCGTCTCGCGATCGTCCGAGGGCGAGGCGATGGCCGCGCCGTGCATTGTTTTAAGACGCTCCGCGTCCGAAACCCGCGCGTTGAGCCCGCGCGCTATGTCCATCGTGACGTGGTTGCCGCCGAGCATCACCGCGTCGACATGCGCCAGCACGCCGCTGGAGAAAACCGCGAGGGAAGTCGAGCCGGCGCCCATGTCGATGACGACCACGCCCATTTCGGCTTCGTCCGGCTCCAGCACGCTAAGACCGGCGACATAAGGCGCCGCCGCGATCGCCTCGACGGCGAGATGCCCGCGCTCCACCGCGAGGAACAGATTGCGCGTCGCCGCCTGATCGCAGGTCGCGACGTGAAGATCGACGCCAAGCTCCTCGCCGACCATGTTCTTCGGCTCGCGCACGCCGGCCACGCCGTCCAGCGAATAGCCGGTCGGCAGCGAGTGCATCACGAAGCGTCCGCGCGTCGTTGGATGCATCGCCGACGCCTCCAACACGCGATGCACGTCTGATTCGGCCACTTCGCGCCCGCCGATGGCCGTCTTGGCGGTGAAATGCTTTGACGCCAGTCGTCCACCCGAAGCCGTGACGACGACGCGGTCGATCTGAACGCCGGCCATCCGTTCCGCGGCGTCGACGGTCTGGCGGATCGCGCCTTCGGCTTCGTTCATATCGACGATGAGCCCGTTCTTCACGCCGCGCGAGCGCTGAAGCCCGATGCCGAGGACGCGCGCGCGATGGGTGCGCCAGTCCTCGGGCGCCGCGTCGCGCTCCGGCGTCAGCCGCGCGATCAGGCAAGCGATCTTCGACGACCCGACGTCCAGCGCCGCCACTGTCGCGGAGCGACGCGGCGAAAGTTGCTTCATGCGCGAGGAAACAATCTGGTTCTTCATGTGTGACCGCCACTCTTTACCGGTTTGCCGTGCGTCAACGCTGCCGCGCGCAGGTCGGCCCCCTCCTCCGTCAGTCGGACCGCCACGCGGTCGGGCAGGCGCAAGTCGATCGAAAGAATGTCCTTGTCGAGAATGCGCGCCTCGCGTTGCAGACGAATCAGTACCCCGATGGCGGCTCCCGGATCGCGTTCCGGCAATTTGACCTCGACGCCATTGGTCATCACCAACGACCAGCGGCGGCCGGCCACGAAGATCCCCGCCTTCACCCGAGACGCGAGATCGCCCATGTCGGCGCGGATCGCGACATATTCCGCCAAGCGCTTGCCGGCGCCGTCGCCGACCACGAAAGGCAGCCCCAGAAAGCGCTCGTCGCTGAGTTCGTCGATCACCGTGCCGTCGGCCGAGACCACCGCGATCTTGCCGTCGCGCTGCCAAAGCGCGGCGGGCACGCGCTCCTCGATGGCGATGACCAGCCGATCGGGATAAAATTTGAGCACGCGCGCGGATTTCACCAGCGGCAGTTGCAACAGCCGGTTGCGCACCTCCACCGCGTCCAGAAACAGCAACGATCCCCGCGGGTCGACGCGCGCCGCCGACAGAATCTCGCCCTCGCGCAGGCGATTTTCGCCGGAGATCGTGACCGCGCTGATCGGAAAGCCGAGAGCGCGGGCGATAATGTCTTGCGGCTCGCCGCCTTCCGTCACCAGTTCGCGATAGCCGCCGCCATCGACGAAGCCAGTCCAGCCGGCGGCCGCGAGCACGACGATCAACGCGAAGGTTCCAAACCCCGGCCTCGAGACGAGGACCGCGAGACGCTCGAGGAAACCGCGCTTGCCGTTATGAACTTCACCGGCGTAAACGCCGGGCTCGGCGTCCTCCGGGTATTCGGCGCGCGTCTGATAAGAAGCGCCGAACGAAACCGCGGCGCCAAATGCTTCCGCCGGATGCGGAAAGGCCGGCGAGAGCAGCGTGTGAAGCTGCTCTTTCAGCGATCTCGAGAAGCGTCTTCCACCATCCATCTGACCAGCTCGCCGAACGAGAAACCTGCGTGGGCCGCCATTTCTGGCACGAGCGAGGTCTCCGTCATTCCGGGCTGCGTATTGACCTCCAACACGACGAGTTCGCCCGTTCCTTCGGGGCGGTCGTCGTATCGAAAATCCGCGCGGCTTACGCCGCGGCATCCAAGAGCTCGGTGAGCCTCGAGCGCCAACTCTTGAACTTTTTGGTAAATATTCGGTTTAAGAATTGCAGGAAGTATGTGTTGCGACCCGCCTTTTGCGTATTTCGCCTCATAATCGTACCAACCGCCGCCCGCCGCACGAATTTCAATCACCTCCAGCGGGCGGTCGCCCATCACCGCGCAGGTGAGTTCTCGCCCGGCGATGAACTGTTCGGCCAGCATCATCTCGCCATGGACCCAATCGGCGCGCGTTAGTTCCTGGGGCGGATGCTCCTGATCCTCCTTGACGATGAACACGCCGAAGGAGGAGCCCTCCGAGACGGGCTTGAGCACATAGGGCCGCGCCAGCGCATGGGCCTTGGCGGCCTCCAGTCGATGCACGACGCGGCCGCGCGGAACAGGCACGCCCGCCGCCGCCATGATGGTCTTGGCGATCTGCTTGTGCATCGCCGCGGCCGAGGCCAGGACGCCGGAATGCGTGTAGGGTATCCGCAACAGCTCCAGGACGCCCTGGATGACGCCATCCTCGCCAAAGCGCCCGTGCAGCGCGTTGAAGGCGACATCGGGCTTCAGCCGCGCGAGCAATTCCGCCGCGTCCGGACCCACGTCGACGCGGGTGACACGGAATCCCTCGCCCTCCAGCGCCTTGGCGCAAGCTTCGCCGGAACGCAGGGAAATAGGACGTTCGGCGGAGAGCCCGCCCATGAGCACCGCGACATGTTTCATCGTTTCATTCCTGTTCGCGAGGCGGCGGCGCGCCCCATCCGTCAATTCGCGCGGCGCGTCCACACTTCGATTTCGCCGGCGTCGCCCGTCTTTTCGAATGGCGCGAGAACTCCAGCGATTTCCGGCTGCCTGGCGGACCATTCGCGCAGACGCGGCGATTCCACGACAATCACGTCGGCCCGCCCCTCGTCGACATCCCGCGCGAAAGTCGTCAGATCCCGCCGCCGGTATTCGGCGAGACGCGCGCGATAGGCGGGATCGGACGGAGAGCTGTTCAACAACTGATCGACATAGGACGTCGTCCACAGCGAGCAGGGATGGCCGACCCACTGGCCATGCAGGCGCCGCGTCAACGGATGGCCGACATCGCAGTTGAAGGCCAGCGCGATCACGCGCGGACGCGGCGGCGCGTGGCTGGCGGCCGCAGCGAGGAGTCCTGGATGCTCTTCGGCGTCGGCCCATTGGCCGCCTCCGCCAAAGCAAAAGGGCGAAGCTATCAGCAGCGGCACGAAGAAGAACCGAACGAGCGGATGAGCTGCTCCAGGTTCTTCGCGCGCGAGGTCAAGCGCGTGCGCCAACCAGGCGAGGAACAACAGCGCCATCGCCGGATAGGCGTGATTGATCCAACCCTTGCGCTGCAGGACGAAGCACAGAAAAAAGCCAAGCGACGCGAGGAAGGCGGTCCGCGCCTCGATCCCCCTGGGAACGCCGCGCGCGAGGATCAGAAGGCCGATCGCGCAGGCGACATAATAAGGCGCCAGCGTTTTGGCGAGGAAATTGATCAGGCTTTCGTGCGCGACGCCGTAAACGTCGAGGCCAAAAGCCGTGACATTGGCGGAATAGACGGGGAAAAAGACGACGACGGCGAGCCCGAGCAGAATCGACACCGCGCCGGCGGTCAGCATTTCCAGCGTGAGGAAGACGCGGATCGAACGTTCGCGCCAGGCGATGGCCAAGGCCGGCAGAACGACCGCGAGCGCGAAAAACGGCTTGAAGCTGATCGCGATGGCGCAGCCAAGCCCCGCGAGCAGGCGGACGACGCGGGGCGGACCAACCTCGCCGCGGTTCGCGGCGAGCGCCGCCAGCATTGGCGCCATCGCCAACAAAGCGAGGTGCTCGCGCTGCGCGAAGATCAGAGCCGGCGTCACCAGCAGCAAATAGATCGCGCCGTTGAGCAGCAAGCCGCGCCCCAGCGCGCTACGCGCCGCGCCGAAACGCAGAATATAGCCGCACAGTCCAATGGACAGCAGAGCGAAGACAAGGACGAGCGCGACCAGCACGGCTTCCACCGGCGCATGCAGAAGTCGCGCGAGTGGGAAAGCGGGAACCAGCGAAAGAATGGCGATCGGCGGATTGGGATCGACCATGTCGTCGGGCGAGAACCGCCCGTCGAGAAATTTTTCGGCGAGCGTCAGGAACCAGGACACATCGGAGTCGATATGGCCGCTGGCCTGCTGGGCGATGGCGATGACGATCAGCGCGACGCTGAGCAAAGGGCTGGCGAGAAAGCGCAAATCCTGGTTTCGCGCCGCGTCGTCCCGCGAGGATCCAAGCTCCGTATTGACGGCGACGCTCATGCGGGCTCCCCGATCCGTTTGATTTCCCAGGAGAGTTCGACGCCGCTATGCGCGAGCACGCGCGAACGCACCTCCTCGCCCAAGGCCTCGATGTCGGCGGCCGTGGCCGCGCCGCGATTGATCAGGAAGTTGCAGTGCATCTCGCTCACCTGCGCGTCGCCCTTGACGAGCCCGCGACAGCCGGCGGCGTCGATCAACTGCCAGGCCTTGTGGCCCGGCGGGTTCTTGAAGGTCGAACCGCCGGTCTTCTCGCGGATCGGCTGCGAGGCTTCGCGCGCTTGGGTAATCCGGTCCATCTCCGCCAGTATCGTCGCGGGATCGCCGGGCCGTCCTTTAAAGACCGCGCGCGTGAAGATCACATCCTCGGACGCCAAGCTGTGGCGATAGGAAAAACCCATGTCCGCGTTGCTGAACACCCTTCGTTCGCCGGCTCGCGTGACGCCATGCGCTTCGAGCAGCGCGTCCCTGGTCTCGCCGCCATGCGCGCCGGCGTTCATGCGCAAGGCGCCGCCGATCGCCCCGGGAATGCCGCGAAAGAATGCGAGGCCGTCGACGCCGGCCTCCGCCGCCGCCCGCGCCGCCTTGAAATCGGGAACGGCGGCGCCGACGCTCAGACGGTGATCGCCCTGGATCGCGATTTCGCCAAAGCCCTTGGCGGAGAGACGGATGACCACGCCCTTCACGCCGCCGTCGCGCACGATGAGATTCGAGCCGAGCCCAATGACGGTGACGGGAATTTCAGCCGGAAGGTTTTTCAGAAAGTAGCAGAGGTCGTCCTCGTCCGCCGGCATGAACAAATATTGCGCCGGGCCGCCGACGCGAAACCAGGTGTAGGGCGCGAGCGGCTCGTTGGCGCGCAGAGACCCGCGCGCGCTCGGCGGAATTTTGGCGCTGATGTCGGGGAAGCTCACGCGCCGGGGCCTCCAGACGCGAGTTGCTCGGGCAGCGCATAGGCCCATTGCGTGATATTGCCGGCGCCGAGAAACACGACGTAATCGCCCGACGTGACGATTTCGCGGATCATCGCCGGCAGCACCTCGGGCGCCGGCAGGCCCGCCGCGCGACGATGGCCATGCGCCTTGATCGCGGCGACCAGCGCGTCGCGATCGACGCCTTCGATTTTCTGTTCTCCCGCCGCGTAGACATCGGCGATGATCACAGCGTCGGCGTCGTTGAAGCAGGTCGCGAATTGATCGAACAGCGATTGCAGCCGCGTGAAGCGATGCGGCTGCATTACCGCGACAACCTTGCCCTTGGTCGAGGCGCGCGCGGCGCGCAGCACGGCGGAGATCTCGACGGGATGGTGGCCGTAATCGTCGAAGATCTGCACGCCGTTCCACTCGCCGGTCTTAGTGAAGCGCCGCTTGACGCCGCCAAAGCCCGCCAGCGCCTTGCGAATTTGATCCGGCGACAGGCCAAGCTGATAGGCGACCGTGATCGCCGCCGTGGCGTTCAGCGCGTTGTGATGGCCCGGCATCGGCAGCACGAGATTTTCCAGGTAGGTCGCCTGAGCGGTCTTGCGGTCGCGCAGCAGCACGTTGAAGCGGCTGACGCCCCCGTCGAGATTCACGTCGAGTAAACGCACGTCGGCCTGCGGGTTTTCGCCATAGGTTATAACGCGGCGATCCTCGATGCGGCCGACAAGCTCCTGCACGGTCGGATGGTCAAGGCACATCACCGCGAAGCCGTAAAACGGGAGATTCTCGATGAAATCGAGAAAGGCGTCCTTGATCGCGTCGAAGGTGTGGAAATGATCGAGATGTTCGGGATCGATGTTGGTGACCACGGCCACGTCGGCGGGAAGCTTTAGAAAGGTGCCGTCGCTCTCGTCCGCCTCGACCACCATCCAGTCGCCGGCGCCAAGCCGGGCGTTGGTGCCATAGGCGTTAATGATGCCGCCATTGATGACCGTCGGATCGAGCCCGCCAGCGTCGAGCAAGGTGGCGACGAGCGAGGTCGTCGTCGTCTTGCCATGCGTGCCGGCGATGGCGACGCATTGCTTGAGTCGCATCAGTTCGGCGAGCATTTCGGCGCGGCGCACGACGGGCAGCCGCCGCTCGCGCGCGGCGGCCAGTTCCGGGTTGTCGCGCTTGATCGCGGTCGAAACGACGACCACGGCGGCGTCGGCGAGCCATTTGGCGTCATGGCCGATATGCACGGTCGCGCCCTTGTCGACCAGGCGCTTCACATTGGCGTTCTCGGAAGCGTCCGAGCCCTGAACAGTGTAGCCCTGGTTGATCAACACCTCGGCGATGCCGGACATGCCGATCCCGCCAATGCCGACGAAATGGATGGGGCCGAGTTCGCGCGGCAGTTTCATTTAGGTCTCCGTATCCTGGGTTTTCGCCTTCGCGACGCCAAGCGCGAGGTCGGCCAATCTTTGCGCGGCGTCGGCGACGCCGGCAGCCTTGGCGCATTCCGCGGGCAGCTTGAGCGACGCCGGATCGCCGATGAAAACAGCGAGACGCTCGCTCAAGAAACGCGGCGTGAAATTCTCTTGACGCACGACCTCCGCCGCGCCAGTCGCTTGCAGCACGGCGGCGTTCGCGGCCTGATCCTGATCCAGCGCGTGCGGCAGCGGCACGAGGATCGAAGCGCGCCCGATCGCCGCGATTTCCGACACGGTGGAGGCGCCCGAGCGCGCGATCACCAGTTGCGCGCGCGCGATGCGCAGCGGCAGATCGGAAAAGAACGGCGCGATCTCCGCCTTCACGCCGGCGCGCTCATAGACGTCGGCGACCCGCGCGATGTCTTCGAGCCTCGCCTGCTGCGTCACGATTATTTTAGCGCGCGACTCCGCCGGCAAGGCGGCCACGGCGGCGGGAACCACATCGGCCATCACGCGCGCGCCCTGCGAGCCGCCGGTGACGAGAAGCCGCAACCGGCCGTCGATCTCGGGATAGGGCTCGCGAATCGCCGCGAGCGCGTTGGGCCGGAGCGGATTGCCGGTGACGGTGATTTTGGCGCGCAACGCGGGCGGCGCGTCGGGAAGCGGAAAGCCCGCCGCGATGGCGTCGACCCTCCCTGCCAGGAAGCGGTTGGCCTTGCCCATCACGCCATTGGCTTCGTGCAGCACGGTTGGAATGCGCAGCAGCGAGGCCGCGACCAGCGGCGGCACGGTCGGATAGCCGCCAAAGCCGATCACGACGCTTGGACGAAGCCGCAAGAGCAACGCCAGCGCCTCGACAACGCCGAAGCCGAGCCGCGCCACCGCCGCGACGCGCGAAAAAATCGAGCCGCCGCGCGGCGTCGCCGAGCGGATCGTGTGCATCGCGCGGGCGGGAAAGCTGTCCCCGTAGCGCAGCGCGCGCTCGTCCGTCACAAGTTCGACGGCGACGCCGCGTTGCTCCAGAACATGGGCGAGAGCCTCGGCGGGGAAGAGATGCCCCCCCGTGCCGCCGGCGGCGAGTAGCACGGGACCACCGCTCATGCCGGCGCGCCCGCCATTGGAGCCGCGGACTCCGCCTCCGCCGCGTGGTCGGCGCGCCGCGCGACCATATGCGCGCGAGGCCTGCGGCGTGTCACGGCGAGCAGAAAACCAGTGCCCAACGCCAGCGAAATCAACGACGACCCGCCATAGGAGACAAAGGGCAAGGTCATGCCCTTGGCGGGCATCAACTGCAAATTCACCGCCATGTTGATGCAGCCCTGCAGGCCGAACAGCATGGCGAGGCCAGCCGTCGCGAAGCGGCAGAAAGGGTCTTCGTTGCGGGCCGCCGACAACAGGCTGCGCACCACGATGAAGGCGAACAACGCGGCGAGCGCGATGCAGACCAGGACGCCGAACTCCTCGCCGATCACCGCGAAAATATAGTCGGTGTGCGAATCCGGCAGGATGCGCTTGATCGTGCCCTCGCCAGGCCCCTTGCCGAGCCAAGAGCCGGAGATGAAACTCTCCAGCGCCGTCTCGGATTGGAAGTTGGTTGGCACGCCCGCGGTCATCGGCGGCGGCGGCTCGAGAAACGCCTGGATGCGCGCGTGCACGTGCGGCACGAATTTATAGGCGAGCAGAGCCGAGGAGGCGCCGAGCCCGCCAATGCCGACGACCCACAGCCAATGCAGCCCCGCCATGAAGAACAGGATCGCCCAAACCATCGAGATCAGCATGGTCTGGCCAAAGTCCGGCTGGAGCACCAAAGGCCCGACGGTCAAGGGAAACAACATTAGCGCGATGATGTTGCCGGGAACGCCCTTGCGCGCTGCGCCTTCCGAGAAGGCCCAGGCGACGAGCACGACAAAGGCCGGCTTCAGGAATTCCGACGGTTGCACTCCGAAAATCCAACGGCGCGCGCCCTTGACCTCTTGGCCAAAAAACAGCGTCGCCACCACAAGCGCCAATGATATGAAGAACACCGCCAGCGCGACGCGGCGAATGTGGCGCGGCGACAGCAATGACACGCCGAACATGACGAGAAGCGCGGGCAGTAGAAACAGCGCCTGCCGATTGACGAAATAGAAGGTCGGCAGATGCAGCCGCTCGGCCACCGGCGGGCTGCCCGCCATCGAGAACACGAGACCCGCGACGATCAGCATGGCGATGGCGACGAGGAGCCAGCGGTCAATCGTCCACGCCCAGTCGGATAAGGGCGTGCGATGCGCGCGCGAAATCATGAGGCGTCTCCCTGAACAGAGGCGGCGAGCTTTTGCGCTAACCCGCGAAAGGCGTCTCCGCGCGCTTCGAAATTGGCGAATTGATCGTACGAGGCGCAGGCCGGCGAAAGCAGCACGACCGGAGTCGATGTCTTGCTCGCGGCCGCGTCGCGCGCCGCGCGCTCCGTCGCGACTTCCAGCGTCCCGCAGTGCTCATAGGGCACGACGCCCTCCAGCGTCCTGGCGAAGTCGTCGCTCGCCTCGCCGATCAGATAGGCCTTGACCACCAGAGGAAAGAAAGCCCGCAGCGACTCGATGCCGCCCTCCTTGGCCTTGCCGCCGATGATCCAATAGATGTCGATATAGCTTGCGAGCGCCTTGGAGGCGGCGTCGGCGTTGGTCGCCTTGCTGTCGTTGACGAAAAGGACGTGGTCCAGCCGCGCGACCTCCTCCATGCGATGCGGCAGGCCGGGAAACCCGAGGAGTCCGCGCGCGATCTCCTCGTCTTCGAGCCCCAGCTCCCAGCAGGCGGCGGCGGCGAACACCGCGTTTTGCGCATTATGGGCGCCGCGCAGCGCGCGCGCGCCTTTGAGCGAGCACAGCAACTCCGCCTCATCCAGCGGATGGTCCTTTTCGCGGAACATGATGTTATCGCCGTCGAGGTAAAAGCCCCAATCCAGCGCGCGCTCCGCCGAGACCGGCGCGACGCGCTGATTGGGGAGCGCTCTTTGCGTGAGTCGCGCGCCGATGGCGTGGCAATAGGCGTCGTCGACGCCGACAAGCGCGATTTCCGCGCCGGCGACCAGCCGCTCCTTGACCGCGGCGTAATGCTCCATCGTGCCGTGGCGATCGAGATGGTCCGGCGTCAGATTGATCAATATGCCGATCGTCGGCGCCAGCGAAGGCGCGAGATCGATCTGGAACGACGAACACTCGATCACATGGATTCGCGCGTCATCCGGCGGCTCCAACGCCAGAATCGGCGTTCCGATATTGCCGCCGAGTTGCGCGTCGCGCCCCGCCTGCGACAGAATATGGGCGATCAGCGCTGTTGTCGTCGACTTGCCATTGGTGCCGGTGATCGCGACGAAAGGCGCGCCGCCCGCGAGTTCGTCGCGTTCCCGGCAGAAGAGTTCGATGTCGCCAATCACCTCCATGTCCAACGCCTTGGCGCGCTGGACGGTCCAATGCGGGACGGGATGCGTCAATGGCGCGCCGGGCGTCAGAATCAGCGCGTCGAACCGGCTCCAGTCGGCGCCGTCCAAATCCTCGACATGGATTTTCTCGGCGACGGCCTTGGCGCGGCCCGCCTCGCTATCATCCCAGGCGGTGACATTGGCGCCGCCGGCGATAAGCGCCTTCGCGGTGGCGAGCCCGGAGCCGCCAAGACCAAAGAGCGCCACGCTCCTTCCATTGAATGTGCTGACCGGCGTCATCGTCACCTCAATTTCAGTGTTGAAAGTCCCATGAGCGCGAGCACGAACGCGATGATCCAGAAGCGGATCACGATCTGCGGCTCTTTCCATCCCTTTTCTTCAAAGTGATGGTGGATCGGCGCCATCAGAAAAATGCGCTTTCCCGTGAGTTTGAAATATCCGACCTGGACGATCACCGACGCCCCCTCCAGCACGAACAAGCCGCCGACGATGACGAGCACGAACTCCTGCTTCACCGACACCGCGACGGCGCCGATCAGGCCGCCGAGCGCCAGCGAGCCGGTGTCGCCCATGAAGATCTGCGCGGGCGGCGCGTTGAACCACAGAAAACCCAGACCCGCGCCGATCAGCGACGCGCAGATGATCGTGAGTTCGCCGACGCCGGCGACGTGATTGACGCCAAGGTAGAAGGAAAACACCGAATTGCCGACGAGATAGGCGAAGATCGCGAAGGTGCCGGCGGCGATCATCGAGGGCACGATCGCCAGCCCGTCGAGCCCGTCGGTGAGATTGACGCAATTGCCAGCCGCGACGATCACGAAGGCTCCAAATGGCAGGAAGAACCAGCCAAGGTTCATTACAAACCCCTTGAGCATCGGCAAACCCAGCTTATGCATGTCCTCGCCGCCGACCAGCGTCATGGCGTAACAGGCGACGCCGGCGACGATGAACTCGATCAGCAGCCGCAGCCGACCGGAAAACCCCTTATGCGATTGCTTCGTCACCTTGAGGTAATCGTCGTAAAAGCCGATCGCTCCGAAGCAGATCGTCACGAACAGCACGATCCAGACATAGGCGTTCTTGAAATTGGCCCATAGCAGCGTGCTGGGGATGAGCCCCGAGAGGATCATCAGCCCGCCCATTGTCGGCGTGCCCTTCTTGTTGAGGAGATGCGAGGCCGGCCCGTCCTCGCGGATCGGCTGGCCCTTGCCTTGCTTGAGGCGCAGCGCGGAGATGACGCCAGGACCATAGAAGAACACGAAGAACAACGCCGTCGCCGCCGCGCAGGCGGCGCGAAAGGTGATATAACGAAAGACGTTGAGCGGGCCGAACAGGTGAGAATAGTCCGCGAGCAGCGTTAGCATTAGTTCAAATCCTTCAGCCGGCGTTCGCGGCGGCATTGGAGCTGTCCCGCAACGCCGCGACAAGCGCGCCCGTGCGAGAACCGTTCGATCCCTTGACCATCACCACGTCGCCAGGACGCAGCGCGGACAACAACAGCCCTTCAAGTTCGGCGGCGGCGAGACGATGCGCGCCGCGCATCGCTTCGGGGGCGGCGTAAAAGGCGCGCGCCATGTTCGGCCCCGCCGTGAACAAAAGATCGACCCCCGCGCGTGCGAGGTCCTGGCCGAGTTCGGCGTGCAGTTCGCCCGAGCGCGGCCCAAGCTCCAGCATGTCGCCAAGCACGGCGACGCGCCGTCCGCCGGGGCCGGGGTTTGCCGCCGCGAGCAGCTCGAAAGCCGCGCGCATCGATGTCGGATTGGCGTTGTAGCTTTCGTCGATCACGGTGATCGTCCCGCCCGCGCGTTCGAGCGTTTCGCGCCGCCCGCGCCCGGTCGAGGGCGTGAACTCCTCCAGCGCCGCCGCCGCCTGCTCCAAATCGATGTCGAAGACGCTGGCGACGAGCAGCACCGCCAGCGCGTTGCGAGCTATGTGCGGGCCCGGCGCATTGATGCGGTAATTGATGCGCCGGCCGAAAATCTCGGCGCTCGCCACGCCGACCGCATCTCGGGTTTCGTAGGAGATGAGGCGCGCCTCCGCGCCCTCCCCCGAGCCGAAGCTGAAGACATGCCCGGCGCCGGAAACCCGCGCTGCTTCCGCGAGGCGTTCGTAGGTCTCGTCGTCGCGGTTGACGATCGCCACGCCTCCCTCGAGCAAGCCGCCGAAAATTTCGGCCTTGGCGTCGGCGATAGCCTCCAGCGAATCGAAATATTCGAGGTGCACCGGCGCGACGCGGGTCACGACCGCGACATGCGGCTTCACCTGCTCGACCAGCGCGGCGATTTCGCCGGCGTGATTCATGCCGATTTCGAAAATGCCGAAACGCGTCGCCGCCGGCATCCGCGCGAGCGACAGCGGCACGCCCCATTGATTGTTATAAGAGGCGGCCGACGCATGGGTCGCGCCGAAGTGCGAAAACACCAGCCGCGCCATGTCCTTGGTCGATGTTTTTCCAACCGAGCCGGTGATCGCCGCGATAAAGGCCTCCGTGCGCGCGCGCGCATACGCGCCGAGGCGCTCCAGCGCGGCCTGCGTGTCCTTGACGACGAAAAGCGGACCGGCGGCCGCGAAGTCGCGCGCATGCGCTTCGTCCACGACGGCGGCCGCCGCGCCCTTTTCGAAGGCCGCGGGAACGAAATCATGTCCGTCGCGCGCGTCGCCATTGATGGCGAAAAACAAATCGCCGGGCTCCAGCGTGCGCGTATCGATGGAGACGCCGCTCGCCTTGCGCGGCAGACCGCCCCCGCTCACGCGGGCGTTGAGCGCGCCGACGAGGCCGAGTCCGGTCCATAGGGGTTCTTGCATCATGAAGCGTTTTCCAAAGGCGCCGCCGCCAGGGCGGCCGCGATGACGTCGTGATCGGAGAAGGGTAACGTCGATTGCCCTACGATCTGGCCGGTTTCGTGACCTTTGCCGGCCACGACGAGCGCGTCGCCCTCGCGCAGCATCGCGACGGCCGCCTCGATCGCGGCGCGGCGGTCGCCGATTTCGTTGATCGTCGCGCCCCCGGCGGGCATCGCGCCATTGAGAATGGCGGCGCGGATCGACTCCGGGTCTTCGCTACGCGGGTTGTCGTCGGTGACGATCGCGATGTCGGCGCCGCGCGCGGCGATCTCGCCCATCAGCGGTCGCTTGCCGCGATCGCGGTCGCCGCCGCAGCCAAACACCAGAATCAACCGCCCCTTGACCAGCGGCCGCAGCGTCGCGAGAACCTTTTCGAGCGCGTCGGGCTTATGGGCGTAATCGACGAAAATCGGCGCGCCGAAGCGCGTGCCCACGCGCTCCAGCCGCCCTGGCGCGCCCTGCAATTTTTCCAGGGCCGCGAAGACGCGCGCGGGCTCGGCCCCGCTCTCGATGGCGAGGCCCGCCGCGACGAGCGCATTGGCGGTCTGAAAGGCGCCGGCGAGCGGCAGTTCGACGCGATGATCGACGTCGGCATGACGCAGGCGCAGGCGCGTCGTCAAGGCGTTCGGCTCGGCGCCCAGCAGCGCGATCCCGTCGCCCCTGGCGCCGACGCCAAAGGGCTTCAACCCTCTCGCGCGCAGAACTTCGAGCACGCGCGGCGCGACATCGCTGTCGGCGTCGAACACCACGCCTTGACCCGGTTGCAGCAGCGTATCGAACAGCCGCATCTTCGCGCGAAAATAGTCTTCGAGATCGCGGTGATGGTCGAGGTGATCGCGCGAGAAATTGGTGAAGGCGGCGAGCGTGAGCCGAACGCCGTCGAGTCGGCGCTGGTCGATCCCGAGCGACGACGCCTCCATGGCGAGATGCGTGACGCCGCGCCGCGCGAGGTCGTCGAGCGTGCGATGCAGTTCGACCGGCCCCGGCGTCGTCAGCGCGCCATAATGCGCGCCCGAGGCGTCGACGACGCCGACCGTGCCGAGCGACGCCGCCTCAAATCCAAGCGAGAGCCAAATCTGACGCAGGAAGGCGACGACCGAGGTCTTGCCGCTGGTGCCGGTGACGGCCGCGATGGTCTCGGACTGACGCGGATAAAAGCGCGCGGCGGCCAGCGCCAGTGCGGCGCGCGCGTCGGCGACGACGATCAGCGGCAAATCGCACGACGCCTCGCGTTGGGCGATCACCACGCTGGCGCCGCGCGCCTTGGCGTCGGCGACGAAGTTCAGGCCGTCGCCGGCGAAGCCGGGAATCGCGAAAAAAGCGAAACCGTGCTCCACGGCGCGGCTGTCCGCGCTGATCCCGGCGATGTCGAGATCGGCCAAGGCCGGATCGAGCCCGGCGCCGCCCAGCAGTTCGGCTAGCCGCATCAATGTCCTCCGCCGCCGGTCGCCGGCACGTTGACAAAACCGTAGCCCATTCTCGCCAGGATCGGGAAAGGCTCCTTCGGCGCCTCGAAACGCGGCGCCAGCCCCAGCAAAGGCCCGACGCGCTCGATGATTTTCCCCGTGACCAAACCCGAGTTGTAGGCGGCGGTGGCGTAACCGCCGGTTTCGGGCAAGCCCTGCGGTTCGTCCATCAAGGTCATGAATAGATATTTGGGCTTATCCGATGGCGCCACCGCCATGAAGGTCGTGAACAGGCGGTTCTTGGAATAATGGCCGTGGATCACCTTCTCCGCCGTGCCGGTCTTGCCGCCGACGAAATAGCCGGCGATATCGACTTTCTTGGCCGTGCCCTTCTCGGCGTTGAGGCGCATCAGATAGCGCATCGCCTCGCTCGTCTCCGGCTTGATGACGATCGGCGCGTCCTTCCTGGCTTCTTCCTCGCTGCGTTTGACGAAGGTCGGCGTTATGAGATAGCCGCCGTTCATCAACGCCGCGACCGCCATCATCGCCTGCAGCGGCGCGACCGCGAGACCATGGCCGAAGGCGATGGTCATCGTGTTCAACTCGCCCCAGTTCTGCGGCACGATCGGCGCGGCGCTCTCCGGCAATTCGGTGCGCATGCGCGTCAGTTGCCCCATCTTGCGCAAAAACGCCTTGTGTTTCTCGACGCCCTGGCCGAGCGCCATGCGCGCGACGCCGACGTTGGACGAATAGGTGAAGACTTCCGGCACGGTCAGCGCGCGGTTCTGGGGGTGATAATCGTGAATCCTGAAGCGTCCGGAGGTGAGCGCGCTGTGCGCGTCGAAGTGCGAGTTGAGATTGACCTTGCCACTGTCGAGCGCCATGGCGATGGTCAGCGCCTTGAAGGTCGAGCCCATTTCATAGACGCCGACATTGAGGCGGTTGATCATATTGACGTCGTGAATATCCGGCGGGCTGTTGGGGTCGTAATCGGGCATCGAAGCCATCGCGATGACCTCGCCGGTATTCACGTCCATGATCGCCGCGGCGCCCGCCAGCGCCTTGAAGTGCTCGACGCCCTTCGCCAGTTCGTCGCGCAGCGCGTGCGTCGCCTTGATGTCGAGCGAGAGCGTGATCGGCGACAGCTCCTCGGGCGTCATGCTGAAGCCGGCGCCGTGAAGATCGGCGAGCCCCTGCCCGTCGACGAATTTCTCCATGCCGGCGATGCCGATGTTATCGACATTGGCGAAGCCGAGCACATGCGCGCCGATCGGGCCATTGGGATAGACGCGCTTGTTCTCGGCGATGAGGCCGACGCCGGGCAGGCCAAGGTGAAACACCTCGTCGCGCTGATGCGGCGTCACCTCGCGCTTGACCCAAACGAAGCCCTTTTTCGAGGCGAGACGTTCGCGCAATTCGCGCGCGTCGACCTGCGGCAGCGCGGCGGTGAGCAGTTCGGTCGCCTCGTCCTTGTCGATGAGGCGGCGCGGCTCGGCGAAGACCGACATGGTCTTCACGTCGGTCGCGAGAATTTCGCCGTTGCGGTCGAGAAGATCGGGACGCGCGGCGGCCACCGCCTCGGCCGCGGCGCGGCGCAAATCGGCGGGGTCCGGCCTGAAGCCCAAAAACACCAGCCGGCCGCCGATGACGGCGTAAATCGCAAGGAACAGCAGCGCGACGAGGCGAATGCGCGACGTGCTGCTGGCGAGATTCGTCGAGAAAGCCGCTCGCGCGAAGGCGCGCAGGCGCTCCGCCGCGCTCATCCTCGCGCGGGCCGGCCCCTTGCCGTCCGAGGACGGCGCGTCGTGAATTTGCCCAGCGTCCATCGTCATCTCTGATGTCCTGTTCCCTTCGTCTGCGTCGCGGCGCTCGTCTTGGCGGGCGTCTTGGGCGTCGTCGGCGCGGCTCCCGGATCGGCGGCGGGCGTGCTGGCGACGCCAAGGCCCAGCATGTCTATCTTGGCCGCGATGGCGTCGACATGCGGGGCGCGCTCCGGAAGCTCGCGCGCGGTCTCGATCTTGTCCGCGGTCAAGGGCTGCAGATCGAGATAGCGGTCGGCGAGTTGTTGAACGCGCTCCGGGCGCGTCATAAAGGACCATTCCGCCCGCAACACGGCGATGGCGTCATGTTCCGCCTTGATTTCGAGCTTGGTTTTGACGATCTGCTCGGCGCGATAGCTGGTCTGATATTTGATCGAATAGGCGTAAATGGCGGAGCCGACCAGGGCGAGGATCGCGGCGATATTGAGAAAGCGCAGCATTTTCAGCCTCTCCCTTTAGCGCGGACCGGAAGGCGCGCGAGCCGCTGTAGTTTGTCGTCGGCGTCGCCGCCGACCTTGCGCGGCGGGGCTTGCGTGCGCGTCGCATGGCGCAGCTTGGCGGATCGCGCGCGCGGATTGGCGGCGATTTCGGTTGATGACGGCGCGACCGGTTGCCGCCCATGCTGGACGAAGGTCGCGGGCGTGGGCTCGGGCTCGCCGGGCAAGCGGCGCGATCCGGTCTCCCCGCGCCCCGCGCGCTCGGCGAAAAACAATTTGACCAGCCGATCCTCCAACGAATGAAATGTCACGACCGCGAGCCGACCGCCCGCCCCGAGCGCGCGCTCGGCGGCGTAAAGCGCGGCGACGAGTTCGCCAAGCTCGTCGTTGACGGCGATGCGCAGAGCCTGAAACGTCCGGGTGGCCGGATGTATCTCGCCGGGTTTTCCGGGCGCGACGCGCTCGATCATCGACGCCAGCTGACGCGTCGTCAGGAACGGCGCCTGCTCGCGGTCATGGACGATCGCGCGGGCGAGGCGGCGCGAGGCGCGCTCCTCGCCGTAATAATAGAGGATGTCGGCCAGCGCTTCCTCTTCCGTCTCGTTGACGATCTCGGCCGCGCTGCGGCCCCGCCCTTCCATCCGCATGTCGAGCGGTCCGTCGCCGCGAAAGGAAAAGCCGCGCTCGGCCTCGTCGAACTGCATCGAGGAAACGCCAATGTCGAGCACGACGCCATCGAGCGGCAGGAAATTTTCCCGCGAGGCGACCTGCTCCAACTGGGAAAAGCGCGCCTCGACCAGGGTCAGCCGGCCAGCAGCTTGTTCGAGGAGCCCGGCTCCGCCAAGCACCGCCAGCGGGTCGCGATCGAGAGCCAGCACGCGCGAGCGGGGAAATTCGAGCAGGGCGCGCGAATAGCCTCCCGCCCCAAATGTGGCGTCGAGATAGCGGCCACCCTCCTTTGGATCGAGCGCCGCGATGGCCTCGGCGAGCAACACGGGCGCGTGGCGGGCGTCAATGGTCTGGGGTTCGCCGCGCCGGCTCGTCATATGTTGGCTCCGATGGGTCCGGCGCGCCGAACGCGAGCAAACCCGCGCGCCGCGTTTCGGGGTCGCGGCGCGGAAAGGACTCGATGGCGTCGGAACGGTCTGCAAGGAATTGGAACCGCGGGGGCGACGAACAACGGGCGGCCGCCGTCGCGCCAGTTCGGCAACCAAGTTCCATTAGGCTTCGTTAGTGTTAAGGGAGCGTTACCCCGCTTGCGAGATTAAAGCGCCGACAGCTTTCTCGAAAGGGGTTAGACATGCGGGCCGCCCAATTTATAGGCTCAGCCTCCGCGCCGCCTATAAATCAAGCTCGCCATCGGAGTCAAATGAACGCCGGCCGCGCGGGCGGCGCCGACGCCTCATCGCCGTTATCGGCTCTTGACGTAACCGCGAACGAGGCGCTTGAGCGCCATCAATCCGGCGACCGCCGGACCGCGCGTGAAATCGCCGGAGGGCGCGCCGCCCGAAAAGCCCGCGCCAAAATCCGTGACGACGGCGACGCCGGCAAAGGGAACGCCGAAGCGCCGGGCGAGTATCGCCTCGGGAACGACGGAAACGCCAAGGAGATCGGCTCCGAGCAGCCTCGCCATCTTGACTTCGGCGGGCGTTTCAAAACTCGGGCCGGAGAACCAGATGAACACGCCTTCGCGCACGCTCACGCCAGCGGCGGCGGCCGAAACGCCGAGCCGGCGGAGCAGCCGCTTGTCATAGGCGTCGTTCATATTGATGAAATTGTTCTCGCCGAGCGCCCCGATCAAAGGATTGAGTCCCTTCAGGTCGATATGATCGGTGATCGCCACCAGGCTGCTCGGCACGAGATTGGCGTTTACGGAACTGGCGAATGTCGTCGACAGAATGCTGCGCACGCCAAGAAGAGACAAAGTCTCGATCGGCGCGGCCATTTGGCTGGGATCGCCGGTTTCGTGAAAATTGACGCGCCCCTTCAGGATCAGGGTCGGTATGCCCTCGATCGTGCAGATGAGGAGTTGCCCGTCCGGCGTCGCCTCCGTGCGCGGAAAGCCCGGCAAATCCGCATAAGGCACGGAGACCGCGTTCTCGGCGAGGTCGGCCACGCTGTAAAGATTGCGGCCGAGAATAACCGCCGCCTCGATGAAGCCGTGCGAATTGCGGGATTTAATTATTTCGGCCGCGTCCTTGGCGGTGCTGGTCATAGGTGCGTCTCGGGAACAGCGCGAATCGCTCGCCGACCGGCGGTTTCGCGATTGATTCAACCTAGAGGAAGCATAGCAGAATGTGGCGACGAAAAAATAAACTTATTGCGCGCATTTGGACTCGCGCCAGGCGGGTTCGATCGCCGGACTCACCTTAACCCCAGCCAGGACAAATTTTTTTGGAACGCTTCGGAACGGAAAGGGTTCCCGAACATTTATCTGGGGGATTGGCTTAGACTCGGCTTTGCAAAATGGTCGAAGGGGGAGCCAATCCCTCGGTCATCTAGGAATGTCGACAGGCGTCCATCAAAGGGGATTTTCAATGCATCGGCAATTTGACATTTTCGTCGGCGAAGCGCCCGACGTTCTCGCGGTTCATTGGGGTTGGCTTATCGCGCTGGGGGTTGGTCTCGTCGTGCTGGGGTTCATCGCGATCTGGCGGGCCAGGGCGGCGACGCTGATCTCGGTCGGTTTTCTCGGCGTATTGCTCCTCGTCAGCGCCGTCGCCGTCCTTGCTTTCGCGTTTTCGCTCGCCGGCTATTGGACCGACTTTTTCATCCATGTGCTGTGGGCCGTTCTGCTCGGCATCATCGGATTGATTTTGGTGACGCGGCCGGCGATCAGCGCTGAAGCCATAACGCTGGTGATCGCGTTTTATTTCATCGCGACAGGGGTTTTGGGGATCGGCTACTCGCTGTCCTCGCACATCGAGGGCGAATGGCTTTACGTGCTCGACGGACTCGTGAGCTCGGTCCTTGGATGTCTCCTTCTCGGAGGCTGGCCCTTCTCGGGCCTTTGGGCCATTGGGCTTTTCATCGGAATCGACTTGATCCTCAAGGGCGGTTCCATCATCGCGCTGGGATTGAGCGTCCGCGCGATTTCGGCGTGAAAAGCGGCGCCGCGCCTCGTTGCTCATGTGGACGGCGGTCTCGCCCCCGCCGTCCGCGACGGTCGTCATGTTCCGTGTCGGCGATGCGATCTCCTTCGCCCAAGGCAATGGCGAAATGAGGCAATGGCGAAATGAAGCGGATATGTTCATTCCTGTTTGCTTCGACGCTGACCGCCCTCGCGGCTATTGATTGCGCTGGCGCGTCTCCGGCGTCCGCGGCCACGCTGGCCCGGACTCGGGCGCGTTGCCTCAGCAACGATGTTTCGGGCGACGAGGCCGTCACGGCCTGCACCACGGCCATCAGGAAAAATCCCAAGGATGCGAAGCTCTATGTTCAGCGTGGCGTCGCATGGAGCCAAACAGGCGATTACGACTATGCGATAGGCGACTTCAGCAAGGCGATCAGGCTCGATCCTAACAATGCGTTAGCCTTTTATGATCTGGGGATCGCGCAGGAGAAGAAGGGAGAGCTTCACGAAAGCCTCGTCGATTTCAAACGTTACGCCGAACTGCGCCCGCTTGACCCTGGCGCTCGAACGGCGATCGAGCGCGTGACGGAGGCCCTCGCCGCCGAGACGGCCCCTCGGAAGACGGCCCCTCAAACGGCGAGCGCCGCTATCGCCGAACACTTCGGCGACCCGTTGGTCGCACAGGTGGAAACGACGCGTGAGCCTGAAACATCCGCGCCAAAAGCGGCGAATAGCGCCGGCGACGATTTTTTCCTCATCCTTCCCGCGCTTTTTATGCTCGCCGGGGCAACCGCCGTCGCGATGCTCATAGGCAGGGGCGGCAATCAAACGGCGGATGCTCACGGGCATCCCGACAATTTCGAAACCGAGCCTGTCGCCGCCGGCGAAGTTGGCTTCAACACTGAACCAGATCCTCCGATGGCGTGGCGCCGGAGTGAATCCAAGCTAGAGCTTGACAATAGTTCAGATCGTCGCGAGCCAGGGCCGTGAACGGCAAGTTTGAGTTCCGAGCGCGCGAGGCTCGGGCCGTTTCGCGAGTGTTGCAAATTTATCACACCTCGCCAGAAAAGGCCGGGATATCGGTTTTGGACACAAATTGCCGCATTTCGCGGTTTAGAGCATCCACATCCTTCCGGCGTCCGAGATGCTGGATCGATCCTGCAAGTTAATCAGGAAGTGGATCACCATGAAACGAATTCTATTCGCCGTCAGCGCCGTTGCGTTGGCGCTATCCGCGGGATCGGCGATGGCCGCCGATCTTCCGTCGCGCAAAGAAGCGCCGGTCTATGTTCCGCCGCCGCCGCCCCCGCCAATGTGG